>Ga0209655_10000504_pt1 | contig 14815 bp, 14 predicted proteins | sample BogFormECP03_OM2_FD_188236 | JGI IMG/M metagenome (GOLD analysis project Ga0209655, IMG submission 188236) | Bog forest soil microbial communities from Calvert Island, British Columbia, Canada - ECP03_OM2 (SPAdes) (version 2) | ecosystem: Environmental > Aquatic > Freshwater > Wetlands > Bog ...
GAAATCGGCTATCCCGTGATGATCAAAGCTGCGGAAGGCGGTGGCGGGCGCGGCATGCGCATTGTGCGCAACGCTCGCGAGCTGATTCCCCTGTTTCAAACCGCCAAAGCGGAAGCCCAGCAGGCTTTCGGCAGCCCCAACGTCTACATCGAAAAGCTCATCGAGCACCCTCGCCACATTGAGTTTCAAGTCCTTGGCGATAAGCATGGCAACGTCGTGCACCTGGGCGAGCGCGAGTGCTCGCTGCAGCGCCGTCACCAGAAAGTCCTCGAGGAATCGCCCTCGATGGCCATGGACGCGGCCACGCGCAAGCGCATCGGCAAACAAGTTGTGGACGCGCTCAAGAAACTCGGCTACTCCAGCGCCGGCACCGTCGAATTTCTGCGCGAAGAATCCGGCGAACTCTACTTCATCGAAATGAACGCGCGCATTCAGGTCGAACATCCCGTCACCGAAATGGTCACCGGCGTAGACCTGGTAAAATCCCAAATCCGCGTAGCCGCCGGAGAAAGACTCACCGACATCCTGGGCCCCATAGAATTTCGCGGCCACGCCATCGAATGTCGCGTCAACGCCGAAGATCCCGAGACCTTTGTCCCTTCCGCGGGTCGCATCACTGCCTTCCGCGTTCCCGGCGGCCCCGGCATTCGCGTGGACACTGCCAGCTACTCCGACGCGGTGATTCCGCCCTACTACGATTCGTTGATCGCCAAAATAATCGCCCACGGCAACGACCGCGCCGAAGCCATCGCCAGAATGAATTGCGCGCTCGACGGCTTTGTCGTCGAAGGCATCAAGACGACGATCCCGCTGCACAAAAAAATCCTGGCGGACCCGGATTTCATCGCCGGGAAATTCGACACCCATTTTCTTGACCGTTCGCTGGCTGTCGCAGCGAAGTAGCGCGGAGGCCAGGTTGTTTCCGGCTCTGTACGCCATCCTCGACGCCACACCCGGCCAGCCAACCGAATCACTTTTATCGCTCGCCCGGGCGCTTACTACGGCCGGCGTGCAGCTGGTGCAACTCCGCGCCAAACACCTCCCGCCGCGCCAATTCCAGGAAATGTCCCGCGCGTTGGTCGCTGCCGCTCCCGTCGCCGTCCGCATCATCGTCAACGATCGCCCGGACATCGCCAGCATCGCCGCAGCCGCAGGCGTGCACGTAGGCCAAGAAGATGTGCCCGTCGCCGCCGCGCGCCAATTCTGTCCCGCTCCGCAATGGGTTGGGATTTCGACACACAATCTGGAGCAATTGCGCGCTGCCGAGCGCACTTCGGCGGACTATATAGCCGTGGGCCCAATTTTCCCGACCGCCACGAAAGCGAATCCGGACCCGGTCGTCGGGCTCGAGTTTCTGCGCGCCGCCAGGAAATTAACGCGGAAACCGCTTGTAGCCATCGGCGGCATCACGGTACAGTCCGCCGGTGAAGTCTTTCGCGCCGGCGCGGATTCCGTCGCCGTGATTAGCGACTTGCTGAACGCACCAGATCCAGCACAACGTGCACGCGAGTATCTAGCCGTAGCGGCGCAGGCTGTGACGGCCCGTGGCTGATGCGATGGATTTGAGATTTTTGGTTTTTATCCGTGCGCATTCGTGCTCATCTGTAGCGCCTTTCGTTTAGGTTAGGCGCCAAATTCGGGGAGGATGTACCGCATGAGCAATCCGCTGTTCAAGAAGAAGCCCATGGATATGCTGCTGCGCGAAGCGGCGGATACCGGTGAGCACACCCTGAAACGCACGCTCGGGCCGCTCTCGCTCACCGCGCTCGGCGTTGGAGCTGTAATCGGCGCGGGAATTTTCGTGATGACCGGCCTGGGAGCCACCTACGCCGGACCGGCGCTCACCATATCCTTCATCGTCTCGGGGTTCGGATGCGTTCTGGCAGGATTGTGCTACGCGGAATTCGCGGCGATGATTCCACTCGCGGGCAGCGCGTACACCTACGCCTACGCTGCGCTGGGTGAGCTCCTCGCCTGGATCATCGGCTGGGATCTGACGCTCGAATACGCCATGGGCGCCAGCACCGTTTCCTCCGGCTGGTCGAACCACTTCGTTGAATTACTCCAGATCTTTCACTTGAAGATGCCGCTGTGGCTCGCTTACGACCATTGGACTGCGCTCGCCACCGCTGAAAACATGCTGGCGCGCGCCCAGGTCCACGCCGCCAACCCCTCTCTCAGCATCACCACGAAAGCGTTTTCCGATCGCGTGCATGCGCTGATCGACGTGCCGTCGCCGGACCTGCTCCGGCAAGCGCACGACCTGGTGGCCGCGCCGCGCATTTTCGGCTTCGACTTTGGCTTCAACCTGCCGGCCTTCGTGATCGCGCTGATCATCACCGCGGTTCTGGTGATCGGCATCAAGGAAAGCGCGAACTTCAACGCCACCATCGTGGTCATCAAGGTCGGCGTCGTCCTGTTCGTCATCCTCCTGGGTCTGAAGTACGTGGACAGCACCAACATCGGGCACAGCTGGGCCGAATTCGCGCCCATGGGCGTCGGCGGCATATGGAAAGCCGCCGCCTACATATTCTTCGCGTACATCGGATTCGACGCCGTTTCCACCACCGCGCAGGAAGCCAAGAATCCGCAACGCGACTTGCCCATCGGCATCATCGCCTCGCTAGTGGCCTGTACCATTCTTTACATCCTCGTGGCTTTCGTGCTCACCGGCATGGTGCCCTGGAGGTCGATCAACGTCGAGGCGCCGCTGGCCGTTGCCTTCCTCGATCACGGCCTGAAAACAGCGTCCACCGTGATCACCGCGGGCGCGCTTGCCGGACTCACCAGCGTCATGCTCGTGATGTTGCTGGGCCAAACCCGCGTGCTCTACGCCATGGCCAACGATGGCCTGCTGCCGCGCAAGTTCTTCGCTGCGATTCATCCCAAGTTCCGCACGCCGTACAAGACCACCATTCTCGTCGGCCTGCTCGCGGCGATCGTCGGCAGCGTGACGCCAATTGACCAGCTCGGCAAAATGGTCAATATCGGCACGCTTCTCGCCTTCGTCATCGTTTGCGTTGCCATCATCGTCCTGCGCCGCACCAATCCCGATCAGCCTCGCCCATTCCGTACGCCGCTCGTTCCGTTGATCCCCGCGCTCGGTGTCGCAATCAACGTCTACATGATGGTGAACCTGGGCTGGGTCAATTGGGCTCGCCTGGTCATCTGGCTGGCAATCGGCCTGGTCGTCTATTTCGCCTACAGCCGCCACCACAGCCGTGTGCAACAAAACGATCGCAACGCCCCATAGCGCCCCATCGCGTTTAGATCGGAATTGAACTTCACTTTAGCTGCTGAGGCACGTTGCCGGACTGCGCGAATATTATCGCGCGCGTGGTTCCGGCGCCGCCGCAGCGGGGCAGCCACGCGATTGCCCGCAGCGATTTACGGTGAGGCTGATTTTTCGACGAAGGCAGCGCCGACCCGCGGCGCTTGAAATGGCCTATGCCAGGACGCGGAGTGACGATTTTGCAGCTGCTGCGGCTGCGGACGCCGGGACGTTTACTTCTGGCAGCGGATGTTCGCGCTTTTGGTATTTTGTGGAGATGTAGTCGTCCACTAATTTTTGGAAGGCGGCGGAGAGTTCGTCGTAGGTGCCTTCCAGCGTGTTGAAGTGTTTGCCGTCAATGTACACGGGACAGCGCGGGGCTTCGCCGGTGCCGGGAAGGCTGATGCCAATGTTTGCCGCTTTGGATTCGCCGGGCCCGTTGACGATGCAGCCCATCACGGCGAGCTTCATGTCTTCCACGCCTTCGTAGTAGCGCTTCCACTCCGGCATTTTGTCGCGAATGTATCCTTGAATGCTTTCCGCTAATTCCTGAAAGGTAGTGCTGGTGGTGCGTCCGCAGCCGGGGCAGGCGGTGACGCTCGGGGCGAAGCTGCGCAGGCCGAGCGATTGCAGCAGCTCGCAGGCGGCATAGACTTCGTCACGGCGATCGCCTCCGGGACGCGGCGTGAGCGAAACGCGGATGGTGTCGCCGATGCCTTCATCGAGCAGAATGCCCATCGAAGCGGAAGACCACACCAAACCTTTTGCGCCCATGCCTGCTTCGGTCAGGCCGAGGTGCAGCGGCTGATCGGTTTTGCCGGCAAGGTCGCGATAGATGGCGACCAGATCGTGCGGGCGCGAAACTTTGCAGGAAATAATAATTTGATCTTTGCGCAGGCCACATTCCAGGGCGAGCGCGGTGGATTCCAGAGCGGATAAAACCATGCACTCGTTGATAATTTCTTCGGACGACTTGCCAAGGTCTTTGTCGGTGTTTTCCTGCATCTTGCGCATCACCAGCTCTTGATTCAGCGAGCCGCCGTTCACGCCGATGCGCACCGCCTTGTTGTGATCGCGCGCCACTTTGCAGATGGTGGAAAACTGCTCGTCGCGGCGCTGTCCGGCGCCGACGTTGCCGGGATTAATGCGCAATTTATCGAGCGCGCTGGCGCAGGCGGGGTATTTCGTGAGCAGCACGTGGCCGTTGTAGTGAAAATCGCCGATGAGCGGGACGTCGCAGCCGGCATCGAGCAGGCGTTTTTTGATTTCGGGTACGGCTGCTGCCGCTTCGGGAATATTTACGGTGATGCGGACGAGTTCGGAGCCGGCTTGGGCTAGCTCCAGGCATTGCTGGGTGGTGGAGGCGATGTCAACCGTGTCGGTGTTGGTCATGGACTGGACGACCACGGGCGCGCCGCCGCCGACCTGGATTTTGCCTACTTTTACGCCTACTGTTTTGTGCCGCTTCTGTGTCATGTCCTCTCCATTGTAACGAATTGGTGACGGTGGTTGCTAGGGGTGGTTGGCGGCGGTGTTACGGAGTTCAAAGGCACCACAGATGAACGCAGATGAACACTGATAAAGGCAAAACTGATAAAACGAAACAAAAAGACAACAAAGACAGGAAATCGGAGCTGCTATGGGCGGAGCGCCCACACTGCTATCGCGGCGGCCAACATCAGGCAGCCATGTACCCAGCGGGGATAGCTGTTTTCTTGGGCGTGGATAGAGTGCAGTGGGAAGAAGAGGCGCCAGGCGCCGGAGATTGCCAGGCCTCCGAATAAAATCCAGAAATACGAGCCGCGCCACACGAGACAGGGAAGTGAGAGCAGTAATAAGAGGGCGCCCAACAGGCGCACTACTACGGGCTTCATGAGCCAGTATTTTGTCTGGCGCGGGAGGAAAATATGACACAGAGCGGAGAGCAGCAGGAAGTAGCCGACAGCGCCAACGTAGATTGGCGCAAACATGGCCGGAGAAAATGGCATAAGAGCGGCATCGAGAATGTGAGGGCCGTAATGGGCTGACATCATGACGAGTTGGCGTGCAGCAAGAAGCGCCCCTACTTTAGATTCAACGGTGTCGCCAGACACGATGAGTCGGATTAATATTCGGGGCGGCGGCCGATGTTGGCGGACTTGCCGTTTACGCGCGAGGGCGGCGGGGTGATGGTGGCCATCTTGCGGATCATCGCGAGCACCAGCTTCTTGTCGTCGTCGGAAAGGGTCGTGGAATATTTCTTGATGTCCGCGAGAAAGCGGATTTCTTCCTCGGAAAGTTCGCCGAGCATCTTGCGGGTTTCGCGGTCTCCCGGCGTATCGCTGCCGGGAAAAAAATCAGCGAGGGAGATTTCCATGGCCTCGGCAATCTTGGCGAGGGTTTCGAGCGAGGGGACGGTGTGGCCGTTTTCCACGCGCGAGAGGTAGCAACGGAGCAGGCCGGTGCGGCGTTCAATGTCGCCTTGCGAAAGTCCGCGGTCGGCGCGGTAGGACTTGATCACTTCACCGATGTTAACTTTAGGTTTCTCTTTGGGCATGGTATCTTTCCTCTAACTAGGGCGTATCTTACGAGTAACCCTCGAAGTGGCGCAAGCAATTTTTCGAGTATTGTTCCTCACCAGAACATTTTTGTTGTGAAACGCGCGTTTTGACGCGTCCCCGTACGAATCCGCGAGCGAAGTTGTCACGCCCGGCGGCCGGAAAGTGGACTGACCGCTAGATCGAGGACTGTGCGACGGGCGTTTGCAGCGTCGCTACCACTCTGCGTTTCCCGGCGCGTTTGTTCTCATAGAGAGCGCTGTCGGCCCGTTTCAGGAGTTCCTGTGGCGTTTCGCCGGCGGCATAGTCGGTCCAGCCGCGGGAATACTGCAGGCGCGTCTTTTCATTATCGAATTCGAACTCCAGGCCCTCCAAGCGGCCCAGGACGTGCCGTACCTCTTCGGAGCGGCATTCCGGCAGCAGGGCCATAAACTCATCGCCGCCCAGACGCACGGCCAGATCGGAACCGCGAATGGCGCGCTGCAGGCGATCGGCGAAACCCTTCAGCACGGTATCGCCCGCCGCGTGGCCGTGCCGGTCATTAATTTGTTTCAGGCCGTCCAGATCCATCAGCAGAACGGTGAGCGGCCGTCCGTGGCGTTGCGCGCGGCTGATTTCCTGCGCCAGACGCTGTTCGCCGGAACGGCGATTGTAAAGCCCGGTGAGCTGATCCAGCGCCGCGAGCTTGTAAACCTCTGATGCGAGAGTTTCCACCTTAGCCAGGGATTGCATTTGATCTGCAACCTCATGACGAAGGCGGCTGAGCTGGACCTGCTGATAGACCAAATACACGCTGAACACCAGAACCAGCCCCACCAGAGCGCGCACCGCCTGATTCAAATAGAACGAATAGGTTGCGTCATCGCGGCTGAGCAATGCCGGAAAGGCGAAGGACGCGACGGCAAGCGTGAGCAACAGAATCACGGCGACCGTAGTGGACCACAGCCACCATTGGCGGCGATCCAGGTGATACAAATGCTCGCGGATTTGTTCCGGCTCGAAATGCGGAGCGGCCTGTCGCTCTGTTGGCCCCGTGGTCTGAGCATGAATCTCCGGCATAGGTCCTCGCTGGTGTACGACTCGACCAAGGATGCCAGAGCCGGAAGAGGGGGGATATACGTATGTACCGCAGGGGTTCCATTGTGGTAACGGCATAAGGGCCTAGTAACGAGAGTAATAACATGGGGTTTCCTCCGCAGTAACTGCGGTTCAGACGACGTTGCCACGGACGGTACGGTACGGCTGCCTGCTCTCCGCCTTCCCGCTGCTTCTCGCCGAATTCGCGCGCTACCGCGATTCCTGCTTTGAATCCCAAGCATTTCTCGCCTCTGGACGCTCGATCCGGTCTCGCCCTGTACCGTCGCAGCGCGCTTAAACGCGCCTAAGAGCAAAAAACAGGAGATTCCCATGAACCGGACAGCTAGAGCAGTCGTATTCTTTTTTGTGATTTGCGGCCTGGTGGCAAGCGTGGCCCCGGGTAACGTGCGGTCGCACAACATCTTGACCGCTACTCTTGACGGATCGCAGCCGCCGGTTCCTCCTAAAGCGGCCTTGCTGGACGGCTCGCAACCCCCCGTCCCGCCCAAAGCGATGGAAGTGCTCGCACGAATGCTGGATGGCTCGCAGCCGCCGGTTCCACCGAAAGCGGCATTGCTAGACGGCTCGCAGCCCCCGGTTCCGCCCAAGATGACGGGCGCGTTTGCCTTGATGCTCGATGGTTCGCAACCGCCCGTCCCACCGAAGGCGCTGCAAGCGGCAGTCTGAAAGGCGGGTTACATCCAGTCCTGGCGGTTTGAACGGCCGAACGGATCGTGCTGACGGGGGGAGAAAGCACTAATTCTCCCCCTGGTTTTGTGCTACGATTTGCGCCAGTGACGAACATGTTAAGTTTACTTCTGTGGCTGGCCGGAATGATGTTTGAATTCCTGCTGCTGGTGCGTTCCGTTCAGACCAAAACGTTCACGAAGTACTTCTATTTTTACGCTTACATTCTCGTTGTCTTCACCGTCTCTGCGGCGCTGTTCATTGGGCGCTCGTTGTCCTCGCCATTCTATGACGCCTGGTATTGGCCCACGCAGTTTGCGACGCTGGCGATGGGTTGCGGAGTGGTGCTGGAAATCGTGCGGCAAGCGCTGGCTGCCTATCCCGGAGCGGAGCGTTTTGCGCGGCGGGCAAGCTGCGCGGTTTTCGCCGTGACGTTCTGTTACGTGGAATGGCATGTAGTGCGCCGCACTGAGTGGTCCACGGCGGCCGCGACAGTAGAACTGGAGCGGGATCTGCGCGTGATTGAGGCGCTGGTGCTCGCGACGGTTCTCGCGATCGTTTTTTACTATCGCATCGAGCTGGGCAGGAATGTGACCGGCATGATCGTGGGGTTTGGCGCGTACGTAGGCGTGAGTTTGACGACGTTGGCGCTACGCTCGTTCGTCGGACCGCGATTCGATACCGCGTGGGCACTTCTGCAAAGCGCGTCGTTCGTGTTTGGGGCGGCGGTGTGGACGGTCGCTTTATGGTCTTACAGTCCGAATCCGGCTCCGCCTCCTACGGAGCGGAACGACGCGGGGTACGACGCGCTGGTGCACGGCACGCGGGCGCAATTGCAATCGGTGCGCTCCAGTCTGCGCGGGGTGGCGCGGTCATGATCGGCCTGCTGCTCTATCTACTGGTCGGCATCGGCCTGCTGGTAGTCCTGTGGCTGCTGGCGAGAAGGGAAGGCGCGCCGGTGGAAGGATGCGGGCGGCAGTTCGTGGAGGCGCGGCAGGCGTTGCGCACGCTGCAATTGGGATTGCTGCCGGAAAATTTGATCGTACGAATATTCGACCGCGAGGATTTTCGCTACGTGATGGCGGCCGGTCCCGGAGAAATCAGCGAGTTATTCTTGCAGGAGCGTAAGAGAATTTCGCTGATGTGGGTGCGCCGGGTGCGCTGCGAAATTCGTAATCTGATGCAGTTCCACCTGGGTTATTCGCGTTTGCACGCGAAGCTGAGCCTGCCGACGGAAATCCGCCTGGCTCTGGATTTCACCTTGCTGCTGCTGGCCTGCCGCGCGTTGCGGATCCTGTTGAACGCGCGTGGACCGTACGGCGCGGGAGCGGTGGTGGGAGTGATGACGGCAGCCGCTGGACGCGTGTGCGCGGCGTCGGAAAAATCTTTGGCGTTCCTGAATCCGCCGGCACTGGAATCGTTCCGGCGCAATTCGGCCGGCGACGGAGCGGCGATTTAGCCCATGAGCGCCCCAGCCAAACACATGGACGTGCTGGCGGCCGCGGACGATCTGCGCCGGCGCACGCTGGTGGAAATGACGCAGCCGCTGGAAAGATTGCTCTACCTGGCTTCGACGCGCGACTACAACACCGGTTTGTATTACCACCACGGGCTGGCGCTGCGTTTTTCAGAGGAGGCCGCGTGCGAAGCGCTGGCGGGGTGCCACCGCGAGGCGTTTGAAGAACTGGTGGCTGCCTCGCTGGAAGAATTAGTTCATGAATTGCAAACCTACCTGGAAAGCACGCGCGTCGCTCCCAACGATTTCATCGTTGCGTGGCAGGGACTGGAACCGTATCGCGTGGCGGTTCCGGTGGGAATCGATTCGCTATCCAGCGAGCTTGTTTTTTCCAACCTGAAAGTGGCCTTGGCTATTTTGCAGTCCCGTCTGGACGCTCGACCGAAACCAGGCGCATCGCGACGCCCGTCACCTGTCCAATAATTTCCGCCTCATCTGGGTAAGGGAATTGCCGGATGGCTGAGCCGGAAAGAGGGTGGGGAACCAAGGTGAGCTCCGAACCTCTCAATTCGACCCAGGAACATGCGTAGCTATCGCGCAATTCGATGAAGTAAATCGGCCGGTCAAATTCGGTCCGCCAGCGTGAAGGGTGCGTGCGGTTCACGTGACTATCAATCTGCACGAACGAGCCGGGGCGCAGCAGCGGATACATCGAAGAATCATCCGTTCCAATATATCCGTACTGGCAGTGCCGCAGGTCCAGCTTCTGAATAAACGAAATCGGAACTTCGCCCCACAGCTCCACCATGCGCGAAAGCAGGTTGGTCTTTTCCAGGTTGAAGCCGCGATCGAAGCGCACCGGAAAGTTCATCATCTTGCCGTCGGCGGGAGCTTCCAGGGTGGCGAGGTGTGTATTCTGCAGCGGGGTGGAAAGTTGGTAGCGCATGGTCTGATCCAGCAGAACGCCGAAAGCGGCGAGCAAGTCGGTGAATTTGGTGCGGTAGATTACGCTAAGACTGAATAGCTTATAGATGCTGGGGACGGAATTCCGGTTCTCGATCTGCGTCAGCCAGGCGTTGGAAATGTAGAACTCCTCGTTCTCTGACTCGACGGCAATCTTCTTGCTCAGTTCTTCCACTTCCCGCGTCGTTACGCCCAGACGGCTGCGGAGCTCCCGAAGTTGGTCTCCTGAACGTGTCCCTGGCTCCATGTGCGCGACCCTTCTCCGGAACCCCGCGGTTCCGGCAGCCTAAAGGTGCAGGGGGATGAAGCTACCCGCCTGCTTAATCATCTTGTGCACGACAATGGACGCGAAACTTGCGCAACGGTCCGCGGCGGCGTCCGTTTTTCCGTCTTTGAGAGCCGAAAATACAGACGAAAACCGAAAAATGCAAAGGTTTGCTTTCAATTGGAAGCAGTTTCCCTTTTCTGCGATACATTGGTCCGAAAACATGAGACAGTCCGAAGCCCCAGAATCCGCCGACGGAGCAGTAGCAACGAATCCCCCGCGCCAGCCATAGGTTATCTCAGGTCCAAGATAGAGCCAAGAGCCGGGCGCTGAGAAAGCGAAAGCAGGCGCGATGTGGCATAGGTATAAGTACGCAGCCTCGATGAAATCATACGAGGTTACGCCTTAGTATAGTATCACGAAATGAACGCTGCGTTCGCCAAACGGCCGGCGATTCGCCGGCACGCGACGAAATACCTGCGCGGATTGCCGGGCGCGGACCAGGGCGAATAGAAAGCGGCGGTTCATTTTTGGCGTCAAGGGGGGCAGAGAAAAGTGGCGGCGGGTGCAGGGATGTGCCAATCTGGTACAGTATCCGGCACAGTCTTTTGCAAAGTCTCTGGCGCGGTTGGGAGAAAACTTCATGGGCGCATTCTCCGGTACACCTGTCAACCCCGGCGGACCCTATCGCGAACACCGCGAAGTCCCGCGCTTCACTCTCATCGCCAGCATCGAACTACGCGAACCCGAAAGCGACACGCGTATTTCCGGACGTATCTCCGAGATCAGCCGCAAGGGATGCTACGTGGATGTGCTGATCACGCTGCCGGAAGGCACCTGGCTCGACGTGCGCATTTCGCGCGATCAAGGCGTGTTCGAAACGAAGGGCAAAATCGTGTACGTGCAACACGGCATGGGCATGGGCGTCACGTTCGTCAATCCGGCGCCCGAGCAATTGCAGCTGCTGGACACCTGGCTGGCCGAAATATCATCGTAGCGATCCCGTATAGGATTTGTTCTTAAGCGCGCAGGCTGTGCTACGCCCGCCAAGTAGTGATTCAGTTTCCGGTTACGTGACGCATCGAGGCTCACCAGTCTGCGGGAGCTCAGTAACGAACTCGAGTTCCATTATCCGATCCGGGGCTCATAGTCGTCACACTCGCCATGGCAGTCGCGCTATCCGACAGGCCGGAGTTAGGTTGATCGGCTTGGGTACGGGCTGGTGGCCGGCCGTCATGGATACCTGAAGCAAGTCCGAGCAGCTCGAAAATCCAAATCGTGTACCAGTTGAAATCAATTTCATACCACTTCAATCCGTGTCGGGCCGAAACAGGATACGCGTGATGGTTGTTGTGCCACCCATCTCCGAAGCTCACCATCGCCACCCACCAATTGTTGGTTGAGGTATCCCGCGTCTGGAAGCGGCGCGAACCCCAAATATGCCCGGCGGAATTGACGATCCACGTGGCATGAAGCCCAACGACGGTGCGGAAGAAAACACCCCAAAGTACCAGGCGAAATCCACCGATAGCGAACAATACAGCTGCGAGAATAGCCATCGGCGCCAGATGGTATTTTGTGAGCCAGACGTGAACCTTGTCCTCAGCCAGATCGGGGACGTAGCGTTGCAGTGTGGCAACATCTTGGCGCAACGCGTTCCCAACCAGGACCCAACCCGCATGCGACCACCACTTGCCATCGCGCGGGGAGTGCGGATCACCTTCCTTGTCGGCGTATTGGTGATGTTTACGATGAATGGCCACCCACAGCAGCGGGCCGCCCTCCATCGCCGCCACGCCGCAAATCGTAAGAAAGTATTCAAACCACTTGGGTGTCGCGAAGGAGCGATGGGTGAGCAGCCGGTGATAACAGATGCCGAGTCCCAAGCTCCCGGTCACCCAGAATAAAAAGAGCGCGACGAACAGCCCAGTCCAACTGAAGAAGAAGAGTGCCGCCACGGCGCCCACGTGAAACATCACCATGACGGGCGCGATCGCCCAGTTCAACCGATTCTTGCCAGACCGACCGCGGTGCACACCATTACCCTGCAAGACGGTTGTAGTGGTCATAGTCTCCGTATTTCTTATGACGAATCGCGTGGCCAAAAGCTGTTCAATATGACACACATTTGTCTTTTGCGCGAAGCCGCCAGCTAGAATGCCCCGCTCCGATGAATCGCGCCATGCGACGCGGGCGCTCGGTCGAACCTCGATTTCCAAGTGACCCACCACCTGAGCACGAAGCCTGCCACCACGATTTCAGGATTTGCTTGGCCGTGCGGTAAGATGGCTGCTACATCTGTGGGGAGGCCATTAGTGGGTTTTAGTGCAAGCACACGTCAATTGGGAACCGTTACGGTGGTGGATGTGCGCGGAAGATTTACGTTGATCGAAGGAGAAGCAGTTCACGAACTGCTTTTGGACCTGTTCGAGGACGGCCGCAAGCGCGTGCTGCTGAATTTTCGCGACGTCTCGTACCTGGACAGCTCTGGAATCGGGCAGCTGATTCGGGGATTGTATTCGGCGCGTAAGAATAATGCGGAACTGCATGCCGTGGATTTGAGCCCCCGCGCGCGAGAAATTCTGCATATGACCAATCTGCACACGGTGTTCACTGATTTTCCGGATGAACAGACCGCGCTGCGCACGATTGATACTCAGTAGCTTTCCAACGCTTCAATAAGCTTTGCCTCCACCAACGCCCGGTTTTACTTGCCGAATAGTCTGCGGAGAGAGTTGCGGGTGTCTGTAGTGGCGGCCCGCGACATCAGCGCGGCGATTTCGTTGCCGGCGCGCATCGCTTCGGCGCACAAGGAAGCTTGCAAGCTGGCCATCATCAGCGCGACGGACTAATTTCGCATCTTAGCGCTGCGTGGTTTTAAGTGCGATCGGCTGAACGCTCGGGCTCGGCGCGCTTGCGCTTGGCTGCATTGTCGCGGGCGCTGCGTTCAGCGTCGTCGCCGGCGCATTCTTCGGCACGCGGCAGCCGGCCGCGGCGGTGCCGGACTTCAGCGGGTGCGCGACGTTGGCGCGGAACGGACCGGTTTCCTTGATGCGCGTGCGCACGCCGTCAATGCTTGCGGGGATGGCTTGATGCGCCTTGCCTTTCAGCACAAAGATCATCAACGCCGGATCGCCGGGACTGTCCAGGCTGGCGCTGACGCCGACACCTATTACCGCGGGATCGCTCATCAGCTCCGTCACGTGCTGTTCTTTCACGGTTTTGGTTTGCTCGATGGCGCTGGCGGGGATCTCAATCGCTTGCGCCTGCTCCGACTGCGAAGCGAGTTGCGCGCTCTGCTGCGGACTCAATGCTCCGCGCGCTGATGCCGAATTGGATTCGATGAGGCGCGTGCGGACACCATCAATCGTGAGCGGAATGCCCGCGTGCGCTGCGCCGGGCGCGACGAAGATCAGCACGGCCGGCTCTTGCGGCGCGTCCAGGCTGCCCCCTCCGCCATAAGCCGAGACGCCAGGGGTATTCATAATTTGTGTGCTGTAACTCGCGGCCGCCGCCTGACCGCGTTGCGCCGTGCCGGCGGGAAGAGCCGCGACAGATTGCGGCGTCACTTTCACCGAGCTGAGGCCTGGCAAGGAACATCCCGGGACCGCGTGCTGTATGCCGCCGACAAATGAGTACGTGTGTCCGGTGCTGCTGTGCAGCGCGTTGAGGACGTCCGCGACGGGATTTCCGATAGCACTATTTTCGTTGCCGGCGAACATCAGCGCCACAGGTTCCGCGGTCGCCGCATCCACGGCCAACGAGCCGGAATCTCCATCACCGATAAAATTTTGGCCGTTGGACATGTTCCCGACCTCGATTTCATCGTTATAGGTGACGGTGAAAGAGGTGCCGGTCGCGCAGCCCTCTGAATATCCCACCACCTGCCCGGTCAGATCGATGCTTTCAACGTTCGCGCGGGTCAGGCCCGTAGTGCGTCCGCTTTTCGCCAACAGTTTCCCCACCGCCGTCGTGATTCCCGAACCGGCTACAGGAGGAGCAGGCTGCGGGACGTTTGAGCCATTCAGCGCGCCCAATTCCAAAATACTGCCAGTCGTATCCACTTGCGCTGACGGTGCGGTGATGATCTGCACGGTGGTGACGTCCACCGGGAACGCCGGTATGGATTGCGTTTGCAGACTTAAGATGTTGGTCACAGTCGCGACGTTGATCGTCCCGGCGAGCAAGCAGTTTGTTTCAATCACGCCCGGTTGCGTCACTTCTTGCCCGACGGTTGCGCCGTCGCTCATACCCAGGACGTGATTGTTGGACAGGATAACCAACGGAGCCGGAGTGGCATTGCTCGTCAGCAATGATCCCAGCGTTCCACCAAAGCAAAATCCCGGCGCGGGCGTGAGGCAAATAGCGTTCGCATTCCCTCCCGACGAGCCGAGCGGAACGGGCGCGCTGTACGGCTGCATGTTCAGCGAGTCAATAGTGAATCCTACGGACTTCGAAACGGAAGTATCGGCTTGCGAAATGGCCGTGACGGTCACGCCGGCCGGTTTAGTACTGTTGCCCCCATCAATTGGCACGTTGATCGTCGGCACGGTGTTAGG
>Ga0209655_10000505_pt1 | contig 14806 bp, 12 predicted proteins | sample BogFormECP03_OM2_FD_188236 | JGI IMG/M metagenome (GOLD analysis project Ga0209655, IMG submission 188236) | Bog forest soil microbial communities from Calvert Island, British Columbia, Canada - ECP03_OM2 (SPAdes) (version 2) | ecosystem: Environmental > Aquatic > Freshwater > Wetlands > Bog ...
CGCCGTGGCGACACACCGGGCATCGGCAGTTGAGCGCGCATTTGATCAGCGCAGATGCGGAATCATTCGGCACGATTTTGATTTTACTCCGCGGCGCGCGTGAGGCCAGCGATTATTTCAGTTTCAGTTGACGATCAGGTGCTTCTTTATCGAGCGGAAGTTGGCTTCTCGTCAAGCGCCGGCGCAGGGGTGCCGGGCGTGGACTGAAAGCCGTCAGGCAAATCGTGCGTCGGCGAAATACGAATCACGACTATCTGCCCTCGATCGAGCTTGGCGCGAGACGGACGCGCAAAGCCGATCCACGCGAGCGTATATTTCTTCGGATACTGCGCGATCACCTCGTCCTGCAGCGCCGTATCCGTGACGATTTCGGCCTTGCCGATGAACGCGGGACCGGTGCGCTCGCCGATCCAGATGAGGGCCGGGCTGCCACGCCTGATGCGCTTCGCCTTCCAACTGGTCGGCGACGTTTCGATGAGAACCTGGTTGTCCGCCGTCGTAATGAACCAGACCGGCGCGGCTTTGCTCTGGTTGCCGTCTTTGCGAACCGTCGCAATATAAATGTAGGTAGCCTTGGCGAGAGCGTCGACGTCGCGCGGCGAGGTCGCTGCGAGCGCAGCGGCGGCCGGTACGGCCAGCGCAACGAGAAACGCGGCAGCAGTGAGCAGATGCGGAAGATTGGCAGCGGAAATTTTCATGATCTGATCCATCGCCTATTTCAATCGCCAAGATAGCGGCGCCGTACGAAAACTTCTCCCAGGAACAGCATAATCACCAGCGGAATCAGCCACGAGTCCGCGCTGCGGCGAAACGCCACCGTTTGACCGCTGTGGCGCGCGATCGTCGCCGGCGACGCGTCGAAGGCGCCGTGCGTTGCGGTCGCCAGCCGTCGCAGCAGCTCGAGATCGGGCGGCTTGATCCGCAACTCGGCGCTGTCGGCTGGAATCGATCCGGCGGCGGCGAAGTCGCGCTGCTCGAGAACTTTTTCGGAGTCGCCCGCCTTGAACATCAGCGTCGCCGTGTACTTGCCGCGCGGCAGCGGACCGATTTCGCCGCGGTAGATCGACGCATCAGCCTCGGTCATCGCAACGTCGACGGCGCGCCCTGGACCCGTGATGCGGCAGACGAGGTTGCTCACCGGCTCGGGATCCGCTTTTTCGGCCTCGACCGCAATCGACCCGTCCGGCGCGCCGTGCACGCGCATCGTGAACATCCCGGAATCGCCCTGGCGCATCGTCCAGTTCGCGAGCTGAGACCAGAATTCGACATAGCGGTTCCATCGAATCCAGCTAAGCGTCGCCAGCGAATCGGGATCGCCGGAGAAAATCGCCGTGCGGCCGAGTCCGTACTGCCACGACGCGACCAGCGGCGCAGTTTTGTCGGCGCGCGAAACCTTCAGCGCGACCTGCGCGCCGTCCTTGGCATCAGTCGCGGCGAAAAAATCGATCGGCGGAATCTCGTTGATGCCGATGCCGGATAGCATCGCCGTCGCCTGGCCCGCTTCGACTGTCGTGCGATCGGATTTCCGCCGGTTCATCGCCTGGCGAGTCAGCCCAACCAGCAACAGCGGCAGCTTCTCGATATCCTGCACGCGATAGAACACCCCGCCGGTCGCCTTGGCAAAATCCTGCAGCAGCTCCAGGTTCTCGAGGTCGGGGCCGATGCGGATGGTCGAGACGGGGATTTGCTGGCGCGCAAACTCGGCGATCAGATCGTCGTGATCGTGATACTGCCGGTTGGTGTCGCCGTCGGTGAGCAGAATCACCTGGCGCACCGGGATGCCGCTTTGCAGAATCTCACGCTCTGCTATTTCGAGCGCGTCCTTGAAGTCGGTGCCGCCGCCGGGCTGCAGCCGGTCTATGCGGTTTTCGAGCTCGGTGCGATCCTCGCCGAGCGGCTGCAGATGCGCCAGCACGTACGGCTGCGAGTCGAACGCGATCACGCCCGCCATGTCGGTATCGTCGAGCTGGCGCAGCAGTGCGATCGCCGCTTCCTTGGCGTAGCGAATCCGCTCACCGTCGCGCACGGCCGGATAGCGCGAGTCGTAGCTCATCGAGTTCGATCGATCGATGCAGAGGTAAACTGCGATTGGCTCGCGCGAGGGCGGCGGCGGCTGCGGCACGAACTTCACCGGCAACGCCTTTTCCAAATCGCCGCCGGCCAGGCTCTCTTCGCGCAACGTGTCGCCCGTCGCGACCAGCCCGCCGCCGTAGTCGGCGACGTAGCGATTGAGCGCATGCTGCGCCGCGGGCGACATCGTACCTGCGGGCACGTCGTCGAGGATCACGAGCTGATACGGCAGGTAATCCTCGGGATGCTCGCTCAGGCTGCGCGGCGCCACGAACGCAATCTGGTAGTTGCGCAGCTTGAGCGCGCTCACGAGGCTGTCGGGAATGGTCGCCGAGACGATCAGAATCCGCGGCGCGCCGGTCACCGTAATCGGAGCCTCGACCCGTGGATTCAGCGCCACCCGCGGCGGCGCAATCGAGACTTCCGCGCTCATCAGGTATGCGCCAGGATGCCCGAGCCGATACGGCAGCTCGAAGCGGTTCAGCCCCGGCTTCAGTATGATCGACTGGCCGCCCACCGCATTGTCGTCGCTGTAGAGCTTGAGATTGGCGGCGACCGGCGTTTGCGATTCACTTTCGACATCGATTCGAAATGCGAAGCGCTGATCGGCGCGCACGCTCTCCGGGGAGAAAAAATTGGTGACGGCGATTCGCTCGGTGGCCGACGGCGGCGGCGCGGCCGCGAAAATCCGCACGCCATCCTCGAGCATCGCGGGAACTTCCGTCATCGCCGAGTCCTCAGTCTCGTTGCCGTCGCTCAGCAGCACGATTCGCTTGTCCGCTTCCGGCGCGAACAGGCTCTCGGCCGCGGTCAGCGCGCCCGCGATATTGGTGGCGCCCGCGTCGGCGCCGTCACCGAAATGCCCGAGCAGGCGCGGATCGCTCAGCGGCGCGAGCAGCCGCGCGTCGCGTCCGAAGCCGACAATCCCCAATTGGTCGCTGGGCGCCATCGCGAATTTCAACTGTTCGACCTGGCGACGCATCCATTCCTGTTGGTCGGGCGACACCGAGCGCGATTCGTCGAGTGCCGCGACCACCGCCACGCTCTGCGCCGCGATACGTCCGGGAACGCGCAATCCCGCCAGCATCGCGACCAGGGCGACCACGCACAACGCGCGAAGCGTCGCAGCCGCCGCCCCTGCCAGCCGCGTTCCGCCGCGCATCGCGAGAATTCCCGGCGCCGCCGCCAGCGGCACCAGCACCAGCAGCCAAAGCAGATGCGGCCGATCAAACATGGCGCATCCTCCAGCGGCCGGCGTGGCCAATCAACATCGCCGATTCGATCAACAAAGCGAGCAGCGCGAGCGCTATCAAGATGAAGACCAGCGGCTGCACCTGGCGGGCGCTTTGCGCGCTCGATTCGGCGGCGGCTTTTCCCGCCGGCGCACTCGCCTCGGGCTGTGGCTTCGCGCCGAGGTCGGATTCGTCGGCATCGTAGTAGTTGGCGAGCACCTGCGTCGTCTGGCCGCCGGATTCCAGCGCATAGCGGCCGGCCTGCATCGGCCGTATTCGCACGCGGCCCCATTTGTCGGGCGTGACGGTGCGGATACTCCCGTCAGGCTGCGTGACTTTTGCGGTTGCGGTGGCAGGGACGCTCACATCGGCGCCGGTCGACACGATCAGAATATCTCGCGGCGCGGTCAGTTGCTTGATCAGATCGACCGTCAGCACCAAGGCGTCCAGATGATCGGGAGCGAGCAGCAGATGATCGCGCACGTCGAACGCGATCACGCCGACCGGACCGCCCGCGGCACGTCCAATCGCAGCCAACGGGATCGACGAATGATTTGGGCCCGTCGCGGTCGCGATCAGATCCATCCACTCCGGTACTGCGACAACCCGTGTCGCTCCCAGCGTCAGCGATTCGATCGCGGTCGAATCGCCGGTCGCGTCGGCGCGAATATCGGCACTCGCCAGCGTTCCATTGACTGAGATTCCCTGCGGGCCCTTCGCAACCGGCGGCGGATATATGAGGAGCGTCGATGCGGCCTTCAGCGCGGGCACGTAGCAATCGTGCATGATGACGAGGTCGAACGGCTTCGCGTCCGATTGCGCGACATACTTCGCGGGGTCGGCCGTCACGATCTGGAAATTCGCGTTGACTGCGAGCAGCACCCGCGCGATATCGTCGCGCACCGCCGCGTCGGGTGACAGCACCAGCACCTGCGCGGCGTGACCGGACGGCGCAAGGGCATAACGGCTATTGTCGGCGTCGATCGCGTCGGGAGTCAGAATTCGCGCGTGGAGAAGGCCTCCCGTCTTCAACGGTCCGAAGAAAGCGACGACCTGTTCGCGCGGCGCGAGCATCATCGTCTGATGGAACTGCTCGCTGTCGCCGAGATCGATCGCAAACTCCGCCGGATGGGGCCGCGCCGAGAAATTGCGAATTACGACGCGTCCCCGCGTGGATCCGGGGATGCCGGGATCGAGCGACACGATCGCGAGGTTCGAATCGCCGCTGCCGACCAGGTGGAAATTTACGCGCGAGGTCGAACCGGCGTCGGCCAGTATCGCGGGCGCGGGCGGGCGATCGGCGAAGAGATCGATCTCCGACGCTCCCCGTGCGCGAATCAATGCGGCTCTCAGAGCCGTCGTGCGCGCTGGCACCGCCATCGGAACCAAATCGGCCAGCGCCTTGCGCAAATCAACCAGGTTCGCCGTCTGCGGATGCCGCACCTGCGCCTCAAGTGCGTATCCGATCACGCTGAACTCGTCGCCGACCGGCGCTTGATCGATTGTTTGCATCGCCTGCTGACGCGCCTGGTCGATTCGCGTGCCGGAGCCGTCGCGCGCGCTCATCGCAGCGCCGAGATCGAACACCAGCGCATGGCTGCGGCCGTGACCGGGCGACGGCGGCCTCATTATATAGAGCCCCGCTATCGCGAACGTCAGCGCGGCCAGCGTCAGCATCTCGAGCCAGAACAGCGGATCGATTCGCACGTTTCGGACGCTCGCTACCGGCGCGGGCGCGTCGTCGAACAGCATCAGGCTCGAAACCTCGATCGTCGGACGCGAGCGCGAGCGTAGATAAATCAGCACCAGCAGCGCGAGGCTGAGTCCGTAGATGAAATTATTCGGATTCAGGAAACCCACGGCTATCTCACGATTCCCAGCAACGGGAGTTCGCGCTCCATGAAACTTTCCAGGTTGCCGGCGCCGAACGCCTGCGCATAAGCGATCGCGTGCGCCGTGCAGATCTCGCGGACGCGCGCCGCCATCTTTTCGACTTTGCGCCGAAGCGCGGCGACCGTCGCCGGCCCCAGCATCGTCTCACGCACCTCGCCGGTCTCCGCGTCGCGAATTCGGTAGAGTCCCGGCGGATAGGCCGCAGTGCTCTCCTGCTCGCCCATCACGTGAATGACTTTCACATCGTGACGCGCAGCGACGAGCCGCTTGAGCGCATCTTCGATGTCGAGTTCGTTCACGAGAAAGTCCGAGATGACGACGATCGTCCCCGCCGGCCGGCGCTGCAGCAGCAACTCATCGACGGCCGCGCCGAGGCGAGTGTCGCCGCCGCTCCTCACCGACGTGACGAACGGCTTGAAGTTGAGGTACGACTCGCGCCGGCGATGGAACGGCGTCGCTTCGAGCTTCATCGACCCGCGATGCATCGCGAACGCGCCGATTCGCACCGCGTCGTTGTCCGCCATCCCGATGTAAGCGAGCGACGCGCCAATCGCCAGCGCGAGCCCGAGCTTGTCGTCGCGCTCGGGCAATCCCATCGACGCGCTCGCATCGACCAGCGCCGTGACTTCGACCTGCCGATCGGCGCGGTAGGTTCGCAGCATCAATTCGTCGAGCCGCGCGAACGCGTTCCAGTCGAGGAAGCGAAGATCGTCGCCGGGCGCGTACTCCTTGAAATTTTCGGGTTCGATGCCGAGTCCCTGGACTCGGCCGAGCGTGCGCTGGCCGGTGCGGACCGTCCGCGCGCGCTTGATGCCCAGCACCAGGCGGTCGAGCTTGCGCAAAAACTCCGGCTCGAACGCGCGCGTCTCGAGCATGATAGACAGCCTATACTTTCGCCGCGCGAACCGACTTGATGACGCGCTCGACAATGTGCGCGGCGTCGATTCCGTCGGACAGCGCGGCGTAGTTGAGCATTATGCGATGGGCCAGCGCGGCTACCGCCACGTGGTCGATATCTTCACGCGCGATATTGGCGCGCCCGTCGAGCAGCGCGCGCACCTTGGCGCCGAGAATCAACGCCTGCGCGCCGCGCGGACTCGAGCCGAACATCACGTAGCGATTCACCATCTCGTCGTGCACGGCCTTGGCCTCGTCGCTCACGAAGCGCGAGTTCTGCGGCTGCGTCGCGCGTACCAGCCGCGCCGCGTAGATCTCCAGCGCCGGCGCGGCCATCACTTCGCGCACCAGCTGCTTCAGCGACTCGACGCGCGCGGCCGCTTCGTCGGCATGAAACACCGCCTCGATTCCCGCATCCTCGGGTCCCGTCGTCGACGAGATGATTCGCGTCAGCTCGCCTTCGTCGGGATAGTTCAGCCGCACCTTGTACAGGAAGCGATCGAGTTGCGCCTCGGGCAGCGGATAGGTGCCCTCCATCTCGATCGGATTCAGCGTCGCCATCACGAAGTACGGCGGCTTGAGCCGGTAGGTCGTGCCCGACACTGTCACCTGCAACTCGGCCATCGCCTCGAGCAGCGCGGACTGCGTCTTCGGCGTCGCGCGATTGATTTCGTCGCCGAGCAGGATATGGCAGAACGCCGGTCCCGGCTGAAAGGTGAACTCGCGGCGGCCGTCGTCGCCCGACAAGATCACGCGCGTGCCGGTGATATCGGCCGGCATCAGATCGACGGTGAACTGAATTCGATTGAAGCTGAGATTCAGCGCCAGCCCCAACGTCTTGACCAGCGTCGTTTTGCCGGTGCCGGGCACGCCTTCGATCAGCACGTGACCGCCCGCGAACAGCGCCGACAGCAACTCCTCGACCGCCTGCTCATGCCCGATGATCACCTTGTGGATCTCGGCCTGGATTCGCCGAAACGTCCGGGCGAAATCCGCCACCGTTGGCGTTTCCGCCTGCACGTCACTCATCGTTCGAATACCTGCTTGATTGTGTTGCGATCGTCGGCCGGCACCGCAACTCGCGCCACCGGTTCGTCGGGCTGCTGGTCCGCACTGAGCGGAGTGCGCACTTTGGGCGGCACGTACGCGTGACCGGCGCCCTTCGCGCCGTGATCGACGGGCCGCGCCTCGATCGCAATCTCGAAACCCTCAGTGCCGAGCTTCGACGAGGCCGGCGCGCCGAACAAGCTGTCCGGGTCAGCGCCGACTCCGTGCGCCTCGCCCCCGTTGCTGCTGTTCTCGCCGCTCTGCTGGATACTGCGATCGCTCGCGCTGTCGTCCTTGTTGGGATTGTTCTGGCCGGCGTCGGATTCGACGCCCGCATCGCCCGTGCTGTTCGACGAAGGCTGCGCGTTGGGCTGGCGCGCGTCATCTTCCGGCGGCAGGTTGAGCGCGTCGTTGGACTTCGGCAATTCCTGTTTGAACTGGCCCGCGACCTCGCCGTGCTTATTCTTGCGCGTTTCGGGCGCGCGATGAATCTCATCTTGATCCTGATTCTGGTCCGCATCGGCCAGCCGCAGGTTGAGCCGCTGTTTCGAGGCCGTCTGCTGCCCGGTCAGCTTGCTCTGCAGATTCCCGGCCATGTCGCGCGCGCGATTCACCAAGCTGTTGAGCGAATTGCCGGCAACGTCGCCGCCGTTCGCACTCTCACGCGCCAGCTTGTCCTCGAGCCGGCGCATGGTCGCGGGGTCGGCCGTGACCTGCATGCCGGAGTTATCGCCCGGATCGGCGGGCCGCAGATGCAGGTCGTCGAGATCGACCGTCAGATCGTCCTGGCCGTCGCTGCCCGCGTTGATTTGCGGCGCATGCTTGATTTTTGAAATCGGATACGCGAGCGCCGCCACCACGAGCGCCGCCGCCAGCGGATAGATCGCGCGCGACACGCGCCGCCGCTCGATCTTCGCCGCTGCAAATTGGTCCTGGTAGCCTAGAGTATCTTCAACCAGGTACGACCACAGCGGCCCGTGAGTCTCGTCCTTCGCCAGCGCCACTATCGTCGAGAGGCGCCCCTTCAGCTCGGCGCGATCGTCGGCGACCGCCGCGGCACCCGCCGCGCTCGCCCGCATCCGCCACCCGGCCCGCACCGCGCTCACGATACCGCTGGCCGCAACGACGACCAGCACGGCGGCTCCCGCCAGGAAAATCAGCGGCGACACGAGGTACGCGCCGACAAAGATAGCGGCGCCACAGGCGATCACGATCGCGAGCGTGTAGAAAATCGCATGCTGTATTGCCAGCGAATTGAGCCGCAGGCGAACGGACCCGACCCGGCCCAGGATTTCTCCGAGCTTCTCTTCCGCCCGCCGGTCTTGTAAGGGGAACGACATCGAAGGCGCCAAGTGCGCAGATCGAGGATAGTTTAGCCCCGCCAATGGCGCAACGATAAATCTCCGCCGCGCATTGCTAGCAAAATCAGGGCTCTAAGCCGTCACTCGCGCTGAAATTGGTAGAGCACCTGCCGCGAGCCTGGCTTTGCATCGAACGATGTCGGGTATCGCTGGCCGGTCAGGTCGTAGCACACGGTCAGCGAATCGCCGCTGATCTGATAAATCCCCTTCAGTTCGCCTCCGTATGTCCCCGGCGGAGTCTCGTGATGAACGACGTCGATTTGCTTGCGACTCGCGTCGAGCGTGAACGGGTAGGGATCGTTATGTAGCTGCCCGTCGAGCCGGATATTGTAGTGATCGCCGTCGACGATCCATTCCATATCGGCCGTCTGCGGCTGGCCGTCATAGATTGTGCTGACGAGCTTCCAGGTCCCCTGCCAGTTTTTCGCATCCTCCGCCGAATCCCCACCCGCAACGGCCCTGCATCCTGCGAGCAGACAAACCATCAGCAGTATCCATCCGAGCGGCGCGACGTCTCGAGAGATCTTCATCGTATTCAGAACGTCCAGCCGACAATCGACTTGAGAAATATCCCGTTGCTCGCGCGCGTCAATCCGATTCCCACGCCGAAGTTCAGCTCGAGCTGCGGCAGCAAATCAAAATTTAGAGCTGGCACGATAAAATGCTGCTGCTCCTGCACCTTCGCCAGCGGCTGAATCGATCCCATGTCGCCGTAGTATTCGACCGCCGGCGACACCCAATCGGTCAGCTGGTAGACCAGCATGCCCGACGGATCGAATTGAAACCCATGATGTGCGCCCGGGCCGCTGAATGGATCTATGAACGCGAAGTTTCCCACCAGCCGAAGGCGCTTGTAGTTGGCGCCCGCGATCGGCCGCAGCTCGAGCGTCGTCGGATTTTCCTCGGCCTCATGCCGCATGTAATCGAGCTCGACGTTGCCGCCGAACTGCACCGGCCACTCGAACGTCTGCGGGATTCCGAAATGCACTTTCGTGCGCGAGCCCGAATATTCGTAGTCGCCGGTCGACAGCTTGGCCGTACAAAAGTACTGCCCGACCTCGAGCCACTTCAGGACTCCGTAGGTGGCCTCGACGGTCTCGTGCACCTGGTAAACGTCCATCTGGCTTTTCGCGAGCTGCCCGGTCGCCGTCGAGGTCGTATTCGAATGCAATTCGATCTGCAGATGACCGGCCGCCGTCGTGTCCGTGTCGTAAATCTCGATTTCGTAAAAGTCGATCGCCAGCGACGTGCGCGGAGTCGCGAGTATCGCGACAATACTTAGACAGACCCCGAAAAGACCAACGCACTTCGTCATGCGCGTCCCGGATGAAATTCTTCAGCGCGATTCCTTGAGCCCCGCATCGTCGGCCGCTCCCAGCGCGATCGCTGACCAGTCCAGGTCGGCGCGTCCCTTGGCAATCGCCGAGACAAATCGATCGCGCAGGAGGCTCGCCGTCGGCATCGGCGCATTCACCGCGCGCGAGGTCTCCAGCGCGAGCTCAATATCCTTGAGTCCGAGCGGCAGCCGAAATCCCGCCGGTGTGAATCGCCCATGCGCGATCGCCGGCCCGTAGCCCTGGTACACCGGCGACGAAAAGATCGTCTTGCTGAGCATCTCGAGCGCCGCCACCGGATCGACACCGCTCTTGCGCATCATCGCGACCGCCTCGCCCATCGCTTCCATCGCCGCCGCGATCATGAAATTGCCCGCCACCTTCACCACGCTCGCCGCGCCGATGTTGTCGCCAAAGTCGAACACGTCGCGCCCCATCGCGTCGAGGATCGGTTTCACCCTGGCCTTGGCGTCGGCCGGCCCCGAAATGCAAATCCGCAATTGCTTCGCCTCGGCGGCGTTCGGCCGTCCGAACACCGGCGCCGCGACCATCACGCTCCCGCGCGCCGCGTGATACTCCGCAAGCTCGCGCGTCGTCGCCGGCGACACCGTGCTCATCGAGATGTGGATCCCGTCAGGCTTGAGACGCTCCGCGAGCGCATCCTCGCCCGTCACCAGCGCCTTGAGCGAAGCGTCGTCGGCCAGCATCGACACGACGATTCCCCCCGGATGCGCGACGTCGCCCGCACGATCCGCGCGATCTGCTCCCTTGGCCAGGAGCGGCTCCGCCTTGGACGCGGTGCGATTGTAAACCGTCAGATGGAATCCCGCGGCGATCAGGTTCGCCGCCATCGGCAGTCCCATCGCGCCCAGCCCGACAAATCCAATTTTTTGTGTCATGAAATTCAGGCTACCACTCACCCCGCTTAGGGCAATGAAATGATTCACCCATTCAGCGCGAGTGCACTACTCCGATGCGTGGGCATAGCGCGGCGATTTTGCAGCGCGAGCACCATGGCGAGACCGGATTGCAAATCGTCTGCCCGAACGCCACCAGGATTCCGTTGTACTCAATCCAATGCCGCGGCGGCAGGACCGCGCGCAGCGCAAGCTCGGTCTTGTCGGGCGTCTTGGTGCGCACCAGTCCCCATCGATTCGAAATGCGATGCACATGAGTGTCGACGCAGATGCCCGGCTTCCCGTACGCCTCGGTCACGACCAGGTTCGCCGTCTTGCGCCCGACGCCCTTGAGCGTCAGCAGCGCGTCGATCTCGTCGGGCACGCGCCCGTCGAATTTGTCGATCAGGTCGCGGCATATTCCGCGGATGACGCGCGCCTTGGTGCGATAAAATCCCACCGGAAAAATGAGCCGCTCGAGCGTCTTGTTCGACAGTGCGAGCATCGCCGCCGGAGTATCGGCGCGCGCGAACAACCTGGTCGATGCGGCCGCTGTGGTCGCGTCCTTGGTGCGCAGACTCAGGATGCACGAGATCAGCGTGCGGAACGGATCGCGATGCTGCACGGCGATGAAGCTCACAATCGGCGCGTTCCACGCCGGCGCCTCGCGCCTAAGCACGCCAAGCACGCGACTAACCCCGCGCGCATCAAGCGCCGCCCGTCGTGCCGCCGTTTGTTTCTTAGCTAGTGGCATCTGTCCATCTTGTCGTTTTTTCGAAGCGTTGCTATCTGTGCTCGTCTGCTAACTCACAGTAACATCGGGAACAGGAAAAGGGGGACTCCGATGGCACGAGTAGCCGTTCCGACTGCCAAAGCTTCGGTCTTCGATACTCCCGCGGGGCTCGTCATCAATATCCCATCAACGAAGAACTTTGGACTGATCTTATTCCTGGGATTCTGGTTGTGCGGATGGCTTCTCGGCGAGGTCTCAGCGATCCGTTCGCTTGCGATAGGCAAGACGGCGGCGGGGAAAAGTCTCTTCGTGGTCGTATGGCTCGCCGGATGGACGGTCGGCGGCGCCGCCGCCATCTACTTCTGGCTGTGGAATATAGCAGGCCACGAAATTGTATCGCTTACTCCAACCAGCCTCACGATCCGGCGGGACATATTGGGCTTCGGACGATCGCGCGAATATGACCTGCCCAGCGTAAAGAATCTGCGCATCGCCTTCACGCTCGCGAATACCAATTTGACCATTCCGGCACAGTCGTTCGGGGGAGGAGGCACAATAGCGTTCGACTACGGTGCGAAAACATTCCGCTTTGGCGGCGGCCTCGCCGACGCCGAGGCCTCGCATCTGATCGATGTACTGAAGTCACGCTACCCGTTCGACACCTCCGCTCAATGATTCGGCTGGAACTCTCACCGCGTCGCTCAGACCAATCGACCAGTTGACGCCACGTCCTTGACCGTGTTCCTTCAAGGCGTGATCGAAATCCTCCACCGCGGCTCCCGCTCAATCGCGACCGCCGCCGCATGCCTCCTCGCCAGCTTCGCGCTGTCCGCCGCCGCCCTGGCAGCCTCTCCGACGCCCAACATGCTGCTGCCCGGCTCGTCGCGCGGAGTTTCCGAGGCGCCTCCGCCGCAGCCGATTAACTGGGACCGCGTCACCCAGGAAGCGACCGACCTGCTGTCGAAATACATCCAGATGAACACGAGCAATCCGCCGGGCAACGAGATCGACGCCGCCCGCATGTTCAAGGAGAAGTTTCTTACCGACGGAATTCCCGCCACCACCTGGGAGCCGGAGAAGGGACGCGGAATTGTCGCCGCCCGCCTGCGCGGTATCGGCAAGCACACCAAGTCGATCATCCTGCTGAGCCACATGGACGTGGTGCCCGCCAATTCCAAGGAATGGCAGGTGCCGCCGTTTTCGGGCACCGTCAAGGGCGGCGAAATCTGGGGGCGCGGCGCTATCGACGACAAGGGTCCCGGCGTCATCGAGCTGATGGCGATGCTCGCGATCAAGCGCGCCGGCATCCTGCTCAACCGCGACGTGCTGTTCGTCGCCACCGGTGACGAGGAAGAAGGCGGCAAAAACGGCGCCGAGTGGTTCATCGATCACGAATCCACCGTTTTCTCCGACGCCGGCTACCTGATCAACGAAGGCGGCTTCATCCGCACGCTCTCCGACAACAAGCGCAAGGCTTACATCGTGTCGATCACCGAGAAGACGCCGCTGTGGCTGCGGCTTACTGCCAGCGGTCCTGCCGGACACGCGTCGGATCCACCGGCCGAAACGGCGGTCACGCGCCTGGTGCGCGCGTTGGATCGATTGAGCCAGTACCAGACCCCCATTCACGTCATCGGGCCGGTGCAGGACTACTACCATACGATGGCCATGCTCGATCACGGCCCCAAGCAGCAACTCGACCTCGTCACTGCGCTGAAGAACCCCGCCTATCTCACGCAGTTCCTCGACGATCCCAGCCAGAACGCGCACGTGCGCGATACCATCACGCCGACCGTGTTGTCCGCGAGCAACAAGACCAACGTGATTTCCTCGACCGCTTACGCCGAAATCGATTGCCGCCTGCTGCCCGGCAGCGATCCCAAGGCGGTCGAGAACGACATCAAGAAAGCGCTCGGCGACGACTCGATCAAAATCGACGTCATCCTGAACTTCCCGCCGATTTCTTCGCCGTCGCGCTCGCCCCTGATGTCCGCCATTCAGACTCTCGCCCACGACCGCGACCAGGCCACTGTCGTGCCCGCGTTGATTAACGGCTATACCGACAGCCATTTCTTCCGCCAGAAGAAAATCGTCTCCTACGGTTTTATCCCGGTCGTAATTAATCCCGCCGAAGCGAAGGGCATCCACGGCATCAACGAGCGAATCGGCGTGAAAGAACTCGCCGACGGAATTCAGCGGATGGTAGAGTTGCTCAAGATTTTCGGGGAACAGAAATAGGTGTCGCGATGATTCGAGCCGGGGTCGGTTACTCGACCGCACGCAACCCGCGCAACGCTGCCGCCGAGGCGACCGCCGCCGCACTCGCGCAGGCGGGTCTGAGCAGCGCCGTCGGGGCGCTATGCTTCGCGACTCCCGCCTACGGCGCCGCCTATCCGATGATCCTGCGGACGGTGGCTGCCGAAGCGCACACGCGCGAAGTCGCCGGATGCTCGAGCGCGGGCGTCATCGCCGGCGAAACTGAAATCGAATCCGGTCATGCGCTCGCGGTGCTGGTGTTCGGCGGCGATGAAAACGAAATCCGCGCTACGCGATTCTTCGTGCCGACTCTTCGCGGCCGCGCGGCCGGCGTTGCAGCGGAAGTTGCGGCCACCGTCCGTCCAAAGCTCGGCAAATCGAACCTGCTGATTTTCTTTGCCGATACTTACAACTTCGAAGCCGAGGCGACGCTGCAAGCTCTTGGCAATGAATTGCCCGGAGTCGCCATCGCCGGCGGCGGCGCGAGCGAGGACGGCTCAATCGGCGAGACCTTCGTCTTCTGCGGCGACACGGTAAGCTCGAACGCGGTCGCCGGGATGCTGCTCGCCGGCGACTTCGATCTGACGCTGGCCAACACAATCGCATGCGGCCTGATTGGCACGGCGCATCGCGTGACCGCCGCGCGCGACAACGTGCTGATTGAGCTCGACGGCCGCCCCGCTTACGAAGTCTTCGCCGAAGCCGCCGGCCCGCTCGCTGCCGATCTGCGCCGCGCCATCGCCTACGTCTTCGTCGCGATTTCCGTTTACGAAAACGCGCAAACGATCGAGCGCGGCCAATTCGTCGTGCGCAATATCGTCGGCGCCAGCGAGGAACACGGCGTCATCGCAGTCGGCTTCCAGCCGCAAATCGGCGACACCATCGGCTTCGTCCTGCGCGACGCCGAACGATCGCGTCAAGACCTGAAAGCAACCCTCGACGAGGTGAGCAATCGCCTGAAAGACGCGCCTCCCGCCTTCGGCCTCTACTTCGATTGTGTCTCGCGCGGCGCCGGCCTCTACAACATCCCGGGTCACGACTCCGCCTACATCAGACGCGCGCTGGGCCCCATCCCCATCGCCGGCTT
>Ga0209655_10000506_pt1 | contig 14802 bp, 12 predicted proteins | sample BogFormECP03_OM2_FD_188236 | JGI IMG/M metagenome (GOLD analysis project Ga0209655, IMG submission 188236) | Bog forest soil microbial communities from Calvert Island, British Columbia, Canada - ECP03_OM2 (SPAdes) (version 2) | ecosystem: Environmental > Aquatic > Freshwater > Wetlands > Bog ...
ACGGTTTATCAGGTGGCGATGCACCTGGCCGGTGAGGCAATTTTGCCCGCAGCGGCGTACGAACTCGCGAAGAAAGCACTGGAGCGCGCGGGGAAGATCTTGGCGCTGCGTCCTGAAGACAGCGCTGAGGTGGTAAGCGGCGGCCTGCTGGAAGCAGCGCTGGCGAGCAGCAAGCCGGCCGATTGGATCCGCAAACGTTGCCAGGTGCCTTCAGTGGTGGCGCAGATTTCTGTGAATCGCATACCGCTGTTGGAGACGGGGCCGCGCGACGTGCTGGACATACTGGTGGAATCGGAAGCGGCGGCGGTTTCCGCGAGTGTTGGTGGTGAGTCTGCCGATAGCGGCGAGATGGAAGATGAGGATGAGGTGCAATCGTCGAGCGCGCCGGCGGGACTGGCGCATGCGGTGGCCGAGAACACTTTGCGCGTGGACGCGGCGCGGATTGATACGGTGATGAATTTGGTGGGCGAACTGATTATCGGAAAGTCCATGCTGCAGCGGACGATCACGGAATTCGAGCGGCGGTTCGCGAAGGATGCGCTGCGCGGAAAGTTTTCGGATGCGCTGGCGTTTCAATCGCGGATTCTGAACGAGCTGCAGAAATCGGTGATGAAGATCCGCATGGTGCCGGTAGAGCAGCTATTCCGCAGATTTCCGCGAATCGTGCGCGACGTGGCCAAACAGCGGAACAAAGAGATCGCACTGGAAATCGCGGGACAGAGCACGGATCTGGATAAAAGCATTCTGGACGCGCTGGCCGAGCCCCTGGCGCATTTGATTCGCAACGCGGCGGATCACGGCATTGAATCCGCAAGTGAACGGACGGCGGCGGGCAAACCGGCGCACGGCACGGTGCGGCTGGATGCTTATCATGAGGGCGACCAGGTGGTGATCGAAGTCTCCGACAACGGCCGCGGAATTGATCGCGAGAAAGTGATACGGCGGGCGATCGAACGCGGCTTGATGAGCGCTACGGAAACTTCGCGCATGAACGAAGCGGAGATCAATCATTTGATATTCACGCCGGGATTCAGCACGGCGGAAAACGTGACGGAGATTTCGGGGCGCGGAGTGGGATTGGACGTGGTGAAGTCCGCGCTGGACAACCTGAAAGGCTCGATCGAGATTGAAACCGAGGGTGGCAAGGGAACGACTTTCCGGCTGATCGTGCCGCTGACGCTCGCGAGCATCCAGGCGTTGCTATTCCACGTCGCGGGGCGTTTATACGCCGTGCCGATTGCGTCGGTGGTGGAGATTACGCGCATCAACGAAGAGGAAATTCATCGCCTGGACGATCACGAAGTATTTCAACTGCGGCAGCAGGTTCTGACGCTGGTGCGGCTGGAGCGGTTGGAATCTGCGGAGACAGCCGAGCGCGCGAAGCGAGTTTTCGTGGTGGTGATTGGCGCGGGCAGCCGGCGATTTGGATTGGCGGTAGACAAGCTAATGGGTGAAGAGGAACTGGTCATCAAGGCGTTGGAAGACCAGTTGGTCACTTCCCCGTTGGTGAGTGGTGCTTCGATATTAGGCGACGGGACAATCGTGCTAATACTGAACATTCCTGCGGTGGTGTCACATCTCGCGCGCATTCCGGCAGTGGGGGCCACAGCATGAGTGAAAAGATCCGCGTCCTCGTGGTGGATGATTCAGCGCTGATGCGCAAGCTGATTCCGCAAGTGCTGCAGCGGGATCCGTCCATTGAAGTGGTGGGCACGGCGATGGATGGCGAAGTGGGATTGCGGAAGCTGGAGGAGCTGCGTCCGCACGTGGTGACGCTGGACCTGGACATGCCGCGGATGGATGGCCTCGAGATGCTGCGGCAAATCACGCGGAAACATCGCGTGCCCGTGATCGTCGTGAGCGCGCAGACGGATCGCGGCGCTTCGGTGACGTTGAAAGCTTTGGCGCTGGGCGCTTTTGACTTTGTGACGAAGCCGCCGGAAGCGGCTTCCGGACGTATGGACCAGATCGCCGCGGAGCTGGCGCTGAAGATCAAGGTGGCTGCGGGCTCGGGCGCGCCGAAAATGATCATCACGGTGCCGCCGACGAAGCAGAAGGAACAGCGGCGGACAGCGATGCCGAATTGGCCGTCGCGAATTGTGGCCATCGGAATTTCCACGGGAGGGCCGAACGCGCTGCAGTATTTATTTTCGCAGCTGCCGCAGGATTTTCCCGGATGCATTCTGGTGGTGCAGCACATGCCCGAGGGTTTTACGGAAATGTTTGCGCGGCGGCTGGATGAATGTTCGGCGATTGAAGTGAAAGAAGCGCAATCGGGCGATTTGCTGCTGGCTGGGCGCGCGCTGGTATGTCCTGGAAACCGGCACCTAAAGGTGCGGCGGATGGAGCATGGGAACGTGGCGATTTTGGTGGACCAGCCGCGCGTGAATGGGCACAGGCCGTCGGCGAACGTGCTGTTCCATTCCGTGGCGCAGGAATTCGGCAGCAACGCTGTCGGCGTGCTGATGACCGGCATGGGCGACGATGGCGCGGACGGCCTGGGCGCGATTCAGGCCGCGGGCGGACTGACGATTGCGCAAAGCCCAGACACATGCATCGTAGATAGCATGCCGCGGAGCGCGATCGAGCGGGGATTTGCGGCGCGGGTGGTATCGCTTTCGAGTCTTTCCAGTTTCTTGCAGGCGAAATGTGTAGCGGAGCGGCCGCTCAGCGAGCAGGTGAATCAGGATTCGAGCGCAGGCATTCTCACTACTGAATCGGGAGTACGAAGGAGATCGTGATGAAACAGTTCGAAGCATTGACGCGAAAGAATGACCATCAGGCCGTGAAGTATTTGATCGTGGACGATTCCGTCTTCGCGCGCAAGAGCCTGGCGAAGATGGTGGAATCGTTCGGCGGACTGGTGGTGGGAGAGGCCGGCGACGGGTGCACGGCGATCACGGAGTACGCGCGAACGCGGCCGGACATTGTCCTGATGGATATCACCATGCCGCAGATGGAGGGCATCGAGGCGGTGGAGCGCATCGTGCAGGAGCATGCGGAAGCGCGGATCATCATGGTCTCTTCGGTGGGCTACCAGGACAATATTCTGGCGGCGCTGCAGAAAGGCGCGCGGCATTTCGTGCAGAAGCCGGTGAAACCGGACGCGCTGTACGAAATTATTCGTTACGTGCTGAATGACGATGGCGTGACGACACCGGTGGGCGCGACAGAGGAGAGCTCGCGATGAGGATGGATCTGATCCAGCCGTTTATCGGCTCGCTGGACGCGGTGCTGGCGGAAATGATGAAGGTTCCCGCGAAGATTGTGGACTTGACGATGGAAGAGGAAGGATACCGGCGTCGCGGAACTGCAGCGGCTGTGAGCTTCAAAGGACAAATTGAAGGGCGCGTGATTCTGGATATGGAGCCGGGAGCGGCGGCGCAGGTGGCGAGTTATCTGGCAGGTAGCGACGTGGATCCTTCGGCGACGATTGTGACCGAGACGGTTTGCGAACTGGCGAACATGGTGATTGGGAACGCGGTGACGCAGCTGAATGACGCGGGATTTCATTTTAAAGTTTTGCCGCCGGAGGTTTTGACGCAGGAGCAGTGCGAGAAGGCGGGGCAGGATTCGGAAGCGACGATACTTTGTTTTGAGACGCCGGGCGGGAATGTGCATCTGAATATCGCCATGCAGTATTTGCAGCGGAGGACTGGGGAGCGGACGCCGGCGGCGGTGCATTAGGATTTATATCTTGGCGATGGATTGAATCGGCGCGACGGATATACGTGGAATGATCCTGCGCAAGAGAAAGTCAAAGACGCCCGCCTAAAAAGCAGACGGCCGCTACAGATTCAAAAACAAAGTCAAAATCTACGCTTCGTGAGGATTATTCCTTTGGTGGTTCGGGCCTGCGGTATTCCACGCCGTGACGAAACAGACCTGCTTTGGGCAATTCTTCGCAATAGACCACGCGGGCGGGGATGAAGATGTTGGCTACTTCGGGAGTATAGGGGACGGCGACGTCAATTACGTCTTGCGCTTCATAGCGGCGTTTGCTGCGGAAGCACATGCCTACCGGAGAGATATCTTCGCACACGGCTAGCTCATCGTCCGAGTTGGCCTGGCGGACGCAGGCTGTGAGACGGGTTCTCATGCGCAGACGTCCGCGTTCGCGCTGCTCGCCGCCGGGAGGAAGTTCGGGCGGATCGCTGGGACTGACGCGGCTGCGCGCGGCGCGTGAGGCGAGTTTTTTTTCGCTTTCGTGGGGCGCTTGTGACCAGATGCTGGGGACGTTGCACGTCTTGCAATAGCGCGCGATTCCGCGAGTGCCTTCGAAGCCGCGTAGCTCGAGCTCGTTCAAGTAAACGACTTCGCGTGCGCGGCAATAGGTACATTCGAGCAGCATGCGTGCGACAGCTTCCTGGGATTCGGCGATGTGCGGAAATTCAATGGCCCAGACGTCATTTTCGGGCTGGAGAATTTCCACGCCGTACACGTAGCCTTCTTTTTGGTGGCCGAATTGGCCGACGATGCGCACCTGGCTTTGGCGGTGCTTTTCGGTGGGGGCCAAACGCCGAATGACAATGTGCTGATCGGCGTGCAGGTCGCGGTCGAGCAGGATCACCGCGCCGGTACGATTGATTTGCATGGTGCGGGCCGGCTGCGCGAATTCCTGGTCGTTGCCATCCTTGCCGGTAGCTTCCAGCAATAAAGTCAGCGAGACGCGATCACTGCGACGCTGCGAAGCCGTCCCCATGCAAATCCTCCTGGAAAGAAACTGGTTAAATCGTAAGCCACGATAACATACTGGCGGCGCAGGTTGGACTTCGGACAATACCAGCTCGAGGTTGAGGCTGATGGAGCGAAGGATTTGTATTGAATACAAAGGAGTTAGCTGGAGCAGGGGTACCAGCAAAGCCCATTGACGGGGGCATTTTCGACGTGCTACGCTCATGGCCAGTTGAGTTCCTGAGGTTTGCGAAAAGTTTGCGGTTGCATCAATAAAAGGAGTTCAGACCATGGAATGGGTAGCCCCTCAGCACGAAGAAATCGACCTAAACTGCGAAATTAGCTCCTACGCTAACGCCGAGCTTTAACCGCGAATGCGTGTTAAGGTCCTCGGCTCGGCGGCCGGGGGCGGTTTTCCCCAGTGGAATTGCGGCTGCTCCAACTGCTTTGCCCTGCGCGCTGGAACATTGCGAGGACACGCGCGCACACAGACGCAGATCACCTTTTCTGTGAACTCCAAAGATTGGTTCCTGCTGAATGCTTCTCCCGATCTGCGCACACAGATCCTTGACACGCCTGAACTTGCTCCGCCGGAGGGATCGCGACGCTCGCCCGTCGCCGGCGTGTTCCTGACCAGCGCTGACGTTGATGCCGTGGCGGGTCTTCTTCATCTTCGCGAATCCACGCCGCTCAGCATTTTCTGCACACCAGCGGTGCAACGAATACTCCGAGAGGAAAACAGCATGTTCCGGGTGCTGGACCGGGCCGCGCCGGCGGCACAGTGGCGCGGTATCTCGACGCTTCCGCAAATTGGTCCCGCTGCGGCTGGGGATCCGTCTGGCGAGTCGTCTTTCCGCTATTCAGCTGTGCCGCTTGGAGGAAACTATCCGGACTATGTGAGCTGTGCGCTACGCAGCAAGCTGGCGGCGGACGAAGCTAGCGTCGGGATACTTATCGAGCTCGGCGAGAAAAGATTGTTTTTTGCGCCTTCCCTTGCGAGCGGTGGCAACGAATGGAAGAAACTGGCGGAATCGAGCGATTTGGTTTTTCTGGATGGCACATTCTGGAGCGATGACGAGCTGATCCGGGCAACCGGTGCGGGCAAGACGGCGCGCGAAATTGGTCATGTAGCGCTTTCCGGCGAGGGCGGACTGCTCGAGCAGTTTCCGGAGCGAGCGCGCGGACGCTGCATCCTGATTCATATCAACAACACCAACCCTATTCTGGACGAAGACAGCGCGGAGTATCGCACAGTGCGCGAGGCGGGTTGGGAGATTGCGCACGACGGTGTGGAGTTCACGCTGTGAATGCGCCGCGTCCAGGAGCGTTGCTTTCCGCTGACGAATTTGTGGCGCGTTTTCACTCGATTGGAGAAGAACGCTATCATCATAAACATCCGTTCCACCTTCTAATGCACGAAGGGAAACTTGGGCGCGGGCAACTGCAGGCTTGGGCTCTCAATCGTTATTACTACCAGAGCCGCATTCCTATGAAGGACGCGACGATTCTGGCTCGCAGCGAAGACGCTGAATTTCGCCGTGCATGGCGAAAGCGCATCTTCGATCACGATGGAGACGGCACGCATCCCGGCGGCATCGAGAAATGGCTGCGGCTGGTGGAGGCGACCGGGCTGACGCGCGAGCAGGCAGAGCAGGGGGACGGGATTTTACCGGCGGTGCGATACGCGGTGGACGCTTATGTGGACTTGGTGCGTTGCGGCACTTTTCTGGAGGCTGTGGCTTCGTCGTTGACGGAACTTTTCTCCGGCAAGCTGATCGCGCTGCGGATGGACGCGCTCCGGAAATACTATCCTTGGCTTTCCGGCGGGCTCGATTATTTTCAGGGACGCCTCACGCAGGCGCCAGACGATGCGACGTTTGCGCTGGCTTGGGTGGTGAAGCATGCGCGAAGACGCGAGGAGCAGGAACAGGCGCTGGGGGCGTTGCGAGCGAAGTGCAATATCCTATGGGCGCAGCTTGATGCCATTTATTTCGCTTATGTGTCGCCCGGGTGGTCGCCGCCGGGCGCTTTCCGTCCCAATGCGGACTAAAACATGAACCTCGAACTGCGCACGCGGCCAAGACTCGCGGCGGGATGCCGCCTGAGCGAACCTAGTCGCGGGCCGCGCATGTTGCTGATGCCCGAACGCGCACTGCGACTGAATGGCCCGAGCCTGGAGATCGTCGAGCGCTGCGACGGAGCACACACGATCCAGCAAATCATCACCGAGTTGCAGAAGATTTATTCGAAAGCCGAAGCGGAGCGCGTGGAGAAGGATATTCTTGGGTACCTGACGCTGCTGCAGGACCAGCGCGCTTTGGATTTCACGATTGAAGACACCACCGGGCAATCATGACTGCGATCGTTCACCATCCGCTTGCGCTGATCGCTGAGCTTACGCACCGCTGCCCACTGCACTGTGTCTATTGCTCGAATCCTCTGGAGCTTCGGTTTCGTGGATTCGAGCTTGCGACGGAAGTATGGACGCGCGTGCTGGGGGAGGCTGGGGAAGCGGGGGTTCTGCAGGTCGATTTCACTGGCGGTGAGCCGCTGGCGCGACCTGATCTGGTGGAGCTGGTGCGGGCCGCGCGACGTTCCGGACTGTATGTAAATCTGATTACATCGGGGATGCCGCTGGAGGAACGGAGACTCGCTGAACTGGTGAACGCCGGGCTGGATCACTTTCAACTGAGTTTTCAGGGCTTGCGCGAGGATGCCGCGAGCGAAATTGCCGGAACGCGAGCGCTCGGGCAAAAGCGGCAAGTTGTCGCGTGGGTGCGCGCACATCGCGTTGCTCTTACGCTGAATTTTGTGATTCATCGGCAGAATCTAGATCAGTTGGAGGAAATGATCGCATTCGGAGAAGAATCAAGCGCAAGCCGGATGGAATTCGCGCACGTTCAGTATTACGGCTGGGCATTCGCGAATCGTGAGCGTTTGCTGCCCACGCGCGAACAAGTGGATCGTTCGATCAACGTGCTGCAGCAAGCGGAAGCGCGGCTGCGCGGGAAGGTGCGCGTGGAATACGTGGTCCCGGATTACTACGCAAAGTATCCGAAGGCGTGCATGGGAGGATGGGGACGCAAGCTGATGCTGATTACGCCGAGCGGCGACGTGCTGCCATGCCACGCGGCGCAGGTGATTCCGGGTTTGCGCTTTGGAAACGTGCAGAGCCAGGCGCTGCGGGAGATTTGGGATTCCTCGGATGCGTTTCAAAGATTCCGGGGCGAGGAGTGGATGCGGGAGCCTTGCCGGAGTTGCGATCGCCGCACGCAAGACTTCGGTGGTTGCCGATGCCAAGCGTTTTTACTCACGGGCGATGCCGCGGTCACTGATCCGGTGTGCACGCTAACGCCGCAGCGGGCGATCGTGGACGAAATCATCGCCGCGACAAATGCAGCAACTCCAGCGGCGATCGTCACGAAGCCCGACTGGCTCTATCGCGCTAATCCTGCCTGAAATGCGATTGCGCAGTGGGTGGAGTTGTGGCGCGCGGTGCGGTTAATTCGAGGTGAGGGCGGGCGGAGGATATTCGGGGAGTTTGGCGTTTTTCTTGTCGGTGCGTTTTACTTCCAGTTCGTCGAAGAGCACCGACGGGCAGATTACCGTGGTGGGGATGCCGCCTTCGCGGTTGCTTACCAGCGGGTCGTTGCCGGCGGCGACGAGATTGCTACGCAGGGTGCGCGTGTCGAGCTCATTGAATACGGCGCCGCGGACGAGTTCTTCGTGGCCGTCGCTGACATATACGCGATAGAGCAGGCGCGGGTTGTATCCGACCAGAGTGTCCGCGTAGTAGCCGTAGGGTTTGCCTTCGTCTTTACGCATCGCAATCAGCTTCTTTTTTAGCTCATCGGGCGAGCTGGATTCCTTCGGTTGAAGGATCAAGGTGCCGATATTGGGCGAAGGCCCTTGGCCGGGAGCGGCGCGGCCGTGGCCATTGGAATCGGCAAAATCGCGAATGGGCATGCGGCCGAGAAGATATTCGACAAGGATGCCATCTTTGATAACGGGAAGCGGAGCGACGCGGACGCCTTCTTCGTCAATCTGGTAACTTCCGACTAAAGATTTACCGTCGAAAGATTTCATGGTCGGGTCGTCGATGACCGTCAAAAAAGTGGGCAGGACCCGGCCTTTGTAATTCGAGGAAAATTCTCCGGTGGTGCGCGCGGAATCGCCGGGCTTGGGACGGATGCCCAGAATGTTTGCGCCGATCATGCCGTCGAGAATGTCGCTGGCGGCATCGTTCGAAAAAAGAACCGGGCCGCGATAATCTTCTTCGACCATGGGAGCTTCACGGAGGGCTTTCAAGGTCGTCAGCATTTTGGCGGCGTCGGCGAGGAGCTTTTCCTGCAAGGGCAATTCCGCGGCGCTCGCGCCGACATAAAAGGGCGAGCGGCCGAGCTCCATGCCGTCGTCCGCCTGCGTCTCGGCGGAAAGATTGAGGGAATATACGGTGTAACCCTGGCGGGTGCTGGTGCCTTCGGTGTTCACGAAGTAATCGTTTACGGCGCGAAATCTGACGTACGCGGAAAGGGATTGAATTTTGGCGTCGGTGCGATAGAGATTGGTGACTTTCTCGAGAGTTTCCTTCCAGGGCGCGGGCGAGAAATCGAGTTTAGCGATGGGCCCGAGGGATTCCAGCGCGGAAGCGCGCGCAAAATCGTCGAACGGTTGATCGGCGGTATATTGGCTGAGGACCGCTTTCTTGGAGGCGAGGGCCTCGCTGGCCATTTTGTAGGCGCGATCGGTGGCGAGCCACAATTCGCGGCGGAGGGCGACGGGATCGTCGTCGCGCGGGGCGATATCCGCAATGCCCGTCCCGGGACCGTAGTAGCTGTCCTGCTTGTAATCACCGACGCGGACGACGACGCGCAAGGTGCGCGCGTGGACGCGTTGATCCTGGCGAAGGGCACCGAAGGCTGCCTCGGCAGAAAACTCGTCTACGTCGGAAAGCCGATATTCGATGTAGTAGGGCGCGGGGACGTTGTCCATTTTGAGCTGGGTTTTGGAGCGGTTCAGCTCTTCGCGCATGGCTCTGAGCAAAGGATCGGATTGAACTGCGGCGGATGGCGCGGTAGGCGTAGCGGCGGGAGATTTTTGTTGTGCGATCGTGGAAAGCGCGCCAGCGAGAAAGAGCGCGACCAACAATGTGGGGGTGAGCGCGGAGCGGCGCAGCGGTGATGCAGCGATGGCGGCGCGAACTCGACGTCGCATCCGAGCGCTCATGGTTTTGCTCCGGGCGCGGCGGCTTTGGCAGCGTTCGCAGGCGGCGCGGCGGATGCAGTGGATTCAAATCCGGGCGGCGGCAAAGCCGGCGGGCGTTCCGAGCCGCGACGGCGTTTCTGAACTTCAATTTCGGTGAAGAGCATCGCGGGAGCCGCGGCGGCCACGGGAACCTGCCCGGATTCGGCGCCGCAGATTCCGTTGAAAACTTGCGAGGTGTCGCCGGTGAGGACGATGTTGTTCAGGGAGAGCAGCGGCGTGCCGACGATGTCCACACCGCGGACAAGTTCGTCGGGACGGCCATCAGCATAAACACGATAGACCATCACCGGAATCACTTGAAATGCTTGCGGCGAGGCGCGCCCGGTTAAGGTGAAGCCGCCTTGGATGTCGTCGAAATACAGGCCGAAGGGTTTTCCCTGCTTTTTGATTTCGGCGACGAATTTCTCGCGCAGCTCGGAATCTTTCACGGTGTTGGTGGAAGTGACGATCAGATTTCCCTGGCGTCCGGTGGGCATCAGGCCGGGCTGGCGGCGGCCGTGGCCGTTGGACTGGCTGAAATTTTTGATGGGCATGCGGGACATCAGAAAATTTTTGAGTATTCCGTTTTCCACGGCGACCACGCGCGCTGCGGGGACACCTTCGTCGTCATAGTCATAATAGCCGGCAAGTTGCACGCCATTGAGTTCCTTCATGGTGGGATCGTCGGCGACGCTGAGGAAAGCGGGCAGCACGAGCTGATTCACTTTTTTGGTGAAGGTCTGGCCTTCATTTTCGTCGCGCTGGCGATGGCCTTCGAGGCGGTGGCCGAGAACTTCGTGGAAGAACACGGCGGCAGCGCGGCCGGAAAGCATCGCAGGACCGGCGTAAGGATCGGCAGCGGGGGCGGCGCGCAAGGCTTTCAGATCCGTGGCGATCTTGTCCACTTTTACGGCGAGTTCCGCATCGGACGGCAGCTGGCTCGGGGACGCTGCTTGAAACGACTCCACGCGCATCAATTCCATGCCATCGTCGGCGCGCGTTTCAGCTTGAATCACCAGGCGCGCGATGGCACCGGGGCGAATCAGCGCGGTGCCTTCACTGGTAGCCAAATAAGAGCGATCGGCGGAGACGTTGAAGGAAACGTAGGAGGAATAGACTTCGGGATACTTCAGGAAGCCGGCCGAAATTTTCCGCGTGCGCGCTTCCCATTCTTTCTGGTCGGACGGCGCGCGCAAGGGAGAAAGATTCAGATGATCCTGCGGCGCCTCGCTGGAGAAATCGGGAGATTTGTCTTCTTCTTCCGAGCGCACCGCGTTACTGGTTTTGACTTTGAGGAATGCGGCGGAGGCTTGCTCGTATTCGCGATCGGTGAGTTGCCAGAGGACGCGGGCGATGGCGCTCGAATCGTCATTTAGCGGGAGCAGGCCGGAAGTGATGCCGGAGCCGCGGCTTTGGCTGTGTGTGTTGTCGAGCGCGACGGAGCCGACGCGCATCATGACGTCTGCCTGGCGCCGGTCCACGCTGGCGGAATAGATCACGCTGCCGTTGGAGGCTGCCACGGCGGTTTCGTCCGTGTCGGTGACCGCGTAGCTGAGGTAGTAGGGCGCGGGGTCGGTCTTGGCCAGGGATTTGGTGGCGCGCTGCAGCTCTTGCTGCATGGTGGTGAGGACGACGTTTGCTGCTGGGCTGGAGGTAAAGGCACCTGGAGGGAAGGCGGCTAGCGCGAGGACGACGAGAAAGGGAAACCAGGGACGGGGTTTTTGCATTGGGCTGGTGGGCTCTTTCTTCAATGGACGAGTCTAGCATACGCGCGGGGGATGGGTGGCGCAACTGGGCTGCTCGGGGAGGATGTCGCCTTATGCACCTATTGTGGGGCGTCGGAGGTGCATGGCTTCGGCTGTGACGTCGGTGTATTTGAGGCCGGAGCCGGTGTTGAAGACGACTACGCGATCGCTCGGGTTCAGGTAACCGGAGGCTAACAGGCGATCGTAGGCTGCGGTGGCTGCGGCACCTTCAGGAGAGAGGAAGAGGCCTTCGTTTTTCGCCCAGTCTTGCAGCGACGCGAGGATTTCGGCGTCGGGGATGGCGAGGGCGACACCTCTGGACTCGCGCAAAATTTCGAGCATGATGGAATCTCCGTAGGGTTTGGGGACGCGCAGTCCGGAGGCGAAGGTGGCGGCGTTGGGCCACATTTCGCTCGCGGTCGCGCCATGGTCGAATGCTTTGGCGACCGGGGCGCAGCCGGAGGATTGCACGGCGATCATGCGTGGACGTCTTCCTGGTTTCACCCATCCGAGTTCTTCGAGTTCGGCGAATGCTTTCCACATGCCGATTAGGCCGACGCCTCCGCCGGTGGGATAAAACACCGCATCGGGATATTCCCAGCCGAGTTGCTCGACCAGTTCGTAGCCCATGGTCTTTTTTCCTTCGACGCGGAACGGTTCTTTCAGCGTGGAGATGTCGAACCAGCCTTCGGACTTGCTGCGTTCGGCGACGATGCGGCCGCAATCGGAGATGAGGCCGTCAACCAAGGTCACATTTGCGCCGTAGGTGATGGCTTCGACGTAATTCGCGAAGGGGACATCGCGCGGCATGAAAATGTAAGCGGAGATGCCGGCGGCGGCCGCGTAGGCTGCGAGCGCGCCAGCGGCGTTACCCGCTGAGGGAACGGCGAGCGCGCGGAGACCGTAATGACGGGCCATGGTGACGGCAAGTGACAGGCCGCGGGCTTTGAACGAGCCGGTGGGATTTGCGCCTTCTTCTTTCAGGAATGCGTTGCGATGGCGACGGCAGGGGAGCATCGGCGTCCAGCCTTCGCCGAGAGTGACGGGGCGGGCGTCTGGGAGTACGGAACGATAGCGCCACATGCCGGGCCACGGAGACTTGGCGGCGTCGCGAGCGATGGCGTCGCGTGCGGCGATGCCGCGCAGCGATTGCAGATCGTAGCGGACGTAGAGAGAGCCTTTGCATTTTGGGCAGAGGGTCTGGGGCGTGGCGGCGGAAACGGTGGCCTCGCAGCGGGAACATTCCAAATTTTTGATTGGTGGCATGAGGGTAACGATAACAGATGGCACGAGCGCGAAATAGGTTTCGGGAAATGCAGGAGAAGTTGGCGCTCGGTGAGACGCGCGTGATTTTCCTGGCGTGAAACACGAAGGAAATGACGCGAGAGAGATTGGTAGCGGTACCGGGAGTCGAGGCCCCAGCCCGTCGGATTCTCCCAGAAAAACTGGGTTTTCGCTAACCTTTTCGCACGTTCAACTTACAAACAGGCAAAGCGCCCAGAATTTTGAGCACCTCTTTTTTACATAGATGAAGGGGAAATTCAACCCCCATTTTCGGGGATTTTTTGGGACAAATTGGGACAAATCCGCGAGAAACTATGATCCTCACTGGCACCCCGCAAACTTCAAAGCTTACCGCGAGGTCACAAACCCAAAACCGTCACAAGCAGATCGCCAAGTTTTTGATTTCCGCCGGGTCAGCGTCCTCCCTTACATAGAGAACTGTGCTGTCCTTCACGGTTTGCGCCCAATCGTGAAGTAGCTTTGATTTTCCGATTCCCCCTCTGCCAGCGAGGACGCCGACGACGGGCGCCGGATCCGCAACGAATGTATTCAGGGTTGCAATCTGTGTATCGCGACCGCGCAACGTTTGCTTGAAGTCAAAGAGCCGGGGCGCGTCGGATTCAAACTGCGCGAAGAATTCCTTAGGCGTGGTGAAGACGAGGCGGCTGCCCGGTCGCCCCTCCGCGTTCCATTTTTCCATCGCGAGCAGCAATTCCACTTGCAGGCGCTCCGGAGTATCGAATAGGCTGGCGTGATGTTGGCGGCTTTAACTGCGCCTTTGAAATCGTCGAGTGCCTTTCGTTTTTCGGCGTTCGTTTCTTTGTTGAGCGGCTTCCCGCCCTCGGTTTTGAAAAATGCGAACACAGGCTTACCCAATTGCTGAGCCAGCTGGAACTCCGCTCCCGTGTGCGTGAGTCCGTGAACCTCAGGAATCAGGGAACCGGCGTAGAAGCCGATGATCAGGACGACCGCTGTGGTGCGCAAAAACGTCACCAGCCTCGTAAGTCTTTTGAGAATCAGCCCTTAATTCCCTTCAGAGTTTCTCGATCTCCCACACCGATTTCCTTCTGATCAACGGCGTTCCGCGACAGATTCGACTGTAAAATGTGGCTCTCATGCCCAGAAAAACATCTAGATTCATCCTTCGTCGTTTTTTCTCGATCGCATTTGGTCTCCTTCAGGAATTCCTTCGGTTCGGTCGAGGTCTATTACGCTCACAGACTGCACTGGCCGCAGAGAATCTTTTCCTCAGAAAACAATTGGCCTTATACCAAGAGCGCACCAGCAAGCCTCGTCGTCTCAATGATTCTGCCAGACTCTCTCTGCTCTTCTGGTCACGATGGTTCGATTGGCGGGATGCTTTCGTAATCGTTAAGCCTGAAACATTCATCGGTTGGCATAAGCGAGCATTCCGGATCTTCTGGCGTTGGAAATCCGGGGGGTAGGCCTCAAATACCGAGAACTCTCCGTACACTCATCACAGAGATGGTGCGACAGAATCCGACTTGGGGTGAAGCCCGAGTTGCCTCGGAATTGCCTCTCAAGCTCGGCATCCGCGTATCACCACGGACGGTGCGGGCCAATTGGCCGCAAGATCTCAGTCCCAATCGAGGTCATTCCTCCCAGCGCTGGATGACCTTCGTACGGAACCATGGCAAGGCCCTCGAACCGGGACGGGTCGGCTCCTGCGTTACGCTTTTCGAGGCCTGCTCAGCGTTTACTCACGTTACGGCCTGCATGCTCGCCAGATCGCCTTCGCGACCCTCTGCACCAGAGGCTTCAGCAGTCTCGTTGCCTCCACTGCTGCTCTGATTGCTACCGGGTGGAGCGAACCAGTTCCCGGGCGGGTTTACCC
>Ga0209655_10000507_pt1 | contig 14797 bp, 9 predicted proteins | sample BogFormECP03_OM2_FD_188236 | JGI IMG/M metagenome (GOLD analysis project Ga0209655, IMG submission 188236) | Bog forest soil microbial communities from Calvert Island, British Columbia, Canada - ECP03_OM2 (SPAdes) (version 2) | ecosystem: Environmental > Aquatic > Freshwater > Wetlands > Bog ...
TGCCGCAGCATTCGGGGCGTGCAGGCAATGCGGAGCGATTCCAGTCGCCGCCGAGGGCCTGAATCAGCAACACCGTGTTCGACATACGCCGCCCCAAGATATTGACCGCGGTCACCTGATCGGAAAGTGCGGCGCTTTGTGCGGATGCAAGTTGGGAACCGAATGCTATTCCGCACCTCGTTCTGGATTGACAGAACGGAAGCTGCGAAAGGCTAAAGGTTCTCCTTGACGCGGCAGCCGCTGGCGTCCGCCTGCATCATTTGCGCGGCGAGACTCAAGATGCGAGCTGCGGAACGGGCCGGCGTTTCGCCTCGCGCGTGGATGTTCGAGATGAGGTTCCGGTCTGCATCGGTGTGATCTTCGCGCGGACGATAGGCCATATACGCTGAGAGGCTTTCCGCAGTGGCAAGGCCTGGGCGCTCGCCGATGAGTAGCACCACCACACGAGGGTCGAGCAGATTGCCGATTTCGTTCAAGATGCCGACCCGGCAGTAACGAACTACGAATGTGCGGCCTGCTTTCCAGCCAGCCGACTTAGCGCCTGCGCAGAGGAGAGGCAGCAGCGCCGGCACTTGCCTAGACACCGCGGGAACGGACAAGCCGTCCCCGATGACGATTTGCAGATCGCTGCCGCGCGCGCAATGCTCTTGAATCTTCAGCCGGGAGCTTTCATCAAAATGCCGGCCCAGATCGGGCCGCATAAGATACTCGTCTTTCCCGGCGGCTCGCGTTTGAACTTGGAAGAGTTCCCACTGGCGCACAAAAGTCTCACCGAATGCGCTCGAAAGATCCATCTCATCCCGGACGGCGTCTCTCGCGGCAGCATGAGCCTCGCGCAAATCGAGTTGAACGTTCGTGCGGTAGGCCGCTCCAGCTCTTCCCATTAGGATGCGGGCCGGAGTTCTGGCTCGAATTTTCTGCAAGCGTTCGGAGAGATCGGAAGTGACCAGGAACTTATTCGGACCTTCAGCCATCAAAGCATCTCCGCAAGCGAAGACTCCAGGCCCTGCATCAATTGGCGCCGCTGCGGAGCTTCAAGCAGCGCGGGCTCACCATCGCGATAAATGGCTCTGGCCTCCAGCCACGTCAAAAATTCCGGGGCCGGTTTCAGTTTAAAGAGTCGCCTTACGGCGAGGGCATCGTGGTAGCTCGTTGACTGATAGTTCAGCATTACGTCGTCGGAGCACGGAACCCCCATGAAGTAATTGCATCCCGCCGCGGCGAGAAGAAGCAGCAGATTGTCTGCCGAGTTCTGGTCCGCCTCCGCATGATTTGTATAACAAACATCACAACCCATCGGCAGCCCAAGCAGCTTGCCCATGAAGTGATCTTCGAGGCCAGCGCGAATTATTTGGCGTTCGTTGTAGAGGTATTCGGGGCCGATGAAACCGACGACGCTGTTCACGAGAAACGGATCGAAGCATCGAGCGACACCGTAAGCGCGCGCTTCGAGCGTGAGCTGGTCCACTCCGTGGTGCGCCTCCGCGGAGAGCGCGCTGCCTTGGCCGGTTTCAAAATACATGACGTTGTCGCCCTTCCAGGGAACGTCGCGGCGGCGGTGATGTTCGAGCACGCGCTCGCGGCCATCACGAATCATTTCCAGCGTGATTCCGAAACTGCGATTGGCGGCCTGCGTTCCGGCGATCGATTGGAAAAGAAGATCCACCGGCGCGCCGCGATCTAAAGCCTCCAGTTGCGTGCTGATGTGCGCAAGGCAGCAGGTTTGCGTCGGCACTTGATAAACATCAACGAGGCGGTGCAACGCGTGAAGGATCGCGCTGGTGGTCTCAACAGAATCCGAAGCGGGGTTTACGCCGATCACCGCGTCTCCGCAGCCATACAGGAGACCCTCGAAGGCGGAAAGAAGTATGCCGCCAATATCGTCGGCCGGGTGATTCGGTTGGACGCGGATGCCTAAGACGCCCGCTTCGCCCATCGTATTTCGGCAGCGGGTTACATTGCGGATCTTGGCCGCAGCCAGGACTAGATCCTTGTTGCTCATGATTTTCGTTACGGCCGCAGCTATTTCCGGAGTGATCGCCCACTGAAGTTGCTTCAGATCCGCTTCGCACGTGGCGTCGTCCAGGATATGCTCGCGAAATTCGCCCACCGTCAAGCTCTTGATGGACCGGAAGGATTCCTCGTTGAAGGTTTCGAGAATCAGGCGGGTGACGTCATCCTCGCTGGGATCAATTAAAGGCTGATGGACAATTTCGGCGAGAGTTATATCCGCGAGTTTGCGTTTTGCTGCAACGCGCTCACTTTCCGACTCCGCGGCAAGCCCCGCCAACCGGTCACCGGACTTCTCCTCGTTAGCCTTAGCAAAAACGTCGCGGAGATCGGAGAAGGCGAATGGCCCATGCATAGGCTCTCGCAGCAACACGCGCCATTGTAGCAATCTTAAGTGTTGATGCTAACCTGAATGCGCTTCGACTAGAACAGGATCAAGTTGCGGAAGCGCTTTATGACATTGCCCGCGAACACCGGCGTTAAATCGAATGGCGCCTCAAGGTCAGCGCCCGCTCGCGAATCATTTTACGTGCGCGTGGGAAAGCGATGGTTGGACGCTACCGTCTCGCTGGCCGGCCTCATTCTCCTGTCGCCGGTGATTCTCGTTGTCGCTGTTGCCGTAAAGCTCACGAGTTCCGGGCCCGCGTTTTTCCGGCAACTCAGAGTCGGGCAATTCGGAAGATCGTTCCGGATTGTGAAGTTTCGATCCATGGTTGAGAACGCGGATCGCGCGGGACCTTCGATTACCACCTATGGCGATTCCAGAATTACCGGCTTTGGACGCTGGATGCGCAAAACCAAGATTGACGAGATCCCGCAATTCTTCAATGTGTTCGTTGGCGACATGAGTCTCGTCGGACCGCGGCCCGAGGTTCCCGTTTACACGGCAACGTACACTGAGTCACAGCGGCGAGTGTTTCGCCAAAAGCCGGGAATCACCGGACCGGCTGCGAGTGCCTACCTTTGCGAAGAGGAAATTCTTGCGGGCCAGAAAGAGGCTGGGAGATTCTACGCGGAGGAGATTGTCCCGAAAAAGCTGGAACTTGACTTGCTCTATTGTGAAGATATCCGCTTTGCAAGCGACATTAAAATGATTTTTGAAACGCTTGCGAAAGTGATCGAAAGATCGGTCAAGCCTCAAATCTCATTGCAGCACAAACCCAGCTCGCCGCAATCCAGCTAGAATAGAATTGACACCACGAAACATAAGCGAGCGCCGACTATGAGAAAAACTTTCGACTTCTATTCCCGGGTGTTGGGTCGTGAGCGTGTCGAAGTACCGGACTTCGAGCTGATTGCAGGAGCGGCATACGCAGGAAAACGCGTGCTTGTAACTGGCGGGGGAGGTTCCATCGGAAGCGAGTTGGTGCGTCAGTTGGTCCGGCTGAAACCTTCGAGAGTGGCGTTCTTGGATAAAGACGAGAATACCGTTTACGAATTGGAGCAGGAGATCTGCTCGATGAAATTGGGCGGCCTGGCCGAGGCTGTCGTTGCCGATGTACGCGACTCAAACCGGCTGCGCGCCGTTTTCAGCGAGTTTCGGCCGCAAGTCGTGTTTCATGCGGCGGCGCACAAACACGTCCCATTGATGGAAAAGCATCCGTGCGAGGCGGTCCTTAACAATGTCGGCGGAACTCAGAGTGTGCTCGACGCATGCGTTGAATCAGGCGTTTCTCGATTCGTCTTTATTTCTTCCGACAAGGCGGTCAATCCCGCGAACGTGATGGGGGCGACCAAGCGGCTCGGCGAGATGCTCGTGCAATCGGCGGCCAGGAAAAAAAGCATTTCCGCGGGGTGCGTGCGCTTCGGAAATGTGTTGGGAAGCCGCGGTAGCGTGGTCCCGCTGTTTAGCAGGCAGATCGCCAACGGCGGCCCAGTGACGGTGACTCACCCCGAGATGGTCCGTTACTTTATGACCGTCCAGGAAGCAGTCCAATTAATTCTCTGCGCCGGCACCCTGGCGGAACGTGGCGAGATCTTCGTTCTGGATATGGGCAGTCCACGAAAGATTCTCGATCTCGCACGGGAAATGATTTGGCTTTCCGGGTTTGAGCCGGAAAAGGACATCGAAACGCAGATTGCAGGACTCCGCCCAGGCGAGAAACTGTCCGAGGAACTCGTCGCAAGCAACGAGAGACTGCTCCCCACCGGTTTCGAAAAAATCTCGCAGATCGCGCCCCAATTGACCAACGGAAAATCGCTCTCCTCCGATATCGCCAGCCTGCTGAGAATTGCACGAAACAACGATCAAAGGCAGGTCTTCGATTTTCTGTCGGACATGGACCTCGGTTTCCAAACGGCCGTGGCTCCCGTCCAAGGTTCGACGTCCCGCCTGGGTCTCGCTCGGCAGCATCCGGCCGCAAATTCTTCCGGCAGCCTCATTTCCACCGAATACCCCCCGCGATCCATTGCAACGCCTTCTCGTTGAAGCTTTGAGCCCGGCATGGTGATATACTCCAGCCTCCCCGTAGAGATCACCTCCGTGAGGATCAAATGATTGCAGAACTGACGAAAAGCTATCGTGGAGTACCCTGCATTTCGTGCCGGCAACCAATTGCGGTTTCGCCGAAGGTAGCGGGTCTCCAGGATGAACACGAATCCGAAGAAGCGAATCCTCCGCGCGCATTCATAGCTCGCTGCAAGCTCTGCGAGAGCGAAAACGTCTATTCGGTCGCCGATATTCAAACGTTTAGCGGCGAGCCGCGGAAAAGAAAGGCAAAGGCGCGGGCGGCAGGTGCGTCCCATTCGCGTGACAGTGAAACCGGTTTCTCGCTAATTGAGCTGCTGATCGTCGTGGCGATTATTTTAATCATCGCGGCGATTGCCATTCCGAACCTATTGAAGGCCCGCATCGCAGCCAATGAGGCTTCGGCAGTCGGCACGCTGCGCACCATCAATACCGCGGCGATCACCTACGCTTCAACGTTCAACAATGGCTTCCCGCAGACGTTTGCAATTTTCGGTGGCGCGCCTCCAGGCAATTGTGGCGCAGCGAACCTGCTCGATACCACACTGACGACCACGGGCCAGAAGAGCGGCTACACTTTGAGCTACACGCAGGTGAAGTCCCTTACCGCGGCAGCTACGGGCTGCGGCGCGCCAGGTTCGGCCACCTATGTGACGAGTGCAGTGCCTCTCAGTGTGAACGCCACAGGCAACCGCACTTTCTGCAGCGACGAATCCGCCACGATCCACATCGATCCCACGGGCGGCGCAGCGCCGGCAACCGATACCGCATGCGAAGCTCTCGCGTCTCTGCAATAAAACCGCAATAAAACCGCAATAAAACCGCGATCTGGAATTAGGGGCGACGTCTCACGATGCGCTATCGCCGTTCATCGTGCCTTAAAGTCCGTTGAGCGCGAACGGTCCCAGAATACGAGAGTCGTCAAAGCAAGCTACCGGTGAATCGCATGGCTCCGAGTTTCGCTAGGGCATTCGACCGCTGTGTCGCGACACGCCACACGTAGACGCGATGAAGGATTACGGGCTCGATCTCTCATCCTATACAGATGCTATGAACTGCCCGAGACAGTAACTCACTTACGCGATTCCAGGAAGTGCTGGGCGACAACGCTGGGGGTTTCCACGATGCGCTTTTCCTCCGCACAAACCGCCAGGCGAAGAAATTGCGCCATGCTCCAGGCCAGCGGCGTCGCGCTGCCGGTCCCGGAACCGAAGGAAAAATGGGACTGCGTGGGATCGGCGCGGTCCCAGACCTGTTCGGGAATCATGCCGCCCGCATTCGCGAAGCGTTGCATGGACGCGAGGTACTCCGTTGGATCGTGCCCCATCGCAATTTCGTATTCGCCGCGTTCGCCGGTGAAGATGGGCCAGAGCCGCCCAATGCCTTCGCCAAGCCACGGGCCGCCAAAATAGGTTTCTCCGTAGCCGTCGTGATTGTAGCGGCGAAAGCCCGGGCCGTTGGGGGTTTCGATGCGGATGGTGGAATCGACTACGTGAACGGAGTGCGCGATGTTTGGATCGCTGGCTGCGCGAATTCCCAGGCGGACTAATTCGAGAAAGCCGGCGTCCACGACGTCGCGCTTGTCCCAAACGCCTCCGCCATTCCTTACGTCCAGAGTTGCGCCGTCATTGGGATCAGCGGATTCGTCGATGCGCATGTAATAGCCGGCGCGATCTTCGCTCGAGCCGAGATGGCCGGTCGTCGTCACCGTCCACTTCTCGAGATTGGCGGCCCAATCGTCGGCCACGCGAAGGTAACGCTCGGCGTCGTCGTTTGCGTTATTTTTCCGGGCGATGTCCGACGCGCAGACCAGTCCGGCAATTTCGGCTGCGAGTGTCGATGGCGAGTAACCCTTCAATTCTTCCCAGCGCTCTTGCTCGGTGAACGGCCCGTGCGACAGGAGGAATTCAGCTTCCGGCCGCAGATGCTTCGTCCAGGAGTCCGCGTCGGTGCGGCCCAATTGCCAGGCGAGGACGAGAGGGTAGGAAATTTCATCCATTTGCAAGGCCGTCCAATACGGCTTTCCGTCGAGCCAACTGTTTTGCGGGAAGCTGCCGTCGGGCTTCTGCTGCACGGTAAGAAGATAGTTCAGTGCGCGATCGGCAGCGGCGCGATCGCCTGCAGCAAGCAGCCCGGTGGCTACTTCATAGAGGTCGCGGGCCCATACGAGATGGTAGCCGCCGACGTTGGGTTCAGCGGCCTTCACCGCAAATCCCCACGGAATGCTCATCGAAGCGATCATGGCGCCACGGTAAGTTTTGTCTTCGTGGGCTTTCAGCACCATGGCGGAGAGCTGAAACATTTTCTCGTAGCTGGGATTCACGTGGCGCAACCCGGCTGCGTATTCCTTCCATCCGGCGACATATTCGGCGCTGACCTGCGAGAACTCGCGCTGCAAACTCTTCTTCGCCGTGTCGATTGCGGCCACAGCGTCCGTGCCGAATCCCAACGCGATCACGAAGTGCTTCGCTGCGGGCAGTTTGGCTACCTGCAGGACATTTCCATTTTCTGCGCGCGCGTATTTTTGAGTCAGTGCGTGGTTCCGCAGCAAATCGGTGTAGCCGTCGCTAGTTCCTGCAAATCCGGTGGTCAATTCCGCAAAGCTTGGTTTGCTGATGAGCGCTGCGGCTACATCGCCTTTCTGCGTTACGAGTGCGTCTCCCTGCGAAAATCCCGTGTCGCCGTAACCGCTATTCTGCAGCGCAGGATCAAACAAAACGTAGAGTGAATCTGCAGCCGAACTACTGAAGGAAACATCGATCAGCAGTGCATCGCGATGCGGATCGGTGATGTAAGTCTTCGTGATGTGAAATCTCCCGCCAGGATCGCTGCTGGTTTGCTGGTAAAGCAGCGCCGCATCGTTGATGCGTTCCAGGGAGTGCACCATGTCCGTGGATTCCACCCAAACCCTTTTGCCGTCGCTCACCGCGAACTCCAGCGTGCGGACGTTGGCGGTGTCGAGTCGCGGGTAGTAAACCTCGGTGAGGATTCCACCTTGCAACGTGAACCAGACTTTGGAATCAGTGAAGGTGGAAGTCCCGACCGCTTCTTTTCCGCCTGTGGTCCAGGTCGGCGGATCTCCCGGACCGTTCGGCGCGGTCTGCGCCGAGGAGCGCGACGCGAGAAATCCAAAAAGGACGAAAATGGCGAGGAGGGATTTTCGGGTTTTCAAAGATGTACCTTCCAGGCGTTTCAGGAGAATAAGAGGCGGGCGCGTAAGCCCGCCTCTCCCGGGGTGAGCGGGCTAAAACGTAAACCGCATAGCGAGTTCGACCTGGCGCCAGCTGTTGGTTAGAACGCTGTTGATCTGGCCGATGTGGCCGTCGTTCAGGTTGGTATCACTCGGATTGGCGAAGTGCGGGGTGTTGGTCAGGTTGTACGCTTGAGCGCGGAACTGCGCCCGGAAGCGCTCGGTGATTGCGAAGTTCTTGAACACAGCAAAGTCCAGGTTCGAGAATCCCGGACCGCGAATCAGATCGCGCGCCGAAGTCCCGGGAGCAAGGTAAACGCCCGCAGCATTCTTGGCCGGCACGGCGAAGGCGCTGGCGTCAACGTAGTCGGAGAGATTGCCGGGATGTATTACGGGCTTGCCTACGAGATCGGCACGCTCGGCGCTGGGATTGCCGCTGGCGGTGATGCTGAAAGGCATCCCACCCTGCAAGACGTAGATGGCGTTGAATTGCCAGCCGCCGATGGCGTAATCGACCCACCTCGAAACGTCGCCACCGAATCGTTTTCCGCGGCCAAAGGGCAGTTCATAGATAACGCTTGGTGTGAATACGTAATCCACGTCCTGGGTGGACAAACCGTGCTCAATGGCATAGTCCGTGTAAAGCTGCGGCGCGCAAGCGTCCAGATTGCCGCAGGAATCGTCGGTGGTCTTGGACCACGTGAATGCGCCGGTCACTTCCAAGCCTGCGGACAAACGGTGTTCGTACTGTATTTGCATGGCGTTGTAATCGGATTTGCCGCTGGTGTCCTGGATCGTGGTGTTGCCCAAATTCGGAAAGAGCTTGTCGCCGGTGACATACAGGTCTTGATTGGCATTGTAATTCCGCACCAGGTGCGCGCCATGAGTCCCGACATAGGCGATGCTGATGGATTGATTGTTGCCGAGTTGTCTCTGCACCTGAAGGTTCCATTCGGAAATCATCGGAACGACATTCTGCGAAAGCAGGCCGACAGCGCTTATGCCCGTCGGTGCGGACAAGTTCAAACCGTTGAAATTTCCGCTCGGCAATGGCGCGGTGGCATCGGTGGAAATTAAATCTCCGGGTGTGCAGTTCGGCGAGCAGGGTAGAGCGCCGGAAAGTGTGATGCGGTAGCCCTGCGCATAGGTGACCGTCTGCTCGCCGGCGAAGGGAGGATTCTGGGCCAACTGATTACTGATGCCGCCGCGGTCGATGAAGTAGAAGAGCCCGTAACCGCCGCGCACGACGGTTTTCCCGTCGCCCGTGAGTTGGTAGGCAAAGCCGAGGCGTGGGCCGAAGTCGTGATAGTCATTGGGAATCGAGGTGCGCGACGTGCCGTTGCTTCCGGCTACGACTAGCGCTCCGGTGGTCAGGTCGAAATTAGATTGCCGGTTGTCAACCTCGACTGGCCAAGTGAGAACGTCATAGCGCAATCCCAGGTTTAGCGTGAGACGGCGCGTCACGCGGAAGTCGTCCTGGGCGAAGAACCCGTTTTCCCACGTGCGCGTGCCAACCATCCCGAAGGGCGTACCGTGGGAGTAATCGTCCATGAAGCCTGCGAACAGGTCGGAAACTTCATAGCCGGTGTCAAGGTGTCCCGAGCCACCATTGCAGCAAGGGCTACTGCCATTACCTGCCATTCGAAAATCACCTTTACCTGCCAGCGGCCGCAGCAAATTCAGTTGACGGCGCAGAATGTTGACACCCATTTTGACCGTATGCCTGCCCTTGATCCAGGTAACTGTGTCGCTGTAGTTGAAGCCGGTCTGCGGAACCAAGTACTCTCCAAAGTCTCCGGTGTACTCAATCTGCGAAGCGTATGCCCCGATCAGCGCAATGCCCGTAGTGGCCGTGGTATAGCAGTTGACGATGCCAAATTTGGTGCACCAGGCAACATTATTCAATGGCGGCATGTAGCCGTACTGGTCACGGACGTATCCGACGCGAGCTTCGTTGATGAGCGTGGGACTGATGGTGGTGGTCAGGCCGATGGAAGCGCCGTTGGGCCAGTTAAAGTTGGTGCCGGAGCCGAAGCCCGAAGGGAGAACGCCCAGGGAAGTGGTGCTGGTCTGGTCGGTATGGCCGTGGCTGAAACGTACGAACAAAGAGTTCTTGGCGTTGAGGATGTAATCGCCGCGGATGTCCCAATCATCCCAATTCTCGATGACGGACCGCTCCAGCTTGAAATTGTGATAAAGAAATTGGCAATTCGAGTCCGTTATGGAGCGGGTTGGTCCGCAATTGGGCTCGGGGTAAGCGCCCAGGTAAGCTAGCGCCACTGGGTTCAAGCGGTTCGAGGGGATAACGTTGGGCTGCGAGCCGTTGCCCATGAATTGCAGAGCGCCATTGGGATTGGTCGAAGGGCACGCCCCGGGAACTGCGGGATTGCACACGGTGCCGTCGGTTGATGGGTCATAGATGGGAGCAACTCCAGGCGTCGTCGCGGTCGGCAGGGTGAGGTTGGTAGTCAGCGATGGATTCAGCAACTCGGAAAAGTCTCCCATGCGCATCAGGTCCGTAGGCACCGTCGCGTAGGATGGCCCGCTGGGCACGCTTTGCCGCAATCCTTGATAATCGCCGAAGATAAAGAGCTTGTTCTTGATGATCGGCCCGCCCGCAGACCCGCCAAACTGGTTGCGCACGAAACCCGGAGTGGGTCCGCTGCTAAAGAAATCTTCGGCGTTCAGCGCTTTGTTGCGGTTGAACCAGAAAACGCTGCCATGGTAGTCGTTGGTCCCGGACTTGATAGAGGTCACCACCAAAGCTCCGCCGGCTCGGCCGAACTCGGCAGGAGCGATGCTGGTCTGCACCCGGAATTCCTGAATCGCATCGGCGGGTGGGAAAATCACAATGGTGTTCACCAGCGCTTCGTTGTTATCGATTCCGTCCAAGATGAAGTTGTTGGCTTGGGCGCGGACTCCATTCACCACCAGTGACGCCCCGCCTTCTTGTCCGTAACGGAATGTTTCCGAATTGCCGGCCGAACCGGTAGCGTTGCCGGTGCCACGAATAACACCCGGAACGAGCAAGGCAAGCTGCGTGAAGTTGCGGCCGTTCAACGGCATTTCCTCGATCTGTCGAGCTTCCAAAACCTCGCCGATCGAGGAATCTTCCGTATCCAAAACCGGCGCTCCCGCTTCCACCAACACTGTTTGGTTCTGCGCGCCCACTTCCAACTGGAAATCGACGACGGCTAACTGAGCCACTTGTAATTCGAAGTCCCGCGCTGTCTTCTTGAACCCCTTCTGCGAAACCTCCACATGGTAATTACCAGCTGGCAGCGCCGAGACCGAGTAATAGCCAAGGTCGTTGGTCACTGCGGCCGACTGCCGGTCCGTTCCAGTGCTGGTCACGGTGACGCTCGCGCCACTGACGGCCGCGCCCTGCGGATCGGTTACCGTTCCCGACAAGCGCGCGGTGTCACTCTGCGCAAAGCCAACAGCCGCAGTCGCGAGCATCAGCACAAGGATGGTGGCGCAAAACTGGAGGTTCTTGCGGTTCATAAGTGTGCCTCTTTTCTCAAATGTTTTGAGGCTTGCAGTTTCTCGCTACCGCACGCCGAACTGAGCCATGCCTCGACGGTCGAAGCGGCCCGGCAAGTATTCAGCTATTGGAAAACACAAATCGTTCACCCCGAACGATCGAAAAAACTGATGGTGACTATCTCAATCTCAAATCGGGAACTCGAATAGAAGTCTCTTCCGGTTTGAAACAGTTACATTCGGAAACCGTTCACTTGCACAGCGTTATCGGCTTTGTTACGTTGTTACGCGGCTGTAGCATACGGCGGTTGGGGCTGCCATGTCCGAGCATGACCTGTTATTGAGGCAGGTGGAGAAGGTCGCCAACAGCGGCGTCCTCCACGGGTCCGAGTCGCTTCGCAAACTGCTTCGCTACCTGGCACACCACGCCATCGAGCATCCCGGAACACCCCTCAAGGAACATCAAATTGCGACCGAGGAATTCGGCCGCCCTCCTGACTTTGACCCGGCCGTAGATTCCATGGTGCGCGTTCAGGCCGGGCGCCTGAGGGCCAAACTCGCGGAGTATTACGCGGGAGAAGGCGCCGAAGATACGATTCGGATCGAACTGGCAAAGGGAGCGTACGCGCTTTCCTTCCATCACCGGCAACCTGGAGAATCTCATCCCGAGCTAGATCGCGGGCTCGAACACGAATCGCACCAGCCTCCCCAGGCTGCGTTGCCTCGAGCGTGGCTCTTCACAACCGTTGCCTTATCCATTCTTCTCGCCGCCGCGTTAGTGGCGCTTTTCGTCAAGAACCGCGAAATCTCCGTGGCTGGCGCCCGCAATGAGGAATCCGCCCCCGTCTCTTTACAAGTATTCTGGAAGCCATTCATCCATGGGCCGGATGAGGCTTGGGTGGTATTCAGCAATGCCGCGTTTTTCGGCCGGCCTGAGACTGGCATCCGCTACTACAATCCCGCGCGCGATCCTGCCGACGCAATCTGGGATCACTACACGGGAGTCGGCGAAGTCCTCGCGGTGCATGATCTCGATCAGGTGTTCGGCGCGTTGCACCGCAATCTTCGCGTCAAGCGCGGCAGCCTGTTTTCGCTGGACGATGCCAAAAATAACGACCTGATTTTCGTGGGCTCGCCGTCGGAGAATTTGACGCTCTTGGAAATTCCCGGCAGTCACGAATTCGTATTCGAGCGCATGGCTTCCGGTCCGCGCAAGGGCGATTTGGCCGTAGCGAATGTTCATCCGCAAGCGGGGGAAGCGGAATTCTATTTGGCGAGTCCCTCCACCGCTCCGCTGACGGAAGACTACGCCGTCGTTGCGTTTGTACCGGGCCTGAACCCCGACCGCTCGGAGATGATCATCGCGGGCACCACCACGTTCGGTACGCAAGGCGCAGTCGAATATGTCTGCCGGCCAGACTCCGTAGGAGAGCTCCTGGATCGCCTTTCCGCCTCCGCCAGCAATGATGTAAAGCCGTTCGAAGCGCTGCTGCGCGTCAAAATCACCAAAGGCGTCCCGGTAGAAACCGAACTAGTCTCAGTTCGCAAGCTAGCAAAGTAGCGCGGGCTTTTGACGTCACTTCAAAGCAAAAATCGAAACACTCTGCGGTGGCAAAATCAACGTAAGTTGCTGCCCAGCGAGATCAGCCTTCGCGTCTCCGAAAATTGCAGAAACGCTCGAGGGCGCACCGGCGGGCGTGTCCTCCAAGGATACGCTCACAGTTTTCGAGCTCGCGCCATTGTTGAAAGCAATCACCAACTTTTCGCCGCGCGATTCCCGAAGAAAAATATAGCCGGAATCATCGGAAGCCAGATGCCACAGGCGGCCTCCCTGCAGCGCCGCGTGTTCGCGTCGCAGTCGCAATAGCGCCTGCACATATTCGAAGATCGCCTGCTGCTCCCGCGTTCTGCCTTCGCGCGAAAACGCATTGTGTTCATCCCCAGGCCAGCCACCCGGAAAATCACGGCGATTGTCCGGATCGCCTCCGCCGCTCATCCCAATCTCGTCGCCATAATAAATTTCAGGAATTCCCCGGAGCGTCAAAGTCAATCCGAATGCCAGCTTCAATTTTTCAGGAGACGCACCCGCAGCGCTCGCAAAGCGCGGCACATCGTGATTCCCGAAAAATGGCACCAGAAATTCAGGCTGAGGATAGAGCGAGTCCTGCCGCAGGATATTCGCGATGCGCCCCGCCGGCGCGTCATTCAGCAGCACGTCGCGTAAGGCGAAGTACAGCGGATAATCGAACACCGTAGTAAGTTCCGTGTCGATTCCGTCCCATTCCTTCCGCCCGCCGGCAAAAAATGACGTGACCGTCGGGTCCGGATGAAAGACCTCTCCGATCGTTGAAAGGTACGGGTAAATCCCGAGCAGCGCCCGATGCCATTGCGACCAGAACAAGCGCGGCACGTAAGGAAAAGTGTCGATCCGGTATCCATCCAATCCCGAAGTTTCCGCCCACCAGATGCTGTTCTGAATTAAATATTGAACGACGGCAGGATTCTCCGTGTTCATGTCCGGCAATTTCCCGAAGAACCACCCGTCGGTAAGGTTTTTCTTCATCTGTTGCGGAATGTGCGGATCGGCCAAACTCTCAAACGGGTCGTTGCTGATCTCCTTTTTCTCATCTTGACCGTAAAACGTCCCCTTCAGCGGCGAGTACGACGACATGTGATGCTCGGCCGTTCCGTGAAACCAGTCCGGCATCGGCGGGTCGTTCACCCAGGCATTCAAAGGCCCCACATGATTCGGGACCACGTCGAAAAATATTTTCATATGCTGCTGGTGGGCAGCTGACACCAGTTCCTGATACTCGCCGAGCGTTCCCAAGTGCGGATCAACGGCGTACAAATCCACAGCGCCATACCCGTGATAATCCTCGGTGCCGCCATTCTTGACGATCGGCGTCAACCAAAGAGTCGTCACTCCCAAATCTTTCAGATAGGCAAGATGATCCTTGATCCCGCGCAAGTCGCCGCCGTGGTACGCGCGCGGCTTCGTGCGGTCATGTGCGCCGGGAAATCCAGAAGGTTCGTCATTGCCGGGATCGCCGTTGGCGAAGCGATCCGGCATGATCAGATAAATCACATCGTCAAGCGCGAGTCCCTGATTTCGGCCGGCAATCGGTTTGCGCGAGGCAATAGGAAAAGGGAATGAAGTTCGGCCGTTAGCCGTGGAAATGTGGCAGGCGGCGATTCCGCTCTTCAGGTGCGGCGAAAATTTCAACCACACGAAAAGATAATCGCCATTCAGCGACGCTTGCGTCCGCCCGGCCGTCACTCCCGCCAAATCGCAAGCCGCGTCCGCCCCCTGCAAATTCTTGCCGGAAAGCAGCACGACAACATCCTGCGTCAAGCCCACCCACCAATTCGGCGGCTCCACTTTTTTTACGATGGGCGCGTTCGCGTCCGTGGATTCGTGGGCATGGGTTCGGCCTGCGCACAGCAAAAAGAGCGACATAGATATTAGGAATGTCTTGGCGACAGAATTATAAAGATAGTTAGGAATCCGCAAACCTGAAGGCATGGCGACCAATCCGGTCAGACGGTCTGGCGGAGGACGCAGTCACGAGCGAACCATTCTCCGCACAAATAACAGGGAAAAATACAGGGAAAAATGCGCACCCGAGCGCTCCTTATATCACAAG
>Ga0209655_10000509_pt1 | contig 14784 bp, 17 predicted proteins | sample BogFormECP03_OM2_FD_188236 | JGI IMG/M metagenome (GOLD analysis project Ga0209655, IMG submission 188236) | Bog forest soil microbial communities from Calvert Island, British Columbia, Canada - ECP03_OM2 (SPAdes) (version 2) | ecosystem: Environmental > Aquatic > Freshwater > Wetlands > Bog ...
CGCACGCCCCTTCAACTCCTAGAAGTGCTTCGCTCGCTGCGGGACACGCAACTCCTCACGATGGCGATTTCAGTTGCCGTTATAGCCTGTATTCTCCTCTTCCGTCACTTTGCTCCAAAGTTGCCGGGATCTCTTTTCGCAGTTGCAGGGGCGATCGCGGCGAGCTCCATCTTTCACTGGGCGCAGCGGGGCGTTGCCATTCTCGGCCCCGTGCCCGGCGGTTTACCTCATTTGGGTTTGCAGGATTTGAGTTGGAGAGACGCGGAAAAACTAATTCCTGTGTCCCTCTCCTGTTTTGTCATGATCGTTGCGCAGAGCGCTGCAACAGCCCGGGCATATGCCTCTCGTCATCACCAGCAACTCGACGAGAACAGTGACTTGGTCGGCCTCTCTGCCGCCAATGCCGCCGCAGCTTTCAGCGGCACCTTTGTTGTGAATGGAAGTCCTACACAGACCTCTATGGTCGAAAGCTCTGGGGGCACCAACCAATTGGCGCACCTCGCGACTGCTGGCATCGTTGCCCTGGTCCTGCTTTTCTTAACCGCTCCACTGCGGTTTCTTCCTCAATGTGTTCTAGGGGCTGTCGTGTTCACCATCGCCCTGCGTCTGGTCGATCTACGGGCGCTAAGCGTCATGCGGCGCGAGAGTCCCGGTGAATTCGGGCTGGCCGTCACAACCGCCGTGGTTGTTGTTTTCGTTGGCGTGGAACAGGGCATTCTCCTTGCAATGATCTTGTCGCTTTTTCGCATTGTCCATCACACCTACCGTCCGCACACTGCGGTACTGGAAGAGACTCACGACGGAACGTGGAAGTTAGATGCGGTGGTTCCCGGCGCGATTACCGAGCCGGGCCTGGTCTGCTATAGATTCGGTGCGCCACTGTTCTATGCCAACGCCAATCGTTTTTCCGAGGAAGTGCGGATGCTGGCGAGTTCGGCGCCATCGCCGTTGCACTGGTTGATCGTTGACGCTGGGGCAATCACGAACGTGGACTTTTCGGCCGCTCGCGTCGTGTGCGAAATCCAAAAGGACCTTGCCGCTCAAGGCACGGGTCTTGTCTTTGCTCACGTTCAGTCGGATCTCAGGCCTGATCTGGACCGGCATCACCTGACCGAAGCAATTGGTCCCACGCGCATTTTTGATACCCTACGCGAAGCCCTCGGCGCCCTTCGGCGCGCAGGCGCTCCTTCGAGTCCCTCGACAGGAAAATAGCGGCTGCCCAACACGACTTCGACAATCGTCAATGGATCCTGATCTCTTCCGGAATCAATCCGCGCGTCGCATCACTGAAAACTAGGGTTGTTCTCCGGTTACCAGGCAGATTTGGAACCGGCTCAGCGACCGGATGGATGCTAGGAAACGCATGTGGAACGAGCGCGAGAATGCATTTACCCGCGAAAAGTCGCGTAGTGTTTACTGATGACTTTTGGACGAAACGTTTCCCAGTGTCGGACTGAAGTCCTGGTAAACGCCGTTACCGGAAACTGACCCTAGGTTTCCGATTAGGCGACACGTGAAAAATTAGCGTGTGGGAAAAAACCGGAACCAAAAAGTCCCGCCAGCAAAAAAAATTGTGCCTCAACCTAGACTACGGTGACAGGCAGCTCCCCCCTAGCCCGGACAATGTACAATTACCTGTGCCCAATTTTGTGCCCCAGTCCATAACAAACCGTAGCAAGTGGGCACAGTCCGGCCGTGGGAGATTCGCGTCTATCGAGTTAGAAAATCAACATGATAGCAAGACTTCACATTCCATCGCGAACTTCTCACCACGGTCTCTTAATCAGCGGGTTCCGGGTGCGGTCTCAGCCAAACGCGATACTGACACCATTTTCCGCTTCAGCCGCCAGATCAGTCTTCTCCGCCATTGGCCAGGCGCAGAACCGTACTCGTCCCTCAGGTCTATTGCGTTAAGGTCGTGACCGTTCTATAGGTGTTACCGCTGATCGTGTTGCCGGAAGTTCCAGAGACGCCAACCTGAGCATCGGTGAATGTATTGTTACTTATCGTGTTGCCGGGCTGATTGAACAGGGATACACCGTCCGTCGTACCGAAAACGTCGTTGTTCTCGAAGACCACGCCGCCAGTCTGACCGGACGTCTTCATGCCAAACCCGCTGCCTGTGTCGAAGATTGCGTTGCCTGACACGGTCAGCCCAGTACATACCGGGAAACAAAAGACGCCAAACGAGCCGCTGGTGCCGCCGTGGATGGTGTTGCCCGACACGGTCCCTTGCACGGTGCTCGTGACATACACGCCGATGAAGCAATCGGCCATCGAGTTGCCGCTGACTTCCACTGTCGCGGCGTTTGCATACAAGCAGTTGGCACCAGGATTGATCGGCGCAACTGTGGTCGTTTTCACCGTGACGGTAGAGGTTGCCGTCAGATTAAAGCCTTCGCTATCGAAGTTGCGGACGCTTGAGTCGGTGACGGTCACACTGGTTGCGCTGTTCGCGGAAACGGGGATGCCACCCTCACAGTAGCCGCCGCTTCCGTTGCTAATGTAGTGATTCCTGAGTGCGACGTCCTTGAGGCTTCCCGACGAGCCCGCGGCAAACAGGATCCCGGTTAGAGTTGCGCCCGAGCAGCCGCTGAGCGAGTTGGTGCCGTCGACGCCGATGTTGACCAGCGTCACGCCCGTCGCCTGAATGAGAATCTGCGTGAACGCGCCCGAGAACGTGCCCCCCGGTATCACCACGGCGGCGGCGCCGGTGTTCGCAGCGGTGTTTGTCACACCCTTCAACGTGAGCGGAGTGTTAATCGTAACTTGCTCGGCGTAAGTCCCCGGGCAGACCTCGATCGTGGCGCCCGACGCTGCGGCGTTTACCGCCGCCTGAATGGTCGTGTAGTGCGCCGAGAACGTTGCAACGCAGGGCGGTGTATTCGGATCCACAACGATGTCGGCGACTGCACTCGATGCATCAAGTAACGCCAGCGCCGCGATGGCCACTGCCCAGAAAGCTGCCTTGCGAATGTATTTCTTCATAATTCCTCCTTAGCTGTCGATTTTTCTGCTCCCACATCCCGTATGTGGCGAGCTTCGTGGGGTCCCGTCGGAGACTGCGTCCCGCTTTGCTTCGTCTTTACTTTGCACCTTCGGATGCTAAAGGGACGTCGGAAGTCGAGTCGTTAGGTTCGCATCCTGTATCGTTGCAAATTGTCCTAGGGTATACCGTGGTTTTCGAACTGTCAGGGCCGGGAAACGCGCGGATTTTTCACCTTCGTTAGAACATTGTCAACCACATTCACGCGAAGTTAACGGGAGGCTTCGCTCCTGGAAGACAGGGTCGTTCCAGTACGGTTAGAACCCCTCTTTGTTTGAGCAGATCGCAGGACACACGTTCCGGTCGTCCGGCTGCCCCTCACTTCTCCAACGCCAAGGACCGGATAAGACCAAGATCCAGATTCCCTTTGGCACCCCAGCCTACTGCCCCGTCCGGAATCGCTGGTCGGAACCTCTCATAGAGACTGAATGCATTCTTCGAGAGTTGTTCCGCTCGGTAGGCTTTCACTAGGTCACGCATAGCCGTGCGTGCGGTCCCCAGCGACTCGCCGAACTTGCTCTCCAGGTATCTTTCCACACTCTTCGCTTCGATCGGTTTGTTCTTGACCGCGGCCCGCACTCCGTCCGTCGTATTGATTGCTGGCACTTGCCGCCCGCAAATCTCAACGAAGAATTCCTCTCCCCGTTTTCGGGCGCGCGCCTTCTTAATCTCCTGCGGCACAGGTTTGTATATATCCAATCGTTGGCCCTTGGATTGGGCCGTCAAACCGGCCACCGCCTTGCCAAGCGAGAGTGCCTCGTCCTGCTTAAATCCCAGGCGCTCAGCAACCGTCGTCGCCCATAACGTCAACACGGGAGCACGATTGATCAGAATGTTGTGTTCGGTCATGGCTCACAGCCTACCTAATAGCCTTGCACCAGCGCAATTGCTGGTCCACCGCGATGCCCCTGACTCGTTCGAGCGATCGAGTGAAAAATTCTCCCGCGAAACAGATCGAAGACAAAAATCTCGGCGGACAGAAAAATTGTGTCTCAAGTTAGACAACGGCAGCGGACATATCCCCTCAGCCCGGACAATGCACGCTTTCATCCTCCCCATAGGCCCCACTCGACTGTGCCCAATTTTGTGCCCACCACCAATCCCGACTGATTGCTACCCAGCGTCCACGGGGCCGCCGAAGACATCTGTGGTGTTGCACTTGTCGCACTTGATAGCAATTCATAGCGTTCCGTGTAACTCATTGATTCTTCGTGCGTCCAATCTTTGCAAGCAGGGGGTCACCGGTTCGATCCCGGTCACGTCCACCAATTTCCTAGGAAAAACAGCGATTTGCGGAGCTACTTCAGGCAACACTCAGTCCAGTGTCACCGCGGAGACGTCATTTCCATTGTGACTCCAGTCGCGGTGCAAGCCGTGCGGCGCCGGCACTCGTTTCCAGAAAAAACCTCTTGGCACCGAAGCCGAATTCCGGAACTCTGCGCGCCTCGACATTGTGGTTAATACTTACCACATTTGTGGTAGAGTCATACTATGCTTGACATGCGATCCAAGGCACGTCAAAAACTTTTGGCCTATTACTTCACGAATCCCACGACCCGTCACCATCTGCGGGATTTGGCAGAGCGACTCAGCGTCGATCCGTCGAACCTCTCGAAAGAGTTGAGCCGTCTGGAACGCGAGGGTTTGTTTCGTTCCGAAGTGAGTGGCCGCCAAAAGTATTTTCAACTGAACCGCGAATATCCCCTCTTTAGTGAAGTGCGTAGCATCATCGGAAAGACCATCGGTGCGGTTCCCCTGCTCGCAGAATCGCTTAAGAAGATCGACGGAATAGAAGAGGCCTATCTGTATGGCTCATTCGCCCGAAACCAACAGGACGCGGCTAGCGACGTTGATATTCTCGTGATCGGCAAGCCGAAAAGCGACGCTCTGGCGGAAATAGTGCAGAAACTCGAACGGCAACTCGGACGTGAAATCAATTATACGGTTCTCACAAGGAAGGAACTGGAGTCGCGGCGCGGCCGCAAGGACGCCTTCCTCGAAAACGTCTGGCACAATAAGCACGTCTCACTTGTCGGTACCGCATGAAAAAACTCAAGCCACAGACGGTTGACTGGGCGCAAATAGAGCGCTTCGTTGCAAGCGCCGAGAAGAAGCTCGCTTCTGCCCATAAAATCCTCGCCTTCGACGAAGAAGCCTGCCTTCAGCAAGCGTACGAAGCGATGCTTAAAGCCTCGTTGGGCTTCATGTTCAGCCACGGCTTCCGCGCTAGGAGTCAACCTGGCCACCACATCGCGATCATTGATTTCGTACGGGCGCGCATCGACAAAAAGCACGCTGGTTTAATGTCGGCCTTCGACCGTCTCAGACGGAAGAGAAATCTCGCTCTGTACGACGATAGCGGCTTCATCTCCCAGTATGAGGCTAAGGAAGCGCTCCAAGCGGCCCGCGACTACCTCGGCGTCGTGCGCGCAGACATCATCGCGCGAAAACCTTGAGGCCCGGAGGTGGTGTGGAGTGAACCCCTAAAGTGAGACAGTTTCATGATGCTCACTTTGTGGAATCGCAAAATGTGGCGGAAAAGTGTGCAGCGGCGTTTCACGGGAGCGCGACGTACGTCCCAGACCGCGGTTTCTCGGCATCTCGCAGGCTCGAGCCGGGGCTCTTAATACGAGTTTCCAGGCCTTTGTAGGCTTCAAAACTTGGCGTAATCGAAGCCGCTGACTAACTACGCGAAAGCGTGGAGTTAAAATTGTCCGTAAAAGTACGATGAGCAATGTGGAAAAAGACGCCGCCCCTACTACGGTTCGCGATACTCAGCCTCTTCAGCTACGGTTCCAATAACGTCTTGATGTGCGACACGATCTCGCGAGCGGTGTTCTGGTTCATTTTTTGCAAGACCGTCTCGCTCGCAAACCGCGCCAGTTGTTGCTGAGGCACTTCGTATTCGACTTCCAACGAGAGCTTCGTGTGCACACCGTCGGGCTCGCAGCGGTAAGTCCAAGTACTCTTGTTGCCCGTGAGAGTTTTGAATTGATACTTCTTCGGCGCGTCCGAGGCTGTGCACTCAGAATGACCGCTAATGACAAGCCCGAGCCAATTAAATTCGTAGTCCCAGGATCGCTTGTCGGGAGAAATATTATTGATGCGGCTTAGGCCGGGAACAAACATCACGGCTCGTTGCGGCTCGACAAACATTTGAAATATCTTCTCCGCAGGGGCCGCTACCAACGCGCTCTCAGTAACTTTAGGCATTTTCTTTTGTCCTCCAATCCTCAATCGGAGTATCGGGCCGATTTCAGCAGTGCAGCTGCCAGCAGGTGGCGTTTCTTCTCCGAAAATGCACTCACATCCAAGTGGATGATAGTCCAGAACGCCGTTCGCTGCCAAGCGATCTGCCCAGCACCCTCGGCAAAGCTGATTCGCTGGCGATTAGCCTGCGAAGTTGCCATCAGCAGATCGAGCGCATTGCAAAACACCACAACCCAATCGCGTTCTCGCGGATGAACGGCAATCCAGATTTGACGCGAGCTGAGATCTGTATCGCGCGACCATACCCTTAGTACGAAGGTGCGGCGCAGATCAATGATGCGAATCCGTATGCTCATTTTCTCGCGACAAGAATGCTTTGAATGCCCAAATCATCGTAGCTGGCGCGCACTTCCGCAAACCCCGTTGCGCGCGCCAGCTCTGCCAGCCTCTCGGCATTCCGGTAGTTCACACGAAGTTCAGCGATCTTCAGCAGATACTCAGAAATCGCGCGGCGCTGCATGCCGCTGCTCAAAAACACACCCCCAGGACGGAGCGGTGCAAAAACTCTGCCATAAAGGATGCCAAGCCGTTCATCATCCAGAAATTCCGCCAATCCGGTGGAGCTAATAAAATCGGCAACGGCAGGATAACTGCTACTGCAGAGAGCGTCTCCCTCACGAACACGGAAATTCTTTAATCCATTTTCCCCCGCGAACCGTGTTGCCTTGCGCAGGACCTCGGGATCGAGATCCAGTCCGTGAAACGTTACTTTGCTCAAGTCGGCTCCCCGTTGGCGTGCAATCGCTGCTCCTTCCACCAGGTCACGAGGAATACCACAGGGGACGCTTAATATGGATAGTTCCGCACCGCTGCGCTGGCAAAGAAAATGTGCCAGTTCGTCGCGCGAAGCTAGAAACCGGCTCCGGAAGGAGCGAACCGCAGGCATCCCGAGCAAGCGCGCATCCACCCAGCGACCCAGGGAATTCCGTCCGGAAGCGACGTTGCGATAAATGTGATCCGCGAACGAATAGCTTCCCGAGTTCTCGAACCCTTCGCGTGCGAGATCACTTCCCTGTAACAAACAATAGAGCAGGAGGCCCGCAACGTGCCCGCGCTTGAGCAGGGAGAGCGGAATCGACGGCGACTTGCGCGTGCGGTTGTAGAATTCGGCCACTCCATCCTCAAATTCGCAGGAAGACGGCGATCATTTCCTTCATGATCTCAGGCGTGCCAGCGGCGATGGTGAGAGCGCGAGCATCCCGATAAAAGCGGCTGCACCAATGCTGATCCATATAGCCAGCGCCGCCGTGTAGTTGCAAACAACTCTCCACCACGGCTTGGGCGGTTTGATAGCTGAAAAGTTTTATCATGCAGATTTCTTTGGTGACATTCTCACCCCGCAACCAGCCGCGAAACGCGTGGTAGTTGAGCTGTCTGGCCGCTTGCAATCGGGTCTGCGTGTCTGCAACCTGGTGGCGGATCGCCTGGAACCGGTTGAGGGTGGTTCCGAATGCGGAACGGCCTTGCAAGTGTCGAAGAGTTTTGTCGAGAGAATATTGGGCCCAGGAAACGCAAGCCAGCCCGCCGAATAGACGTTCCCGGTTCAGTCCGCTCTGCACGTACGCAAAAGCCTGCCCTCGTTCACCCAGCATGTTGTTCGCCGGAATTTCACAATTCGTCAGTGTGACTTGCCCGGCGGCGGAGGTGTCTAACCCGAGCATCGCGAGCCGCTGGATTGAGACACCCTTGCTCCTAGCGGGAATCAGAAACAAGCTCATACCTTGCAGGCCCTGAACAGGGTCCGTGCGCGCGGCCACAATCAGGAAGTCGGCGATCGCCGCATTGGTGATATAGGTCTTGGTGCCATTGATCCGCCATCCGATCCGGGTTTTTTGAGCTTTTGTTTGCAGCGCCGCAAAGTCCGAGCCCGCGCAAGGCTCAGAGACTGCGACCGCCCCGAGTTTCTGGCCACGCAGAAGTGGGGAAAGGAATTTTTCCTTCTGCGCGGCGCTTCCCAGTTCGTCCAGCATCGGAGCGACAAAGTTCGCTTGGACAAACAAGCTCAGCGCAAAACCGAGAGATTCACATGTAGGAAGCTCCTCCGCGATAATTCCATTTCGTTCGCGATCCAGCGAGATCAGCTCCTGCCGCGCACACTCGCGGAAAATGGAGAGCGGGAACCGCTTTTGCTTTTCCCATTTTTCGCTTAAGGGCCGCAGCTCGTGTTCGACGAAGGATCGGACGTGCGCCCGAAAGGCGTCATGTTGAGGTAGAAAATCATGCAACATGCTCAACGCGCAGCCGCCAGCGCTTGATCCACAGCTTCAATCACTTCCTGCACGGTTCGCAACTTCCACATCGCGGCCTCATTGAGTTCGATTTTGAAGGCCTCTTCGAGCGACAGCACGCATTCGATCTGTTCCAGCGAGTCCATCCCCAGCTCAGACAGTCTTGTTTCGGGGCGAATTTCGGAGACATTCTCCATTACGGCCCTACGGATGATGTTGGTGACGCCTTCTTCCACGGTTTTCATCACTGCGTCCCGACAGGGAAAAGGCTGTCCAATTGGGAATAAATCTGGCCGGCGACCTTGCGATCAATTTCAGACCACCTGCGACGCGAATCGGCCACCTCAGCAACCGAGTATTTCCGGAGAGTTTGTTCGAGCCAGGTATTGTCGCCGGCGCCGTGCTCTTCTTCTTCACGCAATATTTCTTCCAGTACAACGCGAACCTTGGGATGTAGACCCGCGGAATTCAATTGTTCACGATAGGCTAACAGGACGCGGTTTTCGAGGACTTCCGACAACACCAGAAGATCTAGGAGCGCCTTCGGAATTCCTCCTTCACGGGAGTAGTGCTCTTGTATCGTGCCGGTCTTGGGATCCACTTCGCCGCCCAAATCAGCAATCACTTCGGTGAGCAGTGCAGCGTGATGCGCCTCGGTGGCGCAGTGGCGAGTTATATTCTTCAGCAGCTCTGTATCGGATAGCGAGCGCGCGAGGCGTCCCATCAGCAGAGCGCCGTGCAATTCGCTATTACGAAAGAAACTCAGAAGCCACATCTCCCGGTCAGTAGGCGGCATGAATATCCTTTTGACTGAATTCGGAAATCGAACTTCCGGTTAGGCGGTGCATCTTCTTATCAAGCGTCAAGATAGCCTGGAAATCATTCTTGGACGAAATCGGCACGCGAGTAACCACGTCCGCCCCCACGTGCTTGAAGTTCGCGCCCGCCTCCAGCACCCGGCGGCGGGCATCTTCATCGCCGCGAACTCTTGGCGCGAGCAGATCATACGCAAATTGCGTGTGTCGAAATTCATCTTTTGCGATGAATGCCGTGATCTGGCGAAGCACCGGTTCTTTCGCCTGGTGCGAAAGGCGTAAAAAAAAGTAAGCAGCGAAATGCTCGCTGATCATATAACGCGCAAGTTCGCGTACCGGATCATCAACGTGGTTCTGAATGTTCCGCCCGCGAATCTCGATGAGTTCAGAGTCCGTGATGGGGCGATAGCCAACAACTTCGAGGTAGCGGTTCAGAGCATAGAAGTGTTTGTAGGACTCATAGAGTTGAACCGAAAATACGGACGTAACGTCAATCTGGTCCCAGCACGCCTGCACTAATTTCGTCGTATAGACAGGGAAGTAGGATTCGATTAAGGCTGAGTTTCGGATCTGCTCCAGCAATTCAGGCTGCGTGAGCGCCAATTCGCGGTCAATGCTGTTCCAGGAAACATCGCTTTCCAGGATCCAACGTTGCAATTCGGCGGTAGTGAGGTATTCATCGTAGATCATCGGATTCTTCCACACGTCGCAGCGCTTGGTTCACTCCATGTTGCGCCAGCAACGCCATGCACCAGCGTTCGATGCCGAAAGCCACGCAACCGGAATGCGCCGGCTCTCCGCCCGTGAGTGTAACTTCGAATCTTGACGTGAAAAAGCGCTCGTGCAAATTGAACGACGCTACCGGAACATCCGTTCCTGAAAGGCCTGGCGCCGTCAGCTCATACTTTAGTCCTTTGATTTGTTGAAGCAGTTTCTTGCCGCGTATCTCACCGGCAAAGAACGGATCCGTCGCGGGAGCCAAGTTCACTGTCAGACCGAGTTGCGCGGCCCAGCCCACGATCTTTTGCTTCCAAGCATCACACTGCGCGCGCACAAAACTGTCGCCGCCGAAGAAGACGATCTCCCTCATCGTAAATTCCCAAAGATGACTGTCGTTCGCGGACTCCGCGCGGAAACATCTTCCCTGGCACGTTAGGACGGTGTCTCCCGCAAGAACCGAGTTCATCAGGAGCTGATAGCAGTGGTAGCACACTGCGGGCGACAGAAAATATCTTCCGGTCTTGTTGGGAGAATTCACGGCCGAAGCGTAGTGCGGGAAAGACCGGAAATACTCGCTGCGATCCAGGATCTCCTCGGCAATGACGGTCGGAAACTGCAGCTCTTCCGCACCCGCAGCGAGTGCCATCTCACCAAACCTGGAGTGAAGGGCATGAATCAATCTGGATTCGGCCGTGCCCGGGAAAAGCAGACCATCATCGGAGATGGGAAAATCGTGGTGTGGTAGATTCGACGCGCGCGAGTTAAGGATGCTCATCGATCTGGGAAATTCTTGGCGATGGTTTCGATGGTGCGAAACCGGTCCATCACGATCAGTTCGTCCGGTATCTTTTTGCCCGATCTTACCTCAAGAAACGCAATCAATCGAAGAATCTTCAAGGAATCAATGCGGCCCTCATCAAATAATGCGGTATCCGGCGCGACCTTTTCTTGCGAGCCCGCGAGCAAATCTTCATTCACAAACCTCAGCAAGATTTCCACTGTCGGATTCAGAGGCGCGCTTGCTCCAGTGGAGTTGCTTCCCAATTGTTCTCCAGAAGGAATCTAATCACCTTGGGATAATAGTCGCGAATCTCGGGACGCGCTAAACCTGAGCGTTGCAGCACATGTTGCGTTGATGCATCACTAATCAATTTGGGATATGCCAGTTGTGGTGCAAAGGACTTTAACACAGCGACAGAGTTCTTCAATACCGACTCACCCAGTTCTTCCACGGACCTCACGAACAGGTAAAACGTCTCCAAGTTCACGATGGCCGGCTTTTCAATGGCCCGCTTCCGCCATGCAGGGCGGTTTTTGTAAAAAAGCTGCAGCGTTTCTTCCAAGAACTGTTCCAGCGAAAAGGCATCGGAGCCACCGCAGATGTGCCAAGTGGATCCAGGAGTGAATTGGTCGAAGGTAGCAAGAGCAATACTCTCCGCGGCATAGTCCGATGCGATCAGATCAACTGGGCTTTCTTTCTTGCCCGGCACCATTGGGGCCAGGCTGTGGAAAAAGAAGCGTAGCGCGTAGTGGATGGCTCCGCTCTTTGTCACGGCGCCATCCAGCGAGCGGCCCAGAATCGTGCTCAAGCGCACGACCGTCGCGGGCAACCGCTGTGCTTGCGACGCGACGAGCTGTTCTGCCTCATATTTTGATTGTTCGTACGCGTTCACAAAACCGAAGTTGTGCTCCAGGTCCTCTTCTCGAATCGTGCCTGTCCGCTTTCCGGAAACATACACAGTGCTGAGATGGCAGAATGCCTTCAGGCGCGGGCAGTCAGCGGCGAAACGCATCATGTGTTCCGTACCTGCGACATTCACGGCACGGGCCGGCGACAAATCCGAGGAAAACGAGGTCTCCGCCGCGCCATGAATGATTGTCGTAGTCGCCTGCGCGACGGATTGTCTAAGATCGTACTGCAATCCAAGATCCGGCCGCGTCACATCACCACGGACGACCTCAATTTTCCGGTGAGAAGGCAGTACACCGATCCTCCGCGTGAGCACAAATACCTTTTCAACGATTTGTTGAGAGCAGATCTTCGGCAGCAGTTCCTGGCCCACCATACCCGTGCCGCCTGAGATTAGAACAGTTTTGCGCATCAGTGTTCGATTAGGGTAGCGGCCCAGTTCGCCCCAAATCCAAAGTTGAATGCGAGCAATTTGTCACCGGGAATTAATAAATTTGCGTTCATCGCGTCTTTGAGGTTGATCCAGTTGTCCGCGGCGATGACGTGGCCCTTCTGGGAAATATTCGCGGCGAAGAGCTGCTCCTTTTTAACTCCAATGAGATCCAGGAGGATTTCCCAGCTCCGGTAGGAGACATTGTGCGGGAGAACTATGCGCAGATCTTCAGGGGCGCACCCCGCGCCGCGAAGAAGATCCTGGACAAGATTTTTTGCGGTAGGAAAATACGCGGCCAGGATCTCGTTCTTGCGGGCGATACAATCCCAGTAGTAGCCCTTGGTCACTGAGCGATGCGCTAGAATTCGATTCTGCGAGGAATTTCGCGTGACCATCAGTGCGCACGCGCCATCGGAAATCACGTTGTACAAAATCTCGCGTGGAACTCCGTTCGGCAAGACGTCCGCGCTGACACACAGAACGTACTGCGCCTGCCCATTGCCGCGGAGGTAATCGCTGGCCACTTGTACTGCATACGTCAGCCCCATGCAGCCCGCTTGGCTGATTCCCACGACGCTCGCATGGGTTAGGCTTAACTCATATTGTAGTTTGGTTGCCGGGTAATTAAAGCTGCTAAGGAAGTGCTCCCCGGCAATGTGGTGGCTAGGCGCTATCGCGCCGGCGTAGAGCAGTAGATCTACAGCGTCGGGCCGGACACCGCAATTGCCGAGTAGCGCCACTGCCGCCCGTCGCGCAAGTTCGTCGGCGGATTCTTCGCTGATATAGCATCGGTCGAATCCAAAGCTATGCAGTTGCTCCGAACTTGATACCAGGAGTCCTGCCTGCTCCAGCTCGCGAACAGAAAGAGACTTCGAGGGCAGAACGTATTCGATCGCCGAAACGCCGAGATTCATAAGATGACTTGCAGTAGCGAAGCCTATCTTCCCACATCTGTGCAGTGGTATCGAGGAGCAGCTTTGGCTTTTAGCGACACTCCATCGCAAAATCGGAGGATGAATCTCGATCCGATCCCAATGCTGACTAACGCCATCGGACCATCAATGGGACCTGAACTGCTGCTCACGAGGCAGGTGTCCCCCGACTTGAGACCTGGAGTACAGGCTGCGGGCTTTCAACGCGCCACAGTAGCCTTGCGAACGGACTTATAGGGCGTTGGTTGGACCAGCGGTGACGAGGGCACGGCTCTCCTTCGACAAATGATGCCTTGAGAATGTCTTCCGCCCTACGGAATGTTCGCTAACGCTACGATTCCAGCTTCAGGTTGAGCATGAGCCATTGCACATGTCGAGCGAGAAATTCCGTTTGATTTCGCAACGGGGCATTGTGTTTGTGGCGAGTCTTATACCGGTGAGTGCATCCCTGCAAGTGCCGAAGCTCGGTCTTCAGGTTCCTATTGCTGTTTCTTCAGATAATTCAGCAGCTGCCGGAGCACGAACATCCAGAAAGTACGGACATGGGAGTTCGAATTTTGAGATAGGTCGTGGGAAGAGGATTCGCAGCAGTAATCAAGTAGTTGGCGACCCGACGGACGGCCGGTTATGGATGTTTCATAACGTTGTTGGAAATCGGTCCAGTTCAGCAATGTTCATGGACCTACTCTCCGGTAAATTCATCCGGCGCAGCAGGTTCTGGAAGCGTGGATCCGGGCGCAGCGTATCGAATCGCGGATCTACTTTGAGGAGAGTGACAAAAGGCGCGCGGAGCTCAATAGCTCTCTCCAACGAGCGGAATGCTTCGTCCTTTTCTCCCAAGCCGGCGTAGACGAGGGCGGCACCGAAGGACTTCCACGGAACATTCTCCACTCGGTCAAGCACCCTCAGCGCCTCTTCTCGTTTGCCCGCCACGGCCAGTGCGTTGGCCAGCTCCGTGGCAGTGTGGTCATACATCGTAGAGGACTTGAGCGCCTCTCGAAGTTCTCTAATCGCTTCCTCATGCCTGCCCATTTGTACGTAGGCAGCCCCCAGGCCATGATGACAATGCCATTCCAAGTTCGGGTTTCGTTCCACCCAACCTTTGCAGTGCTTGATAAACTCATCGTAGCGGCGCGCATAATAGAGAAGCCCAGTTTTTCCATGATGCGATAGTGCGAGACGGTTTGGCCGGTGAGTGGTTGAGAATCCAACATTTGGTGCACATGTTAGGTTGTATCAAAAGGCAAGTCAACGAAGGCAGACTGCCTGCAAGCCAGCGACGACATGGGATATTGTGACGAGACTTATTTCGGTGAGTGCATGCCGTCAAGTGTCGAAGCTCATGTCTTCAGGCTTCTATCGCTGTTTCTTCAGATAATTCAGCAGCTGCCGGAGCACGAACATCCAGAAAGTGCGGACCTGGGAGTTCATGGGGCCTCCTTGGGTCAGATTGGGTCGAAACTTGGGTCCATCCAGAGGGTCAATCGGAGCTAAATCGGAGGGCTAAGCGAAGTCTGATCAATGAGTTACTACTATCCTACACGCCCATGCTACCAATCGGAGCATAATATAGATGACATTTAGAAAATAATGTGATAGTGTGTCGGGCATGGGAAACCAAGATGCTCGCTCGCTTGCGGCGCAAGCTCA
>Ga0209655_10000511_pt1 | contig 14744 bp, 17 predicted proteins | sample BogFormECP03_OM2_FD_188236 | JGI IMG/M metagenome (GOLD analysis project Ga0209655, IMG submission 188236) | Bog forest soil microbial communities from Calvert Island, British Columbia, Canada - ECP03_OM2 (SPAdes) (version 2) | ecosystem: Environmental > Aquatic > Freshwater > Wetlands > Bog ...
CGGAACTGCAGCGTCTGGAAGAAGCGCGCGACGAAGGCCTGGTGATGCTCGATTCCGCGGAAATTCGCGTCACTCCCCTCGGCCGCATCTTTATCCGCAACGTCGCCATGGCCTTTGACCGTTATCTACACGAACAACAAATGGACCACCGGCCGCTTTTCTCGAAGACGCTCTGAAGTGCCCTGCTGATGAAAAATCTCACACAAGTAGCAGTGATCGGCGCCGGCATCTCCGGTTTGGCGTGCGCGTATCGCCTGCAACAACTGGGAATCGACGTCACGGTCTTCGAATCGAACTTCGGCGCCGGCGGGATGATCGAATCCGTCGAACAAAACGGCGTGCTTGTCGAGGCTGGGCCGCAGAGTTTTCAAGGCACGCCCGCGTTGCTCGAATTGATCCGCGATCTCGGCCTGGAAGCGCAGCTGCAAAAGGCTGATCCGCGCGCGCCGCGTTACGTCCTGCTGCATGGCCACCTGCGGAAAATTCCCATGTCGCCGCAAGCCCTGCTGGCCTCCACTCTGCTGAATCCGATCTCGCGCTGGAAAATCGCTTCCGAGCCGTTCAAGAAATCGCACCCGCCGACCGAAGAAGAATCCGTCGCCGCATTCGTGCGCCGGAAATTCGGGCACGAAATTCTCGAATACCTTGTCGCACCTTTTGTCTCCGGCGTTTATGCCGGCGACCCGGAAAAATTAAGCCTCAAGGCCGCGTTCCCCACTCTCGACGAATGGGAACGCCAGTACGGCAGCGTCCTGCGCGGCGCAATGAAATCGCGGCCTGCCAAAGAGCGAGGCACCAGTGCGCCACCTCTCTGCTCGTTTACGCACGGAGTGGCGGCCCTTCCTCGCGCGCTGGCTGCGAAAATCGGCGACGCGATGCAGTATGAGACTCGCGCGGTGTCAGTTGATTTCGCAAGCGCAGGCCAGCACGGGGACGCCGGCGCCGGCCCAGAGTGCGAGATTCGCGTCGTGCGTAATGGTCAGGAGCAATCCGCGTCGTCTAGCGCGGTAGTTATCGCGACACCCGCCTACGCAGCCGCGCGCTTGTTCGAAACTTCTTCGCCGCACGTGGCGCACACCCTGTCAGGCATCACGTACGCGCCCGTGGCCGTCGTAGCTTGTACCTATTACCGCCAGCAAGTCGGCGACCCGCTCGAAGGTTTCGGTTTCTTGGTGCCTCGCGGCGAAAAAGTTCGCGTTCTCGGCACGGTGTGGAATTCGTCGCTTTTCCCCGGACGCGCGCACGAAGGCAGCGTTACCATCACCAGTTTTATCGGCGGCGCTACCGATCCGGACATCATGCACCTGCACGAAGAAAACATCGCGGCAATCGTCACCGAAGAAAATGCGCGCATCCTGGGAATTACCGGACCGCCAGTCGAGGTCGCGGTCTGGAAATATCCGCGCGCTCTACCGCAGTACAATCTGGGCCACGGACACATCGTCGAAGCGATTCGCGACGCCGAGCGCGCATCGCCAGGATTATTTTTTGCTGGAAATTATCTGAAAGGGCCAGCGGTGGGAAAGTGCGTCGAGAACGGCTTTCAAACCGCGGAAGCCGTCAGAAAGTATCTACAAGCTGCGCGCTAAGCTTCACCTAATCACCGAGCATCAGCCGCAAGATGCCAGCCGTCATACGTCCGCAGGCGGCATCTTGTGGCGCATCGCCAGCCGAAGCCGCCGCCGTTCGCCTGCTTCGCGATATCGTCGCCGCTCGTCCTCCGTTTTCAAAATCAACGGCGGCACGGCGCGCGCCTGCTGATTCGTATCCAGCGCCACAAACGTCACGTACGCCGTGCTGGTGTGCCGCCTCTCGCCGGTGAGAATATTTTCCGCGAACACTTTCACACCGACTTCCATCGAAGTATGGAACACGCGATTGACGCTGGACTTCAGTACGACCCATTCGCCCACACGAATCGGAAACCGAAAATCCAGATAATCCACCGAAGCCGTCACCACATGACTGTTCGCATGACGGTTGGCCGCGAGCGCTCCGGCGATATCAATCAAATGCATCACGCGCCCGCCGAGCATGTTCCCCAGCAAATTCGCGTCGTTAGGCAGCACAATTTCCACAATCTCTGAGGTGGAAGCGCTGACAGGTTTTCCGAGCAGCGACGATCCAGACGAAATAGCAGTCACGGTCCCGCCCGGCGCCTTGGACGGAATCTTTTTATGGTTTTTGGTGGTCTTGGACATTCGCTCCATTCGATCCGGGCTCCCGGCGAAATTTCGCGTCAAAATGTGCGCACTTGGCCTGCGCCCTCAAGCCCGCTATAATACGCGTTTTAACGCCATGACCCAAACACAGAAGCCGCGCCGCGAAGTCCTCGAGCAATTCGTCGCCGAAAAACCGACCGACGCTTTCGCGCGCTACGGCCTGGCGCTGGAATGCATGAAGCTCGGTGACAACGACGCCGCCACCACCCACTTCCAGAAGCTGCTGGAAGCCAACCCTAAATACGTCGCGGGCTATTTCCAATTTGGCCAGCATCTTTCGCGCGTCGGCCAGCTGGAACAAGCGCGCAAACTTTTATCCGATGGCATTCTCGTCGCGCAGAATGCCGGCGACATGCACGCGCGCGACGAAATGCAAGCGGCCCTGGCCCTGCTCCGTTAGTTCGGCCCCGGCACACTGTAGGCAATCATGACCGACTCCCGCATACCGCTGTTCCCTCTTAACATCGTCCTCTATCCCGGCGCCACGCTGCCGCTGCACATTTTCGAGCCGCGCTACGAGCTCATGATCAATCACTGCATCGCTCATAATTACGAATTCGGAGTGATTCTCGCCGGAGAAAAAGGTGTCGCAACGATCGGCTGCACCGCCGCGATCACCCACAAACTCAAAGATTACGATGACGGGCGCATGGACATTCTCACGCAGGGCCGCGTCATTTTTCGCGCGCTGAATCTGCTCCACGAAAAGGATTATCACGAAGCGCTGGTGGAATTTCTCACGGACTCCGACGACCTTCCGCGCCAGTCCGTCCGCAATCAGGAAGAAGCCGAGCTCGTCGGCCTGTTTCAAGAATGCCACACGCTGATCTACGGCCAGCTGTGGGTTACCTCCGACGTCGAATCTCCATGGCCGCTTTCGTTTCAAATGGGCGCGCGCCTGCCGCTCGAACTCGAGGAAAAGCAGGAGCTGCTCGAAATGCGCGCCGAGCCCGACCGCCGCACCTTCCTGATCGAGCGCTTGAAGGACATGCTGCCCCGCCTCGGCCACCTGCACCAAGCGCGCCGTAGCGCTGCCGGTAACGGCCACCGCATGAATTAGCCCGTCGAAAGGAAAGTATCCCCGCAGCCTCGCTTCCTCTATAATGGTGTTGAGACGCTCATGCTGCCGAGCGCCGCGGCATCTATTACATAAGTGGGGCCTCATGAATTCACTGCCGAAATCTCTCGGTGAGCTTCGCCGCAGTCAGTGGTCGGTAGAGAATGTTGCGCAGCGTAGCGTGCGCCAGGAATTGCGCGAGAATCTGCTGTGCAAGCTGGAAAGGGGCGACGAGCTTTTTCCCGGTGTGCATGGCTACGACGATTCCGTTCTGCCGCAAATCATCAATGCCATTCTCTCGCGCCATCATTTCATTTTGCTTGGTCTGCGCGGGCAGGCGAAGTCGCGCATCCTGCGCGGCCTGGTGGGATTCATGGACCCGCATATCCCGGTGATCGAGGGCTGCGAAATTCACGACAATCCCTACACCCCGATTTGCCGCGCTTGCCGCGAACGCATTGCTGCTGAAGGCGACGCCACGCCCATTGCCTGGCTCGCGCGCGAACATCGCTACGTGGAAAAACTCGCCACGCCCGACGTCACCATCGCGGACATAATCGGCGACGTGGACCCCATCAAAGCCGCGCGCAGCGGACGCAATCTTTCCGACGAGCTGACGATTCATTACGGCCTGCTGCCGCGTGCCAATCGCGGCATCTTCGGCATCAACGAGCTTCCGGACCTGTCTGGGAAAATTCAGGTGGGCTTGTTCAACATCATGCAGGAAGGCGACATCCAGATAAAGGGCTACCCGGTGCGCATGATGCTTGACGTGCTGCTGGTCTTCACCGCCAACCCGGAAGATTACACAGCGCGCGGAAAAATTATCACGCCGCTGAAGGACCGCATCGGCTCGGAAATTCGCACTCATTATCCCGCGACGGTCGCCGAAGGCATGTCCATCACGGCGCAGGAATCCTGGACCAAACGCGACCAGAAGAAACGCGTGGAAATGCCACACTACATTCGTGAAATCATCGAGGAAGTGGCGTTTCAGGCGCGCGAGGATAAGCGCGTGGACCGCCGTTCGGGCGTCAGCCAGCGCCTGCCCATCAGCACGCTGGAAAATGTGCTCAGCAGCGCCGAACAGCGCGCTGTGCGCAGCCGCGATTCGGCTGTCGTTGCGCGTGTTGCCGATGTGTACGCTGCCATACCATCCATGACCGGAAAATTCGAGCTGGAATATGAAGGCGAGCTGCGCGGCGCGGAAAATATCGCGCGTGAGCTGATCCGCGCAGCGGTCGGCAAGACTTACACGCAATATTTTACCGGCGCGAATATGCAGCCGGTGATTCAGTGGTTCGAATTGGGTGGCGAGCTGAAAGTTCCGGCGAACGCCTCCAGTTCCGAGGTTTTGGCACAGCTTAAGAAAATTCAGGGACTGTTCGATAACCTCAGCGTGCTGGAAGTCAGCCAGAAGGATGACGCCGCGATCGTCACCAGCGCGGCGGAATTCATCCTCGAAGGCCTGTGGGCGCACAAGCGCATCAATCGCAGCGAAGAACGCGGTTATTTCGCCGACGTGCGCAAGACTCCCGAGCCACGCGACCCGCGCGAGCCTTCCGGACGCATGCCGCGCCGCCAATTCAATTAAACGGTGGCATGGCGGTCGCGGATTTGCAGACAACGGACTTTTGGGCGAGTAAATGAAATACACGAAATATTCGAAATACGCGCCAGACGCTGCTGAAGACATAGACCTTCAGGAGCTGATGAGCCGTCTCTCCGATTTTTTCCTACAGAGCGGTTACGAATCGCAATTCGGCGTCTACGAAATGGATCCCGAGCGCTCCCGCGAGAAAGTGATGGAAGAGCTGCGCGAAGCCATCGTGCGCGCACTGCAGGAAGGCGATCTACTCCCACCCGAACTGATGGAGCAGATGCTGAACAATCCCAACCTCTCCGAAAATCCCGAGCTCAGCGACGTCATCGAGCAAATCATCCAGCGCATGGAAGAAGAAGGATTCATTTCGCGCCCGAACCAGCCCGCACAAATCACGCCGCCTCCTTCGCAGACTCCCGGCGGACAAGTGGGCGAAGCGCAGCCAAACGTCGAAGCGCGCTTTGAGATCACCGACAAGGCGCTCGATTTCCTCGGATTCAAAACGCTGAAGGATTTGCTGGCGTCGCTTGGCAAGAGCAGCTTTGGCCGCCACGACACGCGCGACCTCGCCACCGGCGTCGAATCCGGCGGCACTTCGAAATTATATGAATTCGGCGATACGCTAAATATGGACATCAGCGGCACGCTCTTCAATGCCGTGAAACGCAACGGCGCGCAAATTCCCATCGAGCTGGATTATCCGGACCTGATGGTCCACCAGTGCGAATATCAAAGTTCCTGCGCCACGGTGCTGATGCTGGATTGCAGCCACAGCATGATTCTCTACGGCGAAGATCGCTTCACGCCCGCAAAACGCGTGGCTCTGGCGCTATCGCACTTGATTCGCACGCAATATCCCGGAGATTCGCTGCACTGCGTTTTATTTCACGATAGCGCCGAGGAAATTCCTCTGGGCAAACTGGCGCGCGTGCAGGTTGGTCCCTACTACACCAATACGCGCGAAGGCCTGCGCCTAGCCCAGCGCATTCTGTCGCGCCAGAAAAAAGATATGCGCCAGATTGTGATGATCACGGACGGCAAGCCGTCTGCGCTGACTCTGGAAGACGGCCGCATTTACAAGAATGCTTTCGGCCTCGATCCGCTGGTCGTCACCCAGACGCTCGAAGAAGTCGCGAAATGCAAGCGCGCCGGAATTTTGATCAATACCTTTATGCTCTCGAGCGACTACAGCCTGGTCCACTTCGTCCAGAAAGTCACCGAGCTCTGCCGCGGCAAAGCATATTTCACCACTCCGTACACCCTCGGCCAGTACCTGCTGATGGATTACGTCGGCAAGAAGACCCGCAATATTCACTAGCGCCGACTCGTCGCCGTTGACAGCCTGCACGACCGCCTGTGGGACCGAAATCTGCTGGGGCGGGTCTAAGACCCGCCCCTACGTCGGCACTTCGGCAGATTTTAACCGTCAACTTTGCGTTCAGTTTGCGCAGCTGCTGCAGTTGGTTTGCCGCTGGTGACGCTGGCTCGTCGTTGCCTCATTCGCGCCTGAATCCGGGCACGTGCGAAGGCATCAAATTACTACGGGTCAGGATGGATTGATGAGCCTGAAACGGCGCGTCCACGAATTCCTGGGAGGAAGCAAGATGGCTGCATTACTAGCGGGCTCCAAAGCTCCGGAATTTGCGCTGCAAAGCGCGGACGGAAAAAAACTAAATCTCGCGGATGCCCTGACAAAGGGCCCGGTGGTCGCCGCCTTTTTCAAAGTGAGCTGCCCCACATGCCAGTTCACAGCCCCGTTTCTCGAGCGCCTGCATGAAACCTACGGCGGCGAGCAATTCACGCTGTGGGGCATTTCGCAGGACGACGCCGCGGACACTCGCGAGTTCTGCCACGAATTTGAGGTCGAATTCCCCTCCCTGATTGACGACAACGGCTACTCTGTCTCCAATCAATACGGCATCACCAACGTCCCCAGCGTTTTTCTGATCGCGCCGGACGGAAAAATCCAGGAGTGCTGTGTCGGTTTCTCGAAAAAAGACCTCGAGAAAATGGCCGCAGCGGGCGCCAAAGCCAACAGTACGCCGCCCACATCCTTCTTCAAGCCCGGCGAAGTGATCCCCGATTTCAAACCCGGTTGAGGCTCCAAAAATTAGGTTCCGTCGGGACCTCTCGCATCAACAATCATCCGCGATTAATATTTTCAGGCCGCGACACGCACGCTGCTGGCCGCCACGGATCGTGTCGCTCCGCTGCGCGTAAATCCGGCGCATTGATTCACCACTTCGACGCAGCGCGCTAATGTGGCACATGAACGCAGCCCATCAATGCGGCGCCGGATGTGCTCGCGTGTATCCATATCCCGCAGGATTCCTGCAATGGATGTTACCTGCGGCAGCCACCAAATCTTGTGCCAGCGCTCGGACCGCGCCATCTTCCATCTCAAGAAGTTTACGCCGGTAGCGAACATGGCCGCCGAAGCGTAATACGCCGGCGCGGGCAGCCGCAGAAACGGCCGCACCACAGGATCCTTCTGCTTAAAGTGCGGCAACAGGGATTCGGATTGCTGCATGTCGAGGCCCGCCGCCGCGTACACTCCTGCGCTCAGCACGAAAAATGATTTTGGCAGCGCAGTCTGCACTGTTCTGCGCGGCTCGGTGCGCGGCAGCGGCGCCAGCACCGTCCCGCTGGGACTGCTGGAATCCGCCGGCGTCGTTTTGGGCAAGCTCACCGGCACAATTTGCGCGCGCCACAGGCAACAGCGCCGTGAGAAACACAAGCATTCCAAGTACTGCGATGCCAGCCCTACGACCCCATCGCGTGATTTTCATGAAGTGCTTATTGCACGCACTGTTCCGGTTCCCGCAACGCGCGACAATTTCCAGGGAAACGCGATTTCAGTGGCAACACTGAATTTAGCGGAAGGCACCATCGCAAGCGCACCGCAGGAAGTCGCACTATGAACCGCGGCAGCCACAACGAATCCCGAAATGGCGCGCACCGCCGCCGCGCCACAACCTAATTCAAAGCCGGCGCCACCAATTTCTTCTTGTGCTTCGGCGCCTTCTGCCGCTTGTCGGGGATCGTACGTTCGGTGGGGGGCATGCCAACGCCCAGCCGCGCAAGCCGCCGCGCTTCCTTGTGCACGCGCAGCCGGTCTTTCTTCTTCTTGGCCATGATCGTTGCCACAAAAGCTACCACAAATCGGCGCCAGCCACCGCAATCCGCGCGACACAGTCATCGCCGGCCCATCGCGCCTTCAGTCATTCGCGTCCGCACCCGATCCCGCCGGCCTTGCGTCCAAAGCCAAGGAATGTAACGCTTCCCAAGCATGAATCGCGAGTTCACAAACTCATTTCGCGCCGCGGCCACCTCGCTGTGGCTGATGATGCTCGTCGCGCTCGCCCTTCGCCTCGGCTACATGTGGCAATTCCAAAATATTCATCCGCGGCAAGGGGTCAGCGTCATCCCGTTTCTGTTTGAGTCCGGCAATATCGCGCACTCCCTGGCCACCGGCCACGGTTTCAGCTCGCCATTCCGCGTGGACACCGGCCCCACCGCCTGGATGACGCCGCTTTTTCCCCTGCTCCTCGCCGGAATCTTTCGCATCTTCGGCGCATACACCTTTCACGCCTGGGCCGCCACCGTCCTGCTGAACATAAGTAGCTGCACGCTCGCCTGCGTCCCCATTTATTACGCAGCCAAACGCATCGGCGGAATCGTGCTTGCCGCCGGCGCCGCATCGTTGTGGGCAATCTTCCCCAACGCCATCCTCATGCCCGTCGAAAGCATGTGGGACGCATCCATTTCCGCGCTGCTGGTCGCGACAATACTGTGGGCCACGCTCGCGCTCGCCGAATCGCAGCGCCTGTGCAATTGGTGCGCTTACGGCCTGCTCTGGGGCGTCGCTCTGATGTTCAACGCAACTCTCGCTGCGCTGTTTCCATTTCTAGCAGGCTGGCTGGTGTATCGCGCGCATCAGCAAAATCGCGAGTGGTTCACAAATGCCGCAGCCGCCGTCATCATCATTTTTCTCTGCTGCGTTCCGTGGACGATCCGCAACTACCGCGTCTTCCACCAATTCGTTCCGCTGCGCTCCGTCCTCGGCTTGCAGCTCTGGCTGGGCAACAACGATCAGACTCAGGATATTTTTCGCGGCGACCTCCACCCCATCTACAACACTCCCGAACGGGAACAATATATCTCGCTGGGCGAACTCGCCTACATGCAGCAGAAAAAGCAAGAAGCCATCGCCTACATGTTTTCGCATCCCGGGCGCGAAGCCCACTTGATTCTCTATCGCGCGATTTCCACCTGGTCCGGCGGCACACCGTATCCGCTCGAAGATTTCATCCGCACTCCCTCGCTGCGATTCCGCGGCATTCTGGCGTTCAATCTCGTCGCGGCCCTCGGCACGCTATGCGGAATCATTATTCTCTTCCGCGAGCGCAGTCCCTTCGCCATTCCCATCGCCGCATTTCCGCTGATTTATCCCTGGGCCTATTACCTCACGCTTGCGCTGCCGCGTTATCGCCTGCCGATAGATCCAATCGTCATGCTGCTTCTGACAATTTCCATTCAGCGCCTGACGCGGAAACTATCGCGCGCCAAATCGCCCGCAACGCCAGAGGCAACGCGATCGCAACCCGAAGCGCGCCGCAAGCCTAAAAAATCGCGCGTGCCTGCAACACGATAGCTCACTCTCCGCAAGTGCAGGAATAAACGATATCGCGGATGCGCTGTATCCCCAGTGCCAGCACGGCCTGTCGTACCGATTGCACTCTCGCTCGCCCGGAAAACATCGCGAAATTCGCCATGCGCAGGCATTGCGCCGCCAGCGCCTTGTCGTAAGAAATCAGCTCCACGATGCGCGGTATATCCAGCTCGCCAGTGCTCGCGCTCAGGCATGTCCCCAACGATTGCAGGATCGAAGGCGTCAACGGCAAGCTTCCGAGCTCGCTCACTCTACGCCGCAACATCTCGCTCCTTTCGGGGTTCACTTTTTTCCTCCTGCATCCTCGCCCGGGACGGGTTTGCAATACCCCGTCGAGCCCGGGAAATGCAGCAGGCGAAACTGATCGTCACTGGACCTTATCCAACGTCTGCATCTTTCCGCGAATGGCGCTCAGCACGCCCGCTTCGGAAGCCTCGATTTGATTTGACTCAATACACAGTGACGTCCAATAAAACATCGAACTGTTCCGGTCAGCCGCAATCGCAATCACTCGCATTCGAGGATGATTTCGCAAGATGCTTTCGCAAACATCTGGAAGGCTGTTGGATCCTTCTAACGCCACGATCAGAAAGTCCGGATGCGTTTCGTCAACGGCATGCTCCAACTCAGTCTCTTGCTGAATCTGGCCAACAATCTCGATGTCGGGCTGATCCGCAATCGTGGCCATTACCAGCTCTCGCATCAACCGCGGCCGGTTTGCTACTAACACTCGGATGGGATTCATCAACGCCCTCCGCAAGAACACAAATGCTTGGGCAGGAGTATATGAACGACGGTCAACGGGCGGTAGGTTCAATTACGATCCAGAAGCAAACACGAAAAACGCGCTTGGAGGATTCTTGGAGGTGGATGATTTAGTGCCAAGGCGAGAGCAGAAAAGTACCGACTCGTACCTCTCGGGAGATCTACTCAATTTGGTACTGCGTACCGTACTCTCTGGTATTTCTGTTCAGATCCGAGTAGGGACGAAGTGTAGAAAATGATGCTGACGTTTGACAGTCCAATTCGGGAAGTAACCTTTCCACAACTTCTAGTCGCCAACGCCGACCTTGTGCCAGTCGATGATGCTGGTGAGCTGCCAGGAATTTTTGCGAAGCTGGAATTCCAGCTGCCCCTCTTTGTTGATAATCAACTGGGCAGCGGGGTAGAGTACGCTAGAGTTCTTGTCCTTGTCGGAATCGTTTATCTCGATCTCGCCTGCGGTCAAGTTGTATTCTTTGCTTTGGGTGTTGTAATTATGTTCACCGAACCTGACCAAGCGGTTTGTGACGAACCGGACCTTGCGGCCGCTTGGTGTGGGGATCAGGCGAATGTAACTGAGGTCGTATCCTGTCGTTCGGGTGATCGCAATACGGCCCACGGATTTCATCTTGGTAAGCGCATTCACCAGGCCTTGATTCTGACCTTGCTTAAAAGCGTCGACGAGGATGGCTCGATCCTCGTCTGTAGAGAATTCATAGACAGCCACCTTCACGCTGACTGTCTGACCGAGCTGTGTGCTGGTGCCCATTGCAATTGCGTCGATAACCTCCGCATCTCTGTCATCCGCGGAAATGACGAGAGTGGCCGCCAAGAAAAACATTACAAGTAGGAAACTGCTGTAGCAGAAATCGCGAACTCTGGATTCGCCTGGATTGCCTTGGGTCATCGCTTTTCTCCGTGCCCGTACTGTTTGCTGCTGCCCCAGCTGATTTGCGAGACACATCTGGTGGTTCTTAACGCTAGGTCAACTGAACATGAACACCAGAGATGCGCGACAATCCACGTTTGCGCTCTCCACGAGCCTTTCCCCTCACACATGGAATTGCCATCCCTCACAAGGCTCGGGACAACCGCAACGCTAGAAAACAACTTTAAACAGGCCCCTTCCGGCGAAGTCTCTATTCGATGAAATACTAATCGCGACGCTTCACGAACCGCCGGTATTCCAGGAGAATGAGCCGCGAGTCCAGAACCTTCGTATCGATAAGTTCGAGACTCCCTTGTGTATAGCCTGCAAAGACCGGCTCCCTGCCAGCGCTGCCAAGGATTAAGGGAAATACCATGAGCCGAAGGCGGTCGACGAGCCCTAGCTGCATCATGCTCTTCACTAGGCTGATGCTGCCGATCGATCGCAACGGATCCCCACGCTGCTGCTTGAGTGCCCTAATCTCGTCCGCGACGGCACTCTTCAGCAGTCGGGTGTTCTTCCAGGCAAGCGGCTCTTCAAGTGTTCTTGAGAATACCAGCTTGGGGAGGCTGCTCATTTTGACGCTGAGTTCATCGGTGGCCGATGCCGAGAACTGAGCCAGCGCCACATAGGTCACTCGCCCCATGACTATGACTTGAGGTTGCTCAAGATGGTCACGCACCCAACTGCCGAGATTCTGGCCGAAGTAACCGAAGTAAGCCGCCTGATTCACGCCGGAGGCGAAACCATCCAGCGACATGAACAGGTCTGCAGTGAGCTCTCTCATGCGATATCTCCATTTATTGACTTCCAGCCGACCGACCAACATACGTTCGACCGCAGCTGAACGCAAATGTCTCCTCCCTGGTTTGCCTGTTTACCTGTTTGAACCAAAGAGAAAGACAGCCGTCGGCAAGCGCCAGCGATGCCATCACAGCTCCGTCCGAGTCACGGGCAACCCGGAAGTTGAGACGGATGGACGTGGTGGAGCTACAATGATCTGGCCGGGCGAAACGGAAACGGGCTCTGCGGGGACGCAACCATGCTGAGGGATAGCTTGGTGGTCGTATCGGTGCCCTGAAAATCCCCGCCCGAAGGGTGGAATTACTCACTAACGGAGAGCGCCCTCTTTCCATTTCAGGCTGAACCAACACAGTTAGCGTTGCGTGTATACTGACTTGCTTTGAGAAGCTGCGTAAACACTTCATTCGATGAGGGGTGGGTTGTTGAACTTTCTGAAACGGATGGCGCAGACGCAGGAACTGGTGCGGGCAGGGCAGATGGCGCAGTTGCAGGAGCATCGCAGGGCGCTGCTGGAATCCGCGCGGAACTGCGAACCGGGACGGCTATTGCGGGCCGGTTATCGCGTGTACTCGCAGATGGACGAAAACGGCATCATTCGGGAGATTTCCCGTCGCATTGGCGAGGGTAACCGTATTTTCTTGGAGATTGGCGCGGGCAACGGCTTAGAGAATAATTCATTGTTCTTACTTATTCAGGGTTGGCGTGGCGTATGGATTGAAGGGTCTGCGCGGAAGTATTGGCAGCAAAAACAAACCTCGCGTCTGCCATTGCGGAGGGTCGCCTGCACGTCGAGCAACATTTTCTGACAGCTGCAAGCGTAGACAAGACGATCGCCCGAATTGCCCCTGCGAGTGAGGTTGATCTGTTATCGATCGACCTGGACGGCAATGACTATTACATTCTCGATGCGATTCGTTCGATATCTCCCCGCGTGATCGTCGCTGAATACAACGCGAAGTTTCCTGCGGATGTCGTGTGGATAATGGAATACAACGAAGCACATCGCTGGGATTCTACTGACTATTTTGGTGCATCCTTAAAAGCGCTTGAAACGCTGCTGGCCCCACGAGGCTATTTGCTCGTGGGTTGCAATATCATCGGTTCAAATGCATTTTTTGTGCGAGCGGATTTGACCACGGATATGCGTTTTTGCTCGCCATTTACGGCAGAAAATCACTACGAGCATGCGCGATACTATCTCCTCCCCGCGTACCACTCTAGTCATCCTGCGCGGTTCGGCCCTTTTCGAATGAAGGGATAGTTGTAGATTTCATATGGGCCGTTCGTTATCGCTTATTGGCCACGCGGTTTTGCAGCCCGGTGTTTCCATCCGTGCCATATCATCCTGGCGTGCGGCTGACGGCTGGTCGTTTTTGCCGAGAGTAATACGGCGGTAAAACGAAGCACAAGCGTGTTTTGAACAACGGTGGCCCACCTCAAAACAAACGGAAACCCTCTAAAGTGACCGCTGTAAGCGCACTTGTATCATTATGTGGTGTGTTTGACTGATAGCAGGCAAATGGATGGCAAATCGCTTTCAGCCGCGCTGTGGGTGTCGTCCGGAGGAAGGCCTGGGGGAGTGAATACCGGTTTGATTTTCACGTCGGCTTTGCAACATTCGCATTTCATCTGACCTACGATCAGACCTTGGGGATTCAGTCTGGCAATCAGTTTGTGGTACGCGGTTTTTAGCCTGACGTTGCCTTTGTCGTCAGGACTAGCTTGCCGGCCGTGTTGCGTAGCGACAAGGCGGATTCAAAGCCGCTCATCGAGGGGATTCATCGGTCAATCGGACGGCAGGTTTCACACGAAGATGAAAGAGTCATGCGGGGTAGTTTAGCCGTCTATGCCACCCTTTCGTGTCGATTCCAGCGACTGGTAGCGATTGAGCGGAATCGTTCGCGCACAACGGGGTCGTGATCTTCGCGGGCGCGTCTTCGCTGCTTCCTTTCAGCGGCCTTCGTTTTTCGGTTGTACGGAGATTCTTCGTAAAACGGCCATTGCCCTTCTTCGTAGAGGTCATACTTGGCGAGCGAAATCCTCCGCGCCTGTTCTTCCAGAAACGCCGCCAGCGCCGCCGTACAATCCTTGCGAACCAGATCGGCAACGCTTGTGCGGTAATACTTGGCGACTTGCTTCAGCTTCCGCCACATCTCTTCCGAGACATTGAACCGGACGTAGCGCATTCCTGCTTCGATTTCCTGTTCGCCTTCCTGCTCGCGGATATACTTGTCCAGCCAATCCACTGGCTTCGGTTTGCCATCTTTGGTTGCAGGCAAGCAAGCCATCAGATATTTGCGGCGCTTCTTCAGGTCAAAGCCGATAACCCGCTTGTGGTGGGTGAAGGTCAATTGCGAGAATCGTTCTTTCTTCGGAAACGCGCGCGCAACTTTCGCGGATTCCTTCAATGTTGAAACCGCGGTACCAGTTTCCGACGCGGCATCCTTCCAGAAGTTCGGGATTTTTTCTTGCTGATAACTTCCGTCAATCTTATTGTGGATGAGCAAATCGCGCTCGCTCTTGCTGATAACCTCGTCCATGTCGAATTCGCACTGGCCTTCAATCAGCCAGTCGCCCAGCGGCTATTGCTTTCCGTCTTATCAGATGGGATGAGAAGGCCGGTCTCCGCGGGATGCGGTACGCTCCCAAGGTTCGACGCGCTCGAGGCGCAAAGAAAAAGGAGACCGGCTATGAAA
>Ga0209655_10000514_pt1 | contig 14717 bp, 12 predicted proteins | sample BogFormECP03_OM2_FD_188236 | JGI IMG/M metagenome (GOLD analysis project Ga0209655, IMG submission 188236) | Bog forest soil microbial communities from Calvert Island, British Columbia, Canada - ECP03_OM2 (SPAdes) (version 2) | ecosystem: Environmental > Aquatic > Freshwater > Wetlands > Bog ...
GGCGATTCGAAGCCCGTGCCGGACGCGCTGCTCGAAATCTGGCAGGCGAATTCGCACGGGAAATACGCGCATCCTGAAGACACGCAGGACAAACCTCTCGATCCCGCTTTCAAAGGCTATGGGCGCATTCCAACGGACGATCAAGGACGCTTCCACTTTTCGACGATCAAGCCGGGACAAGTGCCCGGGCCGGACGGAAAGCCTCAAGCGCCGCACATTGTTGTGTCGGTTTTTGCGCGCGGATTGTTGCGGCGCCTTGTGACGCGTATTTATTTTCCTGACGAGGCAGCGACTGGCTCTGATTTTGCGCTGAATCAAGTGGAGCCGGCGCGGCGCGGCACGCTGATCGCGAAGAGATCAGGCGGACAGGCAGGCGCACTCGAATGGAATGTGATTTTGCAAGGCGCTGAAGAAACCGTTTTCTTCGATTGCTGAAAATAATGAGAGTACGCGCATGAGTCTGCTCGATCCGCTCTTCCGCTGGGACGCGCTCGATGGATTGTTCACCGATCGCGCGCGCGTGCAGGGCATGCTTGATTTCGAAGCGGCTTTGGCGCGCGCCGAGGCTCGACTCGGTGTCATTCCGAAATCCGCAGTCGCGCCCATCGCGTCGAAATGCCGCGCAGGCCTCGTCGATATGCCTGCGCTTGCGAGCGCCGCAGCTCGCGCCGGGAATCTCGCCATTCCAATGGTAAAGCAGCTCACGGAATTGGTGGCGATGGATGATTCGGAGGCCGCGCGCTACGTTCACTGGGGCGCTACGAGTCAGGACGCCATCGACACCGGCTTCGTGCTGCAGTTGCGGCCCGCGCTGGAAAAGTTTGAAGCGGAGCTGGATCGGTTCGCCGATTCTCTCGCGCGGCTCGCCAAAAAGCATCGCGCTACACCCGTCGCGGCGCGCACTTGGATGCAACAGGCGCTTCCCACAACATTCGGTTTCATCGTGGCCGGATGGCTCGATGCGCTGCTGCGCAATCAGGAACGCCTGCACGAAGTCGGCAAACGCGCAATCGTACTGCAATTCGGGGGCGCGGCAGGTACGCTCGCCGCGCTGGAGGAACGCGGCATCGAAGTGGCGAAGGCGCTCGGCAAAGAATTGAATTTGCCGGTGCCCGAGGTCTCGTGGCATAGCCATCGCGACCGCGCCGCAGAAGTCGCCACGGCGCTTGGCCTCTGCACCGGCACTCTGGGCAAAATTGCGCGCGATATTTCTCTCCACACGCAAACTGAAATCGCGGAAATATTTGAACCGGCCGGCGAAGGGCGCGGCGGCTCTTCTACGCTTCCGCATAAGCGAAATCCTGTCACTTGCGCGGTGGTGCTGGCCGCGGGAATTCGCGTTCCGGGCCTCGTGAGCACTATGTTATCGGCGATGGTCCAGGAAGAAGAACGCGGCCTCGGCGGCTGGCACGCCGAGTGGGAAACTATGCCCGACCTGATCGGAATCGCCGGCGGGGCGCTGCATCATCTTGCCGATACGATTCCAGGCCTCGAGGTCGACAAAGCGAAAATGCGTGACAATCTGGAAATAACGCACGGCCTGATTTATTCCGAAGCCGTGCAAATGGCGCTTGCCGGCGCGATGGGACGCGGCGCCGCTCACGAGCACGTTCAAGCTGCGGGGAAACTCGCGGTGGAGGAGCATCGCCATCTTCGCGAAGTGATCAAAAGCGACGCGGAAATTGCGAAGCATCTATCGGCGAAAGAAATCGGTCGTCTCTTTAATCCCAAGGAGTATCTCGGCGTCGCCGATGAATTAATTGATCGCGTGCTTCAGGCGCACGCGTCGCGCAAACCCAAATCCGTAGATAAGGAGGCGGCCGATCCGCATGGCGTTCGTCGAAAAAAACGGCGATAAAATTCACTATGCGCTCACCGGCGCCACGAATGCGCCCGTCATCGTTTTCTCCAATTCGCTGGGCGCGAACCTTTCGATGTGGGATCCGCAGTTGCCTGAAATCGAAAAAACTTTCCGCATTCTGCGCTACGACACGCGCGGGCTCGGCCAGTCTTCTGCTACGCCCGGCCCGTACTCGATCGAGCAGCTTGCACGCGACGTTCTCGCGTTGCTTGATGCACTGAAAATTCAGCGCGCGAATTTTTGCGGACTCTCGATGGGTGGAATGATCGGCATGTGGCTCGGCTTGAACGCGCCAGCGCGCGTGGAGAAGCTTGTACTTTGCAACACCGGCGCGAAAATCGGTTCGGAAAAGGGATGGAACTCTCGAATCGAGCTGGTTCGGAAGGACGGACTGAAAGCGGTGGCCGCCGGCGTGATCGAACGCTGGTTCACGCCTGAGTTTCGGACGCGTTCGCCGCAGGCCTGGGAATCCGCGCTGCGAATGCTCGAGGCTGCTCCGCCGGAGGGTTATGCGGCGTGTTGCGCGGCGGTTCGCGACTATGATGCGCGCGATAAGATTTCCGCGATCCATATTCCGACGATGGTGATTGCGGGCGGCAAGGATTCTGCCACGCCGCCTGCCGACGGCCGTTATGTTGCCGATCAAATTGCGGGTGCGCGCTACGTGGAGCTTGAGGCGGCGCATCTCTCGAACATCGAAGCGGCGGAAGAATTCACCGCCGAGCTGATCCAATTTCTATCTGCTTGAGGAGCGCTGAAGATGGATGAACGCGAGCGTTACAGCCAGGGAATGAAGGTGCGCCGCGCGGTACTCGGCGATGCGCACGTGGATCGCTCGCTCGAGAATCGCAATCAATTCAATGAGGAGTTTCAGGATCTGATTACGCGCTATGCGTGGGGCGAAATTTGGTCGCGGCCCGGTTTGCCGCGGAAGACGCGCAGTTTGATTACGCTGGCGATGATGGTGGCGTTGAATCGCGGCGAGGAATTTCGCATGCACGTGCGCGCGGCGATAAATAATGGCGTGACGCGCGAGGAAATCAAGGAAGTGTTGTTGCAAACCGCGATTTATTGCGGCGTGCCGGCGGCGAATTCGGCGTTTCATATTGCCGGGGAAGTTTTTGCCGACAAATCGATTTCCAAAACGGCGAGTCCACAAAAACCACGGAACCGAACACCCAAGGCCAAAGCGGGCGGGTAGTAAACCCCCGCCCCTACAAAAGCCGGATTTTAATTCCAGACGCGACGGGCTGTTTCGGCTACCAGGCGTAATTTCGCCCATTGATCATCTTCCGTGAGCAAGTTCCCTTCCATGGTGGATGCGAAGCCGCATTGCGGGCTTAGTGCTAAATTTTCTATCGGCACAAATTTCGCCGCTTCCTTGATCCGGCTCACTAAGGCGTCGCCGCTCTCGAGCTGCGGCAGCTTTGAACTTACCAGGCCTAGAACAACCGTCTTGCCTTTGGGCACGAAGCGCAGCGGCTCGAAAGTGCCGGATCGCTCGTCGTCGTACTCAAGGAGAAAGCGATCGACTTCGAGAGTTGCGAACATTTTCTCGGCGATGGCGTCGTAGCCGCCTTCGGCGTACCAGTGGCTGCGATTGTTGCCGCGGCAAAGATGAATCGCGAGCGTGACGCCAGGGCGTTTCGCGGCCGCGAAGCAGGCGTTGTCTGCTTTGATCGATTCGTCGAGCAGAGCGTCCGGCTCGGCGTTCATTTCTTTGCGGATCCAATCGCGCCATTTGGGATCCATGAAGTAGCTGTAGCGCGGCGCGTCGATCTGGATGTAGCTCACGCCTTCGGCCGAGAGCCGCGCCAGTTCGACCTTCATGATTTCGACGATGTCCCAGAGTAGTGCGGAGTGCGTGGCATAAACTTTGTCTGTGACGCCGCGCTTGAACGAGATCGCCGGAAATTGCGTCGCGCTGGGCAACGTCATTTTGATCGCGCCGGGGCTTTTCGCCTTCAGGAACGGCAGCTCGTGGCCGGTGAGCGGCCGCACTGCTCGAAGTTTCGATGTGACGATACCCGTCACGCTGCTCACCAGGGCGGCTTCTTTCTCGCCGGCCTTCCAGGACCGCGCCACTGCATCGCCCAGATCGAAGCCTTCGACGGCGTCGGTGAAGTCGCTCATGAAATTACGGCGGCGCAGTTCACCGTCGGTGAAAACATCGAAGCCGATTTCCTTTTGCTTGGCGAGCACTCGCTCGATGTGCTTGTCTTCCACCGCCTTTAGCCGCGATTCGCCGCCGGCTGCTGCATTGCGGCGCGCCTCAAGCAAATCAGCTGGCCGCAGAAAACTGCCGACGTTATCGGCACGATACGCTGCACTCATAAACAGAATCCTCCCTCGCTCTCGACTCGCGGAACTTGCTTCGATTCCGCAAAAAACCAAAAACCTAGTGCCCGAGGCTTGCGCCAATTTTGCCGGCAATCTCCACGGTCAGCGCGATCTTCTTCGCGAGCTCACCTCCCCGAAAACGCGTGGATGGACCGGCCATGCCCAGCGCCCCAACGATCTCGCCGTCGCGGCCCCAGATGGGCGCGGCAATTCCAATTAATCCGCGCTCGAGTTCCTGATTGTCGAGCGCGTAGCCGCGTTTCACGATCTGGCGAAGCTGCGACTTGAGTTTGCTGGCGCGCGTGATGGTCGAAGACGTGAATCGAGGCAGCCCATTTGCCGCGAGAATTGCGTCAATCTCATTCTCGGGGAGATAGGCGAGGACGGCCTTTCCCGCGGCGGTGCAGTGCGCCGGAAATTTCGCTCCCGCCGGAGTGCGAAAGCTAATCACGGTCTGGCTCGAATCCACGCGATCGAGGCAGACGATTCCAGTGGTTCCCGGCACCGCGAGACTGGCGGCTTCGTGCGATTCGTGCGCCAGGCGTTCAAGAAAGCGGTGCGCTTCGCTTCGCAGGGTCCTTGATTCCACCGCTTTCGCGCCCAGCTCATGAAGCTTGAGCCCCAGGCGATACCGGTCGCTCTCCGGACTTTTCTCGATCACTTCGAATTTTTCCATGGCGTTCAGCAGGCGATACACCGTGGTTTTGTTCAGCTTCAATCCCTCGGAAAGTTGCGTGACTCCCATCTCCGCGCCCTTTTGGCCCATGTGCAGAAGTATGCGCAGCGCCTTTTGTAGCGACTGGCTGGAGCCCGCTGGAGCGCGACCATTGCTCCTTGCCAGTCTGCTTCTCGAATTGGCCGCTCTCGGCAAACGCGTTTCCTTGAAAGTCGCGCCACGGAATCCGCCGGCCGCGCTTAGAACAAGTTTCGCTTGACGTCCGCCGCATTGTAGATAGAATCGCGGCGATGTCAATATGAAAAGCTGTTTCACATTGTGACACAGTCCATTACGCCGGAGCGCACAAATGTTTCTCCGTGACTTCTGGTACGCGGTCGCCTGGGATTCTGAAATCAAGCACGCGCCGTTTGCTCGCACAGTCTGTGGCGAACCTATCGTCCTCTATCGGCAGACGAATGGCGCCATTTCCGCGTTCGAAGACCGCTGTACTCACCGCCTGTTGCCCCTATCGATGGGATATCTGCAGGGCGACCATTTGATTTGCAAATATCATGGCCTGGAGTTCGATGCGTGCGGCGAATGCGTCTGGATGCCGGGGCAGGAAGGCGTGCGCAAAGACATGAACGTGCGCACCTATCCCGTCGCCGAGAAACATCGCTTCGTGTGGGTTTGGATCGGGGACCCGCAGCGGGCGGACGAGAGCAAAATTCCGGATATGCATTGGTGCTCCGATCCGAATTGGGTGTTCGAGGGAAGCACGTACCACTCGAAATGCAACTATTTGCTGCTCGTGGACAATTTGATGGACCTGTCGCACGAAACTTATGTGCATCCTACGAGCATTGGGCAGCGCGAGATCGTGGAAGCTCCGATCAAGGTTGCATCCGATGAAAACTCCGTCAACGTAACGCGATGGATGTTCAACATCGATCCCCCGCCGTTCTGGGCTGCGAATCTGCGCTCGAAAGAAAAATGCGATCGGTGGCAGATTTGCCAGTTTTCGCTTCCGGCGAACGTGATGATTGATGTCGGCGTGGCTTTGGCAGGCACGGGCGCGCCGGAAGGCGATCGCTCGCAGGGAGTGACCGGAATTGTGGTGAATCTGATGACGCCGGAAACGGAAACTTCCACGTGGTATCACTGGGGAATGGTGCGCAATTTCCAGACGGAGGATCGCGGATTGACGTTTCGCATCCGCGATGGCCAGGCGGCCGTCTTCGCCGAAGATCTCGAAATTCTCGAGCGCCAGCAGAATACGATTCTTGGCCGGCCCGATCTCGAGCTCAGGAATTTGAAGATCGATGCCGGCGGTGTGAATGCGCGGCGCATCATTGATCGCGAAATTGCGAGAAAGGCGCAGAGCGCTGGCCGCTGAACGGAGTTGGCCGCTGTCGGTGGGTAGTGTCCTAACTTTGGGCTAGGAATCGAAAGCACCCTAAGAAGCAGCGTGACGGGCGAGCATCGAAATTCCCAGCGCTAAAGCGCATCGTGAAATACGACGCGTATCCGGAGCGCTAAAGCGCTCCTCCCCCGAATAAATTCGGGGGCTGCCACCGTGACGCCGCGGCTCCGCCGCAACGAATGCGGAGTTCCTTCTATAAAGGTCCAAGCGAGATCAAATTAGGACACTGCCCCTGCGCCGCAAATTTCCTTGGCGCCGAAGCAGTGCTATTATCCTGCACGTTCTGTGCTTAGTCGGATCCAATTATGATGGGGACACGCTTGCCGCCGCGGAACCTGCTTGTCACTTTGCCTATACTCCTTTTCGTAATCTGCGCCGGCTGCGATCGCATGAGCCGGCCTTCCATCCACGGCGCGAAATCGGGCGAACATCCAAAGCCTGCTGAAGTGGACGCCGCGCGCCTTCTCGACGCCGATCGCGATGCCGGAAACTGGATGACTTACGGCCGCACCTACTCCGAGCAGCGATTCAGCCCGCTGAAGCAAATTAATGAGAGCAACGTCAGCCAACTGGGATTTGCGTGGCATTACGATCTCGATACGCACCGCGGCCAGGAAGCGACGCCGATTGTCGTCGATGGCGTGATGTATTTCACCAGCGCGTGGAGCAAGGCGTTCGCTTTGAATGCCGCCACGGGCGCTCTGCTCTGGGAATACGATCCGAAAGTTCCGCCCGAGTGGGCAGTGAACGCCTGCTGCGATGTGATTAATCGCGGCGTGGCGGTCTGGCGCGGAAAGGTTTTCTTCGGCACGCTCGACGGCCGTCTGATCGCTCTTGATGCAGCCACTGGAAAGAAAGTCTGGGAAACTCAGACGACCGATCGCAACAAGCGCTACACAATTACCGGCGCGCCGCGCGTGGTGAAAGGAAAAGTTCTCATCGGCAATGGTGGCGCCGAAATGGGCGTGCGCGGCTACGTCTCCGCTTACGACGCCGAAACCGGCACGCTCTCCTGGCGCTTCTTCACCGTTCCCGGCGATCCATCAAAGCCAGTCGAAAGTCCGATCCTCGCAAAAGCCGCGAAGACCTGGACCGGCGAATGGTGGAAGCTCGGTGGCGGCGGCACTGTGTGGGACGCCATCGTTTACGATCCCGAACTCGATCTGGTCTTCATCGGCGTCGGCAACGGCGGGCCATGGGCCGGGAAATTTCGCAGCCCGACGGGCGGCGATGATCTTCTCACTTGCTCGATCGTCGCGCTAAAGCCCGAAACCGGCGAGTACGTCTGGCACTACCAGGAAAATCCCGACGACGATTGGGATTACGACTCCGACGAGCAAATCATCCTTGCCGATCTGACCATCGACGGAAGCGCGCGCAAAGTTCTGCTGCACGCGCCGAAAAATGGTTTCTTCTACGTTATCGATCGCGCCACCGGCGCGCTGATTTCCGCCAAGCCATTCACTTTCGTGAATTGGGCCACGGGCATCGATCTCAAAAGCGGCCGGCCCATCGAAAATCCGGCCGCACGTTACGTTTCTGCGAGCAAGCCGACGCCGGTCGTTCCCGGCCCACTTGGCGCGCATAGCTGGCAACCGATGTCGTTCAGTCCGCTCACCGGCCTGGTCTATATTCCGATTCAGGACTCGGGTTTCTTTTACAAAACCGATTCGCGATACCAGCAAAAGAACCTTGCGCCGAACTATGGTCTCGATCCGATTGCTGCGGGGATGCCGCAGGATCCGAATATAAAGAAGGCGATCTTGGGAAGCATCGGCGGACGGCTGGTGGCCTGGGATCCGATTCAGCAGAAAGAAGCGTGGTCGATCAAGCGCGCGGAGCCGTGGAATGGCGGCGTACTTTCGACGGCGGGCAATTTAGTTTTCGAAGGAACGGCCGTTGGAAATTTCGAAGCGTATCGCGCCGGCAGCGGAGAACGAGTGTGGTCTGCCGCTGCGCAAACCGGAGTGATGGCCGGCCCGATTGCTTACGAAGTGAACGGCGAAGAATATATCGCGGTGCTAGCGGGCTGGGGCGGCGTCTTCCCGCTCGCCACCGGAGAAGTGGCGTTGAAAGCGGGGCCCATCCGCAACGTTAGCCGCATGCTGGCGTTCAAGATTGGCGGCGGCGCGACGCTTCCACCTTTGCCCGAAATCCAGAAGCCGGAATTGCATCCACCACCGGCGACGGCTGGCGCGGCCGAAGTCGCGCAGGGCGCGGACAAGTATCAGCGTTACTGCGCGATGTGCCACGGTGATGTGGCCGTCAGCGGCGGCGTTCTGCCTGATTTGCGTTACTCCAGCACGCTTTGGGACGATCACTGGCATCAGATCGTGCTCGGAGGGTTGTTGAAGGAACGAGGAATGGTTTCGTTCGAGAAAGAATTGTCGCGCCATGACGCGGAGGCCATTCGGGCTTACGTGATTGCGCGCGCGAATCAATCGCTGGCGGCCGAGACGGAATTCAAACCAAAACCAAGTGCCACACCGGGGGCGAGGTGAACCCGCCCCCCTACTAGTGCACGGCGCGATTTGCGCCGGCCCAGAATGGGGCGCGCAAGATTTTGCGATCAATTTTTCCTGCTGGCGTTTTTGGAATTTCTTCTCGAAACTCCACCGACTTCGGAGATTTAACGGCGCCCAGTTTGGCGCGGCAGTGCTCGATCACTGCGGCTTCCGTTAGCGCGGCGCCCTCGCGTAGCGCGACGATTGCTTTGACTGCTTCGCCCCACGTTTCATCGGGCACTCCGATTACCGCGCACTCGTGTACCTCGGCGAGAGCCATGATTCCCGCTTCCACTTCAGCGGAGAACACGTTGAAGCCGCCGGTGATGATCATGTCTTTCTTGCGATCGACGATATAGAAATAGCCGTCCTTATCGCGATAACCGATGTCGCCGGTGTGATGCCATCCGAATTTGCGAATCTCCGCCGTGGCTTCGGGCAAATTGTAATAGCCGCCGCAGACGAGCGTTCCGCGCGCGACGATTTCGCCGGGCTGATTGTCGTCCAAGAGCCGGCCTTCCTCATCCATCGCTGCGAGCCGCACTGAGGAAGTTGCTTTTCCGCAGCTTGCGAGCCGCTCCGGATGAGCTCCCGCAGCGGCGGCGGCAATGGTTTTCTGATCGAGGAATGTGAGCAGCATCGGCGCTTCGGTCTGGCCGTAGCTCTGGCACATGCACGGGCCGAATATTTCGACGGCCTGCTTCAGCTTGTCTGGCGAAACAGGTGAGCCCGCCAGCAAAAACACGCGCAGGCTCGAGTAATCGAATCTCGCGATATCGGGAAGCGCCAGCAATTTATAAAGCGCGGTGGGAGGCAAGAATAAGTGAGTGATGCGATGCCGCTCGATTGAGCGCGCCACTTCGAGAGCGTCGAAGACCGGCAGCACCACATTTGTCGCGCCGATCGATGCAGCCGCAAACGCTACGACACCGGCGGCATGCGAAAGTGGCGCAACATTTAGGCACACCGGCTCTGAAGTGTCGCCGCGCCAATAATATGACGCCATCTCGAGCATGGTGCCCCATGCGAGACTGGTGACGCGCACCCCTTTCGCCGGGCCAGTTGTGCCGCCGGTGGGCACGAGCCCGACGAGCCGCTCATTATTTCCGTAGGCATCGCCCCAATCCTCGAGAGTGAGGCCGGCACCTCGCTTTGCGAACGATTCGAGAGAAGGATTTTCGCCATCCGCACCGTCGATGCAGACGAGATGCTGCAGCGATGGCACTCGCTTCTTGAACTCCTCGACTTGTGCGCGAAAACTGCTGTGGTAGAAAAGCCAGGATGTCGCAACATAATTCATGTACTCGACGCTGGCATCCGTGGCGTTACGGGAATTCATCGGCACCCAGGCGGCGCCGGCGCGCATCAGGCCGAACATGCAGATGAGCACGCGCGCATCGTTCGGCGAATAAATCGCGGCGCGCTGTTCATCGCGCAGGCCATCGGCGCGCATGGCGCAGGCGATCTGTTCCGTTAGCGCGCGTACTTCGCGGTAGGAATAGCCGCGCGCACCGTCGAGAATCGCGATGCGATCCGGATTGGCTTCAGCGCCTTTGTCGAAATAATCGATGGCACGCATGGAATGAGAATCTATTTTTGAATGCGGGTCCGAACTAATTCCGCCGGCGACGCAAGTAAATCTTCAGGCTAGTAGCTTGAGCTTGGATAGGCCGTGGCTTTCAAGCGCGCGCAAAATTTCGCGATGGCCGATGGCCTCGGCGGCGGAGGCGTATCCGACCTTCAAGGGCGCTCGGCGCGTCAAACTTTGCGCCACGTACGCTTGAATCAGCCCGGTCTGGCGGTACGCGCAAGTTCCCACCACGATGCACTTCACGTATTCGGTTGAGCTGCGCGCCTCCACGACGTCAATGGTGCGATGCACCTGCGTGTTTTCACGCGGCGGCATTCCCGCTTGAATAGCGCTGGCCATCTCGGAAAGCTTTTTCTCCTGCTCCGCTTTTTCAAGAGGACGGATATTAGCTTCGTAATGCTTTTCGGTGGCGGCAACTCCTTCCATCAACTGCCGGTCCAAAATTCCTCCCATGGTGCGCACGTTGGCAACCTGCGGGTGATCCTTGTACCACACCGGGTGCGGGAAGCCGCCCCAGGTAAGCGCCAGTTGCGTTTGCACCGAACCGGGGACCATTACGTCATAGGCCGTCGCGCGTGGCCACGGCTTGTAACGATTTTGCTCGAGGTAATAAGCATCCGTTCGAATGCCCGCGAAAATAGTTTGCGTCGAGCCGAAAGTCGGAATGCCGCGGAACATGGTCAGAATTTCCAGCGTGTCCACCGCCGCCGTTTCAATGCAGACGCGCGCGGCTATGTCGCTCGGAGTGGACATGAATGCGGTGGCAGGCGCAATCAGCAAGCCACGCTCGGCAAATTTGGGGCCGAACTTCTCGGAGGCTTCCCGATGCCAGTGCTGTTCGCCGCCAATATCAATGTAGTGGCAGCCGGCGCGCAGACAGGCTTCGGCAACCGTCGGCCCGTGATAAATAAATGGGCCGACGCAGTTGCAAACCACTTTGGCGCCGTCAAAAGCCTTAGTAAGCTCTGCCACGGTTCCACCAGTTTCCACAATTTCGAAATCCGCGGTCTCGATGCCCGGCACATGATCCATCACGCGCTTGATTTTCGACGCGCTTCTGCCCGCAGCGATAAACGGCAGGTTATATTCGCGCAGGAATTCGGCGACGAGCCGACCGGAAAAACCGTTCGCTCCGTAAATAATTACAGGCCGCTTCTCCGCCATCTAGGTCCTCCTGATATTTCGCGGGCCACCCGCAACGTACCGCGCCAGTCCGCCGCGTGCAAGTTCAACACACGCGATCCCGTCTAAACGATTTCCGCTAGCCAGCGCGCCAATTCTTGAGCTAAAGTTTCTCTTCCGGTAGTAGGCACTTTATTGTTACCTGGTTTCTGGAGAGGCGCACATGGAAGAGTTCGAATGCCCCGTTAGGCTTACCGCCGATCTGATCGGCGGGAAGTGGAAGCCGTTGATTCTGTTTTATCTCGAGAGCGGGACGCGCCGCTTCAGCGAGTTGCAGCGTTTGATCCCGGGCACCAATAAGAAAATGCTAACCAAGCACCTGCGCGAGCTGGAGCGCGACGAAATCGTTCATCGCGAGGTGTATGCCGAAGTTCCGCCTCGGGTGGAGTATTCGCTTACGCGGCATGGCCTGACCCTCCGGCCAATCCTCAAATCCATGTCCGCCTGGGGCAAGAGACATCGCGCCCGCCATGGCGTCGCTGCGCGATAAACGACCGGCGCTTATCCGCACGCTAATCTCTGGCGCGCGTTCGCACCTTCATCTTGCGCTTGCTCTCCGGCGTCGCGCGGTTCAGCGTTCCGCGGCACTTTGGCGATCCACAGTGACACTTAATTTGAAGTCCGTTGGGGTCGTAGGCGTAGTCGCATAACAATTCCTCGCCTCGCCGAATATTTCTCAGCGCAATCACCCAGATATGCTTGCGGATCGCCTTCATCTCCACATTCGCATCGCAGGAGTGATTGACAAACTCAGCTCCACTCCCGCCAATGGCACCGTCCAGGGTCCAATACGAATCGAGCCGTGCGAGGTAGTGGAGGTGAGGGCTGTTGCCCGCCAGGCGTTCTCGAAATACTTCGCAAGCTTGACGCCGGGTGAGCCTCTTGCCCTGATATTCGATCACTCTGGCGCGAGCGGGGATATTTTGAGCGGCAAAAACACCCAAGCGGTGAATTCGTGAAGGAGAGACTCGTATCTTGAAACGAGCAATTTCTTCAATGCGCTCCTGAGCCGTCTGCGCCATGGATAGCTTGTTGCGCGCGGATAGCGGCAAAGCAAGTTCGGATTTATCTGAGCGCAGAGGTCGTTTTTTTTTGCGCACGAATTCCCTTCGGACTATTGAGTGCCGCTTTCGAGGCGCTATTCTGCTCGCGGCAGCTTTCAATTGCAATCCAGCACAACCGGGAAGGAATCCCACGCGGCGGTTCCTCAATCTGTTTTTTTGAACCAGGACCGCAAATGGCAGCACCAGCGCGGCAACTTTACGGGCGGCGAAATTTGGCCTACACTAATTGCAATCCTGCGGTGGTGAGCGTAGCTCAGCTGGTAGAGCATCGGTCTGTGGCACCGAGGGTCGTGGGTTCAAATCCCATCGCTCACCCCAATTCTCTCGTCGTATTCGAAGATTCCTGAAATCTCGGCGCGGCTTACTTTTCCTCGGCGGGCGTGGCCGTAGCCGGGCCTTCGCCGACAATCTCCAGCACCGCCTCCGAATCCTTCGCGCCATCGTAATGAATTTGTTTGCCGAAATGGGTGACGTAGCTTCCGGCTGGCATCGCTACCGTTTTGTCGGGATCGAATTTCGGGCCAGTGCCCACCCACCACGTGCCCGAGATTACGGTAATGAATCGATCGTTGGGATGCCAGTGGGGGTGGCTCATGTGATGCGGCGTCCATTTCACCAGCACGATGTAGAGACCCGGCTTCGACGGATCGCCGTGCAGGACCGCCATATCCGCACCTACTGGATCGTGCTTCCACTCGATCTGATCGGGCAATTTGTAGGCCAGCACTTTCGGATCGAGATTACTCGCGGCGGTATTCGTGGTCTGCGCCGAGCCGCGCGAAACCGCTATCGCCGCGAATACTGCGATCCATACAGCCGCCGCACCGATTATCTCTTTTCCGAAAATCGACATAGTCCCTCTCTTTGAATCCGGATTCCTAAGCGTATCAAGATGCGCTGACGCGTTGTAGATTTGCACTCATCGCGCGGCTAGTCAAATTTTGCCGTCGTGCTCCAGGCGGCTCAAAGTGAATGCGGTATTCAGCAGCGCGACGTGCGAAAAAGCCTGTGGGAAATTGCCGACTTGCCGATTCGATGCCGGATCGTATTCTTCCGAGAGCAGGCCAAGATCGCTCCGCAATCCCAGAAGCCTCTCGAAAAGCTTTTTCGCTTCGTCCACGCGGCCCGACAACGCATAGGCGTCCGCGAGCCAGAAACTGCACGGCAGGAAAACGCCCTCGCCAGGAGGAAGCCCGTCATCGGTCTCGTGCGTGTCGTAGCGCATAACGAAACCGTCTCGAATTAGATCGCGCTCGATTGCGCGGATCGTTCCTTGCACGCGCGCGTCATTGACCGGAAGAAAGCCGATCTTCGGAATGGCCAGCAAACTGGCGTCCACATGGTCCGATCCGTAAAACTGGACGAAGCTCCCCATCGCGGGATTGAATCCGTCGCGGCACACTTCCGCGTGAATTTCGTCGCGCGCCGCTCGCCAACGCTCCACCGGCCCTTTCAGGCCGAACTGCTCGCAGCTTTTGATTGAGCTATCGAACGCGTACCAGGCCATGATCTTCGAGTGCGTAAACTGGCTGCGGGTTCCGCGCACTTCCCAAATCCCTTCGTCGGGCTCGCGCCATATTTTTTCGAGATGTTCGAGAAGCGCCCATTCGAGCTGGATGCCGTGCTCGTGGTCTGACAGTTCACCGTTTCGTGCGTGATACATCACACCCGAAAGCTCGCCATAGACGTCGAGTTGCAATTGCTCGACAGCCGCATTTCCGATGCGCACTGGCTTTGATCCTTCGTAACCCGGCAGCCAATCCAGCTCCCACTCGTTCAATTGTGCTTCTCCTGCGAGTCCATACATGATCTGGACCAAGTCGGGGCTGCCCGCTGCGGCGCGCACCAGCCAATCTCGCCAATCTTGGGCCTCTTCGTCGTAACCTGCGTCCTGCAGAACCTGAAGCGTGAGCGAAGCATCTCGCAACCAGCAATACCGGTAGTCCCAGTTCCTGACTCCGCCGATTTTTTCGGGAAGAGATGTGGTGACGGCGGCGGTAATTCCGCCCGTCGGCCAATACGTCAACGCCTTCAGCGTGATCAGCGATCGCCTTACGGCTTCCTCATACGGACCTTGATAGGCGCACTTCGCCG
>Ga0209655_10000517_pt1 | contig 14685 bp, 14 predicted proteins | sample BogFormECP03_OM2_FD_188236 | JGI IMG/M metagenome (GOLD analysis project Ga0209655, IMG submission 188236) | Bog forest soil microbial communities from Calvert Island, British Columbia, Canada - ECP03_OM2 (SPAdes) (version 2) | ecosystem: Environmental > Aquatic > Freshwater > Wetlands > Bog ...
TCAGGGATGGCGCATCTTTGGGGGCCATCGGCGACGAATGCGTCTCCCCGACCACTTCCAATGAGGGGGCGATCGTACTCACGACGACGGCGATGAGGATCCAGCCCAGGATGATCGGCACCGCCAACACGCGCATGGCATGGGCGAAGAACGGCCGCTTCCCGTGCTGCTTGGCGTGCGTATTGCCCGTCTGGGTCATGCGGACTTCACCAGGCAAAAGGTCTGGGCGTTAACCCCATCGGTACTTTTTTCGTCCCGGACCGTCCCGTCCACGGTGATACGACAGCCGATGTGATCGCTGTCGCCCTGCACCATGATGTTGGCGCTGACCGCGGGCAACGTGGTGGAAATCGTGGTTGACCACGGCAGGGCCGTATTGACTTCGTGGGTGTTCGCGTCCGCGTCGAAGTAGTCGATCTTGGCGGTGGTCCCTGTCGGGCCGAACACGTCATATATCACAATCTTTGGGTTGAACGGCACGATCTCGATACCAGCGCCGGCATTCGCGTTGAGGTCCTGGGAGGCAAAGAGTTTGTGTAGCCGCACAACAATCAATCCCGAGACAGCCAACACCACCACGACCACCAACGGTATCCATGCTCGTGCGGCCACGCCGGTAACTGGAATAGCCTTCACCTAAACACCTTTCGCTCAGTAACGGGCCTGTCGCCAGCACCCCTCGTCAGGTGTGACCGACACCGCGAAGCCCCGGGAGCAACCCTGCCCACCGGACCGTAGATCTCACAGATCATGCCTTTGGATGCTGTGCACGGTGTCGGAGACGAAACAGTTTCGGCCCCAACGTGATCCGCGCGCGGGCTTGCAAATCACGCGGAGGGCGTCCCGCGCCGTCACAGTCGTTCCATCGCTCGAGACATCCGCGCCGCCTCGAAATAGGCGAGCTGACGGCGCGGTTGGTGTGGCCGGGGCCGTGTCAGCGCGGTGAGGATGCGGCCAAGTCCGCCCATCAGGGCTGCGTCCAGCCGCCGGCGGCGGGTCGACGCGATTGGTCTGGCCGCTGCCGTGCTAAATGCAACTTGGTTCTCGGTAATCAGGACCGGTGCGTGCTTCCGTAGCGTGCAGCTAGGCGCGGGTGTCAGCGGACCCGACTCGGTGTCTGAAGGTGCAAGAGGCACGCGTGTCACGTGCGACATGGCAATTCTCTTGTGAATGGCCCCGTATCGAGGGTTGTCTGCATACCATGTGGGCTGAAGAGTCCCAAGAGGCCGGGGAATAGCACTCCGCCGGGATCAATGGGCGCCGAGTGGGCCAGCGTCCCGACTCGGATCGGCGCGAAACCGGTTTGGGTGATGATTTCGGCGGTGATCCAGGCGGTATCGTTGTCGTCGGCGGCGTACCCGATACCCCATCGACCGGGTTCCCGGCGACCTCGCAGCCACAGCGTTTCGGCGAGCTGGTGTGAGAAAGCACGTGCCACCGATGATTTCGGGAACAACTCAGCGGTCACCGTGCCGGAAGTCTTGCCGCCGAGATCTTTGATAGTCATTACACCGTCGGCGTGCCAGAGGAACGGGTTCGAAGGATCGATGACGACCGCGCCGGCCAACCGATCGCGATAAACCTCGGCGAACGGCGCGACGGCCGCGTTCGGAATCGCCAGGATCGCCACTTCCGCCCCGTCGATCGCTTCCTCAATCGTGCGGACCGGGTAGTCGATGTCTTCCCGCTGATAGGCGGGCGGAGTGAATGCGTCAGGGCGTCGCGCTCCAATGATGACCTTGTTTCCGGCCAGGATCAGGTGACCGGCCAACGCCGACCCGATCAATCCAGCGCCGACTATCGCGATCCGGTGCTGCAGTCCCATTGGCATCTCTACACCCCTGACTGACAAAAAACGAAAAATGTCAGCAGTCAGTATGCGCGCATCAAGTACGACGTGTCAACCTGTGCCACCACGTAAGACAGGCCGCGTAGATAACACCGGACGACTGACGTATCTAGTAATATGAGGTTCATGCCGCAACGATCGGCCAATCAGCCGGCCGCACCTACGAGCACAGACGACGCGCGGGAGCGCATCCTCGCCGCTGCTGAACGCTGCATTGATCGCCACGGGATCCGCAAGACCACGATGGACGACGTTGCGTGTGAGGTTGGATTGTCGCGTCCGAGCGTCTACCGCTATTTCGCTGACCGCGACGATCTGCTTATCGAGCTGATCACACGGCACGCGCGAGCATTGCTCGTCCGGGCGCGCAAATCGATCTCCCGGCAGAGCAGCTTTCCGGATCAGATCGTCGAGACTGTCCTCTACACCGCCGAACACGCCCGCCGCGATCCCCTGACCAGGCACGTCCTCGACCCTGATGGCACGAGCCTTGGCAAACGAATGGTCGCCTCGGGAGCATCGGAGAGGTGCAGAGCTGAGATGTGGGATCCCGTTCTCGACGCCGCCGTCGCCAACAATGAACTGCCACCTGGGCTGCCCCGGTCGGACATCCACTTGTGGCTGGGCAACGTCACGAAGATCGTGATGCGCGGCCTCGAGGACGGTGACGGCGACGTCAGGCGCTACCGGTCCATACTGCGGCGCTTCGTGGTCCCTGCCTTCGTTGGCTCAAAAGCGCCAGTTGGCGTGTGATCACCGCCTCTAGGAGTACCCGGCAGAATTATCCACCTGAACCGTACTTGAGGTGACGGTTCGAGTTACCGTGCTAAGTGTGAGTAGTGGCGACCTGGGGTGCGACTCCGAAGTGGGTGCACTGCGGGTGGCCATCCTGCACCGACCGGGCGCTGAATTGCGCCGACTCACGCCGCGCAATAACGATGATCTGCTGTTCGACGGATTGCCCTGGGTCGCAAGGGCGCAGGAAGAACACGACGCGTTCGCCGAGTTGCTCAGCTCCCGTGGCGTCGAGGTGCTGCTGCTCTCCGACCTGCTGACCGAAGCTCTCCACAGTGGTGCTGCCAGGATGCAGGGCATCGCCGCGTCAGTTGACGCCACACGCCTCGGAATGCCTCTAGCGCAAGAGCTCTCGGCCTATCTGCGAGGCCTTGACCCGGCAGCGTTGGCGCATGTGCTGATGGCCGGCATGACGTTCGCCGAGCTGCCGTCAGCTGCCCGGGCGGACAACTCGCTGGTGCATCGGATGCATCACGACAGCGACTACGTCATCGAGCCGCTGCCGAACCTGGTGTTCACCCGCGACTCGTCGATCTGGGTCGGACCGCGGATCGTCATCCCGTCGTTGGCGCTCCCGGCGCGGGCGCGCGAGGCGTCGTTGACCGACCTGATCTATGCGCACCATCCGCGATTCACCGGTGTGCGCCGGGCCTACGAATCGCGCACCGCACCGGTCGAAGGCGGTGACGTGTTGTTGCTGGCGCCGGGTGTCATCGCGGTCGGAGTGGGTGAGCGGACTACTCCGGCGGGCGCGGAAGCCTTGGCGCGCAGCCTGTTCGACGATGATCTGGCCAGCACGGTAATGGCCGTGCCGCTGTCCAAGGAACGAGCGCAGATGCACCTCGACACCGTGTGCACGATGGTCGACACTGATGCGGTGGTGATGTACGCCAACGTCGTCGACACATTGTCCGCATTCACGATCGCGCGAACGCCCGACGGTGTGAAGATCTCCGACGAAGCGCCGTTCGTCGAAGCCGCGGCGGCCGCGATGGGTATCGACAAGTTGCGCGTAATCGACACCGGGCTGGATCCCGTTGTCGCCGAACGGGAACAGTGGGATGACGGCAACAACACGTTAGCGCTGGCGCCCGGCGTCGTCGTCGCGTACGAGCGCAACGTGCGGACCAACGCTCGTCTTGAGGACACCGGGATCGAGGTACTGACGATCGCCGCCTCGGAGCTGGGCACCGGTCGCGGCGGCCCGCGGTGTATGTCGTGTCCCGTCGCCCGCGACCCGTTGTAGTCGCGCGCGTTAGGTCACCGACACGCCCATGGCAGGACACCAAACCATAACGATCCGGCAACCGATTTGCCGCTGCGACAGGGAGCCTGCCAGTGTGGTGGTTGTGACTATTGATGTTGACGACGACCTCGTCCGCTTCCTCGAGCGAACACAGATGGACCGGCGACCCCACCGGTGCACGCGGGGCCATTGGCTGCTGCCGGGGCACATGATCGTTGGAAGCATGCCGTGTTCCTGCGGTCGGCACATCACATGGGAATGCGAATGCAGCGACGTCATCTACGAGCCGGCACTCACTGAGTCATGCACCTTGCTCACCGGTCGAGGCGGGGGACTGTAGACGCGGACGCCAAGCGCTAACGCCAGCTGGGCAACCAGATCTCCATGTTCCAGGTGGGCTGCGAAATCGGCTGACCGGTAAGCACCGGAAACAGCCACGCGAAGTTCGTCAATACCAGTGCGACATAACAGGACACCGCAATCAGTCCGAGCGTGCGGCGTTCGGCACCCTGACGGGGTTTGTAGAGGATGTCGCCGAGGATCAACGCGATCGCCATCACCAGAAACGGCGCCATGGTGGCCGCATAAAAGAAGTACATCTGCCGATCGATGTCGGCGAACCACGGCAGCCAGCCCGCGCAATAGCCGACCAGCACTGCGGCGTAGCGCCAGTCGCGGCGCACGATCATCCGCCAACAGGCATAGCCGAGGACGGGCACTGCAAGCCACCACATGGCGGGGGTGCCGACCAGCATCACCGCCTTGACGCACGACTGCGCGCCGCAACCCGGGACGTTCTGCTGATCGATGGCGTAGAGCACCGGCCGCAGCGACATCGGCCAGGCCCACGGTTTGGATTCCCACGGATGGTAGTTGCCCGCCGAATTCGTGAGGCCGGCATGGAACTGGTAGGCCTTGGCGGTGTAATGCCACAGCGAGCGGATGGCATCGGGCAGCGGGAATTTCGACTGTGGCCCGATCGACTGGCCGACTTCGTGTCGATCGATGGCGGTCTCCGATGCGAACCATGGCGCGTAGCTGGCCAGGTAGACCCCGAACGGAATGAGCAGCAGCGCGTAGGCGGTCGGACCCACGTCGCGCCGGACGACACCCAGCCATGGTCGCAGTACCCGGTATTGGCGGCGTGCCGCCACGTCGAACGCCAACGACATCAACCCGAAGAACACCACGAAGTACAGCCCGGACCACTTTGTCGCACAAGCTAAACCGAGCAGCACTCCGGCGCCGAACCGCCACCAACGCACACCCAGCCGCGGTCCCCACACCGTCTCGGTGCTACGACCCTCGGTCAGCGCGACATGCATGCGCTCGCGCACCTGATCCCGGTCGACGATCAGCGCACCGAACGCGGCGACCACGAAGAAAGCCAGGAACCCGTCGAGCAGTGCCGTGCGCGCCACGACAAAGCTGACCCCGTCGCCGATCAGCAGCAGTCCGGCGATTGCGCCGACCAACGTCGAGCGGCTGATCCGCCGCACGATCCGCACGACCAGCGCCACCAGCAGGATTCCGAGTACCGCGCCGGTGAATCGCCAGCCCAGTCCGTTGTAGCCGAAGATGGCCTCGCCGATCGCAATCAACTGCTTGCCCACCGGCGGATGAACCACCAGGCCGTATCCGGGGTTGTCCTCCACGCCGTGGTTGTGCAGCATCTGCCATGCCTGTGGCGCGTAATGCTTCTCGTCGAAAATCGGTGTGCCGGCATCGGTCGGCGAACCCAGGTTCACGGTCCGGGTCACCGCGGCAAGAGCGGTGACCACGGCGGTCACCACCCAGCCTTCTAACCGGTCGACGGGCCCGAAATCGGGCACCGGCATCATCGGGCCGGGGCTGATAACGGGAACTACCCGCTCGGTAGCGACGAGTTCGTCGGGCGGCGCGGTCATTAGCAACTGATCGTAGGCTGTCCGCCATGACCGGTGGTCGACTGTTGCTGGGCGCCACGCCATTGGGGCAGCCCTCCGATGCGTCACGTCGGCTGATCGCCGCGCTCTCGTCGGCTGATGTCGTGGCCGCCGAGGACACTCGTCGGGTGCGGACGCTGGCCAAGGCGCTTGACGTCCGCATCGGCGGCAACGTCGTCAGCTTTTTCGATCACGTCGAGGCGTCCCGGGTGCCTGAGCTGGTCGACGCGATCAGCGCTGGCGCCACGGTGCTGGTGGTCAGCGATGCCGGGATGCCGCTGATCAACGACCCGGGCCACCGGCTGGTGGCGGCGTGCCTGGACGCCGGTTTGCCGGTGCAGTGTCTGCCCGGCCCGTCGGCGGTGACGACAGCGCTGGCGGTCTCAGGGCTGCCGTCGGACAAGTTCTGCTTCGAGGGATTCGCGCCGCGCAAGCAGTCGGCGCGCAAGGGTTGGCTGGCATCGCTGGCCGGAGAACGGCGCACGACGGTGTTCTTCGAATCGCCGCGCCGGCTACCGGCATGTCTGCGTGATGCGGTCGACCAGCTCGGCGGGGACCGCCGTGCGGCAGTGTGCCGAGAGCTGACCAAGGTGCACGAGGAAGTGGTGCGCGGATCGCTGGCCGAACTGGCGACCTGGGCGGCCGACGGTGTGCTGGGCGAGATCACCGTCGTACTGGCCGGTGCCACTCCGCGCGCTGACCTCCCGACGCTGGTCGCCGAGGTAGAGGCTCTGACCGCGTCGGGGATGGGTGTCAAAGACGCCTGCGCACAGGTGATTACGGCTACGCCGGGCGCGCCGTCACGGCGTGAGCTCTACGACGCGGTGCTGCGATCGCGCAGCTGAGGCGTCGCCCGCCCCGAGAATGGGCGCGGCCTTGTGCAGACATTCCTCCCATTCGGCGTCGGCGTCGGAGTCGGCCGTGATCCCGCCGCCCGACCCGAGCACCGCGTAGCCCACGGCGTCGAATTCCACCGTGCGGATCGCGACGTTGAGTTCACAGCCGGCTACCGGCGACGCCAAACCGACTGTCCCGCAATAAACTCCACGCGTCGACTGCTCCCACTGCGAAATCAGTTGTCGTGCACGTAGTTTGGGCGTACCGGTGACCGATGCCGGCGGGAAGGCGGCGTCCAGCAGCGCTGTGGTCGGCAGCTCGATGGGGATCCGCGCCGACACCGTCGACACCAGGTGCCACACGCCGGGTGCGGGCCGCACCACGAGCAGCTCGGGCACCGTGACCGATCCGGTGACCGCGACGCGGCCCAGGTCATTGCGCACTAGGTCGACGATCATGATGTTCTCGGCGACGTCCTTGCTCGAGGACCTCAGCGCCGACGGGGCAGCGCTGAGCGGCAACGTGCCCTTGATCGGGCTCGAGGTGACCACGTCGCCGCGGCGGCACAGGAACAGTTCCGGCGACAGCGATGCCACCGCGCCCCAGTCTCCGGCGACGTAGGCTGCCCGCGCCGGCGCGGTGCGCGCGACACCGTCGATGAAAAAGTCCAGCGGTTCCCCGGCGATCGCGCCGGTGAACTGGGTGCACACGCAGGCCTGGTAGACCTCGCCGGCCCGGATGGCCTCCAGGCAGGCCAGCACCCCGCCGCGATGTGCCTGGCGGTCGGCCGCGTCCCAGTCGATCCGGTGAGCACGCGGCGGCGCCGGTGTCGTCGTATGCGCCGCCAAAACTTCCGACAGCCAACCGGGCATCGGGGCCCCGGACAAGCTCTCAAACCACCATTGCCGGTCGAGGTCGCAGCGCAACACGCAGTCCGTCCAGCCGCCGGCGGCTTCGGGTATCCGGGTGGGCCGCCCGCCAGAACCCTGATCGGGGTAGGACAAGTAGCCGATCCAGCCACCGCCGACGGTGGTGCGGTGCGATCCCGGTCGTACGTCGAACGCGTCGGCCACGTCGACGGGTCCTACCGACACGCTCGGCGCGATCACGGCCAACGCGCCGAACCACTGACCGGTCAGCGCGGCCGGCGGCGGCAGCTCCAGCCGGTTTGTGGCATCGCCGATGGCGCGCAGCACCTCGGGTGCACCGCCTAGATCGCCGAGCCGGTCGATTCTCACCCCACCAGCTTGGCAGATCTCAGTCGCGGCTGATGTGGCGCACGGTCGTCGCGGCGGCAAGCTTGTCGGGGTTGCGCATCGCGTAGAAGTTGGTGATCTTGCCGTCGACGATCTCAACGGTAAAGATGCCCTCCAGCCGGTCGCCGGCGTAGAGCACCACCGCTGGCGCCGAGTTGCAGATCGCCATCTCTGCCCGGACGTCGGGCAGCTGCAGTCCACGGCCGATCAGCCCGACGACAGCCCTGGCGACCTTGTCGGCCCCGATCACCGGCCGACGTGCCGCACTGGCCTTCCCGCCACTGTCGGCGGTCCACACCACGTCGGGGGCCAGCATCGACATCACCTTCTGGACGTCACCGCTGGCCGCTGCCGCCATGAATTCCGCAGTGATCCTGGCGTTCTGCTCCGGGTCGACCGGGGTGAAGCGCCGGCGTCTGGCTTGCACGTGTTCGCGGGCCCGATGCGCGACCTGCCGCGCCGCCGCCACCGATTTGCCTACCGCGGAGGCGATTTCGTCGTAATCGAATCCGAACACCTCTCGCAGCACGAACACCGCGCGTTCGTCCGGGCTCAAGGTCTCCAGCAGCACCAGCATCGCCATCGAAACCGATTCGGCCAGAACCACATCGGCCGACGGATCCTGCTCCTCGAGCAGCAGCGGCTCGGGCAGCCACGGCCCGACGTAGTCCTCTCGCCGCCGGGCGCCGGCGCGTAGCGCGTTGAGCGCCTGACGGGTGACCAACCGGGCCAGGTAGGACTTGCTGTCGTGCACCCCGGACAGATCTACCTGCGCCCAGCGCAGGTAGCTGTCCTGGAGAACATCATCGGATTCCGTTGTCGAACCCAAGATTTCGTAGGCGATGGTGAACAGCAACGGCCGCAGTAGCACGAACCGTTCGGTGTGCTCGTCGGAGGTGGTCACGGCGTTGTGACCGCATCGTGCGCGAGTTGCTCGGGACGCTGGCCGCCCTTGAGCCAGCGATACCAGCCAGGCCTGGCGGCCTCGCGACGGATACCCCACACCGTGCCTTTGCAGACCGCTTCTTTGATCGACGCGGCGACCCGGCCGCCGACGAACAGGTTCAGCGGGGTGTCGTCGGGACGGGCGAGCTGGACGGTGGCATACGAGCGCCCGATGCTGACGCACTGCCCGGTGAACGCCTGGTTGATCACCGCGGGTTGAGTACCGGCGATGCGGCTCAGCACCGTGTTGGCGGCCTGGGCGCCGAGCGGGATCGCCGCTTGGCAGCTCATCCGCAACGGCTGGCCGGACGGCGCGGCGGCGTCGCCGGCCGCCACGATGCGGGGGTCGTCCACGCTGGTCAGCGTTTCATCGGTCAGCAGCCGGCCCAGTTCGTCGGTGCGAAGCCCGCTTCGGGCGGCCAGCTCCGGCACGCCGAAGCCCGCCGTCCACACCGTCACCGCGCTGGGCAGAAGGGCACCGTCAGCCAGCACGACGGAGTCGGGCCCGACCTCGCGGACCACGGCCGTCTCGAGCACGTCGACACCGAGGCGGTGCAGCCACTTGGCCACCGAACGGCGTCCGGGCCCGCTCAGCGAAGGGCCCAGCACCCCGCCGCAGACCAGGCTCACCCGCCGGCCCTGCTGGGCCAGCTCGGATGCCGTTTCGATGCCGGTCAAGCCGGCGCCGATCACAACGACGGGGGCGTCGGGATGCAGCTCGTCCAACGCGTCACGCAACCGTTCAGCATGCTCGAATTCAGCGATCGGATAGGCGAATTCAACTGCGCCGGGCACCGTAGCCGGCACCGCGCCGGTGCTTCCGACGGCGTAGATCAGGTAGTCGTAATCCAACACGAAGGAAGAAGCCAGCTCGATCTGGCGGTCGGCGCTGTTGATCCGCTCGGCGCTGTCGACGACCAGCCGAATGCCCTCGCCGAGCAGCGTGCCGTAGTCGACGGCGGCGGTGCCACTGCGTGCGGCCAGCTGATGCAACCGGATTCGCTCGACGAAACACGGACGTGGATTCACCAACGTGATCTCGACGTCGGCACGCAGCCGCAGGTGGTTGGCGGCCAGTGTTCCGGCGTATCCGCCACCGATCACGACGACGTGAGTGCGCTGCTCGGTCATTGCTCTCTCCTGTTCTCGCGGGATGTTCTGCCCTCCAGACACCGCCGAAGTCGCGGATGTGACAGGATTCCGGCGGCTGTGACCAGGCTCACGTCGTGTGGCAGGAAAACTGGGCGACCAGCAGGTCGACGCGCGCGGCCTGATACTCCGGTCGTAACCGGTCACCGCGGTCGAGGGTGATCAACCCGTGCAGCGCAGCCCACAGCACCTCGGTGAGGGTGTCGGCGTCCCGCGTACCTGCGACCAGGTCCACCGCCGCACGCAGCTCGGCAAAAGCCGCGTTCAACTCGGCCGGGGTGTCCGGTACGGCGAAGCGCACCGTGGTGGCGCGGGTGAACATCGCGTCGAACAGAGCCGGGTTGTCGTGGGCAAACCCGATGAACGCGTGGGCGACTCGCGCCAAGGCGTCCCGGCCGTCGGTAGCACCTCTGCGCGCCGAAGAGAGCGCGTCGGCGAGCTCACCGAATCCCTGCACGGCGACGGCGGCGACGATTCCGTCCATGCTGGAGAAGTGCTTGTACAACACCGGCTGGCTGTACTCGATCTCGGTGGAAAGCCGGCGGGTGGTGACGGCGTCCCAGCCCTCGTCTTCGGCGAGCTTGCGTGCGGTGTCGGTGATGAGTTGGCGTCGCTCGGCCCGGTCCCGGGCCCGACGGTCTTCGATGGCCATAAAGCTATGTTAGCGCCGATATAAAAACTAGCAATGCTATTGACACGATCAATGCCAGGGGTTAGCGTTGCTAACGCCTAATCGAGAAGAGGAGAGTGCGATGACGCAACCTGCTGGCTGGTTCGCTTTGATCGCGGTGTTGGGCACCGCGGTGGTTTATGGCACCGACGTGTTCTGTGCGATGGTGCAACGGCCCGCGCTGGCTCGGATCGACGACCGGGCCTTGCTCGCGGTGATGGGCAACGTCCATCGTTACGGCGACCGGCGGATGCCGGTGCCCGGGGTGATCGGCATGGTGGCCGCGGCGACCAGTGCGGCGTTCGCCGCGGCGTCCGGCCACTGGACGCAAGCGGGTGCGGCCGGTGTCGCCCTTGGCCTGCTGCTGATTTGGCTGGTGGTCTACCTGCGAGTGAGCAAGCCAATCAACCAGCAACTGACCGCCGGGGCCGGTCATCCCGATTTGCCGACGGACGCCCGTGCGCTGCAACGTAACTGGGACAAAGTGATCGTAATCAGGGCCACGTTGCAGGGTCTGGCGGTTGCGGCGCTGTGCTTGACGCTGCTGACCTGAACTGCGGCACCGACTAATCGAAAGGAAACAAGAAAATGGTCAATTACAAGCGGTTAATCATGCGCGCGGGCCCGCTGTTCAATGCGCCGGTGGCGGCTATAGCGAACTCGCCCCGCCTCGGGGCGCGACTGCGGCGCAGTGTCACGATGATCACCTACACGGGGCGGCGTTCGGGACGGACGTTCAGTACTCCGGTGGCATACCGCCGCCGCGGTGACGAGATCGAGATCGCGGCAAACTTGCCCGACGCCAAGACGTGGTGGCGCAACTTCGTCGGCGAAGGCGGTCCCGTTTCGCTGACGCTGGACGGCGCCGAGCGCACCGGACATGCCGTGGCTCACCGAGACGACAAGGGCCGCGTGACCGTCCATGTGCGCCTGGCCGGCAGCTGAACTCAATCGGCTTGGTAGCGGGGGAACACGCCGGTGGGCGGCGGCAGCGCCGTCCCCGGCGCCAAGCGCGTGCCAACCGCGGCAAACGTTCGCTGATCTTCCGGCTGGCTGAGCAGGTCCAACAGCTTGCCCGCCGACTCGGGCATCACCGGCTGAACCAACAGCGCCGCGATTCGCACCACCTCGCAGGTGACGTAGAGGGCGGTCCGAAACCGTGCCTGATCCGCCTCGGATTCGCTCTTGCGCAAGACCCAGGGTTGCTGGACGGAAAAATATCTGTTCGCCTCCCCGAGCATGAGCCAGATCTTTTCCAACGCCAAATGCATTGCCTGGGAATCGAAGTCGGCACGCACCTGCTCGAGGAGGCCGTCGGCCCGCTCCAGCAGCAGCCTGTCGGCCGGGTCCAACTCGCCCCGCTCGGGCACCACCCCGTCGAGATTCTTTGCCACCATCGACAGCGATCGTTGCGCCAGGTTGCCCAATTCATTGGCCAGGTCGGCGTTGGTCCGGCTGATGATCGCCTCTTCGCTGTAGCTGCCGTCCTGGCCGAAAGGCACTTCGCGCAGGAAGAAGTAGCGCACCGGGTCCACACCGAACTGGTCGACCAGAGCGACGGGATCGATCACGTTGCCCACCGACTTGCTCATCTTCTCGCCGCTGTTGAGAACGAAGCCGTGCGCGAAAACCCTTCTCGGCAGCTCAATTCCGGCGGACATCAGAAATGCCGGCCAGTAGACGGCGTGGAACCTGATGATGTCTTTGCCGATCATGTGCACGTCGGCCGGCCAATAGCGGCGAAACAGGTCGGAGTCGGTGTTCGGGTAGCCGACTCCGGTGAGGTAGTTGGTCAGCGCGTCGACCCAGACGTACATGACGTGGTCGGGGTGGTCCGGTACGGGCACCCCCCAGTCGAACGACGTGCGCGAGATCGACAGATCGTTCAACCCGCCGGAGACGAAGCTGACCACTTCGTTGCGCCGTACCTGGGGTCCGATGAAGTCCGGATTGGCCTCGTAATGAGCCAGCAGCTTGTCGCCGTACGCCGACAGCCGGAAGAAATAGGTCTGCTCTTCTGTCCAGGTGACCGGGGTGCCGGTCTCGACGGCAATGCGGGTGCCGGTGGCGTCGAGAGCCGTTTCGTCCTCGGTGAAGTAGCGCTCGTCGCGCACCGAATACCAGCCGGCATAGCTGTCCAGATAGATGTCGCCGGCATCGGCCATCCGCTGCCAGATGGCCTTCGAGGCCTCGTGGTGATCGGCGTCGGTGGTGCGGATGAATCGGTCGAAGGAGATGTTGAGCTTCTCCTGCAGTCGCTGAAACACATCCGAATTCCGCTTGGCGAGTTCTCGGGGCGAGATCCCTTCGGCGGCAGCTGCCTGCGCCATTTTCAGCCCGTGCTCATCGGTTCCGGTCAGGAAGCGCACGTCGAAGCCGTCGAGCCGCTTGAACCGTGCGATCGCATCCGTGGCGATGTACTCGTAAGCGTGCCCGATGTGCGGGTCACCGTTTGGGTACGTGATCGCCGTGGTGATGTAGTAGGGCCGCGTCTTCATCATCGTTTGCCACCTTATTGTGTGCGCGTGGGTTCCAAACGCCAGCCGCCGCCAGCTCCCGAGCCGCTGAGTCCGTTGATCGACGCGCACACCCACCTCGATGCGTGCGGCGCGCAGGACGGGGACGATGTGCGCGCCATCGTCGACCGCGCCGCAGCGGTCGGCGTGGTCGCGGTGGTCACCATCGCTGACGACCTGGCCTCGGCGCGCTGGGTGACACGGGCCGCCGAGTGGGATCCGCGGGTCTACGCCGCGGTGGCGCTGCACCCGACCCGCGCCGGCGCGCTCACCGACGCGGCCCGCGCCGAGATCGAGCAGTTAGCCGCGCACCCTCGCGTGGTGGCGGTCGGTGAGACCGGCATGGATCTGTACTGGCCGGGCCGGCTGGAGGGCTGCGCGGAACCGGACGTGCAACGGGAGGCCTTCGCATGGCACATCGATCTGGCCAAACGGACCGGCAAACCGCTGATGATTCACAACCGGGAGGCCGACGCCGAGGTGCTCGACGTGCTGCGTGCCGAGGGCGCACCGGACACCGTGATCTTTCACTGCTTCTCCTCGGGCGCTGACCTGGCGCGCGCCTGCGCCGACGCCGGATGGCTGGTCAGCCTGTCCGGGACGGTCAGCTTCCGTAATGCCCGTGAGCTGCGGGAAGCGGTTCCGCTCGTCCCCGCGGCGCAGCTGCTGGTGGAGACCGACGCACCGTTTTTGACGCCCCACCCGCACCGGGGTGCGCCGAACGAGCCCTACTGCCTGCCCTACACTGTGCGAGCGCTGGCCGAACTCGTCGATCGGCCGGCCGACGAACTGGCCGAGGTCACTACCGGCAATGCCCGCCGAGCCTACGGATTAGCCACAAATGGTTAAGAGTCCGTTAAGGCGGTTGCCCCGGAGTTGCTCTATCTAGGCCGGTTCGTTACCGTCTTGTGATCGAACGGTGGGGCCCCTGGTGGGCCTTTTGCTTTGTCGACGGACAGTTACGGACAGTTACTGAAGTGGTTGTTGAGGTCGGGGATACACGCGCGTTGAACGTACTTACGAAACTCCATCAGGCTCCCTCACCGGCTTTGCGGCTCCTCGTCGCGGGTCTTCTCGTGGTCTTGACCTTCGCCGGCGCCTATGCAGTCGCCGATTACAAGACGGTGACGCTGAGCGTCGATGGCACCGCCATGACCGTGACGACCATGAAGTCGCGAGTGATCGACATCATCAGGGAGAACGGGTTCAACGTCAGTGAGCGTGACGACCTGTATCCCGCCGCCGGCGAGCGGGTCCGCGACGCCGAGAACATCGTGCTGCGGCGTAGCCGACCCCTGCAGATCTCGCTGGACGGCGAGAATTCCAAGCAGGTCTGGACGACGGCGTCGACAGTGGACGAGGCGCTGGCCCAGCTTGCGATGACCGACACGGCTCCGGCCGCGGCCTCGCGCGGCAGCCGTGTGCCGCTGGCCGGCATGGCCCTGCCCGTCGTCAGCGCCAAGACGGTCGAGCTCGACGACGGCGGTGCGGCGCGTA
>Ga0209655_10000521_pt1 | contig 14643 bp, 10 predicted proteins | sample BogFormECP03_OM2_FD_188236 | JGI IMG/M metagenome (GOLD analysis project Ga0209655, IMG submission 188236) | Bog forest soil microbial communities from Calvert Island, British Columbia, Canada - ECP03_OM2 (SPAdes) (version 2) | ecosystem: Environmental > Aquatic > Freshwater > Wetlands > Bog ...
GTTGAACGGCCCTTACATTGTGGCCTCCGAGGGCTTCGACTCAACGAATGCTACGAATGTGGTCGACATCGGAACGGCGCAGCTTTCGAGCGCCGGGAACACCGTCGCGGCGTCATCGACTCAAAATGATGGCGGGTCCGTGACCAACATCACGTTTACCGGAACTTATGCTTTGGACACGGCGAATCCCACCTCGGGACGCGTTCAGTTCACGGCCACCGCAGGTACCGGTGTTTTTCCAGTCGTTTACCTCACGAGTGGTGGGGACGGAATCGAGTCGATTCAGGGCTTTAGCGTGGGACAGGACGCAAACGTTGGTTCTGGCATCTTGGTATTGCAGAACCCGGTTGCTCTGCCTATTACATCCTCGAGTGTGAGCGGAACGTTTGCCTTCGGAAATTTGGAAGATGTCGACGGCCAAAACGGATCGTTCTCTGGCGTATCCACCCTAGCAACTACAACAGCGACTACGGGTACCTACGCTGCCACTGAGGACATAACATTCGTAACACTAAACCCTCCGTTCCTCACATTAGGCGAGTCCCTCAGTGGCACATTCACGATTAATCCCGACGGGAGCGGCACACTTACCATCGGTACGAATCCGAATGCCTTTGTGACTAACGGTCTTCAAATCTTCTCCATACCGACGGGCGAAACAGACGGCGTGCTGTCTATGTACACGAACGTCTTCTTTTCGGATTAGGAGCATTTTTGTAATTGGAAAGAGGCCGGCGCGGTTTGGCCGGCCTTTTTCATTTCATGACGGAATAATTCGCCGCGGATTAGTAGGCCCAACGCATCAGGATTGCGCCGGTGGTGTAACCAGCGCCGACGGTGATCAATAGCACCAGATCACCCTTGCGCAAGCGCTTCTGCTCCAGCGCATCCATCAGCGCCAACGGAATTGTGGCGGCGGTAGTATTTCCAAAGCGATCTATGTTCACCAGAACTTTTGAATCGTCCACGCCCAAGCGCTCCTGCATCGCCCGGATGATGCGTAGGTTGGCCTGATGGGGGACCACCAGCGCGAGATCGCTGCTGGTGAAGCCATTGCGCTCGAGCACTTGCAGCGCTAACTCGCTCATTCGCCGCACCGCGTATTTGAACACTTGCGCGCCTTCTTGGTGGACGTAGTGCATCCGCTTCTCAACCGTCTCTAGTGATGCAGGATTCAGCGAGCCGCCAGCCGGCATGTAGAGATTGCAGCCGCCGGAACCATCTATGTCGTGTACAAAGTCCAGAATGCCCTCAGCGTCAGAGGTAGCAGGTTCGACAAGAACAGCGCCGGCTCCATCTCCAAAAAGAACACAAGTGGCGCGGTCTTTGTAATCGAGGATGGAGGTCATCACATCGCTTCCGATAACGAGCGCCCGTTTGTGGGTTCCGCTCGCGACGAATTGAGCGCCAACCGTGAGTGCGTAGGCAAACCCCGAACAAGCAGCAGAAAGATCGAAGCCCCAAGCATTTTTTGCGCCCAGGCGATCCTGAATCAAGCAAGCGGTGGCGGGGAATAGCATGTCCGGAGTGACCGTCGCCACGACGATGAGGTCGATTTGTTCGGGCTGCACGCCCTTTGCGGCGAGTAATTTCTTCGCGGCCTCGGTGCCAAGATGTGAAGCTGCAACACCGGGGTCCGCATAATGGCGTTCGCGGATGCCAGTGCGCGTGCGAATCCATTCGTCATTCGTGTCCACTCGTTTTTCGAGGTCGAAGTTGGTTACTACGCGCGGGGGAACGTACCCGGCAACTCCCGTAATCTTCGCGGCGAGGCGTCTGCCCATTCAGCTTCTCCAGGATGAAATTGATAGCTCGCGATTGTATGCAATCAGTTGTGCGCGTTACAAGCAAAACACGTTCGCCTCGTCTATTTGCAAGGGCGCCACTAAGATACAATTTCGAAGCGGTAGGTGATCTCTGCAGTCTTTCGCATCATGGCTGCCACTGAGCAATATTTGGACTGGCTCAACTCAATCGCATCCCCTACCGCTTTATCTTCCAGGTCGCCGGCCAGCCGATAAACCATTTCGATTTTTGTCCACACGGTCGGCGGTTCGCTCGCACGCTCTCCGGTAATAACAACTTCCAGCGACGTCAGCCGCTGGCGCTTCTTGGCCAGAATCATAACCACGTCCACCGAAGTGCACGCCCCCAGCGCGCCTAGAAGCATTTCCATCGGGCCCGGGGCGGCGTTGTGTTTTCGATCCGCGTCAAATGATACTGAATGTCCGGAGGGCAACTTCGCAATGAACTCTTCGCCTGCGACCCACTTGACCGTGGCACTCTGCATGAATTATCTCCTCACCTAAAAGCACGTGAAATATAGCTAGAACTGTATCGAGGCTGAGGTGAGGCGTCCAGAACTGTTGTATGGTTTGCGGAATTTTCCAACACTACCGCGACTTGACTCGTATCGGACAATCGGGAATTTCTTTCGAATATTGTGGGAGCTCAACGCACTAGAGGATACTGCCATCAGACACGTCCGGGACACCGACAATTGCCTCGATCCGAACCCGCGGCGAACGGCGCATGGTCTCGACGAATATGCGAACGAGTTCGGGATCAAACTGATTCGCTGCGCAGCGCTCCAGTTCACTGAAAGCGTCCTCGGAACTGCGCGCCTTCTTGTAGGTGCGCTCGGATGTGATGGTATCGTAGGCGTCGGCAATCGCAATTAGGCGCGCCCCATAAGGGATATTTTCGCCATCTAGCCGATCCGGATAGCCTGTGCCGTCGAAAAATTCATGGTGATGGCGGACCATCAGCCGAATTCTATTCATCGCCTGTAAAGGCTCCAATATCTTGGCACCTAGTTCGGCGTGGGTCTTCATCGTTTCCCACTCGGATGGGTCCAGCGGCCCGGACTTGTTCAGAATTGTCTCCTGAATCCCCACTTTGCCAATGTCATGAAGCAGCGCCGCCAGCCGGATTTCTTCCACTTCCGGCTCGCTCATCCCCAGCGCCTTGGCGATTACAACGGCGTACGCGGAAACTTTTTGGGAGTGGCCTTGCGTGTAGTGGTTTTTCGCATCAATCGCGAGCGCCAGTGAGGTAACGGTTTCGACGACCGCGACCGGCAACGTGTCCGGTGGCACGCCGCCCGCTTGTTCGCTTAGCGAGCGAGTGAATTGTTCGAGACGCCGGTAAATCTCTTCGAAGGCCTCTGGCCCAGTAGAGAACAGACGCTTCAGCGTCACGCCTAGATAAGCCTCCAACACATCTTTCTTCCATTTCTTGGTGTCGTTCGGTCCGCCTTCCTCCGCGCTCGATACTGAGTTTCCACCCTGGTGCTTTGAAAGGTACATCGAAGAGTCCGCCACCTGGATAAGCTCCTGCGGCGTTGACCCATGGACCGGGAAGCCCGCGATGCCAAAACTGGCGGTAATATTTTTGTCCCGCAGAAGCGGATCGGAAGCCACCCAGCCCCGAAGTTTGCTTGCGAGTTGCCGAGCTTGCTCCACAGTGGTTTCAGGCATTAGGATAACGAACTCATCTCCGCCGTAGCGCGCCACCACATCAGACCGCCGACAGTTCTGTTCCAGTATGTGACCCACGCGCTGAAGCACAACGTCGCCTTCCAAGTGTCCGTAGAAATCATTCACGAACTTGAAGCGGTCGAGGTCCATCAAGACCAATGCAAATGGCCGGTTCGCGCGTGTCGAACGTTTCCATTCCGACGACAACGTCTCCATCAGGTAGCGGTGCGTCTTGACGCCGGTCAGGCCATCGGTGATCGCTTGCTCTTGCGCTTTCTGGAATGTCAGAGCGTTGTGCAGGGCGCCGGCGAAAAGATCCGCGAGAGTACGGAGCAACAGGCCTTCTTCTTCTTCGAATTCGCAAGGTTCAGAAGATTCGATATACAGAACACCTAACAACTGTTCGGCGTAGGCTACTGGGAGCGCGATGGCCGAAACGGAGCTTGCCAGGACCAGGCGCGGCGACGATGCATTCACTTCACGCACGATAGCCATCTGCCCGGTGCGAGCGACCTGCCCTACCAGGCCTTCGCCCAGCGGAATGTGGCGCCCCACAGCGTCCCTGCGAGCGCCGGCTTCCGCCTGAATCACCAACTCCTTCGCGGAATAGTCGAGCGTGGCGATGCCGATGTGGTCATACTTCAAGCCATTCTCAATTTCCTCAGCGATCTTCGCGAGCATCTCCTCCGGATCCAAGGTCGTAATGGCGCGGCTGGACACGTTGTTGATCAACATTAGGTGCCGCGACTTTTTCTGTTCTTCTGAAAAGAGCCGGGCATTTTCAAGCGCCACTGCCGCCTCGCTTGCCAGCACGCGCATCAATTCCACGTGGCCTTCGTCAAATACCCGTTCTTGTTTGCTGTGCACCGCCATCACGCCGATTGCACGATTGTAAAGAATCAGAGGCACCGCGCAAATGGAACCGACCTGACGAGTTGGTTCGAAGCCCAGCCGCTTAGATTCATCTTTAAAGTGGTCCCGGATGAGGAGAGGCTGGCAAGTGTTCACAACGTACTCGGTTAAATGATTTCCGGCGGTGCGAGTTCGTTTGGGCAACCGGTCGCCTTCCAATACATCAATTTCAAATCGCACTTGCTGAGTCTTGTGATCGTAGAATGCGATGAAAAGGCTGCTCACATCGAGCAGGCGTTTCATCTCGGAATAAATACGATCGAACAAAGCATCCGGCTCGAGCGTCGAGCTCAGCGCCCGTCCTATTTCATTCAGAATGTGGAGCTCTTCGCTGCGCCGCGATGTCTGCTGAACCAGATAACTATTCTCCACCGCCATCCCAATCTGGTGGCCCAGCGCCAGAAGAAGGCGTAACTCGGCCGGAGTGAAATTCCGATTGTCCGGAGTTCCGAGCAGCAGCACCCCGAAGACGCGCTCTTTTGCCTGCAGACTGATTCCCACTACGGTGCGGAGGTTTTGACCCAGCAGCAGTTTTCGAACGTGACGGAAGGCTTCTTCTTTTTCCAGAGCTGCCCACTTCGAGTCCGTTTCCAAATCGCGCAGCACGACAAGTCCGCCAAGACGCGCCACGAGGTTGACGATGTAATCGTCCAGGTTGTTTTCTTGTATCGCCGCACAGAATGTATCGCCCAAACCGGTGACGACCACTGAAGTCGGGCCGTTCTCTTCGCCATAATGCAGGCAAAGCGCGCCCGCCGGTATGCGCACCACATTCAAAACGCGGTCGAGCGCCTGCGCCAGCATCTTCTGAATCTCGCCTCCAGCAAAGCTCGAGGTCGCCAGGTTCAGATTCGACAGCGCCAGCATGTTCCGCTCAACTCGCCTGCGTTCTTCTTCGTAAACCGCCATTACCATCAGGACGCCGGCGAAAAGCTCGGGCAGCAACACGAGCGGCATCAGATTCTGGCCGGCCAGTGGTCCCAATCGCTCCTGAAAAACCGTGGTCAGACGCAGCAATCCCCATGCAACGAAGGTAATCGCCAGAAACTGGTCAGCGCGAGATTCCTGCTTGCGTCCCTCCTCCCAAAAGGTCCGCGCAATAAAGAAAAACAGCAGTCCAACACCTAAAGCCAAGGGCACGTTCACCCATTCGCGCGAATAGCCCAAGGCCCAGATCGCCGCGGCCGCAGCAAGGCCCGCAATACCGCCCCAGGAGACCTTGAGACGCGTGTACGATCTCGCGGCACAGTAGAATGACAATGCCGCAGCAGCAAGCAACCATTCACCTACAGCTTCAACCCACACTGGAAGCACTAACGCGGAGCCGACTGCCGGAATCAAAAAGTGAAGAGACATCAGCAGCCATCCCGCAGCCCACACGAGCATGTATTCCTGGCGTTTTTGCTGGTATATGTAGGAAAAGAACAACGCCAGCAGGAAGGCGCCTGCCAAGAGCACGGTCGCGGTCATATCGATATGGCTCAGCAAGTCATAGCTCCGGCTGATATTTCTGATACTTCTGTTCAGAATAGCAGAAAATTACGGGGCGCCCGGAGGCGTATCCGGTCAAGTTTCGTGGCGGTCAACGTCCTTGATTCCATCCAAAACGGGGCAAGGCTGCCCCCACTATCCGGCGCCAATAGGACTCAGACTCCATTCAAACTATGGGGTTTGACGTCACACGCGTCAAGAGTACCCCGGTACCTCTCACAGCTTAGGCAGCCTTTATCTTAGAGGGCGGCTCGATTTTGTTCATCCGTTCCGCTAAAATTAACGTTTTGCCTGACCAGGAAGGAACCGTTCGAGGATGACCTCCACTGAAAAACCGCGCGTGCGTTTCGCTCCATCGCCGACGGGGTTTCTCCACGTTGGCGGGGCCCGCACCGCTTTGTTCAACTGGCTGTTCGCGAAACATGAAGGCGGTACGTTGCTTCTGCGTATCGAAGACACGGATGTCGAGCGTAACAAGCCGGAATTGGTTGATGGAATTCTGGTGGCTCTGCGATGGCTCGGGATTGAGTGGGATGAAGGCCCGTTCTTTCAGTCACAGCGTATCGAAATGTATCGCGCAGCTGCTGAGCGCGTCCTGGCAAGTGGCGCGGGATACGCCTGCTATTGCAAACCAGCGGCCTATACCGGCGGCGACGCTGCCGAAGAACGCGAAGGAGAAGGCGACGACGAAGGCAAGGCAACTAAGGCGGTCGCTTGTCCTTGCCGCGATTTGACGCCGGAACAGCGCGTCGGCAAAGAAAAGGAAGGCATACCGGCGGCGATTCGCTTTCGCACTCCGCGTACCGGCACCACACATTTTGAAGACGCCGTCTTCGGTCCGCGAGACGTGCAGAACGCCGAAATTGAGGACTTCGTACTGCTGCGTTCTTCGGGTTTGCCCACCTACCAGCTAAGCGTGGTGGTGGACGACATCGACATGCGCATCACGCACGTGATTCGCGGCGCCGATCACTTGTCCAATACTCCCAAACAAGTGTTGATTTATGAGGCGCTTGGAGCCAAGCCGCCGATATTTGCTCACGTTCCGCTGATTCTCGGGCCCGATCGCACACGCCTGTCAAAACGCCATGGTGCCACGAGCGTCGGCTCCTACGCGGAAGAAGGTTTTCTTCCGGAGGCCTTTCGCAATTTCTTGGCACTTCTCGGGTGGTCCTCCGGCGACGATTCTGAATTTATGCTGACAAAGGAACTGATCGAACGGTTTACGCTTTCCGGCGTGAGCCGCACCAACGCCATCTTCGATCGCGCCAAACTGGAGTGGTTCAATACACAATATTTGCAGAAACCGCCCGTTGAAGAACTACTGCCGTACGTGGAAACGGAACTCAAGCGTGCGGGGTTGTGGAAGGAAGCTTGGGCCGGAACGGATCGCGCATGGTTTGCGCACACTGTAGATTTGATTCGCTCACGAACGCGCCTGCTCGGGGATTTCACCGGATGGGCTCGGGCATTTTTCAGCGACGATTTCGAGTACGACGCGGAAGCTCGTGCGAAATTTTGGAAAGATGAAAAACTTCCGGCGCTGATGCCGAAGCTAACAGACGCGCTGGAAGGATTGCCGGAGTGGAATCACGATGCTTGCGATGCGGCGTTGCGCGCCGTGGCGGCTTCCGAAGGCGTTAAAGCAGGCTTGCTCATAAATGCGACGCGGGTCGCCATCGTCGGCCGCGCAGTCGCGCCTCCCCTTTTCGAGACAATGGTTGTGCTTGGCAAGGATCGAGTGATTGGGCGTCTTCTTCGTGCGCTGCCGGCTATATCGGCTCGCTAGTACGCATGGGTTCCTTCTAGCGCATCGCCCGCTGTGAAATTAGGCCGGGAAAACAACGGACGAAATCAGTGGGCAGGCACTAGCCTGGAAAACACTTCGGAATGAATTTCTCGAGAGGTTGTGCCTTCCTTCGCAAGTTCAAATTTCGCGTTTAGGGGGAATTTCACCGGCGGCAGGCATGTGGAGTCGTTGCACGCCTGGTAACGCAACACCATTGGAATTTCTGTCGGCCCAAGCGCGGCTATGGCTTTCGCCGACAATCTAAGCAGAAACGTAACACTCCCGCTGTATACATCCAGAGGTTGATTCGGAGAGAAGCTGAATTTCTCGAGCTGCCCCTTGGGGTAAATCGTGTCGATTAATTCAAACTCGGGAGGGAGTTTCGGCGTCAGCGTCGTAGCAATGAGATATTCTTCAGACGGTTTGTGCGAATTCATGTGAAAGCCGGAGGCGATGTCCACAACCACGGCGACCTTGAATTCTCTTGCGCGCGGTACGGGGTCAAGCGAAACGAAAATGCGCGGCTTCACGACCGCCGACGCATTGGAAGGATTGGGAGGCTCCTGAGGCGAAGGAAAGTTTGACGCCGCATTCCCAAACATTACGAATGCCGTGCCGCCGCAAAAAAGCGACAAGAGGCAAAAACCGAATGTTCGTTGAAAGCGCATTATCGCCTAAACCTGAACCGTCGATCCTGTTTTCTCGGTAAGAATCCGGCTCATTACCTGGCTCAGCGTCTCACCCGTTTTATCCAGCACAAATGCTTGCGCGGGATCCGACCATCCAAGTTTAAAACTTGTGGTGAGCGCGGAAATCCAGATTTGCCGCACCGGCGCGTTCGGGCTGATCACAAAGCGCGTCTCGTCTTCATCCTCAAACTCAATTTCCAATTTTCCGCTTCCGCCCTCAACCTCGAACTCATTTTCATCGCTCAGTTCAAGCAGGCGCTTGCGCAGGCTCTCAAAAGCCGCGTCGCATTTCTTTTGGAATTCTTGTTCGTCCATCATTTAGAGCAGCCCTTCAATTTCCTTTTCCAGATCTGCCTGGTCCGCAAGACCGATATACCGTTTTTGAACTTTGCCGTCGCGGGAAATCACAATCGTGGTCGGAAATCCGATCAGTCCTCCGAACTTCTCGGCTAGCTCATCGTTGCCCAGCACAATCGGATAGTTCATTGTCGCCTGGTGGCCGTCCACGTCGAACTGCGTCTTCTGGACGTAAGGCTCGACCACGCTCTTCCCCTCTTCATCCATCGCCACGCCAAGTATGGTGAACCCCTTGGCAGCATACTTCTGCTGGAATCCAATCATCCAGGGAATTTCCACGCGGCAAGGTTCGCACCATGTGGCCCAAAAATTCACGATCACCACTTTCCCTTTTAGGCTGGCAAGCGGCACATCCTGCCCTTCCAGATTCTTGAACGTCACCGCCGGTTCATCCGGTCGTGGCCCGTCCGCCGTCGCGGACTTGCCGTTGGCTACAACCGGAACTTTGAACCACTCGTGCGAATTGCAGCCTGAAAAATTCGTGGTGACAATCATCATGAGTAACAATAGCAGCAGCAAAGCATACCGCGCCCTTCGCATTCGCTCAGCTCCGATCACCATGCAAATCTGTTCAAAAATGTTAGTTTACCCGAAAGCCAGGTCAGCCGGTTCATGAACACAAGTCCGCCAACGGCAAGCAATAACACGCCGCTGAAAACTTCCACCGCGTGCAAATAGCGTCGAAACCGCTGATAGAACTTCAAAAAGCCGCCAATGGCCAGGGCGGTGGCAAGAAACGGAATTGCAAGGCCGGCAGAGTAGCATGCCAGTAGGAAAACACCTTGCCAGATCGTTTCGCGTGTCGCTGCAATTGCCAGCACGCCCGCTAGAATCGGGCCGATACAAGGCGTCCACCCGAACGCAAATGCAAAACCCATCAGAAACCCGCTGGCGATTCCCGGCTTGCCACCCAGATTCCGGAAATGAACGTCGCGATTCAACCAGCGCGTCATAGCCGGCCCCAATAGAAAAATGATCGAGACGGAATAGAATTGGACCGCGTTCAGCTTGGTTCCGGCGATTCCGGGCCGCAAACTTAGTGCCACACCCGCGGCAACGAAAAGGATTCCAATCACAAATCCCGCACGCAGCGAAATTTTTGCCAGCCAGCCAACCAGGTGCAGCCCGAATAACACGATCAGAGATCCAGCTACCGGTGCGAGCAAGCTGCGATTGCGTACCAGAAATGATCCTACCGCGCTGGCGGAAGCGCCAAATGTGATGAACACGATGGAAAATCCAATCACGAATGCGAGAGCGGAAGTCAGCAATCCGCCGCGCGGAGTCTGCCCTTCCTTGAGTTGCTCAACGCCGATCCCCGAAAGCATCGAAATATATCCGGGCACCAGCGGCAGCACACACGGAGAAAGGAACGAGACCAGTCCTGCAATAAACGCGGCGACTATGGAAAAGCCCATTGGATTTTCTCGGACCTCTTAGAACTGGATTGGATTCCCCGGCAGCCCCATCGGGTTCGGACCAATCTCCTATTCTCACACATTCATTAGACGCAAGCCTATGCTTTTTGACGCTGGGCCGCGCACGGAAAAGCTCCAGAGCTAGAACCACATTGTCATTACGCTAAAAGGCCGCTTGGCGGATGTAGAAAAGATTCCTCAGCTTTTCACCGGGTGCCCTGGATGCCGCTTGTGCCACGCCGTCGCCTGCTCGTAAGCAAGCGCAATTGCGAGCAAACGCGCTTCGCCCCAGCGCGGCCCTATTAGCTGCAATCCCATCGGAAGGCCAGCCTGCGTGAACCCGCAGGGAACGGAGATGGCGGGATGGCCGGTCATGTTTGCGGGCCGATTCAGACGCACAAGCGCCGAACGAACCGTTTCTTTCTTTCCTGCGATTTTTACTTCGATCTCGCCGATGGGTGGCGCAGCAATCGGAACCGCGGGCGCCAAGATTGCGTCCACCCGTTCAAACGCCGATTCAAAGTCGTTTTCCATTTGTCTCTTTACTTCAAATGCTCGAAGGTAATCCGCAGCGCGCACTTCCGCGCCCATCTTGAGCCTGCTGCTCACATCCGCTCCGTATTCATCCGCACGAGCAGGGTAGAATCCCTGCGACTGATGGTAGTGAGTGGCTTCGGCCAGCGCGATATTCGCACTGGCTTCCAGGGAATCGCCAAGGTGAGGAAGCGACACTTCCTCGATCCGCGCGCCTGTCGACCTAAACACGCTCGCCGCAGCTTCGATCGCGCGCTGGACTTTGGGATCAACTCGCTCGAAGAAGTATTCTTTTGGCCAACCCAGGCGGAATCGGCGCGAAGCTTCTCGCCTTAGTTTTCGAAGACCCGCGGGAGGCACTCCCTTGGGATATTTGCCCGCAATCGCTTGCAGCATGATGCACGCATCGGCGACACTTCGCGCGAGGGGGCCCGCATGGTCCAGGCTCTCGGCTAGCGGAATCACACCCACGACGCTCACCAATCCATGGGTCGGTTTCAGCCCTACTATGCCGCACAGCGCCGCCGGAATGCGAATGGAGCCGCCCGTATCCGTCCCCACAGACGCGAAACACATTCCTGCTGCAGTGGCCGCAGCTGAGCCGCCGCTTGATCCACCCGGAATACGATCAAGCGCCCAGGGATTGTGCACCGCGCCGTAATGAGGATTATCGCTTGTGATCCCGTAAGCAAATTCGTGCATGTTCGTCTTGCCCAGTAGAATGGCGCCCGCCGCAGCCAGCCGCGCCGCAACCTCGCTGTCTTCCTTTGGAAACCAGTTCGCGAGAATCTTCGAACCAGCCGTCGTGCGGATTCCGCGCGTCTGGAAATTGTCTTTCAACGAAACGGGAATGCCAAAAAGAAGGCTGTTCAGATTCGCGGCACTCCCTCGCCTGGTACGGATAAATTCGCGCTCAGCCGAGCGGGCTTGCTTTCGAGCGCTATCCGCAAGCACGGTCAGAAAAGCATTCATGGACGGGTTCAGCCTCTCGATGCGAGAGAGAGACGCGTTCACAAGATCTAACGGAGAGATTTCCTTGCGCCTAAGCAGGCGCGCAGCCTGCTCGACAGAAAGGAACGCCAGTTCGGATTCGGATTTCGGCGTCACGCGGTTCGCTTCAAAAAATCTTCTCCGCTCGACGCAGCGTTCCGGCGGAGCCTATGTTGGCGATGCGGAAAACCACAAGATACTGGTTCTCATTGCGAATCGTGCCAAATGAAAACCGGCGATACTCGAAGCCGAATCCGCAACAGGAGCCGTTATAACTCGCTTCCAGGATCTGGCTTTGAAATGCTTGCAGCGTAAAATCGTAGCTCAAGCCCGCCGTGGCGTTGAAGCCAACGCGTGTCAAATCGCCGTACCCCACCAGCGCGCGCACCTGGTTCGAACGGGATTCAAAAACGAAGTTCGGGGGATTCTCATCGAACGGCGTTGGAAGATTCGTCGTAGAAAAGTGCGCGAGCGTCAGAAAAGACTGCTTGTAAGGTTTGAGTTTCAACAGCGTGCCAATCGCGGTCAGTTGGTTGTGTTTGGGATCAAAATTCACAATGAACTCGGTATCGAAATGTTTGCCCGGTTCGATTTTTAGATCGCTCACGATCGGCGAAAAGCGCCGCGGCGAATCAACAAATGCAAATGGCGTAATTTCGTCCAGGGTTTGAAATACGTTGCGCTGGCCATTAATCAGCGCTCCGCCGAATGTGGTGTCGAAGAAATATTTTTGGACCAGGCGCCAGCTCACCAGCTCTTCGGTGTCGCCCTCTTTCTTGCGACGATACAGCCGCTGCGTGATTCCGTATTCAATTTCATTGGTGTCGGTCAACGTTTCGTCTTCATCGAAACGTATGAAGCGGCTGAAATCATTTACGCCGCTCACGTAGTTGTACACAATGTCCGGCTCGATCACGTGTTTCCACTTCGTGCCGGACCTGTCCCAGATGCGATCGAACGACGGTGGGCGGATGTCGAGCGAGAATTCTTCCGTTGTTCGAAAAAAGCCTCGATCAACAAAAGAACCGTTTTGCAATTGTCCGCCATAATAGGTCGACCTCAGAGTGAAAGTGGGCGTCACATCCAGCCAAGGCCCGAAGTGAAGGGGCATCGTCACGCTGGGCGCCAACTCGCTTCTGCCAACAAAATTCGGCGTATCCAGCGGAGTTGTTGTCACGGTATCGCTGCGATGCACCGCATCGGAAAAACCGTCGAATGAAAAATAAATAGGAAGTCGTTGAAAAGGCGCCTGGTCCACCGAGCTGAAGCGTACCTCCGGCGCAGTCCGCAGAGAAACATACGTATCCGGCGAAGCGCTCAAATAGTTTTGGTAGCTCAGCGCCGCGAAATTCAGACTGAACCCGCGAAAGTTATTCGTAAGGAAAGCGGAGTTGCGTACCTCCGAATTCACCGCTTGCGTAAATGTCTCGCTCCAGGCTAGCCGGAAGGTTAACGAACTCAGGTCGTCCAAATCGGCTACCGCGCGCCAGCCGTGCGGCAATAGGGCGGTGAAAAGTAAACGGGCTTCATGGCCTCCCTGGTTGATGGGAGGTACGGGCGGCTCTCCGGGCACTTGCGGTTGTTCCAGACCGCGATCTTCTACGCCGGTATAGATCACGTCGAGTTTTGCATTTTCCCAGGGACGCATTCGCAGATCCGCCCGCTGGCCCCAGCCTCTTCTGCTGTAATAAGTTCCGCCGATACTCGCGTCCATCCAATCGGTGGGCGCCCAGTAATACGATTCGCCCAAAATGTATCCTTTGCTCGAACTGTCACCAATGTTCGGAATCATGAATCCGGACTCGCGCTCTTTCCCCGCCGGAAAGGTCGCGTAGGGAAGATACAAAACGGGAACGGAAAAAACTCGAAAGTCGCCGTTCTCCAGATGCACCGACTTCTGCAAATAAACGGTCGCCTCCGGAGCATAAAATTTCCAGGTTGGTTTGTCCGGGTCGCAAACCGTCATCCAGGCTTTCCTAATGCGATATGTATGTTCGTCCAGCCGTTCCGCCTCTTCGGCCTCAAAGTAGAGTGGATTCGGGCTGATCAGCAAGGTCGGCGCCGGGTGCCTGTCAATCGAAAACGTGGCCCGCACATGGAAAAAAGTCCCGTGTCCGGTGCGCAGTTCATAGTGGGCTTCATCTGCTTCCACATGCTGGTTCATGTAATCAAGCTGAACGTGCCCGCGCGCGATCGCAACCTGGGTGTCGTTGTTGTATTCCACATGATCGGCGCGCAATCGCGTGTTCTGGTAACGCAAATCCACGTCTCCGTCCGCGTAAGAGATCCCTGCCACCTGGCTTTGCTGTTTTGCCTCCAGAGTTGCCGTCTGATCGCCGTTCACGCTTGCCACTGGTGAAGTGTTTGCAACGGATGATTTTTTTTTCGAGGGGTTTTGTGTCGGTGACTTCGTAGAGTCTTGCGCTTCAGTAAATCGTGGACTCACAACAAAAATACCAAGCAAAGCGAGAAAAAAGCGCAGCCTGCGGAGGGTTCGCGTGAATTTGGCGTCAGGCATCAACGGAAGTGCCGAGTTAATCCTTACAAGGCGCAAAAAAGAAAGCTGAGACTAACACGCGTCTCCCGCAGCCGCAATCGCGCCAACGGCCTGGACCGCGCTAATCTCTACTGAGAAGAACCTAGGCTCGCCCGGGTTGCCTAATACGCGACACCAGCTTGGCGCCATGCCTGCTGCTTCATATATAGGCATGCTAAGATTCTCGCCGTTCCTCCACTGGAGCTTCCGCAGCGCAAAACGGACCAGTGATCAGAATCTGCACGGAGTGTGGCGCCCTTTTGCTCGAGGACGCTGATAATTGTTCTTTTTGTGACGCACCTCTCGGCGCGGCTGGCGAGAACCTCGAACCAGTAGTCGTGGAGGCCGCTTCGACTGGCCTCGGCGCTTCCGCGCAGCCGACTTTATCTGGCGCGCGATCGATCGAGCCGGAATGGCGTCGGGAGGTCTCGCGCCGCCTCGAAGATTA
>Ga0209655_10000522_pt1 | contig 14633 bp, 12 predicted proteins | sample BogFormECP03_OM2_FD_188236 | JGI IMG/M metagenome (GOLD analysis project Ga0209655, IMG submission 188236) | Bog forest soil microbial communities from Calvert Island, British Columbia, Canada - ECP03_OM2 (SPAdes) (version 2) | ecosystem: Environmental > Aquatic > Freshwater > Wetlands > Bog ...
GAGGGCGGCATGAACGCGGTGATGCTTTTGTTGGTGTGTTGCGGGTTTGCCGCGTTGCTGGTAAGGCGGAAAAGAGACGGGCGCGCAAAACCAAATGGGATGGAATAGAGGATTGCGACGAGGCAGTCGAAACATTCGAAACGGGAGATGCATTTATGGACGCACATCAAGTTTCTTCATCCAGGCTGCGAGCTGCTCTGCGCAGCCGGCCGCTACGGGTCGCGGTCCGAACGCGAACGGCGCAGCGGAGCAAATCATTTGTGTCAACAGTGCCGGTTTCCGAGATGAAAGTTGCGGCGCCGGCCGTGCATGAGGAATCCGCGCTGCTGCAGCAAGCCATGGACGGAAATCCAGACGCGCAGGAACAGATTTTCGCGCGCCACACCGGCAAGCTGCGTCGCATCGCATTCCGCATCGTGCGCAACCGAGAAGATGCAGAGGACGCGGTGCAGGATGGGTTGTGCAGGGCGTACGCGAAGTTGCAGCTGTTCGAAGGCCGGTCTTCCTTCTCGACGTGGCTGACACGCATCGTCATCAATGCGGCGCTGATGATTCGCCGCAAGAGAAAGGGCCACCGGGAGTCTTCCTTGGACGAATTTCTGGAGGTGCGGCCGGAAAAACCGCAACGCGAATTAATCGCCGCGGGGCCGAACCCCGAGGAGATCTGCAAGGCTGGCGAAATTCGGACGCTGGTAGAAAGCAAAGTGCGTGAACTTCCTCCCGGACTGCGCACGGCGCTGCAACTTTATGAATTAGACGGGCGCTCCAGCGCCGACGCAATGCAAGCGCTGCGAATCGGCCGGTCCGCGTTCAAGTCCAGAATCTCGCGCGCGCGCCGGAAAGTGGCGGACGATCTGCGGGAGTCTTTTCAGCCAGCGACGTGCGGGGTTTTCGCGCAGCCGACGATTTGAGCGGGGCGGCGACAGGACGTGGGACCGATTTGAGCAGAGGCGAATTGCAGTGGTTTGTGCTGTCTGCGCGCGGCGTTAGAAGAAATCTGGTGATTGGAGCGACTGCAGCGGGTGGGCTGTGGGGCGATTCAGGGAATCAAAGCTGAGCGCGAGCAGTCAACCCGCACAGCCACGAGTGGCTGTGCCACGTCGGAATTTTACATAAAACAAGTTGACGAGATATACACGCGGTGATAGTTTGCGCGCATCGAAAGTGCCGGAGACTGCCAATGACCGTGCGTAGCCGAACGAAACAAGCTCTGGCAATGCTGCTGCCCGCGGGCGTGCTGGGAATATCCGCGCTGCTGGGGACTTTGCAGGCTGCAGCTACGCCGGCGGAACGAAACGATGAGGCGCCCATAGCGAGCGTCGCCGAGCGGCTGAGCGAGATCCGCGCGGGAGTCACCGAGATAGAGTTTAAGGATCGAAAGAATGCCGTGGGTGACGCGGCGCAGCTGGGAGAATGGCCGAACTTCGGAGGCGGGTTTGGATGGCGGAATGGCGGCTGGGGCAACGGCGGCTGGCGCAACGGCGGCTGGGGAAATGGCTGGCATAACGGCGGCTGGCACAATTGGCACAACGGCTGGGGCAACGGCGGCGGCTGGCACAACTGGCACAATTTCTGGCATAACTGGTAAATTCCGTGGACGCGCCGGTGCGAGACATGGCCACATCCTGCGATGTGGCGCCGCTGATCCACACTGTGGTGCTGCAGCCGACGCCCTTCTGTAACATCAACTGCCGCTACTGCTATCTACCGCAGCGGGATGCAAAAACCGTGATGGCGTTGGAGACGGTGATTGCGATCTTCGAGAAAATCTTCGCGGCGGGCTGGGCTAGCCCTTACTTGACAGTCATCTGGCATGCGGGCGAGCCGCTGGTACTGCCGACCTCTTATTATCAAGCCGCTTTCGAAGCCATTGAGACGTTGCGACCTTCCGGGATTGAATTGCGACATTCCATTCAGACCAATGGGATGCTGATTGACCGGGAGTGGTGCGACCTGATCAAGAAATGGCACATTGGCGTGGGCGTAAGCGTTGATGGGCCGCGGCACATGCACGATGCCAACCGGGTGACGCGCGCCGGCAAAGGAACGTTTGACCGCACCGTTGCCGGGATCCGGCTGCTGCGGCAGGAGAATGTTCCTTTCCATGTGATTACGGTGCTTACGGCGGCGAGCATGAGCGCGCCGGATGAGCTGCTGGATTTTTACGTTTCCGAAGGGATTGATGATGTTTGCTTCAATGTGGAGGAGTCCGAGGGGACTTATGTATCGGGGCTGCTGGCGAGCGGCAATGCAGCAGACAGCTTTCGAGATTTTCTGGATCGGTTCTGGACGATGTCGCGGAAGAGCTCGCAGATTCAGTTCATTCGGGAGATTGATGGGATGATCCCGCGAATTTTCCGGCCGGAGCAGAGCTGTGCGGAGAATGCGCAGGTGACGCCGTTTGGCATGGTGAATATTGATTGCCATGGCAACGTCTCCAGTTTTTCGCCGGAACTGCTGGGCTACAAGAACACGAAGTACAACGATTTTATAGTGGGCAATATTCTGACGGAGTCGCTGGAAGACATGATGCGCAGCCCGGCGATGCAGGCGATGACGCGGGATATCAGCGCGGGCGTGGAAATGTGCCGGAAGGAGTGCGATTACTTTTCGGTGTGCGGCGGCGGCGCGCCGGTGAACAAGCTGGCGGAGAACGGGAGTTTTGCGAGCAGCCGCACGGTGTTTTGCAGCCTGGTACAGATCGTGCCGACGGATTTAATTCTGCATGCGCTGGAGCGCCTGGAGGGGGGCATGGATGGGGCGATCGCGCACGCAGCGCAGCTCTCCGCGGCGGCTGGTGCAGACAAGTTTCAAGGCGCGCGTGGATGACATTGGTGGCGCGGCGCGAACGCATGAAGGAATTCGGATCAGATACTCCGGATGTTGCAATACACCCGATTGAGCGAGGTACGCGATGAAAAAGTGGATGATTGCCGCGATGGTATTCAGCGTATGTCTGTGCGGTACTTCTGCGTTTGCGCAGACGGGCTCCTCTGCGCCCAGCAAAGGCCAGGCCCCGCCATCCGCGCAGAGTGGCACGGCGCCAGAAGGATCAGGCGAGCCCGAGCAACAGGACGAAGCAACTGCGAAAATAGCGCCGGTGCTTTGGGTAATGAGCGTCGAGGCGATGAGCAGCACGCATGGACCGACGCTGGACGTGATACGGGTACGCGGAATAACCAGCACCGACGGTTGGGAGGACGCCGAATTGGTGCCGCTGACGAAGGGAACGCCGCCGGATGGGATGTTAGATCTGGCATTCGTCGCGCAGCCGCCGAGCAATTCGACGTCGCCATCGAAGAGCCCGGTGATCGAGGCGGTTTTCACGCTGGAGCCTGGCCATCCGTTCAAGGGCGTGCGCGTGCACGGGGCGACGAATCGTATTACGTTGAAGGCGATACCGGGTTATGCCGAAGCGCCGCCACCGCCGGGCGATTGCACGGACTGCGTGGGCAAGTACTTCGTGGCGAAGGGCGAAAGTGCGCCGGCGGGAGTGAGCTCCGGCAATGTGATTCACGAGGAAAGTCTGCCGAAGATTTTGCACGTGGTGAAACCCACGGATGGAATTGGCAAGCTGGATTCTGATCCGAATCGTCTGACGCTGGTGATCGGAGATGATGGTCGCATCGTGATTGCGGTGTGGGATTAGAGCAGGCGACGAGGCGGAACAACATGAACCTGAAAAAAATAATGACGAGCGGCTTGATCCTTGGCGCGTTGATCGCCGGCCCGCTGCTGGGCGCGCAAGATGCCCAAGCGCCGGTGGTGAACATCGATCCGGACCGGCACGGGAACCTGGCTGCGGCGCAGGGCGACATCGTGGATGCCTACCAGAGAATTGATTCGGCCCAGAGCGCGAACAACGATCAACTGGGCGGTCACGCGCAAAAGGCGAAGGATTTTCTGGCGCAGGCGGACGTGGAGCTGCGCGCGGCGGCAGACTTCGCCAATGCCAGGCAGGACGCCCAGCAGGAGCCGTCGGGGCCCGGGCCGGACAACGCTTCAGGAAACTGGACTATATACGCACAGGACATCGACGGGCCCGGCGGTTCCACCAAGTTCGTGCAAATCCAGCAATTTGGGACGCAGCTTTCCGGCCATTTCAAAGGACCGCACCAGTCCGGCGGAATTGAAGGATTTGTGAATGTGCATCACATCGAATTCAGCACGCATACACACGACGTGCTGACGTTCCGCGGGAAGATCCAGGGAAATACGATGTCGGGTCTGTATGGATTGCACGGGCAACATGCTCCGTGGAACGCGGTGCGTTCGGATTAATTTAGTCTTCTGCAGGCTGAGTGGTGCGCATAGGCGAGTGGCGCACCCTTCACCTCCAGCTACACGAATGCCGATACAAAGGAAAGAGCACAGCCACGAGTGGCTGTGCCACGGCACTACGCACTGATTACTCATCACTGATCACTCTTCAGTTGTCACTGCACGTTCAACTCACCATTTCTACCTGGGCTGCTGGGCGATCCTGCAGGCAGTAGAGGACCAGTTCTACGCGGGTGGAGACGCCCAGTTTGTCGAAGATGCGGAAGAGGTAATTTCTTACGATTTTTTATTGGCGGCGGGATGGACGGCGCGGAGGGTGGCGATTAGTAGTTATTTATTGACGGGGGTTTTGGGGGTGCTGGGTTGGTTTGCGATGCAGGATGGGAGTCGGCGGGCGTTGATTTTGGGGATGGGAATTTTTGCGGGGTTGATGGTGAGTGCGTTGCGGCTGGGGACGATGAAGCGGGTGCGGCATCGTGCGGAGATTTGAGGGGTGGGCGAGGAAGTCAAAAGATTTTACACAGAGGGCACGGAGGAAAGGCGGAGAAAAATCTGAGAAAGACAGAAGCGTGAATCGCTGAGACGCAGAGGACGCAGAGAAAAGCGAAGAGAGATCCTTCACCCGCTGTCGCGGGTTCAGGACGACGAACGATAGAGCCACACAGCCAGGAGTGCCTGTGCCACGAAATCGTTAAGTGGTGGGAGTGATCAAGGTGCGGGTGCCGCGGCGGACGCGGGCTTTGGGGGAGGTTTGCTTCATTACGTTGCCGAGGCTCACCAGCAGCTTGCGGAGCTTGGAGCGCTCTTCCAGCTCCATGTCCACGACTTCGAAGGCGCGGGCCTGGGTGTTGGCGTCGCGAACGATCGCGATGACTTTCACGGATTTCGCGGAAGTGGTGAGCTTCAAATTTACCAGACTGCCGGGATGCAGGCTCTGCTCGCAGACGGCCACACCGCCGCCCAGGGTTAGCTCGGGAATATCGAGGCGGCAATTTTCCTTCAGGTTGGTGGTGGTGGCCGCGACGGAGCGCTCCAGGCGCAGGCGCGGGTAGCGGCGCTGGCGAATGGCGGAGGAATCATTATCCACATCGAGCGGCTCGATGGAAAAATCGGCGATGCTCAAGCCGCTGCGCGGCACGAAATCGCGCACCCACTCGGGATCGATTTTCTCCATGGCCTGCGAAGCGACCAGGCGCAGCTCGCTGGGGCTGGCCCAGCGGAAGGCGCGGCGCGTTTCGGCGATCTTGCGCAAAATGGATTCGGCGCCGGCGGTGCGCAGGCGGCCGAGAGCTTCGATGGCTTTGAGCTGCAAATATTCGGTAGCGTCCTTGGGCAGGTCGCCTTCGGCGATGCGCAACAAACGCATATCGGCGCTTTGATCTCCGGCCATGCCAATTTCGTCCACGGCGAGCGGGCGGATCAGCGGATCGAGAAAATCGAAAAGGTTCAGCAGCAGGCGGCCGCGCTCGGGGGCGCCGCTGGAAGCGATCTGGCGGACCACGCGATCATGCGCGGTACGCTTCCATTCTAAAATGCGCTCGGGAAGAACCTGCTCGACCAGATCGGGGTCCAGGCGCACGAGGATGCCCAAAGTTTCGATGGCTTCGGTGGGGCCGCCATTGCGGAGCAGCTGGCGCAGATTCTCCAGGCCTTCGACGTCGAGAACCTGCATCATCGAGACCAATAGATCGCAATCTTCGCGGAAGCCGGCGCGGTTGAAGCGTCCTGCCAGGTGAATGGAGGCCGCGACGGGCATGCGGCGCAGAAGATCTTTCAGGCCCGAAGGCGTTTCGCCGGTTTTCAGCGCCTCTTCGATGAATTCAGGGAGGCGATCTTCGACGCCGATTCTGGGACGAAGATTCTTGCCGAGGCCGGGGCGTTCGGCTTCGACGTATTCCACGAGTTCCACGGCGCGCTGGATCGCCGGAAAGGAGCGGGACTTGGTGGCCTCTTGCGACAAGCGCACGAAAGCTGCGCCGACCAAACTTTCGAGTTCGGAGTCGCGTTCTTCGGCGAGTTGCACGCCGACCAGGCGGATGGTTCCGAGGAGCAGGCGCTCGTCCTGTTTGGCGTAGGTGCTCGCAAGTTCGGCGAGGCCCATGGCTGCTTGGCGGCGCGTTTCGGCGGATTTGTGGGTGACGCAATTGGCGTAGTTCGTGAGAACTTTTTCGGCTTCGGCTTTTTCTCCGGCGGTGACCAGACCATCCACGTACTCGCGAATCTGGGCCGGGGGAACGCACCAGGCTTCGGCGGATTCCAGGACGGCCTTTCTTTTTTCTGGCGGCACCTGCGCCCAGAATTGCTGGGCCAGCATGTCTGAGTGCGACTGAATTTCAATGCCGTGGCGGGCCATTTTTTCTTCGTACACGCCCATGATCTTGCGCAGGCTGTCCAGTTCCTGACTCATTTCGTCCAGAACCTGGCGCACGGCGTTGACTTCGATATCGCCGCGCTCGTAGCTCTCCATGGCGAAGCGAATGGCGATGTGCTCGGCAAGTTTCAGCAGAGTGGGCTTGTCCGAAGAATCGGAGGGCGCCTGAGCAGCGAGGGCGGAGAGCGCCTGGCTGACGGTGAAACGAGCGCGACGCGGCAGAGTGGAGAGCCGCGATTGGAAAGGTTGCGAATCGAGTTTCTGTTCGGAGCCTTCGCTGGTGCGCGCGATCTGCGCCAGCATCTGCATGATGCCCTTCAGTTCGTCCTCGTGCAGGGTCATCAGGCCGGTTTCAACGGCCATGGAACCGGCGCCTCCGCGGGCGGAACGGCTGCCGCGAATTCCGGCGGTGGCGTTGCCCCAGCGGCTGGGCTTGCTGGTTTCAGCGCCCTCGCTAACCGCGTCTGCCAAATTCCACCCGCGCGGGCTGGAGCTAGCGCCGCCTGCGGGACCTGAACTTTTGCCGCTTCCTGGACCGTTGCCGCGGCCATTGCCGGGTCCGCGGCCCGGACGATTGCCGGAACCTCGGCCAGAACCGCTTCCGGAGCGAGTCCCCTGGTCGGAGCCTGAAGGGGCGCCAGTGCCGGGGCCGCTGCCGGGTGCTTGTACGGCGGAAATATCGTTTAGCGCGCTGCCGTTCGGTTGGCGCGAGCCAGGGCCGGAGGCTGCGTCGGTCGCTGCGTTTTTGTTGAGCCAGAAGCCCGGAGCATCGGGAGCGAGCGGTGTGCCTCCGCCGGTGCCGCCAACGATGTTCCAAGAGCTGGGTTCTGAGCCGACTCCGGCTACGTTGCCAACTTCTGCCGGATTGCCGCCGGAAACTTGGCCGGGTTCGGCGGAACCTGCGATTCCTTTGTTGAGCCAGAAGCCGGGAGCATCGGGGGCTAGCGGCGTGCCGCCACCGCTGCCGCCGACGATATTCCACGTGCTGGAATCAGAGCCGCCGGCCACGCCTGCTCCCGGAGCGCCGGAGGCCTGCCCGGGCTCAGCGGAGCCTTGAACGTAAACGGGACTGGCGCCGCCAGGTAGACCGCCTGCGGAAGGAAAGTCACGAATCACCTCTGCGGATTCGGGCGCGTAATGGAAACCACCGCCTGGAGCGTTGACATATCCCGGGCCGTTGCTGCCGGGACCGGGCTCGCCTGAGCCGTTTCCAGGTTCGGCATTGCCGGGACCATATCCGCCTCCAGGACCGTAGCCGCCACCGGGACCTTGACCGTAGCCGGAGCCGGAACCCCAACCTGAACCGCCGGCGCCGTAACCAGAACCTACCCCGCTGCTGCCGTCTCCAGTTCCACCGCCGTTGCCACTGCCGCTTCCTTCGCCGTCGCCGTTGCCGTCGCCATCGCCGTCACCGGAGCCACTTCCTCTGCCAGAACCTCTGGCGCCGCCTTTGGATCCCTCCGCGGCGACGATTAATTGCAGCAGCCGTTCGGGGTCGGCGAATAATTCATCGGAGGCTTGGGAATTCAGGCCCAGGGTGTGTGCAGCTAATTGCTGCGCGACGGTGGAACGCGCGACAGCCGAATCGGCGGGAACGAAGCAGACTTCGTTCACGTGAATGTGCGGATCGCCCTGCAGAGCTGTCTTCAATTGTTCGGCAAGCTGCACGGGTTTGGAGCCGGTGCTGGTGGGGAATCCGCGCACGAAGCGCGCGAGGCTGGCTTGGGTAACTTTGGGCGAAAAGTGAATGCTGGCGATGCCTGCGGCGGAAAGCATGCGCGCGAAACTTTTTTCGGCCGCGGCGGAGTCGAGTGGCGTGCCGTCGAGGAGGAGTTGGTCAGCGGAAACGGCGAGGAGCACGCCGGCTTCGTTCTCGGTGCCGGTGCCTAGAGCGGTGCGAAGCTCGGACCAGGCTGTTTCATATTGTTTTTTGGTGCGCGGATGGCCGAAGTCGTACATGCGCGCGAACTTGAGCAGGATGTTGAGGCTGCGGATGAAGGCGCGAGCCGCAGCGGGTCGAATGTTGGGGTTCGTCACGTATATGTGGGGCAACGCTAAGCCCCGCCTCTACATACAAGTGTGGGGGGAAGAGGCGGCAGGGACAATGGTACGGGTGTCGTGTTTAGTACTAACGAATATCCTACAGAGTTGGTGGGAGAGAGGTACTGGAACGAATTGGGGTGGTGGGGCGGTTGCGGAGCCAGGGCTCTAGTTCGCTGATATCATTGAGGATAGCGAGTGCTCCGAGTTGGAGCAGACGGGTACCACGTTGGCGGCGTTCTTCGCCGCTTTTGGGCAGAATGGCGAGAAAGGGCACCTGGGCGGATTGCGCGGCGAGCGCGTCGTCAATGTTGTCGCCGACGTAGAGAGCAGCGCCGGGCGCGCGACCGTGCAGGATTTTCAGCAGGCCGTCGGGAGCGGGCTTGGGCTCGGCAACTTCCTCGACGGTGACGATGGTTTTGAAGCTGCGGCGGACGTCGTTGCGATCGAGCGTGTAACTCAATTCGTGCCAGTTGCGTCCGGTGAAAATGGCCAGCTCGGATTTCTTAGAGAGGCGCGCGAGACTGGGTTTGCGCAGCAGCCATTTTTCCTTGCGCACGTTTCCCTGGCTATTCGCGCCCCAGTAAATTTGCTGGAACTTCTTTTTTACTTCGTCGTAGGTGAAATTGGCGCCGAGCTCGTTTACCCAGGCGGTGGAAAGTTTCCAGTCGTCGTTGAAACCGGGGCGATTTTTCCAGGCGTGCAGCTCGCGCAGGGTGACGCTTTTTTTTGTGAAAAATTTTACCGTTTGCAGGGTGGTGAGTTGGAAGGAGCCGCGGGTGTCCACCAGGACCCCATCCACATCGAAAATGATGACGGAGGGATAGGGCTTCGCGGATGGAGCGCGCGAAGACGTGCGGGATTTACGGCGTCTTTGGGAATCAGGAATGGGAGCCGCTCGATTCTTCGGAGGAGTCGTCGGAGTCGGAAGTGTCGTCGTCGGCTGCGGTGGCGGCGTCGGAGGTGGTTTCTGTGGCGTCATCCGAGGCAGTCGCGGCTGCATCCAGGTCGAGGGAATCGGAAGACCAGGCCTCGCCCGGAGTGGCTGCGGGCGATGGTTCCGGCGCAGCAGCGGTTTTTTCAGGCGACGCGCTCGAAGCTCGTCCGACTGCGGCGGCTGCGGCGACCGGCGTAGGGGCAACGGCTGCTTCGGCGGCTTGCAGAGTTTTGAGGCGCGCTTCGAGCACTTCGGTGAGGAGGTCGATAATTAATTTTGCGCCGCTGCCGTCGGGATCCTTCGTCGGATTGTAGGCAGTGACTTCGAACGCGGCCAGTTCCGGTTGCTGCGCGAATACAAGTAATGCCTCGCGGACTTCGGCGAACGACAAGCCGCCGGAACCGGGATAATTCGTGGCCGCGAAATCGGCGATTACGTCCACATCGAGATGCAGGACGAATTGGTAGCCGTTGCCGCGAATGCGATCAATGGCGGCGTGGGCCGCAGCCGTCGCACCGAGGCGCTGCACGTCGCTCGCGAGATAACGGCGAAGCGGCGAGGTGGCGAGAAGCTGTTCTTCGGGAGGATCGAGACGCGCGACACCAAAAAGCGCCAGATCGGGCTCGCGGACGAGAGGCGGCTCGCCCCAGAAACGCACCAGTTCAGCGGCGCCGCGCCCGGCGAGATGCGAGACGACCATGCCATCCACGCATCCGGTGGCGGTGGTCGCGGGAGTGTTGAGATCGGCGTCGCGGTCCATGTAGATCATGCTGACTTTGCGGAAATAGCGGCGCGCCCCGGCGACGGTGGCGAGCGCGACGGTGCAGTCTCCCGCAAGAATGAGCGGCAGCGCGGCGGATTTCACGGCTAGTTCGACGCGGGGCTTCAAGGATTCGAGCGAGGCGAGCACGCGCGTGAGATTGCGCGCGCGAGGGCTTTCTTCGTCGGGCTTGTAGAGCTGAACGGGATCGTCACCGAGATCGGCGACGGCGTAGCCGATCGTTTTGAGGCGATCAACCAGACCTGCGGCGCGCAGCGCGGTGGGTGCGCCTTCGTGCCCGGCGGACATTGCGGCCGCGCTGGTAGGCGCGCCCAGCAGAGCAATCTTGTTGGTCTGCCGGACAATTTTCACCGCCACGCAAAAGGCTCCTTAGGTCAATTTGGCCGGGGCCGAACCCGCGCGGGACAGCTGCTGAATCCGCCGCGCCGGCGAAAAAACTTTAGTGCGCGGCCTGCCGCGCGGCCAGCTCCGGCGGCAAAGTGAAGCGCACATCTTCGCGAATCAAATCCAGGTCGCGCTGATTGGTGAAGCCCAGGCTGGCGAGACGCTGGCTGACTTGTTCGACCAAAATTTCCGGCGCGGAGGCGCCGGCGGTGAGGCCGAGGGTTTTTACGCCATCGAGCCAGGAACCATCCACGTCGTTCGCGTCTTCGATGAGGCGCGCGGCGACACCGGCGCGCTTGGCGACTTCGACCAGGCGATTGGAATTCGAGCTATTAGCCGAGCCGACGACGAGGATCAATTGCACTTCGCGCGTGAGCGCCTCGACGGCTTCCTGGCGATTCTGCGTGGCGTAGCAAATGTCATCAGACGCCGGGCCGACAATCGTGGGAAAACGATGGCGGAGCTGCGCCACGATCTCCTGCGTGTCGTAGAGCGAAAGAGTTGTTTGCGTGAGAAAGGCGAGGCGATCGGGATCGGGGACCACGAGCTGGTCCACTTCCTCGACGCTGCCGACGACGATGGTCTGATCGGGCGCTTCGCCGGAGGTGCCGACAATTTCCTGGTGGTCACGATGGCCGATGAGCAGCAGGGTGCGGCCTTCGCGCGCAAACTTCAGCGCTTCCAAATGAACTTTAGTGACGAGCGGGCAGGTGGCGTCAATCACGCGCAACTGGCGTTCCTGCGCTTCGGTGCGCACGCGCGGCGGCACACCATGGGCGCTGAAAACCAGGACCGCGCCAACGGGAACTTCATCGATGGATTCGACGAAAATAGCGCCGCGGCGGCGGAGTTGGTCCACCACGTAGCGGTTGTGCACGATTTCGTGATGGACGTAGACCGGATTGCCGTAGGCTTCGAGGGCGAGTTCGACGATGTCCACGGCGCGGACTACTCCAGCGCAAAAACCGCGGGGACGAACTCGTACCAGCGTCTTGGCTCCGTGATTGGTGCCGTTAATTTGGGTCAGACTCAATTCGTTCTCCGTGAATCCCTTTTATTTTACCTGAACAGGCGCTTGGCGGCTACTTCGTTCGGTTGCAATGTGCTAGGGGGCGGCGACGAAGGAGAACCGCAGAGGCGCAGAGGGCGCACAGAAAGGCAACTGCGTGTGCAAAGGCGGCCCGGTCCCGCAACACGGGAGCGGCCGCTGCAAATTCAAAACCGTTCTAGGAGGGCGGTCTGTCGCTGGAGGGAGTGAAGTGGAAGGCGAACGAAAAGCCGAGCAGGCGGACGCGGGCGGTGTAGTCCGCGCTGAGATGCACGGCCGACGATTTCCCTTCCCCGGTATGTTGCACGGTCACTTGATTCGGGTCGAGCGGGATGTCCAGCTCTTTGGCATCGTGGATGACGGAGTTGCGCAGGTCGTCATCCGTGGTTGGCGCGGATAATCCGATGTGCTCGGCGTTACGCGAAGCGAGGTCGCGCAAGTTTTCTTCCAATTGGCGATTGGCCAGATCGTTCGCTGCGATCTGCCAGCCGGCGCTGACGGCTAAGGCGAGAAGGGCGACCCCGGCGATGAGTGCAGGTTTTTTCATGGGCGTGAATCGCGACGGCCCGCGACTGAAGTTGGGCCGTGGCAACGACATTCTAGCGCTTCCGAGCATGTGATCGAATGGGACGTGTCGGAATCGTCAATTATCGTGCCGACACAAAGTCTCGCCGCAACCCGCGTGATACTATCGCGATTCACTTGCGATGATCAGGGGGCGAAACATGCTGCTGAAGGGCCAGGTGGCGATTGTGACCGGGGGCGGGCGCGGGATTGGGCGGGCCATCGCGAAGAAGTTTGCCGCGGCGGGCGCTTCGGTGGTGGTAAGCGCGCGGACGGAAAAAGAAATCCAGCAGGTGGCGCTGGAGATACAGGATGCCGGCGGAAAAGCGGCGAGCGTGGCGGGAGATGTGTCGCGCGAGGCGGATTGCGAGAAGATTGTGCGCGAGGCGCGCAACGCTTTTGGGGCGATTCATATTTTGGTGAACAACGCTGGATTGCTGGGTCCGGTGGCGCCGCTGGAGCAGGTGAGCGCGCGGTCGTGGGATGAAGTGATCGCGGTGAATTTGCGCGGGCCGTTCTTATTGTCGCGGCTGGTGCTGCCGGAAATGTATGCGCGCGGGTCTGGAACAATCTTGAACATTGTGAGCATTGCGGCGAAGGCGGCATTTCAATTGAACGGCGCGTATGCCGCATCGAAGGCCGGGCTTATCGGATTGACGCGCACCCTGGCTGCGGAGGGCGCGCGCAAAGGGGTGCGGGTGAACGCGCTGAGCCCCGGGCCAGTGCCGGAAACTTTGATGTCCCAAGAACTGGGGCGTGGCCTCGCGGAATATTTTCAGGCGGACAGCGAGAAGTTATTCAAGCAGATGTGCCAGGGGATATTACAGGGAAGGCCGCAGACAGCTGATGAGATAGCTGCTGCGGCCCTTTTCCTGGTCTCCGATCACGCGAGCGCGATTACTGGGCAGACTCTGAACGTGGATGGCGGAATGGCTTTCTACTGAGTTCTTCCAGGCCCGCATAGCCGCGACGCGCGACAACCGCGCTGAAGTGAACGCCGGCTTCCATCCAATCGAGTCCGCGTTCACCGATGGCGCCGACGAGATAGATAATCCCGCCCAGAACCATCAGGACCGCGAAACCCAGCATAAAGAGCAATTCGGCAGCGATTAATTCCCGTACGAAATAGACCTGGAGAACGAAGAAGATTCCCAGAATGGACAAGAGGCCCTTGCGTACTTTCGCCTTTTCGATTATCCCCACCAGCTTGGTCTGCAACTTCGTAAGATGCGTTTTCATGATCCTCCGACCCTCACTGGAATAGATGCACGGAGGTGTCCAAACGAGGCGGGCGTAAGTCGTTGAAAAATCGAAGGTCAGCGGAACGGTGGGCGAGGTAAATCGACTTAAAGCGGAAAATGATTTCTTCGAGACGGTGGTCGTTCGTTCCGCAATGGACCTGGGGGCTGTAGACTTTTTTTGTCACTTGTTTTCGCCTGTGCCAGACATTACTGTTTCGTCAACTGGCGAAATCAGGCGAAGACAAGTGAATTGAGTGTCGCTGATCTGGTGCTTAGCGGCCTTCGAATGGATAGCGATCTTGCGCTAGCACGGCTTCTGCGACGCGGCGGCGAATGGCAATCGTATCGAGCGGCGCGTGTTTGGAGAAGCGGCGCAGCACGGCCAGCTGGGTGATCAGGGTGTCGCCATCGGCGATTGCGGTGAGGGCGGTGCGGGCTTCTTTTTCGACGCGGTCCATGGCGTCGTAAATGAAGGCGCGGGCGGCATCGCACATCACACTCGCCGCTTCCCCGCGGGCGGCCGAGGCTTTTTGTGCGCGGCGCAGCGTGGATTCCATGGCGTAAACGTCCATGACGATATTGGCGAGCGCGGCAACGATTTCCTGCTGCTCGGCGAGCTGCTCGCGGAATTTCTGCATGGCGGTGCCGGAAACCAGCAGGAAAATCTTCTTGGCCTGCTCGAGTGATTTTTCTTCTTCGGCGAACGGCCCGGTGGGAGCTTCTTCGAAGGACGGGCCGGCGAGGACTTCTTCGCCGAGTTTCAGGGCGGCGGGAATCAGCGGCAGGACGCCGCCGAGCGCGCGCTTCATGAGCATCTGGATGATCAACATGCGGTTGATTTCGTTGGTGCCTTCGAAGATGCGATTGACGCGGCTGTCGCGATAGGCGCGGGCCACGGGATAATCCTCGTGAAAGCCGTAGCCGCCGAAAATCTGCACGCCTTCGTCCACCACGTAATCCACCATTTCGCTGCCGGCCACTTTGCT
>Ga0209655_10000526_pt1 | contig 14564 bp, 11 predicted proteins | sample BogFormECP03_OM2_FD_188236 | JGI IMG/M metagenome (GOLD analysis project Ga0209655, IMG submission 188236) | Bog forest soil microbial communities from Calvert Island, British Columbia, Canada - ECP03_OM2 (SPAdes) (version 2) | ecosystem: Environmental > Aquatic > Freshwater > Wetlands > Bog ...
GCGATGTACGCGATGGCTACGTGCTCGTACACTTCCTGGGCGAACAACAGTGTTACGTTGACGTTGATGCCTTCGCTGATGAGCTGCTGGAAAGCAGGTACGCCTTCCGGCGTGCCCGGAACTTTAATCATCGCGTTCTCGCGCCCCAGGATCTTCCACAAACGCCGCGCTTCATCCAGAGTTTCTTTCGTTTTGTGCGCGAGATACGGCGAGACTTCCAGGCTGACGTAGCCATCGCGTCGCTTGGTTTGCTCATACACCTGGCGGAAAGCATCGGTGGCATCCTGAATGTCTTTCGCCGCGAGCTGCTCGAAAATGCCCTTCGCATCCAGGTCTTTTCTTTTTTCCAGATCTTCAAGAGCTTTTGTATAGTCCGTGCTTCCCGCGATGGCCTTCTCGAAAATCGAGGGGTTGGAAGTCACTCCTCGCAGCCCGTCTTCTTCGATGAGCCGCTTGAGTTCTCCGGTCGAGATCAGGCTGCGACGAATGTAATCAAGCCAAACGGACTGCCCAAATCCAACTAACGCTTTCAAAGGATTCCCGGACGGCTTGCCTTCGTGCGAAGCCGGAGTTGGCTTAATGACGGTGCTCATCATAATTCTCCCTTCACAACTCGTATTCCATGCTTCGGCGCATCATACTGACGGACATTGCGGCAAATATTGCCGGAGCCGAGTCTTGACGTTTGCTAATTTACGACGATTTGGCAATTTTGGGCAACGTCCAATGATAGCCTTGCCGGCACAAGTTGTCGCCCTTCTTCAGCCGGCATTCTACTGCTAGGATTATGAACACCACTTAAACAAGGTACATTGCCTCGGAACCCCTGAAGCAATTTTGATTCAAGCACGCCTGAGATTTGGCCCTTCGGGTCTTGCGAGCTGCAGCACCCGCAGTTTGTCCGTGGGAATTTGGGCGATTGGTTTTTCAGCGGAACAACAGGCGATTCGCGAAGCGCAGAGGGAAATATACCACCCGGCTCAGACGTGAGACACGTGCGAGCAGGCGTCCCAATAATTTCTGCGTGAGAGACTCCAGGTCAATGTGGCGCCGGCCGCGATGAATACGCGTTGCTCGTCCCAGATATTCCTGTTCGGAAACAGGGGCATCCATTTCGTCGGAAGCGTCGCCCTTAGTGATTAGCAAACTTGCGATCTTCTCCGAAGATGATCCTTCGACGCGGCGAATAGTTCGGTGAACGACAAGCAGCCCGTTGCGATGGAAAACGATCACGTCACCTGCGGAGATCCGTGCGAACTCAGAGCGGCGGATGAAGACAAAATCTCCTGAGCGCATCCACGGCGTCATGCTGCCGCCTGATACGCGCAAACACGCTGATCCCTGCAAGCGCATTTTCTCCGCAACCGGGGGTGCGGCGTCCGGAGCCGGCGAAGCAAACGGCTCGTTGCCTTCGATTCGAACTTGGGAAACTGCGGATGTAGCGCTCATCAGGGAGTCAATTGCACGGTTTGAGTCGCGACCACTTGGCCGTCCAGTGAAACGCGAGCCGTCCACTCGCCTATCATTTGCCGTTGCTGAATCCATGTTCCAGCCACTGGCAGAGTTTGGATGGCCACCAGAGGTTCGGTCGACCCTTGTGGAACGCCAAAGGCCATTTGTGTCTGTTGGTATAAGTTGCCGCCGGGAATCAAAATCTCGAGAGTTTGAACGTGATTTCCCGCCGGCACATTCTGCCAGGAAACTTTCACCTCCAAGTCGAGCGTTGCTGCCACGCTAAAGCTCGTTTCGCCGCTGCAGCCGGAGGCTTCCTTATCGCAAAATGAAAATGTCGCGCTGGGCGGTGCAGCGGCAGGAGGTCCTCCATCCGCGGAGGTCATCTGGCACCCGGAAAATCCAATCGCGGCCAAAAGAACAAGCACTGCGAGTAACAGCGTGCTTCCGAACCGTTTGTGGTTTACTCGTATCAAAGGCGACATGAATCCCTCGTTAGAATGGAATAGTAAACGCGTACGCGCGCTGATCGGTCGTCGTAACGTAAATGCGGGAAAGCGCTTCGTCGATCGACGGGTCGCCCACGGTCCCGATTGTTGGTCCATCGTTCGTAACCTCGTCCTTAACGTCGGCGCCCGTGGCTAAAGCGAGTTCGTGAATCTTGCCATCACTCGATCCCACAAAAATGTACGACATAGCGGTGATCGAAATCGGCGCGGAAGGAGCTGTTATTGCCGTGGTCCAGACCGACACAAACGCCGGGATCGCCCTCGAAGTGTCAATAGATAACAAGTGGACGCCAGTGGCACCTGAGTACACCACCATGTATGGAGGCGCGGTTCCCAGAACGACCGGATAGCTCACTACCGCTCCGTCAGTGGACACAAAAGAAGCCAAAGTGGCGCCGGTCGTGGGATTGATCGCATAGATAGTGCTGTTCCCGGCGGTGCACTTTCCCCCGACGATCGCGTCACCATTATTGGCCACGAACAAAACATCGCTCGCCGCAGTGAGTGTTGGCGACGCGTCAATATCTCCAAGATCCGCAGTCGCCAGCACGGCCCCAGTGCTCGGATTGATTTTCCAAAGACTTGGTTGCGCAGTTGCGCACGCGCTTCGGCTGGTTACCCATATCGCGCTGTGAACGTAATCCACCAACGGCGTCGAATTGATAATGTCCAGATTTGGGACACTCCCCGTCCCTCCGGTTATGGGCGACCACGACGCGTTTGCTCCAGTATTGCCATTCAATCCAAAAATTTGGTTTCCCGTAGTCGTCCCCGTGTTGCGAGTGCCGAAGAAAACCTGGTCGTTCAAGCCACCGGCGATAGATTTCAATTGGACAGCAGGACCACCCTGCAGCATCAGCGCGCCGGTTGTTATCGGATTTACCACCCAGTCGATCACTCCAGTATCTGTGTTTACGGCGTAGACCAATCCATTCTGGTCCGTCAAGTAATCGATATCTTGTCCCGTGGAGGAAGACGCGGCATCGATTATCGGTGAACGGGAAGCTATGGATCCGCCAAGCGATACCGGGATGAACTCCCGCAGGCCGGTGGCAGCATTAACAAAAAATACGAGGTTGGTTTGCGATCCCATCGCGGCAACTGTTCCGGGAATTAGGGACGGGCTGGCGAGATCCGTGGCGAAGGTTGCCGCAATCCATTGTGTGTTCTGTTGCGCGGCAGTCGTAGCCCCCGGCGTGGCTGAAATTTCCTCCACAAACGTTGAGCCGTTGGCTATATCTTGCGCGGAATAATAGTTGGAACTGTCGCGCAAGAATACCTTATAGAAATATGTCGTTCCATTCGCCGGCGCGCCGCCCGGAGCAGCGCACGTATCCGTAGTAGCGTTGTCCGTGAAACTTGTTTTTCCAGTTGCATCATCGAATACAACAGTTCCCGTACCCACGGTGGCGCAGAGTCCCGGATCCGTCGTGTCAGTTGGAATGGACGTCTTATCTACCGGAGACCCGGTGCGCCGAAGGATGAGCACTCCCGTATATGTTTCGCCGTTAAAGGCCGTGCCGATCAGCGCGGGAATATTCCAATTCAGCGTGACGCTGCCGTTCCCCGGCGCTGCCGTCAGTCCCGTCACATTCTGAACGAAGGTTACGTCCAGTTCGGGCGCATTCGTACTGGTGGTAGCTTCCTTCGATCCGAAGACGGTCGAATTACCGTCGTTTGCCGCTTTATCTGTGACTATCGTTCCGAAATTTGTGCTGCCGTTGTACCAGTTCTGTACATCAGTGGTTATGTTAAATGCAACGGTTGTGCTGTTGTGCCGCACCGTTTCCGTATCGGTGGCCGTTCCCGCAATGTCACCACCCGGCGCAGTCCAGGACGTTGTCGCCACGCGCGTATTCCAAGTCACTACATTGGACTGCCAGAAGTTGGTTACGTCAAAAGCCTCGTAGGTTACAGTTGCAGCCGGCGGCGTAATCACATGCAGAGTCAACGTCGCCGCCTTAATGCCCACATTCGGAATGCGCGATAAATCAAACTCGAGAAGTGCGTGTTCGGCTGCGTTCGTGGCCGATGCAACTGTAAGAGTAGGTCCTACGTTGTTGCTCGTCGGGGACGCCTGATTGAGTGTGGCGTCTGCGCCGCGTGCCTGAGTGTCCGTGGTCGATTTCTGCAATACGATCGTCTCGCGCGCGATCACAGGGGCAGCCAGCAGCAGCGCCAGCGCCAAACTAAACCACCGGCGCCGGCAAATACCCCGAATTCCGACCACTGGTCTTTGTCTAGCCATGGACCCAATTGCCTCCAGCCAAATTTGCGTCAAAACTGTCGTCTGCCTACGAGCGGCGCGGTGCCGCGTTGCAAACTCCGCCTTGACCAGGCAGCTTCCCGCACGCGAGCGCCAAGGTCTCGTAAATCGGTTCCGAAAGACACTGCGGCTTAACGTAAGCGCGTTTCTTCTTCGGTTGCTTTCCGTCGGCCAGCGCGATCTTTTGCGTTCTTTCCATTATTTCCCCTGGGTCAGTTGCTGCCGATTTGCGCTTCCGGCGCAGCCGCCGGCGACGGAATCGGACACAATCCTTTTCTGCTCGGTTTCTCCGCGTGCATGGCGCTGACGGGATTCTGCACGCCGGCCAACCGCGCCTTTATTTCCGCCAAATCGCACGCGCGCTCGTACGCTCCCAACATGTCCCCGCCTTCCATCTGCGCAAGTCCGGGGCAGCGTTCGCAGTATTGTCGAATCGAACATTTCGAGCAGACCGGCAGCTGTGACTCTCGCACCGCTCGTACGCGATTCATCTCCGGCGATCTGAACCAAATCTCCTCGAATCGCTGCCGCCGCAAGTTGCCAGTGGCGACGGGCATTTGCACGCAAGGAAAAACATCTCCATACGGAGAAATGTAACAACTGTTGTGCCCCGCGCTGCACGGGATGTCCTCGTACGCCTCGCTTTCAATCCCGCTCGAAGTGGCGCTTCCTGTCGCAAGCGAGGTTGCTTGGACGCTGTCTTGTGAACTTGATGATGCAGGATTGAGAGTTGGATCCTGAAGGATCGGCAAAAGGTCCTGCACCGAATTGCGCAGTTGCAGAAGACTCATGTCCCCATCCATCTTGGGGGTAATCGTCATATCCAGAACGTAGGGAACGCCCAGTTCCGCCGCGAGCGCTTGCACATTTCGATAAGCCATCAAGTTCTGCTTCATCAGCGGGCACGCAATCTTTACCTGCAAGCCCTCCGCCTGCAGGAATCGAATAGCAGTCAAAGAGCGTTCCAGCGATCCGCGGACCTTTGTAATGGCGTCGTGAACTGCCGGCTCGGCGCTATAAATGCTGATTTGTATGCGACGGACGCTCAGCGCGCGTAGCTTACTGGCGCGCTCGGCGTCAATTAAGAGCGCATTAGTCTTCAGGCTGATATCGAAGTGAAGAGCGCGTGCGAACTCAAGCAACTCGAAAAGATCGTCCCGCAAAAAAATCTCGCCGCCGCTCAATGTGAGAAACAGCGTCCCGGATTGCGCCAGTTGCTCCAGCACATTTTTGATCTCATCCGTTTTCATCTCGCCATGATCTTCGTGATCGAGATAGCAGTGGATGCACCGTTCGTTGCAACGGTAGGTGAGATCTACATGGACGCTCCACGGAAGATGCCGCTCCACCGTCCTCCGAATCAAGCCGTCCATCACTGGAGTTTTTGCCATTCCTTAGCCCTTCACTTCTGTAGCCACGAATACCAACTGCTTCTGTTCCAGCGCGGCCACCAGTTCGCCGATGTCGGCACGTGCCGCTTCCAAGCTAACGTCATATTCCGCGGAAATCCTCTTCGCGAGTTCTTCCACGCTCTCACTCTCGGCGTGTTTCCAAATTAGGCTCGCGGTTTCGTTCAACTCATGCACTTGGCTGTCCTCGGGCGAAATAATCACCATTTCGCCGTCAACTTCCCGCCAGGCGAGTTTTGGATTTCGAACGATGTGTCCTTTCATGCCGCAATCACCTTCCAGAATTCCGCGTTCCGCCGAAAATGCAGCCGGTAGCACGGTATTTTCTCGATCAGCCCCATCAACGTGTGCAGTAACGTTTCATGCGCGCGCTTTTCTGCAGTGAAAAACAGGACGCAGGGCAACAGTGCTCGGAGCGCTTCCTTCAAGGAAAGCGGCTCAGCGCGATCATCTTTCGCTTGCTTCAGCAAGTACAAACCCGCGATAGGAAACAGCCGGTTGATTCCAGCGGCTCGAAATTCTCCCCAGAAGGGCGTTCCATGCGCCTGCCAACAGCCATTTGAATGGCGCACAAGCGAAATTTCGTCTGTAAGGACACTACCTTCCGGTGACAGCGAAGCGACCGTGCTCTTCCCGGCCCCCGAACGTCCGAAAAAAATGTACGCGCGGCCGTCCCGCACAATCGTTGCGCCGTGCAGAAGGAATCCACGCCGCGGGAGGAGCACCATCGTCAACAAAATACGGAGCAGCGAGTCGAGCGCATATTCGTGGCGCACGCCGTGAAATTCAGCGCCTCGCGGTCCCAGGAGAAGCTTCGCATCGTCTAGCAAATAGGAGAATTCGCCGCTTCCCACCCGCATTTTTCGTTGATTTAGAAGAATAGGAAAGCCGTTTTCGGAGTTCTGCGCAAATTCACGATAACGTCGCAACGCCGGCGCGAGCAGCGCTTCTTCGCGAATAAAAAGGTCGAGTGATACATTTCCGATGGAGATTTGTAGCGGCGCGCAACTATCCAGTTGCTTGACCGGACAGTCCAATTCGGCAATCGTTCCCAAGTTCACGGCGGTAATACTTATAACTGCAGGACGTGAGGGCGTCCTCGCAGTCCCCCGAAATTCTGAATTCGCCTAATAAAAGAGAGGTGCCACAGGCTAGTCTCGTTGCTGGTATGTAACGCGTCAACTGCATATGGGGGCGTCGATTCGTATCTGCCACTAACAGTAGATACGTGAGGAGGATAAGGGGAGATGAGGGGGGATTTCAGGCCCGACGGCTGGCCCAACCGTACTTCCTCAGTAGGCGAAGAGGGCGCAGTGCAATGTAAAGAGCCGCCAACGGACCCGGCAAACGCATCATTTGCCAGTCTTCTTCGGCAGGTACCACGGATAGCCGCATGGCATAACGCCACCCCTCAAAGGTCCCGGGCACCATCCGGCGGCGAAAATTGAAACGGCCAGGAGCATCCAGTGATCGATAGTTAAGGCTCATAAGACGGTTCGCTATTTCCGAAACGACATCGTTCGCCGTCTGATCCGCTTGCACCCGTCGCCGAATTTCACTCGCCACTGGTGCATCGAGCAATCCGGCTGCGAGCGCAAGCCCGACATGAAGCATACGTTCAGCGTTTAAAGCTTTTGCCCGCTGTATCGTGATTTCCCAGTCCAGGTTCGGGTAGCGCCTCACTAGTTCGGAAATGTCGGCGATCCATGAAAATCGCTCCCAAAAATCCTTCGCGCCGTGAATGCACAGTATGGGCAGCCCATCTTCCACGGAGAAAGTTTGAATTTCCGTCTCATTCAGCTTTACAGAAACTAGCCGTCGCGAAAGCTCATCCAGATCGGGAGGTCTCGGAAAATGGCGTAGAGACAATTCCGTGTGAAGCTCCACCATTACGCGGCGTTCTTCGTCTCGATAGTTATATTCGCCCGGAACCGCCGAAGTAGCCGCGCCGGCTGAAAGAATCCAATCGTATTTTGGACGATACCCGAGTCCAAGCATCACTTCATGCGCCTTCGGCAAATCACTTTGCCGCAAAATGATGTCCAAATCTTCGAATTCGCGGAGTGTCACATCATCGTAGGCCTGCACCGCCAGCACGGGGCCTTTGTACGGAATAGCCTGTATTCCGTGGGAACGAAAAAGGTCGAGAATCTTGATCAGTTCGGCGCTAAGGAACAAACATCGGATCGTGTTTGCGCGGCAAGCATTTTTCAGGCGCTCCGCAGCGGACGCCGGCACCCCGCCCGTCGCAATCGCATGCAATTGCCGGTTAACCAGCGGTGTGATTGAGTTTTCCTCCGCCTCCTTGAGGACGTAATCCCAGTCAAGATCGCGTTCTAGGAGTCGGGCGATTTTCTCCGCCAACAAGGGATCCAGCTGACTATGCGCGCAGTAGGCAAGGAACTGTTTCTCGGGACAGGCGGAATTGCTGACGGCGGAAGTCATCAATATTTTCGGATTGCGAGTGAACAGGAAATTCTACGCTATTTCAATATCTGGGGCTGGAGGATTCTCTGTGAAGGGTACTCTTTCTGTAGAACAAGTACTGCGGTAGTGAAAGTCCTATGACCCATCCTGCGAAGTCGTTTCGATGGGCTAAAACCTGGTTGCTGCAGTGGCCCACTTGACAGCCATCCCATCCACTTTGATTCATGCGGCGATGTCGCGCGGGACCGTACCGTGCATTTCAACAAGCTTTCCGATTTTGAGCAGTCTCGCTCGAAAGCTGTCTGGCTCGAGGCCCGCGCGGCCGCAAACGGTCTGAAAATCCGCGTCGCTGCCGAAAAGAAATTCTTGAGCTTTTCTTTGGGTTCTCAAGCTTCCATTACGCCAGTCTTCCACGGCTGATATCACCACTGCGGTCCAAAGTCTTCGCTCGCCGATTAGATCCTCGGTTACCGTGTTTTGAGAGTCGATTTGATACTGCGCTCCGCTTTTCCCCATCACATCCCCCTGCGCCGCATCCCATCGTCTTCATTCTGACGAAGCGCTGAAACGTACACTTCTTACAACAGCAGCTTCAGCGCCATGTGTGACGCGATTCCCGCGCAGACAGCCGCTCTTCGGAACGGCTTCGTTTTCACGGCACTACAGGCGGAAGAGGAAAACGAACGGAATTCTGAACTCAGCATGACTGTGCGTCGGCGGTCATGTGTGTCGCAACGGTGCACGCAGAGTGATCCAGCGACTTACGTGAAGCTCACCGTTTAGGTGAGAAACGGAAGCTACAAGACGAGAGGATTATTACACCGTTTCAGCAGTGAGAATTTCGCGCAGCTTTGTCGAAAGCGTAGTCATAGTGAAGGGTTTTTGAAGAAGTACCGCATCCATTTCGAGTATCCCGTGATGCACCACAGCCTGGTCCGTGTATCCCGACATATAAAGGACTTTGATTTTTGGCCGAATGAGTTTCGCGCGTTCGGCCAGCTCCCGGCCGCTTATGCCCGGCATCACGACGTCCGTCATCAGGAGATGGATAGTTCCCGCATGCATCGCGGCCAATTCGAGTGCGGTGTGGCCATCTTCCGCTTCAATCACTGTATATCCGCTCATTTCCAGATATTCGCGCGCCAGCTCGCGGACGCCTTTCTCGTCTTCCACCAGGAGAATGGTTTCTGAGCCGCGTTCCATGGGTTGAACGTCGGTGCGGCGGTCGCGGCCGCGATCTCCTTCTTCATCCTCAATTCTTGGCAGATAAATCTTGAAACTGGTTCCGCGGCCAGGTTCGCTGTACACCCAGACGTAGCCACCGCTCTGTTTCACGATTCCGTATACCGTCGCGAGACCAAGCCCCGTCCCTTTTCCCTTCTCCTTGGTCGTGAAGAACGGCTCGAAGATGTGCGTTTGCGTTTCGGCGTCCATACCGGAGCCATTGTCGGTAACCGCGAGCATCACGTATTTCCCCGGAGCCAGCACGGCGGGCGACCGCGAATAGGAGGCATCCAAATCCACGTTCGCAGTTTCGATCGTCAGCCGGCCGCCTTGCGGCATCGCGTCGCGCGCGTTCACCGCGAGATTCAGAATCACCTGTTCGATCTGGCTGCGGTCCGCTTTGATCAGGCCCACGTCGGGTGCCGAAGAAGTCTCGAGCTGAATATCCTCGCCGATCAACCTTCGCAGAATCTTTTCCATGTCCGCAAAAATGCTTTGAATGCTGATTATCTTGGGTGCCAGCATCTGCTTGCGGCTAAAAGCAAGCAACTGGCGCGTGAGGGAAGTGGCCCGTTGCGAGGCCGTTTGGATTTGTTCTGCATTTCTTCGCAACGGATCCCCGGCGGCTAGACGATCCGCAAGCAAGTCCGCATAGCCCTGAATTACCATCAAGAGGTTGTTGAAATCGTGAGCGATTCCCCCCGCCAACCGGCCGACTGCTTCCATTTTCTGCGATTGACGAAGTTGCTCCTCGAGTTGCCTGCGGTCGGTGATATCGAGCGCCATGCAAATCGCACCCTGCAACTGGCCATTGGCATCGCGCAGCGGCTCGACGTGGCACGCGTACGATCCGCCTTTCCACTCGACATGGAACGTTGTCGGATCGCCCGCCATGGCTCGACGATGTGCTGCAATCGGCTTGAAGCTCTGGTCGGAGGTCTCAAAATATTCCAGCAGCGACATGCCGACAACCTGATTTTGCTTCAGTCCGAGCCGTGCCAATCCTGCTCCCATCGCAGAAGTGAAGCGAAGATCTTTTCCGACAGTCCAAAGAATTGCGGGCAGTTGTTCGACCAGCACGCGAAGACGAGCTTCGCTCTCACGTACTTTTTCCTCCGCGCGTTTCCTTTCTATGGCCAAAGCGATCTGACCGCCGACCGAGCCGAGAAATTCAAGATCGCGCTCCGTGTATGCACTTTCGCTTTCGTAATGTTGAAGGACCAAAACGCCTATGGTAGCGGCCGGCGTTCGAAGCGGCACTCCCAACCAAGACGGCGACGGCGTGCCAACGAGCTCCACTTCTCCGTGCTCGGCGAGCTTGTCGAATGCTTTTTGGGAGATCAGCATGGCGCGCCCGGTGCGATACACATACGCAGTACAGCTTCTGCCGACCTGCTGGGGAGGCGGCGCCACGTCAAATTCGTCCACGAAGAACGGAAAATGGAACATTTCCGACGCCGGTTCATACAGCGCCACAAAGCAATTTTCAGCGTAGAGCACCTTCTTCAGAGCGATGTGAATCAGCCGCAGAAGGTCGTCCAGGTTGTCGGTTAAATTCACGCCGCGAATGATTTCAAAGTTCACCTGGCGCTCAAGTTCCGCCCGCTTGTGATCGCTTATGTCTTCGACTGTGCCCTCGTAACAAACGATCTTGCCGTGCGCATCCCTCACCGCGCGCGCGTTTTCAGAAACCCAGATCTGCGCGCCGTCTTTGCGGCGGAGCTGATATTCGAATTGTTCCACCACTCCCTTCTTTTCAATTCGCCGTTTGAATTCCTCGCGAAATTCCGGATCAGCATACGCGTCCCGGGCCACGTCGGTGATGCACTCCATCATTTCCGCGCAACTGGAATAACCGCACATTCGCGCGAGCGCCGGATTCAGGCTCAGAATGCGGCCTTGCGGCGTAGTCTGAAAGATTCCTTCCACTGCATTTTCAAACAAGAGCCTGAGCCGTTCCTCGGCCCGTTGCTGAGCCTCTTCTGCGTGGCACCGTTCCGTGATGTCTTCGTACATTCCGAAGCTGCCCATGCTTTTTCCGTTTGCGGTTAGGGGCACCCCGACGATCTGGACGTCCACCAGGGAACCGTCGCTGCGGCGGCGCTTGCCTTCCGCGCGGACAACCTGGCCATTCGCGGCGCGCCTGCTCAGATCGAGGGCTTCGCTCGCGTCGCGCGCGGGGGCCACCAACAAATCCAGCTCCGCTCCGAGAATTTCGGATTGGTGGTAGCCGAAAAGAGTTTCAAAGGCGGGATTGCACATTTGAACGCGGCCATTGGCGTCCAGGACGACGACGGCGAGCGGATTGTTTTCCGTCAACGCATGCAGGTAAGCATTGTGCTCCGCGATTTTTTCTTCAGCGGCGCGGCGCGCGCTGATGTCTTGAACTGCGGCAAGGGTCGCTTTGCGTCCGGCGAAGAGAATTCCCTGGGTTGTGACTTCGACGTCGAAGATCTGGCCGTTCTTTCGGCGATGGCGCCAGTGCCCGCGGAAAGCCAAAGCCGTCGGGTTCTCGCGGACGGATTCGAGAACGCGTGGAACGTCTTCGACCGGACGTATGTCGGTGATACGCATGCCCAGGAGTTCCTCGCGCGTGTATCCATACTGCGTGAGGGCTGCCGCGTTAACGTCGAGAAACGCCAATGTTTTCGGGTCGTAAATGTACATCGGTTGGGGATTGGCGGAAAACAGAAGCTGAGAATTCGCGCCTCCGAACGTGTCGCGCGACGAGGATGCGGAGTCGGCGTGAGGGCGCGTGGGGGCGTGCTCGCGTTCACCCTTCGCAGGGCGCAAGGACGCCTTCTGGTTTGGCCGCAACTTGATTGTTTTGCTCGACATCGTCCTGGACTTGGAAATGGCGGGTGCCCAGTTCTCCCGATGCTTGAATCTAGCTGGCCAGCGCTTGGGCCACAATGGTACTTTTGTACCAAAATTGCACATTCCATGACACTTAGGACACGCGAGCCGACAATTGCGGAGGTGTTAAGAGGACGCGAATTGTGGACCGTCATTTGAGTAGCGGAGGCTCGGGGATTGCTTCGCCGTCTTTTCGTGGGTCGGAGGCGCCGTAGTTTACGCCGGTCGAAAAATCGCGACGGACGGCTTGGCCTCCGCCGACTGCCTGGGCGAAGCTGCCTTGAAGGTCGATCTGGTGGCCGCGCTGGGTGAGAGCAGCGCGGATGTCGGTGGGAAAGCGGTCTTCCATCATCACGTCGCAGCCGGTGAACGTATATTTTGTGAATCTAGGAGCTTCCAGCGCGGCTTGAATGTTCATTCCGAAGTCCGCGACGTTGGATACGAACTGCGCGTGTGCTTGTGACTGATTGAAGCCGCCCATGATGCCGAAGGCGATGCGTTCCTGGCCGCGTGCCATGAAGCCGGGGATGATGGTGTGCAGAGGCCGCTTGTGGCCGGCGAGGGCGTTGGGAGATTTTGGATCCAGGCTGAAGAGGCCGCCGCGGTTTTGGAGAGCGAAGCCGGTCCCGTCCGCGACCACTCCGGAGCCAAACAAGGAGTAATTGCTTTGAATCAGCGAAACCATGTTGCCGTCACGATCGACGACGCTGAGGTACATGGTGTCGCCCTTGGTTGAAAATTCGGGATTGCCGGGGCCGACGTCGCAATTCGCTTTAGCCATGTCGATTAATTTTGCGCGCTGCGCGGCATATTCTTTTGAGAGCATTCCAGCGACCGGCACGCTGCTGAATTTCTGGTCGGCGACGTAGCGATACATGTCGGCGTAGGCGAGCTTCTTTGCTTCGATCATCACGTGCGGCGCGTCGGCAGTGTTTTGAAACTGCTTGAGCGGAAACGATTCCATGATGTTGAGCATTTCAAGCGCGGCGATTCCCTGCCCGTTCGGCGGAATTTCGTACACGGTCCAGTCGCGGTAGGTGGTGGAAATGGGCTCGACCCACTCGCTGGAGAAATCGGCGAGGTCTTCGGCAGACATCGTTCCGCCGAGCCTGGTGGATGTGGCTACGATGCGACTCGCGATGTCGCCTTTGTAATAGGCATCGCGGCCGCCCTCGGCGACAAGTTGGAGCGAGCGCGCCAAATCCGGATTGCGGAATATGACGCCAAGTTTCGGCGCGTTGCCGCCGGGCCGAAAAGTTGCGGCGGCGTTGGGATCGGCGTTCAACTTCCATATTGCTGCTTCCGACCAATACTCAGCGTCGAGTTCAGGTACGGGAAATCCGTCTTTCGCATAATGAATGGCGGGAGCGAGTACCTCGGGGAATTTCTTGTTTCCGAAACGCGAGAGAAGTTTCGACCAGCCGTCCACCACGCCGGGAACGGTGACGGAATTGATTCCGTGCTGCGGCATTTTGTCTTCACCTTTGCCGTGAAGAAATTCGACGGAAAGTTTGGCGGGCGCCCAGCCGCTGGCGTTGAGGCCGTAAAGTTTTCCAGTCTTCGCTTCGTAGTAGATGACGAAGAGATCGCCGCCCATTCCGTTCATCATGGGTTCGACGACGCCGACCACGGCGTTTGCGGCGACCGCGGCGTCGATGGCATTGCCGCCCTGCGCCAGAATCATGGCGCCAGCCTGCGAGGCCAGCGGACTTTCCGTCGCGACGATTCCGCCGCGCGAGACGACCATGGAGCGGCCTTGCGTCCGGCTTTGTGTGTGAGCTGCGATGGTGAGAGACATAATGGCCAGGAGGAAGAGTATCGTTTTTTTCATATGGTTGGCCGCAAGAATATTTGAATTGGCTGGCGATGCGACATGAGATTTTGGGGCGCTAAGAGACGTGCATTGAGGATCGCTAATTGTGCAATTCTAGAACCGGTTAGAAATGTCACGGTCGTTTGTTTTGAGTAAGTTACGGACGATTCTGATTGCGATGCAAAACCGGTTAGAAATGCGAAACGGGAGTGAATGGCTAGTGGCGCTTCCTGCGTCAGGGTGAGCGAGTGGCTAGCGGAGACGCGGCGCAATTCAGAATTGCGGAAACACGGATTGGTTGAAAGTTCTCGATTAGGACGGGGTGCGATCGTTTGTTTTCTAGGGGTTAGAGTGGGTTCTAATAATTGGAGTTCTCGATTAGAAAGTGAGTTCGTGAGTGAACTTCGCGCGTGGGAATGGGCGATTCTAGAACCGGGTAGACAGGGTTTAGTAGTGTGTTTTGTGTGACTTCTACTCTCGGGGCAGAACCGGGTAGAAATACGGAAACAGTGGCTAGTGGCTAGCGTCGAGTGACTGAAGCCCATCGCATATGTGGTCGGACTATTGGTGCCGGGAACCTCAGGGGTTGAAACCCCTGAGGTTTGGAT
>Ga0209655_10000527_pt1 | contig 14539 bp, 11 predicted proteins | sample BogFormECP03_OM2_FD_188236 | JGI IMG/M metagenome (GOLD analysis project Ga0209655, IMG submission 188236) | Bog forest soil microbial communities from Calvert Island, British Columbia, Canada - ECP03_OM2 (SPAdes) (version 2) | ecosystem: Environmental > Aquatic > Freshwater > Wetlands > Bog ...
CGCGGCAACTGAATCCGATGCGCCGCAGTCACCGTGGGTGGGTGGGTCAGGTGTTGACGATCTCCAAGCTCAAGCGGTGGTCGATCAACTACTACATCGACACCGCCCGGGCCGCCGAGACCGCCAGCCGTGATGTGGCGCGTGCGGGTGGCGGGTTGGGGGAGTACTACTCCGAACACGAAACCCGCACCCCGACATGGCTGCTGGCCGGCGACACCCACACCGTGGCCACGTTGGTGGGCCTGACCGATGTTCAGCGCGCCGGCGGCGAGGCCGACCCGAAGCTGGTTGCCCGCTGGCTCGACGACGGTTCCGCGCCCAACGGTGCGCGGGGTCGCGCGTTCGGGCAGCGCGGTGTGCACGGTTTCGATCTGACCTTCTGCGCCCCCAAGAGCGTCTCCCTTGTGCGGGCCCTGCGCGGCGATGAGGTGCTGTCCAAGGCGATCGCGGATGCCCACACCGCCGCAATGACTGAGGCGATGGAATACCTGGCCGCCCATGCCGGCTACACGAGGGTGCACAACCCGCGCACCGGGGAGAAAGACCTTGTACGCCTGCCCGGACTGGCGGCGATCGCCTATCAACACGAGACCTCCCGCTGCGGGGACCCGCACCTGCACACCCATGTCATCGTTCCGAATCGCCAGGCTCGCGCCGACGGGATGATGGTGTCGATCGACGGGACGTCGCTATATCACGAAGCCCGCGCGGCCGGGGTGATCTATCAGGCCACCCTGCGCCGCGAGCTCCACCAATCCCTGGGCCTGGAGTGGTCACCGGTCGACCCGTCCACGGGGATGGCCGAATTGGCCGGCGTCGATCGCGACACCATCACCGCCTGGTCGCGGCGCTCCACTGCGCTACGGGAGTGGGCTGTCCACAACCTGCACGTTGTCGACGGCCCGTTGTCGGCAGCGCAGCTGGCGATCGCGCAGAAAGCCACCCGCCCCGCCAAACCCGAAGAGCTCGCATGGGCCGCGCTGGTGGCGCAGTGGCGTGCCGATGCGCGCGGTCTGCACTTGGACCGCGCGGCCTTCGGCGCGGCGCGCGCGGCGCGGCGCACAGCAGCGCGCACCCCGGTCGATCGGGCGCGCCTCGCGGGCGCGGCGGAGAAGATCGACAAGGCCGCGTTCGCCCGCGCCGACCTCGTCGAGATCCTCGGCGCGCAACTGCCCGTCGACACCGAGCGCACCCCACGGGAGCTGGTCGAAACCGCCGTCGACGAGATCGCGGTGCGGCTCACCGCGCCACGCGCCGCACATCAGCGCGAGGGCCACGAGCGCTTCACCCTCGATGCCATCCTGGAAGAAGAAGCCGCGGTGCTCGATCTCGTCGACGCGCGCAACGACCGCGCACTGCTGTGGATCACAGACGATGACACGGCAGCGCTGTCGGCGGATCAAAAGCGCGCCGTCGAGAACATCGGGCGCTCACCCTGGCTGATCCAGCCGCTGTCCGCGCCGGCGGGCGCGGGTAAGACCACCTCGATGCGCGCCCTGCGCGCCGCCGCGAACCGCCGCATCCACGGCACCGTGATCGTGGTGGCGCCGACCGGTAAGGCGGTCGATGTCGCCGTGCGCGAAGGCGCTGGAGACCAAGGCCACACGATCGCTAAAGCAATTCAACTGCTGCGTGACAAGAAATTAGAGCTCGGCCCGCACACCCTGGTCGTCGTTGACGAAGCCGCCATGGTCGGCACCGGTGACCTGCGCCAACTGCTGACCGCCACCACCGCAGCCGGCGCCAAGACCGTCCTGGTCGGAGATGAGCATCAGCTGGCCCCAGTCAAGGCACGCGGCGGCATGTTCGCCCAACTGTGCACCGATCTGCCCTGGACACAACACCTCTCGGAGGTGTGGCGGCTGCGCGACCCCGACGAACGCCGCGCCTCCCTGGCGCTGCGCGACGGGCACGGAAACCGGCTGCGTAAAGCGGTCGGCTGGTATCGCACCCACGGCCGGCTGCACACCGGTGACCAGATCGCCATGGCCGCCGACGCGCACGACGCCTACCTGTCCGACCGGGCCGCCGGCAACGACGCGCTGCTAATCTGCGACACCACCGAGATGGCGGACGCGCTCAACCATCGCCTCCACAACGCGCTGACCGTCGAGGGACCCGCCGTGCACGGAGGCCGCGAACAAGAAATCCGCAAAAGCGACATCATCATCAGCCGCCGCAACGACGCCACCGTTGATGTGCGACCCGGCCCGCGCCACCAGCGCGGTGAGCACGTCAGCCAGGTCCGTAACGGCAACCGGTGGCGGGTGGCCGGCCTAGATGCCGCCACCGGACGCATCGCCGCCGAACGGCTCACCGACCAAGCCCGCGCCGTCTTCGAAAACGACTACGTGCGCCAACACATCACCCTGGGCTATGCCGCCACCGTGCACTCCGCCCAAGGCGTCACCGCCGACACCGCCCATGCCGTCATCGGCGAAACAACCAGCCGCGCCATGGCATACGTCGCGATGTCGCGCGGTCGCGAACGCAACGACGTCTACATCAACAGCCGAGCGGCCGGTGAAGCCGACTACGAGCACCGCCACCTGCTCGACGCCGCCGAGGTGCACCAGATGCGCCGGGGCAACAAATACGCCGCCGCCCACTTCTTGCGGATGATCCTGGCCACCGACGACCGCCCGGTCACCATGCACGCCCACGCCGAACGCACCCAACACCATCAGCTCCCCGCGGTCGTGGCAGAGGTATTGGAACGCAACGACCAACGCCGCACCGAGCGGCTAGAAACCTGGCGCCGCTACAGCGCAGCCGAACGCGCCCGCGAGGCCGCCTACCAACGCGTCATCAGTCACGATCGCAGCCGCGGTCTCAGTGACGATGGCTACGGGCAGGAGCTTTAGGCCATCGGTTGAGGCGCCCATGCCCGCTGTTGGGTTGCTGCGCGGGTGAACAATTCAATGTTGGCCGGTGGCACAGGATCTTGCCCTCACTGCGCGATCGCCGCCAGCGCGTGCATCTTTGTCGCCTCCGCTGACCACTCGGCCCCGCGGCCGAGTTCGTGGGCACGGTCAGCCCGCCGCTTGGCGTCGCCGAGGGCGGCCGCTACGGTGGCCGCCCACACGGGGGCCACCGACGCCGAGGCCGTCGCGCTGACTGGCCTGTCGCATATGACCATTCGCCGGCGAATAGAACAGCGGCGGGTCCGAGCCGTCAGGGTCGACTAGCTGCGGCACTAATTGATCGGCTGCCAGATTCATGATGGCCTCCTCGATGTGCTTATTTACTTTGTGGCCAAACGTGCGGCGATGGCCACCACTCGTTGGGCCAGATGTGTCAGCGCTGCCGTGGTGGGCTCGGCGATCTTAGTAGTGCTGTCGGGTCCGGTGATATGGCTGACACCGTAAGGGTTGCCGTCGGCGAACTTGATCGGATCGGTGTAGCCCAGCGCCACGATGATGCCGCCAAAGTGGGCGGAATGAGCCCCCTACCAGCGCGATTGCAGGTGCAATGCAGCCACGGAGATTCGCCGTTTCGGGCCATGTGCCGCCGGGGGGTGCCAGGGGGGTCTACCCACCCCCCAGTGTCGACGGGCATGGTCACCATGCGGTTGATGGGGTGGTGCGGTGCATGGTCGCATGGCTGATCGGATGGACAGTGCTGTTTTGGATGGTCGCGCGCTGCGCTGCTGTGACGGGATGGTTGCAGGCAGGGGTTGGTGGGTTGCGGCCGTTGGCGCCGACATGGGGGTAGGGCCGGACCGGGGGTGGTTCGCGGTAGTGCCGAAGGGGTGCATGGTCAGTTGATCGGGTTGGTTGAGGAGCCTGGAGGGCCCAGGATTGATGGAGACCCTGGACGCCCAGGATTGGTGTGGAGGACCCTAGCGGCCGGAGGGGAGGTCTCGCGAGGTCCCTTGGTGTGGTGGAGTGGTCTGCCGGGGTGGTCTTGGTGGCGGGGATGGTCGCAGTGCCAAGCCACCCAGTAGCGGGGTGGTCGACCAGGCGGGGAGCGTCTTTGTGTAGAGCCCAGTGCCCCTTTGTAGGGCCCCAGCGTTGTTGGCGTGATCGCCTTGATTACGCAGTCGCCTGCGCCAGTACCTCAGGCCCTCTTTGGAGGGGTGGCCTCGAATCGCGTGTCCTCATTGGTCCACCGATGTGGGTCGGCCTGCGGTTGGGTCCGGCTTCTGTGAAGTACGGCCTGGTTACCGCGGTGCTATCAGGGGGGCGGCAATGGCTCGGAGGCCGCGGCGTCCAAGACGGTCACATCGGTGTCCACGACTGCCTGACTACCGTGAAGATCCTCGAACTATCGTCTGCCCAAACAACTTTCGACGCGATGGCCGGGGGATGATCGGCGCACCGGCCACGCTCCGCTTGGTCGGGTTGGAGGCACAACATCGACATTCACCTCACAGAAACCACCGACCAGGCTCGCCTACTACCCAAAACAGCCTGAAAACTCAAGACAACTGTCGAAGTTCTAGCGACCGAGGATCGCTAGTTCACACCCGCGACAGGCTGGCCACCAGGGGCAGGCGTCGCCGGCCCCAGTGTCCGGCCGGGCCGTCGTAGACACCGGGCAACCGATAGCCGCACCCCCGGCAGCAGCCGTCGTCGGTCAGACCGTAATGGCGCATCGCATACCAGTCGCGAACCACAACCGCCGATCCGCACCCGGGACACCGCGTGCTGCCGCCCTCGGCGTCGTGGACGTTGCCGGTGTAGACGAACCGCAGGCCCTCGCGCAGGCCGATGCGGCGGGCGCGCGTCAACGTGGCAGACGGTGTCGGCGGTGTGTCCAGCATCTTGTAATCGGGATGGAATGCGGTGAAGTGCACCGGCACATCGACGCCGAGGTGCTCCCGGATCCACGCGCATTCGGCGGCGATCTCGGCGTCGCTGTCGTTGCGTCCCGGAATGAGCAGGGTGGTGATCTCCAGCCACACGTCGGTCTCGTGCCGCAGGTAGAGCAGGGTGTCCAGCACGTCGTGCAGACGCCCGACGCAGACCTTGCGGTAGAAGTCCTCGGTGAACGCCTTCAGGTCGACGTTGGCAGCGTCGATGTGCCGATAGAACTCCGCGCGAGGGTTAGGACACATGTAGCCGGCCGTCACCGCGATCGCTTTGATGCCACGGTAGTGACAGGCGTCGGCGACATCGGCGGCGTACTCCCAGAAGATCGTCGGATCATTGTAGGTGAATGCCACACTGCGACAACCCAATTCGTCAGCGGCGCGGGCGATGTCGTCGGGGGTGGCCCGGCTGGCCAGGGTATCGACCTCGCGAGACTTAGAGATATCCCAGTTCTGGCAAAACTTGCAGGCGAGGTTGCACCCCGCAGTGCCGAACGACAGCACCGCCGAACCCGGCAAGAAGTGGTTGAGCGGCTTCTTTTCCACCGGGTCGACGCAGAACCCGCTCGACCGCCCGTAGCTGGTGAGCTTCACCTGATCGTCGATCCGGCAGCGGACGAAGCACAGGCCGCGCTGGCCCTCGTGCAGCTTGCATGCGCGCGGACAGACGTCGCACTGAATCCGGCCGTCGTCGAGGCGATGCCAGTGTTTCGTCGCGATGGTGAACCGGTCGTCTTCGGGAACGAGTGGGGTCATGGTGTGCTCTCGGCGCCAGGTTACGCCCCGCGCAGTCGGCTCAACACCTGCTGGTGGAGTAGGCCGTTGGTGGCCACGGCGCGAACAGAGCGACTTCTTGCGGCAGGAAGAGGTCTGCGGCCTTGACATTGCGCGACAGGATCAACGTTCCTGGAACTAGTTCCTCACGCTGATCCCACAGCCTGCGAGCGATGTTCACGCCGATGCTCATCCGCTTGAAGTTAATCCACGCGGTCACCCGCGCAGGTGGAAATATGGCATCGAAGTAGGGTCCCCACCCTGTCGCCAGTCCCGGTCGCCATGACTCCTTCAAATTCCTTTGCCGGAAAGGGGAATCGGGGCCGACTCGCGGTGATGTCTGCCGGGTCGGTGATGTGAGGTCACCGGGTGGGGTCGTGGCGGACCCATAGCCAGCTTTCTCCGAGAGTTCGCGGCGCTGAGCGTCATTGAGATCCGAGTAGTCCCCGGGTGTTGAGTCATCTGGCATTGCCGGTCCTCGTTCCGGGCCCCGGGACGGCCAACTTGCCCATATCCAACTCAGCCACGCTTCCGTCCGGCCGTGTAGCGGTCGGCTATCCGCAAGGGCGGCACATTCGTCGGAGACGGCGCGCTGGGAACCAGGTGGTCAGGATTGGTTGTGTGCATCAGGCACTTTCGGTAGTCGTAGCGGCCACCCCACACCCCAGTTGGAACCCGTTTGACGAAACCGGCCGTTCCGGGAGCACCCACCGAGAAAAATGCGTCATCGCACAGCGTCCCTGGACTATCCTTCACCCGCCGATCGCAGAAAGGGACGCCATGACCAACCACACCTACCGGGTGATCGAAATAGTCGGTACATCACCCGACAGCGTCGACGCGGCTATCCGCAACGGGCTGGCCCGAGCGGCAGAGACGACACGCGGACTCGACTGGTTCGAGGTGCAGTCCGTCCGCGGCCACCTGGAGGATGGGGCCGTCGCAGACTTCCAGGTGACGCTAAAGGTCGGCTTCCGGCTCGAGGACGCTTAGTAGATCGGTTAGCCGGCGACGGCTCCCGGCTCGGGGAAGGGCGAACCGAAGTCGGCCACCCTCTCGAACCGGTGGGCGTTCGCGTCACCACAGAAGAGGAACTCGGCTCAGCCTTCGCCGACGCGGCGCAGGCCCAGCGCGACGGACGATGCGCTCTGATCGAAGTAATCCTGAACCCGGCGGACGTGGCGGAGGTGTTTCGCAGATTTCCGTACCCGCCGGCTAAGTAGCCGGCGAACGGCTGAGCTGGCCGGGGCGCTATGGACCGGGCAGGGCGGGATCCAGCCCAGGCCGCAGAGTTGAAGCCGTGACGTGAGGTCACCGGGTGGGGTCGTGGCGGACCCATAGCCAGCTTTATCCGCGACGTCGCGGCGCTGAGCGTCATTGAGACCCGAGTTGTCCTCGGGTGCTGGGTGATCTGGCATTGCTGGTCCTCGTTCCGGGCCCCGGGACGGCCAACCTGGGCATATCCAACTCAGCCATGCTTCCGTCCGGCCGCGTACCGGTCGGCTATCCGGAGGGGTGCGTGTAACAGCGCCGGGCGGTGCGTCGAGCTTGATGGGCAGGTCATCCAGGGCGGGGACATCCATCGTGGTGGTGACCACCCCGGGTTCCTCGCACTGCCACCGGGCTTGGAACCTATCTCCCAATGCGCGCACGGCCACGTTGTCGGAGAGCCCCAGGGCGTGGAACCGCTTGATGCCATCGACTCGCGCCGCGGCCGCAAGCGCGCCGAGCAGCAGCGTCCCGATGCCGCGGCCCTGATAGGCGTCGGCCACGGTGAGCGCGATCTCGGCGGAGCCAGGGTTGTCTTTGTCGCGGACAAACCGGGCGTCGGCGACCACGGGCCCGTCGACGCCGTCGGTCACGACCCACACGAAGTGGTCGACGTAGTCGACCTCACACAGATAGGTCAGCTGCGCCGCGTTGGGAGCGCCGCCGGAAAAGAAACGCCGGTACAGCGTTTCCGGCGAGAACTCCACCCTGCCCCTGCCGACGCGCTCGGCGTCGCCGGGCAGGACGGGGCGCAAGAACAGCTCAGTGCCGTCTTTGGCCCGCACTGGGATCGGCGTGATGAATGCGGCTAATCGCTGGCGAGCGGTGCGGACCATCCGCTCGGCGATATCCGGTATCGCGAGCATGCACTCAAAGGCGCTCTGGTATCCGAGGTAGCCGCACACGTCATCGTTAGCGATCACGGTCGCCGTCCTGCGCGCATGTCGCAGCAAAGCGATTTCCCCGACGATAAGCCCCGGCGGCAACTCAGCCACGAAGACGTGGCCATCCGGGCCGACGTGTCTGATCTCAACCCGGCCCGAGGCGATGATCGCAAACGACAGAGCCCGTTCGCCCTGCCGCATCAACACCTCACCGGGGACCGCCTGCAGCGGCCGCAGATTGGCCGCCAATACCGCGAGGGCCGCAACGGGGATATCGGCAAAGAACTCGAGCGAGGCCAATTCCTCGGCGCCGACGGCGGTCAAGCCGCTCATTGCGACCTGCTTGCTAACCGGGCAGCAACCATCGGCACGCACACGCAGTCGGGGGCGGTGTCTTCCCGGGCCGGTTGACCGGATCCGAGCACCTGGTTGGGCAGCGACAGTCGGATGACCTTGCGCCACGCCGAGGCGACCTGGCGGTACATCGGGCCGGTGGTGTAAGTGAGGCCGTAGCGGTCGAAGAGTTCCTGGACCTTGGGGGCGATCTCCTGGTAGCGGTTACTGGGAAGGTCCGGGAAGAGGTGGTGCTCGATCTGGAAGGACAGGTTGCCCGTCATCAGGTGAGTGAGGCGGTTACCGCTGATGTTGGCCGAGCCCAGCATCTGCCGCAGGTACCATTGGCCGCGGGTTTCGCCGTCGATGGAATGGTATTCGAAGGTCTCTACCCCTTCGGGGAAGTGCCCGCACATGATGACCGAGTGGGTCCACAGGTTGCGGACAAGGTTCGCGGTGAGGTTGGCGGTCAGTGTTGTCGGGGCTGAGATTCCCGACAGCAGCGGGTGGATGAGGTAGTCGCGGGTCGCTTGTCGGCGGACCTTGCGCAGGGTGGCGCCGACGATCCTGCGAAACTCGGGGTCGCTGCGGCGGTCTTTGCGGAGATTTTTGCCTAGTTTGAGGTCGTAGGCGGCGATGCCGTACTGAAAGAAACAGGCGTTGAGGAAGTTCCAGAGCGGCTGGCCGAGATGGAAGGGGTGCCAGGGCTGGTCTTCGTCGACCCGCATGATGCCGTAGCCGAGGTCGCCGTCTTTGCCCAACACGTTGGTGTAGGTGTGGTGCAGCTCGTTATGGGAGTGCTTCCACTGTTCGGATGGGGAGGCGCTGTCCCATTCCCAGGTGGTGGAGTGAATTTTCGGGTCGCGCATCCAGTCCCATTGGCCGTGCATCACGTTGTGCCCGATTTCCATGTTTTCCAGGATTTTCGCCAGCGCCAGCCCGGTGGTGCCGAGCAGCCAGGCCGGCGGGAACACCGACACCAGCAGCACCAGGCGGCTGGTGGCTTCCAGGCTGCGTTGGGCGGTAATCACCTTGTGGATGTAGGTGGCGTCACGTTCGCCGCGGCTGGCGATGACCTGTTCGCGGATGGCGTCGACTTCGCGTCCGAGGGTTTCGATGTCCTCGTCGCTGAGATGCGCTACCGGGCTGGTCGGCTTCTTCTGCAGTGCGGTCATGAGAAAAGGTCTCCTTAAAAGGTGTGGTTGGTGGGATCAGAGGTCGAGTTCGCAAGGTCCCGCGGCGGCGGACACGCAGGTCTGCACCAGCACGCCGTCGCCGGGGTTGGCTGAGGTGAGGTCGCCGTTGCGCAGGTCACGCACGGCGCCTTGGCGCAGCGGGACGACGCAGCCGAAGCACACACCCATCCGGCAGCCCGACGGCATCAACACCCCGACGTTCTCGCCGGCATCGAGCAAGCTGGTGGCGCCGTCGCTAACCACGGTGGTGTCGGATCTGGTGAAGGTGACTGTGCCGCCGACTCCGGTGGCGACCACGGCGGCCTGGAACCTTTCGGTGTGCAGTCGATCCGAGATGCCGGCAGCCGCGTAGTGCTGTTCGAGGGCGTCGAGCAGCGCCCCGGGACCGCACGCCCAAGTGTGCCGTTCGGCGAGGTCAGGTACCAAGGCGGTCAGCGCGTCGGGCGTCAACCGGACGTCGGTACTGGTGTGCCGCTCGGTGAGCCGGAGGCGCCCGCCTGCGGCGAGGGTGCGCAGTTCCCCCCGGAAAATGGTGTCCTCAGCGGTGCGGGCGGAGTGCACCAGGACCACGTCCGCCAGTTCGTGCAGGGATTCGCGCAGCATGCCCATCACCGGGGTAATGCCGCTGCCGGCGGTCACGAACAGCACCTTGGTCGGCCGCGGGGCGGGCAGGACGAAGTCGCCGGCGGGCTGGTCGAGCTGCACCACGGTCCCGACACGCGCTCGGCGGACCAGGTGGGTGGAGACTTTTCCGCCGGCGAGGGCTTTGACGGTGATGGTAAAGCAGCCGTCGGCGCTGGTGGGGGTGGTCACCGAGTAGCTTCGCCACTGCCGTACCCCCTCGACGTCGACGCCGATGCGCACATACTGGCCGGCGACCGGGGTGCACCAGCGGCGCCCAGGGCGGATGCGCACCGTGACGGCGTCGCGGGTCTCGGGGTGGATCGCCTCGATGCGGCCCCGCAGATCGGTGCCGCTGTGCAGTGGCCGCACGATGTCGAGGAAGTCTTCGGGCACCAACGGTGTGGTGACCAGCCCGGCGAACCTGCGGAACCGGCCGCCGGCGGTGTGCGCGGCGACCGCGGTGCGCTCGGTCGTGGAAATCGTCATGTCTCTATGGTTAACTACGAAAGCGGGTAAAATCTTGACCTAGACAAGTGAAAGTGGGGCTACGTTTTGTTCTCTGCGAACAATTCATGACGTCGGCGCAGGTGTGGCTGCCCGACGGTGTGGTGTCGGCGATGTGGTCAGCGCTGCCCTCGGTTGCTGAGCGCACGGTGGCCACGGTCATCGCCGAGGTGCCCAGCTATGCCGATGCGTTCAGCGGAAAAATGGGCCGCACCATCGAGAAAGCGGTGCAGCAAGCGCTGCAAGGGTTCCTCAAAGAGGCCACCGAACCTCGCGGCGACGAGACCACCACCCCGATGGGTCCAGCGCTCGACGGCGCGTACTCGCTGGGCCGCGGTGAAGCCCGCAACGGTCGCTCCACCGATGTCCTGCTGGCCGCCTACCGCACCGGCGCCAGGGTTGCATGGCGCGATCTGAGCGCGATCGCCGTCTCCCATGGGCTGGCCGGTGATGCGCTGGCGCTATTCGCCGAGCTGATGTTCGCCTACATCGACCGACTGTCGGCGTTCAGCGTGGCCGGACATGCCGACGAACTCGCTGTCACCGGGCTGGCCCGCCAGCGCAACCGCGAGCACCTGGCGCTACAACTCCTCAACGGGGCGCCGCCTGAGGATCTCGCTGTCGCGGCCGAACGCGCCGACTGGTCCCCTCCGCTTACGCTGACCGCCGTGGCTATGCCCGACAGTCACGAACGCGGCATTGCCGCACTACTCGACCCGCGCACCCTGCGACTGCCCGACGACTACACCGACACCGACGGCAACCCACTGACCATCCTGCTGATCCCCGACGCCGGAGGCCGAGCACGGTCGGGTTTGATCGAATCGTTCGCCGGCCGCCGCGCGGTGATCGGTCCGGACCGACCATGGATCGACGTCGCATCCTCCGTGCACCGTGTGCTGCGCGCCGTCGAATTGAATCTGGCACCTGACACCACCGTAGACACCAACGCCTACCTGACCGATCTCGTGCTGCGCGCGGACACCGATGCCCTCGCCGATCTTCGGGCCAAAGCCCTTGCTCCGCTAGATGATCTGCGTCCCGCCGTCAAAGACAAGCTCATCGAAACCCTCCGCGCATGGCTACTTCACCACGGACGACGCGACGACGTCGCGGCCGCGCTCTACGTGCACCCTCAAACCGTCCGCTACCGGCTCGGCCAACTCCGCGACCTTTACGGAGACCGGCTCGAAGACCCCACAACTGTGCTGCAACTCACAATTGCACTCGGCGCCACCGAACCTGATACCGGGCCTAGACCACCAGATACGACTCCGCTACCTCCACCCGGCGCGCCAGCCAGAGCGCCGTCATAGCCCCCCGGCGCAGGGGACGGCCCCGACCCCCCGGAGGTAAACAGGGAGCCCGCGCCGTCGCGCGCGCGGAGGTGTTATCGGCGTCGTGTCGGCGCGGCTTTGCGTTGGGGTCCGACGACCTGGCGGAGTGGGGCGAGAAAGGTTCGAGCGGTGTCGGGGAATTTGGTGCGAGCGTAGGCGGCGACGGTGCGGTAGACGGGTTTCTGCAGCCGGCAGACGGCGGCGTCGAGGCCGGGCGGGACGACGTTAGCGGGCACGAAGGTGGGGCCGAGGCCGGCGGCGGCGAGCCCGACGGCGGCGGCGACCTCGGCGAGGCGAGTCGCCGACTTGGGGACGAAGCCTGATTGCGCGCAGACGGTGACCAGCCATTCGGCCAGGCCGTGGTCGCGATCGAAGGTGACCCAGTGCCGGTCCGCGAGGGTGGCAAGGTCTAGGCGGCCCTTGACCGCGGCTGGGTCGTCGGGGGGCAGGAGGACGACGAACTCTTCGCGCCCAAGTCGGATTGACTCGCCGCTCCAGCGTCGCGGGGTGGGGCCGACCGCCAGATCACTGACGCCGGAGGCGACCGCTGCTTCCAGGGCGTCCCGGTGGCGGTAAGAGATCACGTTGATCGCCACGTCGGGATGGATGCGGTGCCATTGAGTCAATGCCTTCGGGAGGATGCCGATGGCCATCGAGCCGACGGTGGCGATTTCTAGGCTGCCGGTTTCGAGTTGAGCGGCGGCGCGTGCGGCGCGGCGCGCGCGTTCCGCGGATAGCACAGTGCTCTGCGCGTCGGGGAAGAACTCCCGGCCGGCCGAAGTCAGGCGCACCCCGCGGGGGAGCCGTTCGAACAGTCGGCAGCCGAGTTCCTTTTCCAGCGCGCTGATCTGTTGGCTCAACGACGGCTGGGCGATGATCAGCCGGGTGCTGGCCGCGGCGTAGGACCCCTCCTCGGCGATCGCGACGAAGTATTCGAGTTGGGCGAGGCGCATCACCGCAGCGTAACAACTGACATCATAATTGCCTATGGCAATCGACGTTGACTGATATTGGACCTATGTCGGTGGGTGCGGAACAGTAAGACGCGTCAGAGAGAACGGCCCTGCAGCACAGGCGATCCGGCCGTATGGGGCCACCACAATTATGAAGGAGCGAATGAAATGCGACACGACATCGAGTTCAACGCCGACGGGTTGACCCTGCGCGGCTGGCTGTACCTACCCGAGGGCGCCACCAAGTCCGTGCCCACCGTGGTCATGGCCCACGGCTTCTCCTGCGTCAAGGAGATGTTCCTGGACAAGTACGCCGAGACCTTCGCCGCCGCCGGCTTCGGCGTGCTGGTCTATGACAACCGCAACTTCGGCGACAGCGACGGCATGCCCCGCCAGGAAGTCGACCCGTGGGGCCAGATCCACGACTACCGGCACGCCATCACCTACGCCAGCACCCTTCCCGAGGTCGATGCTGACCGGATCGGGATCTGGGGAACCAGCTATACCGGCGGGCACGTGCTGATCGCGGCGGCGATCGACAAGCGGGTGAAGTGTGTGGTGTCTCAGGTGCCGGTCATCAGCGGCTACCGCAACGCCCACCGCGCGATCGCCGAGGACCGCATCCCGCAGGTGCAGGCGATGTTCGCCGCCGACCGGCTGGCCCGCTTCGAGGGCAAGGAGCCGGCCATGATCCCGGTCGCGACCCTGGACCCGACCGAGATCTCGGTGTTCCCGGGTGAGAACGCCTACAACAGCTTCCAGGGCGCACCGCGCTGGATCAACCAGGTCACGCTGCGGTCGCTGGAGATGTTCTGGGAGCACGAGACCTCCGGCTACGTCGACAAGATCGGCCCGACGCCGCTGCTGATGATCGTCGAAGACGCCGACACCCTCGGTGCGGTCGACCACTCCCTGGACGCCTTCAACCGGGCGCACGAACCGAAGAAGCTCGTCTTCTTCCACGGCGGCCACTTCGACGCCTACGTCCGCGACCAGGAAGTCACCGCCGCGGCCGCCCGCGACTGGTACCTGCAGCACCTGGCCTAAACATCTGGTCCACCCGGTCGGCCACCGCGCAAAAGGGCGGTCGTCGACCGGGCGGGGTCGGTGCGGGACCGCGATGAACCCGGCGCTCCGGTGGGGTGGCCCATCAGTGATGACCGCAACATGCTGGAGGAGTCCACAATGTCAATGAAGTCTCACGAGAACCATGTCCGTCGCGCAGCGGCGCGGCAAGGTCTCGTCCTCGCCAAGTCCCGCACCCGTAACCCCCGCGCTTATGACTACGGCACTTACGGGTTGGTTTGCGTGACCGCGCCGGGCGGACACTGGCGCAGCCGCTGGCTGGTTGCCGGTGATCAGAACACGGGCTACGGACTGACACTCGATGAGGTCGAAGAAGCCCTCGCTGAGTACGCCCGCTCAGAGTTACAGCCGTCCGTACAGGGAAGTTTGACCTGTGAGTTGCCGACGAGTTGTGTCACTCTTGTGTCACTGACACCGGGGCGTGAACTGGGTACAGTACGGGACCGGATCGAGAAGATCGCTCAGCGGGACGCGGGACGGGCTCAGGTCGGTCTCGTAGTCGCGCACGCGGATATCGTGGTACGGCGTGGAACTGACCATCGTGACATCGACGGTTCCGGGCGCCACACCAAGCTCGTCGAGCCGCCGGGCCGCCGCGAGCGCCGTCCACAGACCCGCAAACCCGGACCCGAGAACCAGGACACGCGTGGGGTCGGTCATGCGGTCGGCAATCTCTGCGGGTCGAACATCGAGATTGGGTGGTCGGTGGCGCGATCGATGGCCAGGTCGGCAAGGATCTCGCCGACCACCGGAACGAATTTGAAGC
>Ga0209655_10000528_pt1 | contig 14538 bp, 16 predicted proteins | sample BogFormECP03_OM2_FD_188236 | JGI IMG/M metagenome (GOLD analysis project Ga0209655, IMG submission 188236) | Bog forest soil microbial communities from Calvert Island, British Columbia, Canada - ECP03_OM2 (SPAdes) (version 2) | ecosystem: Environmental > Aquatic > Freshwater > Wetlands > Bog ...
AAGGAGGGGAAGCGGCCTGGGTTGAGCCAGAACCACTTCCCGGGGTGTGTCCTAGAAGCGATTACAAGATTAGACGCCTGCGGCTGGAAAAGGTTGCATTAAACTGCGCGCGCGAAAAAATAGCACAAACCTCAATAAAACAGGTACTTGCGCCACTTTTCGTCGCGATGCCCGATCAATCGCATCAGCTGCCGCGAAGTGTGCAGCGTAAAAGGCCGCGGCCGCCGCTGCAATTTGATTCCTGCTTCTTCCGGCGTGCGATCGCCTTTGCGGTTGTTGCACGTGTAGCAGCACGCCACCAGATTTTCCCACGTCGATCGCCCGCCGCGCGAACGCGGCATCACGTGATCCAGCGTCAGCTCCGAAGCAGGGAACGCCCGCGCGCAAAACTGGCAAGTATTCCTGTCGCGCAGCAAAATATTTTTCCGCGAAAGCGCCCGGCTCTGCTGCGGAATGTGCCGGTAACTCAGCAGACGAATCACCGACGGCACCTGAATCGCTTTCTGCGTGGAATGTACTTCCGTGTGGTTGGTTTCTTCGGCCTGCGCGACGCCCTTCAGCATCAGCACCAGCGCGCGTCGCACCGCCGTCACGTTGATCGGCTCGAACGTCGCATTCAGCACCAGCACAGGAGCTTGCATCACGGAAGGACGGCTCGCTGCAGATTTAATCGGGGTGACAGTCTCCGGCGTGACTCCGCCCAGCCCGATTGCGGGCCGGGGCCGTAAGCCATGCTTGAGCCGCAATTCCATTTGCGCCGCCTTTGCGTCGCTCGACGAGTCTCCTTAACTTCTACGGATGCTCGTCGCACCCTGTTGGTTTGCCCTGCTTGATTCTGTTTCTCGCTGCAACTGCTGCTGGGGACCCGTGGGTGACCAGCCTGGAACCACTCGCGCTACCGTCAATCCCAGCACTGCCGCCGCGCCCGCCTGCTTCAGGGCCCGCGCGCATGAATCCAAGGTCGCGCCAGTCGTCAATACATCATCTAGCAGCAGAACTCGCAACTTGTCAACCCGCAGCCCTTTGCGGGTCGCGTAGGCGCCACGTACAGATTCCCAATGCTCCTTGCGAGAGAGCACCAGCCGCGCTGGCCGCGGTTTCGTGCGCATCAGCAAATACGCGCCCTGCTTCAAATGCAGCCTGCGCGCCAGCGGCCGCGCGATCAATTCCGCCTGGTTATAGCCCCGTTCGCGCTGCCGGTCAGGATGCAGCGGCACCGGCACGATCACGTCCGCGCGAAACGCCTCGCCTTCGCGCTCTACAATCTCCGCCAGGCGCGCCGCAAACCAATCGCCCAGCCGCGTCACTTCCTCATATTTCAGCAGCAGAATTGCGTGGTGCAAAGCGTCGTTGTACAACCCATAACTTCGCGCTCGATCGAAAGCGTAGTTGCCTTCGCGGCACAGCCGGCACAAAGGTTTAACGGCCTCGACGTACGTAGCAGCCGCCGCTCCGACACCTATCCCCGCTGCAAAGGGCAGCCGCGCCGATTCCGCAATGGTTGCGGTTGTCAACATATTCGGGGGAAACGGCCGCCCGCAACACTCGCACATCGGTTGCCGTATCGGCTCGAACGACGCCAGGCATGACTCGCAGATCGGAATGCGGCTCGCAGTCAGCAGCGTGGTCGCACAGATCCTGCAAGGCGCTGGGAACAGCACTGCGGCAAGCGCGTCAATGGCGGTTCGCAATATCAAGTTGTCGCTAGCAAGCGAGAGGGGGCACCGCGAACGCTACTCCACCAAAGCAACGAAGGATAGATGGTAGTTCTACGGACGGCTGGATGGTCCGCGCACACTGGCATCCGGAATCCCTGGCTCGTCTCGGCAGGGTGCGGCCGGTGTTGACCTGGCAGTTGTGGCGGCGCACCTTAGTGCGCCACCGCCGCAGCGCTAAAAAAAGACGGCGATCCCATAAAGCGGGACCGCCGTCACAAATTCCCACCGCCGCCGCGCGTGTTACAGCTGCCCCTGCTCCGTCTTTTCCTGGCAGGTAATGCAATACCGCGTCCACGGCACAGCTTCCAGCCTCTTCTGCTGCAGCTCTTCGTGGCACGAATTGCACTCGCCGTACGTGCCATCCTTGATCCGCGCCAGCGCGTTATCCACCAGCGCCAGCAGCGAACGGTCGTTGTGCGTTTGGCCGAACAGGAATTCCTTGGTGTAGGAATTCGCTGCCTTGTCGCCTAGATCCACGGTGGGGTCTTCGTCCGCCTCGCGCCCTTCCTGCTCGGTACGCGCGATGCCGCGCACTAATTCCTCGCGCCGCGTGGCTAATTTCTTTTTGTAATAATCCAATCGTTTCTTGTCCATCGTTCAGGTCCTATGCGAGGCCCAATAGCTCGCTCAAAGCCGCCCAGTGTAACGACACATGCTTCCCTTGTCAAATCAGCGCGCGGCAGCCAGCGACAAAAGGTAAACGTCCAACTTCACCGCTCGCGCCAGCAGTAAGCGTCGCTAACGCTGACACCCTGACCGGGAAGCAAGTCCAGGTCGGTTTCAAATAGATGCTGCATCGCCCGAAAAGGATTCCAACTCGCAGCCGCAGCACTAGCATTGTGCAGATCAAAAGGAGGTTATGTAGCGGCCGCTGTGTCCCGTGTTTTTCAGGACGCAGCGGGCATCTTTCTGTCGCAACGAGACACGTGTTAAATCACTCGTCGTACTCGAACGTAACAATCAGCCGATCTGCTTCTTCGGAAAAATGAAGTGCACTCCGATGCCGCCAATCACCAATACCAAAAACGCGAAGATGCTGCCCTCCGGCCCGACCGTCCCGCCCGTCAGCCACGTAGGCCCATGAAAAGTTGAGTTCAACAAATGTCCCTTCGCCAGAAATCCGCTGTCCGGCACGGAATAAAAAAATGTCTCCGACCAATCCCACGTCGCATGCATCCCAATCGGAAACCATAGGCTCCCAGTCCGCTGCAAGCAGAACGCCGCCAGCACACCAAACGATCCCGCCATCGCCGCACCAAACCACGCTTCGCCGCCATTGCTCAAATGAATCGCGCCAAACAGAATCGAAAGGATAATCGCCGCGGGCCAGAACCCGATCCCCGACCCCAGAGTCGACTGCATGTAACCGCGGAACGAAAATTCCTCGAACAACCCCACCATCAGGAACGCAATCCCGTACAGCGCCCCATATTTCAGCGCGTCTGCGCCCGATAGCGCCACGCTGCCTAAAGAAAATCCATGAAACGCCGCAATCAGCGCCAGCGCCAAAGACAGCATCGCGAACCCGTACGGCACGCCCTGCCAGAACCTTTTCCCGAACGCTTGCTTCAGCGGCAGATAATAATCCGCGTACGTCCGCTTTTCGATCAGCGCCATCACCGCTGTCGAGATCACCAGCGCCAATAATGGAATCGCCTCATAAGATATCGTCGTCGGAGGCGTCATCACGTTCGGATCTTGCGCCTTGAACCACGCGTCCACGCCCGGAGTATGTTTCAGCGCGAATCCCTCACCCTTCAGGCACACGAACATCAGAAAAATAAACAGCAGCAGCCGCCACCCCGCGCGGATTCCGTGCGGCCCCATGAAAAAATTCTCCGTCGCCGGATGCAGCTCCCCTGTGGGACGAATTTCCTCAGCAGCAGGCGAACCGCTCGTCTCTCCGTCCAAGCTCATCGCGTGCCTCCCAACTCCTGCCTACTATACGGCACTCCCATCCAATTAGTTTCAATATCGTCCAGACTGGCGCAGCGCAACTTCAGCCTTCAAACGCGCGTCGCCGATGCCGCCGTTGAATTTGCAGCTCCCGTCCCGCGGAGCGGGACCGGCGCAGTTGCCGTCGCCTTTGAATTTGTAGTTGTTTTTGATTTTGTAGCGGCCGCTCTGCCCCGCGTCTTCCGGGGCAGTGCGGGAATTCTTCAGTGTGCGGAAATCCTTGCAGGTCTTGTATCTGTTTTCATCTGCGTTCATCCGTGGCGCTTTCGAATTGCAGGCCACCCCATCTCAGGCCGAACGGCAAATACCGCGCCTCACGCCTTCGAATTCGCAGTCACCGTAACTTCAACATACTCGCCCTTCTTCAGCTTCACCTCATCCCCATGTTCATCCGTTAACGAATTTTCAATGCGCAGCTTGCGAAACCCGCGGCCCGTCCGTCTCACAGCAATCTGCGCCTTGTCCGGCCGGCTCTTATGCGCAGACGGGATAACCTTATCCACGGTCCCCGGCATGCTGGTGCTCGGGTGTTCCACCACTCGCGCAGTATCCAGAATCCTCGTCATTCTGCGCGCAGACCTCGCCATCCGTGGCTGCGCCATTTCAGTCTTGACGCTCGCCTGCGTAGCGCTACCCGATCCCGGCTTAGCTTTTTTATGTCGCATGAGTCCATGCTGACTTTAAACCGCACCCCGCACAGTTCCATTTCGCACACTTACGAATTACGCTCATGTCCACGCACCCCGGCGCATCCCGACGCCCGATCCTCATTTCTCCGCCCGAAATGTCTTTCCCAGTTCATGCTCCCCCAACCGGAAATAATGCCGAAAATTGTAAATCAGCGGTGACCACTTGGCCGGGTCAATGTAGTTGTCACCAATGATAAGGTCCGGCGCGACGTGCACGCGCACGATCTCCACCTCCGCCGCCAGCCCTCCGCCGAGTTGCCGCAGCTTCTCGCCCACCATACGGTGCATTTTATTGACGCGCGCTTCCATGTGCACCGGGCACTCTAGAGCTCGCGCCGGCTGCACCAGCTCACTGGCGATCGGTGTAAGTCCGGAAATTGCGAACTTGTCTTTCTCGAAGCGAAACTGCTTCGACTTAATTTGCGGAACAGGATCCTTCCCGGTCAGCGGCGCCAGTATCTCCACTTCCCGCCACATACTCGGCGCCGGCAGATTGACGACGCACTCAGGATGCCGCTCCATATTCTCCGCCGTCTTCGTTTCGTCCAATAAACCCAGCATCAACGTCCAACCCAGCGCCCAGAACGACGACATCGGCGCCAGATTCGTCGTGCCGTCTTCGTTCAGCGAGCTGATCAATGCGACAGGCGTGCCAAAGTAGAGTATCTTCGGTTCAATTGTGCGAAATTCCGGTTTTGGCATCTCACCCCGCTCGCACTTTGCAATGTCTCGCATCGTGCCGTCCATCATGTCTGCTGTGTTAACGCCCGGGCATGCTCCGTCGCAGGTTTCCCAGCCATATGCATTGTTTTCGGATAGACCAGATCCCGGCGAACGAACAAAACCGCGCCGCTCAGTGGAGGTGCACCCGACCTGAAAGCAGCACAATCAGAATAATCAGTATCACCACGCTAACGACGCCCAGCGGGAAATAGCCCCAACTCTTGCTGTGTGGCCAAACAGGAAGGCTCCCCACCAGCGCAATAACCACCGCAATCGCCAGAACGAAGATCAGCGCCATGTGGTTGCAACCTTTTTGGCGGGAGCCGTGGATTCTCGCCGCGTTTCCATCGGGACGGATCCTGTCACGCGAGATTCCGCGAGTCTTTGCTTCACGCCGGCAAGCACTTCCTGGGAGGACTGTTTCTCGGCTTTATTGCTGGACATACCCTGATACTGTCACGCGCGCGAGCCCGATACTGTCCCATCCAGCACACACTCGTATCCCGCGCCTTACTTCCTTCCCGCGCGTTTCTGCGCAATCACCAATCCGCGCGGCGTGGAGAGCAACACTACCGAAATCAAGCCCTCCTGCTCCAAACGCAGGGCCGCTTCGCGCACCACCTTAAAATGCGAGCTCGCGTCGTGAATCAAAATCAATCCGCGCGGATCAATTTGCGGTAGAAAACGCCGTATCTCCTGTTCGCGGATCGTCAAATGGCTGTCGCTGAATAGCAGATCGATGGTGCCGTCAATCGGCGTGTCCAGGCTGGAAGCATTGCGGTACTCAATCCAATCGCGCAGCCCGGAAAGGTCAATGCGCTGCTTGGCCTTGGCAAAAATATCAGGATCGAACTCAATCGTGATCAGCTTTCCGAATCCGTTAGCCTTCAGCCCTTCCGCCATCTTGATCGCGCTGTATCCGATAAAAGTTCCGGTCTCCACAATCAATTGCGGCTTCGCGGTGATCACGATGGATTTCAGAAAATCCAAAATCTCCAATTCCGAACTCTGCGAGTCCACCATCTGCCACCATTCCGGATGCGGGCATTCCGGCGTGGGCCCCACGTACTCCGGCTGAACGAAATCCTCCTGCTCGCTCACCCGATCCAGAATGTGATGCCCCTCATAACGCTTCACGAATCGCGGCACGATCACCGCAATCACCGCTCCGCCGGCCAAAATCGCCACGACGCAGCCGGTCACCGCCGCCGCACCGTGCGGAACGTGCGCCCGTCCGCCGAACACCGCGGTTTCAATCAGCTGGTACGCGCCTCCAAGGATCAGCCATTCTCCAAACACGATTCCTGCAGGCCGCTGAAATTGCAGTTGCCGCCGGCCTTCGCTCCACAGAAAAAACGCCAGCAGCCCAGCCGCCGCAATCCCCCAAGTTTCCGGCGCATACAGCGGCACGTTGCCGCTGACAACCGCCAGGGGAATCAGCCCACACGCCACGCCAGCGGTTGCCGCCAGGCATGCAACGTCCAGCGCCGTAAGCAGCCGCCATCCAGCACGCTTATGGAACGTAAGGCGCCGGCGTTGCAGATCAGCGCGCAAAGTGACGCCGGCAGCGATGATGAACAGAACGTAAACCAATAGCGTCATTGCGAATTACTCCGCGCAGCCGGAGCGAGCGCAACTACAAGCACGCGGGTGAAAGTCGAAGAGTCAGAAGCAATCAATGTGGCCCAATCTGAAGTTCGCAACTGGAAGTTCACCGCAGGAGTCTAGGAGGTAAGCAGGTCTGTTGGCAAGCCCGTGACGCGGTCGGCAGTTAGTTGCACTGGCCCGCCTGACCATAGGCAGCCGTCCCAGCGGCCATCAATACCCGCTACGCGTTTTCCGCCGACGCTACTTCCGCCGGCATTCCCATATTCACCGGCATTTGCTTGTGCGTCAGCCTACCCAACTCAAAAAACGCGCTGGAAGCCGCGTTCTGCATCGCCAGCGAGCTTTCCACGCCGCAGGTGCAGCCCGGACATTCCCGCCGCACCATGGCCTCGCACTGCCGCACATAATCCTCGGACGCTAAAATCGTCGCAAGGCTATCCTTCAGAATATTTCCCACCGGTTTCAGCGGATAGCATCCGGTCATCACGTCGCCATTCGAGAGCACGAACATCTGCAGGTAACCCAGAATGCAGGGCGGCTCCGCCACCAGCTGCCGCTTGAAATATTTGGTCACATATTCCACTTCGTACTCCGGCCGCTTCAGGTCGTCGCGCAGAAATTTCGCGATTTCCTTCACGTCGCCGCCTTCCGGCCACATCGAATCCATGTCCGCGTCCTTAATAAAATAAATACTCTGGCTCAGGACGTTGTACTGCACCTCGGCGCCCACTCCGTGCGCCACTTCCGCCAGTTTCCCCAGCTCCTTCGCGGAAATGCGGTTCAGTGTGACGGCAATCGAAACTTTTTTCCCGCGCAGCAATTTGATCCCCTGCATCGCCAGATCAAAATAGCCGTCAATCCCGCGGATCAGGTCGTTCGTCGCTTCCAAGCCATCAATGGAAATGCAAACCTTCGTGATCGCTGAAGCGTTAATCTCTTTGTGCATCTTCTTGATCAGCAGCCCGTTGGTCTGCAGAATCACTTCACTGAAGGGGCGCATATCTGCGCGCCGCATGATTTCAAAGAGGTCGGTGCGCAGCAGTGGCTCGCCACCGGTAAATCGCAGCGAGCGAATTCCTGCGGCTCCGATTTCGTTCAGCAGCTCCACAGCGCGGTCGGCCTTGATTCCGTCGTGCCAGCGCGTCTTCCAATAATCGCAGCTGATGCACTTCGCCTGGCAATTCTCGGTCAGCTTCACATGCGCCGCCAGCGGCCGGATCTTCGAAGGCAGAAATTTCTCCGAAAAATTGCTACCCAGCCACACGCGCGTCAAATACAAACCAGAAAACGACATCCAGCACTCCTCGGACGGCCCCGCAAACTAAAAACCCCGATAATTCCCCAAGCGTCCAACGAAGATTATACAGCCTGCGCCAAACTGCCGCAACGCGCTCCCGCCGACGTGTGTTATCAGCCTGCGCTGCCCTCGCTCAACATCTCCCTCGCCGCCAGCGCGTAAATCGCCGCGCATTCCGCGACGCGCCGCATATCCACATATTCCTTCGGCCCATGCGCCACCGCCAACAGCCCCGGCCCATAGGCATAAGCCGGAACTCCGAGCGCGGCATAAAACCGAATCTCGAGCAGCCCCGGACACATCTCAAATCGCGGCGCCTTGCCCGTCGTAACTCGCACGCTTTCGGCCAGCGCTCGCCCCAGCGTTTCGTCCTCGCCGCAAGCCGCCGCTCGCCCCTCCTGTAATATCTCCCACTCCAGCGGAATCCCGTCGCGCTTGCAATCTTCCAGCACCCCAAGCAGTCGCGCTTTCTCAGCCTCTAGATTCTCCTCGGGGTTAATCCGCCGGTCCACCGTGAACCAACACTCCTCCGGCACCACGTTGAAGTTCGTACCGCCGCCGCTCTCTCCGCCCAGCATCAAAATGGAATTGCGCGCTGCGGAACTGCCCCGTGTCAGGCCACGTTTCATTTCACACTCCGCGCCAATATTGTGCGCCGTGGTCCGCCGCTCCACCTCGCGCTTCAACCCTTGCAATCGTTCCACCACGCAATGCATCCGTTCGAACGCGTTTTCTCCCAAATGCTGCAATCCCACGTGCGCCGCTTTCCCCAGCACCCGCACGCGCGAAGTAATCGCCCCGCGATTCGCATTCCACACCACTCCGCTCGTGGGCTCCGCCGTCAACATCCCGATCCCGCCCCGCCCCAGCAATCCGTTCCGTTCAAGCCACGCCGACCCTTGCGCTCCCCCCGTTTCTTCATCCGGGACCAGCAGCAAGCCAATTTTCCCGTCCACCTCCGCCCCGCACTCCCGCAGCGCGCACATCGCGTAAAGCATCGCCACAATCCCGCCCTTCATGTCGCAAGCCCCGCGCCCAAACAGGAAATGCCCCTTCCGCAAAGGTTTGAATTGCTCGCGCGCCTGCGCCGGAACCACATCGTAGTGCCCGTGAAAATACAGCGCCCGCTTCCCAGGTCCATATCCCGCCAACAGGCAAACCGGATCTGCGCCTCGCGAAGCAGCAGAGCCTTTCGCCTTCGTCGATTTCGCAGGCTGCAGCCGTTGAATCGTGAGCCCGAACCCGCGCAACTTCCTTTCGAGCAAGCGGGTAATCGCCGCATAATTCCTCCCCGGCGGATTCTCCGTAGGTACGGCGACAAGCTCCGCCAGCAGCCGCGCCATCTCCCGCTCGCGCGCCCGAGTCCATTTCACAATCGCTGCCGGCAACCCCGCCGCTCCGCCAACTCGCCCCGCCTCTCCTCCGTGCCGAACACCCATAGACGACGATGCTACGAATCGTCACGTCGTCCGCCAAGCTCCATTTTGGTTCCTGCCCGCAGCATGCCGTCAGGGTTGCGGCCAACCTCCGCCGCTGTTAAAATCTTACGTTTGCGAGCGTGGAAGAGCCGCAATCCTTATCCGCTATCCTGGACATCCTTCCATGAACGGAACCATTTCGCGCGCAGCACAGCTTTTGGGGGAGGACTGGTTTGGCTAAATACGATGTTGTGATTATCGGCAGCGGGCCGGGCGGATACGTCGCAGGCATCCGCGCCGCGCAGTGGGGCCTGAAAGTCGCCGTCGTCGAAAAAGATCCTTTTCTTGGCGGCACTTGCCTGCACGTCGGCTGCATCCCCACGAAAGTGTTCCTGCATCACGCCGATATTTACGATCACTTCAAACGCGCTGAAGAATTCGGCTTCTCCGTCGAGAACGTAAAAATCAATTGGCCCGCCATTCTCGCGCGCAAAGACAAAATCGTAAAAAAGCACGCCGGCGGAATCAACTTGCTGTTCAAAAAGAATAAAGTCGAGTCCATCACCGGCTGGGGCAGGATCGTCGGCCCAGGCCGCGTCTCCGTGGAAAAAGACGGCAAGATCACCGAGCTCGAAACCGCGAATATCCTGATAGCCACCGGCTCCGCGGCGCGCTCGCTGCCAGGAGTCGAAATTGACGGCACTACGGTCCTCACCAACCGCGAAATTCTCGGCCTGCAGCAGATCCCGAAATCCATGATCGTAGTCGGCTGCGGCGCGGTAGGCGTCGAATTCGCGTCGATTTTCAACACGTTCGGCTCCGAAGTCACCCTACTCGAAGCGCTCCCGCGCGTAGTGCCCCTCGAAGACGAGGAAATTTCCGCCGAGTTGCACAAAGCCCTGGTGAAAAAGGGCATGAAAATCGAACTCGAAGCCAAAGTCGAGTCCGTGAAGAAAGATGCCAACGGCGCCACAGTCGTTTACAAAGACAAAACCGGAAAAGCCCAAACCATCAGCGCTGAAAAGGTTTTAATCGCCGTCGGCCGCCGGCCGCTGACCGAAGATATCGGCCTGGAAAAAACCAAAGCCAAACTCGAGCGCGGGTTCATTCACACCAACGCCTTCCTTGAAACCGACGAGCCGCACCTCTACGCCATTGGAGACATCGTCGCCGGCCTGCCACAACTTGCCCACGCCGCTTCCATGGAAGGAATCATCGCCGTCGGACGCATGGCTGGAAAAGAAGTGCAGCCCTTCGATCGCAAGCGCTGCCCGAACTGCACCTACTGCGAGCCGCAGATCGGTTCCATCGGCCTCACCGAAAAACAAGCCCGCGACGCCGGCTTCCAGGTGAAGACCGGAAAATTCCCGTTCCTCGGCAACAGCAAAGCCACGATTCTCGGCAACCACGAAGGCTTCATCAAAGTAGTAGCCGAAGAAAAGTACGGCGAAATTCTAGGCGTGCACGCCATCGGCCCGCTAGCCACGGAAATCATCGCCGAGCCGGTCGCTGCCCTCGGCCTGGAAGCCACGCTCGACGACATGGCTGCCACAATCCACGCACACCCCACAGTTTGGGAAGCAATGGGCGACGCATTCAATTCCGTGCGAGGCCTAAGCATCAATTACTAGCGCGTGGCGGGGAAAATTTGTAGCAGACGTTTTGGTTGCATAGTCAATCTTGCCTGTGCAGTTAAAGCAATACTGATCGGCGGCAATCCGCCGGAAACGGCTACGGTTTCGTGAAGCATCCAGAGAAAATCTGCTGGCAAGTAAACGCGGGCCTCCTGCCTTACGCCCCAGCCTGCGCGCTTCAATATCAACTCGTAGAAGCCCGCAAAGCCGGCGCCATCCCAGACGTCCTGCTCTTCTGCGAGCATCCTCACACCATCACCCTGGGCCGCAACGGCAAAAAAGAACATCTCCGCGCCAGCAATCATCTGCTATCCCAAATGAACGTCGCTTTCCACGAAACCAACCGCGGCGGCGACATCACCTACCACGGCCCCGGACAAATCGTCGGCTACCCCATCCTCGATCTCACGGAACACCGTCGCGACGTCCGTTGGTACGTCCAACAACTCGAAGAAACCATGATTCGCGCCACAGCCGATTTCAGCGTCACGGCCGCGCGAGTTGAAGGCCGCCACGGCATCTGGGTCGGCCAGCCCCCGACAGAAGAAAAACTCGCCGCCCTGGGCGTGCACCTCAGCCGCTGGGTCACTTCGCACGGCTTCGCGTACAATGTTGCAACCGATCTGCGATACTTTGATCTAATCGTCCCGTGCGGCATTGCCGGCAAGCGCGCCACTTCTCTCGAACGCGTGCTGGACCGCGCCGTCCGATCGGACGACGTCCGGCCCAGGCTGGCCGCGCATTTCGGCGAACTGTTTGAGCGCAACATGCTGCAAGTCTCACGCGCCGCACTCGAGGAAAAATTGCAACATCACATCCAACACGCGCTCGCGCCACGCCCCAGCGAACTCTTGGAACTAAAAGGGAGCCTGGCATGACCCAACAGGTGGCTCAATCCGCGGCTCAATCCAGCACCCAGCCGCTCACCCGCCAACAGCACCTCGACCTTTACTACTACATGCAGCTTAATCGCCAGCTCGAAGAGCGCATGGTCCGCCTCTTCCGCCAAAATAAAATCGTCGGCGGCCTCTATTCTAGCCTCGGCCAGGAAGCCGTCTCCGTCGGCACCTGCTACGCCCTGGAAAAACGCGACTGGATCGCGCCCATGATTCGCAACATTGGCGCGCTGCTGGTAAAAGGAGTCCCCCCCCGCGACATCTTCACCCAGCACATGGCGAAATTCACGTCGCCCACGCTGGGCAAAGACGGCACCAGCCATTTTGGCGACCTGAAAGTCCGCCACATCGTCTCTCCGATCTCGATGCTCGGCGATTTGATCCCGGTCATGACCGGTGTCGCCATGGCCGGCCGCTACCTCGGACAAAATATCGTCGCGCTCACATGGATCGGCGACGGCGGCAGCTCCACCGGCGCATTCCACGAAGGTCTCGGCCTTGCAGCGTCCCAGCGCGCTCCCTTTGTCCTCATCATTGAAAATAATCAGTGGGCCTACTCCACTCCCGTTTCACGCCAGGTGCCCATACAGAATCTCGCCGACCGCGGCGCCGCGTACGGCATCGCCAGCGTCATCGTGGACGGCAACGACGTAGTCGCCGTCTATCAAGCCTCGAAAGAAGCCGTCAACGAGTGCCGCGCCGGCCGCGGCCCGCGCATCATCGAAGTGAAAACCATGCGCATGCGCGGCCACGCCCAGCACGACCCAGCCGAATACGTTCCCAAGGAAATGTTCGATTACTGGAAAGCGCGCGATCCCCTCACGCTCTACGAAAAGTACCTAACGGAAAATAAAATCTGGGACGCTGCCGCGAAATCCGAAATTGACGCGCGCATCGAACGCGAGCTGGACGTCGAACAGAAATTCGCCGAAGATTCGCCGCTCCCTCCGCCCGAACTGGCCGAAGAAGGAGTGTACTGCGACGGCTGCCACAAAATTGAAGCTGACTGGAAGCGCGCAAAATCCGAAGTATCGCCGCCGAAATCCAGTATTGACCCCACTTGGCGCTTGAAAGATTTACCCGCGTACACCCAAGCCGCGATCACCGGAGGCAACGGGGTGAAAAATCCCGCGCAGGCGCAGGTGCCCGCGCCCGCGTCCGCGCCAGCCGCGGCATCTTCGACGGCCCCGCCGCTGCAAAAGTCCGCCCCGGCGCCCGCGCCCGAACGCGTCGAATCTCAGCCGGAACATTTGGCCGCTGGCCTTGCCGCCGAGGATCCAGCCGTACCCCGCGTCCCCTTCGGCCGCGGCCCGAAAGACAAAGCCTTCCGCCAAAGTCCCGAGAATCCCCAAAACAAACCAGCCTACAGCCGCGCGCCCAAAGAAAAATCCTTCGCCCGAACTCAGCCAGAGAAATCCTTCAGCAAAAGCCCGCGCAACAAGTCCTTCGGCAAGAACGCTCAAGGCAAGCCATTCACGAAAAATCCGCAGGATAAACAGGGGAGGCGCTGACCATGTCCCACACCGCTCCGAACCTGTCCTCCAAAACCGTCCCCACTTCCGGCCCCATCACTATGGTGGATGCTATCCGCCAAGCCATGTTCGAGGAAATGGAGCGCGACCCCGCCGTCGTCGCCATCGGCGAAGATATTGGCGTCTATGGCGGCGCCTTCAAAGTCACCGACGGCCTGCTCGCGAAATTCGGTCGCGAACGCGTCATCGAAACGCCCATCGCCGAAACCGCGATCATCGGCGCGGCCTGCGGCATGAGCTTCCTCGGCCTGCGCCCCGTCGCCGAAATGCAGTTCATTGATTTCATCGCCTGCTGCTTCAATCAGGTCACGAACTTCGTTGCCAAATCCCATTACCTCTGGGGCGCGCCCGTGCCTATGGTCATTCGTGGCCCTTCCGGCGGCGGCGTGCACGGCGGCCCATTTCATTCCGCGAATCCCGAAATGTATTTCGTGCATACGCCGGGGCTGAAAGTGATTTATCCTTCCACGCCGTCGGATGCCAAGGGCCTGTTGAAGTCCGCGATACGCGACAACAATCCCGTGCTGTTCTTCGAGCACAAGTATCTGTACCGCCGGCTGAAGGAAGAAATGCCGCCGGGCGATTACACCGTGCCCATCGGCAAGGCCATCGTGCGCCGCCCAGGGCGCGATTTGACGATCGTCAGCTACGCGGCCATGGCGCATACGTCCATGGAAGCTGCCGTCGAACTGGCGAAAGAAGGAATCGAAGCGGAAGTGATTGATTTGCGCACGCTGCTTCCGCTCGATAAGGGCACGATTCTCGCGTCCGTAAAAAAGACCAACAAGCTGCTGGTAGTGCACGAAGACACGCGCACCGGCGGCATTGCCGGCGAAATTGCCGCTCTTGTCTTCGAAGGTGCATTCGACGACCTCGACGGTCCGGTAGCGCGCGTCACCGCGCTCGATACGCCGGTGCCGTATTCGCCGCCCCTCGAGGAACGTTTTCTACCCAACACGGAAAAAGTGGTCGCGGCCGCGCGCGAACTGGCAAAATACTAAAGCGGACAAAGGCAGGACCGAGACGATGGGAAAGACCAAGGGCATCAACAACGCCGAATTTGAAGT
>Ga0209655_10000529_pt1 | contig 14538 bp, 4 predicted proteins | sample BogFormECP03_OM2_FD_188236 | JGI IMG/M metagenome (GOLD analysis project Ga0209655, IMG submission 188236) | Bog forest soil microbial communities from Calvert Island, British Columbia, Canada - ECP03_OM2 (SPAdes) (version 2) | ecosystem: Environmental > Aquatic > Freshwater > Wetlands > Bog ...
CCGAGGTTGCCGACGTAGCCGATGGTGATGGCGAGATCCGACCGCGGCTGCCATTGGATGTCGAGTGTCTGGTTCAGAGAGTAAGGGAGTTTGTTCTGGCGGTTGTAGTCGGCGAAAGAGAAAAGCTGTGCGCCGTTTTCAATGGCTGCCTCATTAGGAAGGACGATAGTGGCCGGATTACCGGTGGGCGGGGCTTGGAGCGCTGCACCCCATGGATTGGAGAAAGAGCCGCCCGTTCCAGTACTTCCCGGGCCCGCTTGAGCTTGCGTGGGATCGCAAGTGGGGATGAATCCCTGGAAATAGCTGCCGATGGTCTGGCAAACCTGGGAATTCACGAAGGGTGGAGCCTGGTTGACGCCGAACGGGCCACCGGCAATCACGCCTGCGGCAAAACCTGGCGAGAGGTAGGTGAAGAGTTCGCCGCGGTCGTAATACATGCCCCAGCCGGCGCGGACGACGATTTTGTTATTAAACTTTTTGGGGCTCCAGGCGACGCCGAGACGCGGCGCGATACCCCATTGGCGGCCGGTGAGGGTTGAATCGCTAACGCCCTTGCTGGGGAAGTCCTTGTTATTGCCGGCGATGAGAAAGCCGGTGTTGACGATGGTGTCGGTGGCCTGGTCGTAGTTGTATTCCGAAGGATCAAAATTGTAGAGGCGGCCGTATTTTTCGGTGAGACCACCATGATCGTCGAAGCGAACACCAAAGGTAAGGCTGAGGTTGGTCCGGAGCTGATACTTGTCCTGGAGATATAGGCCGGTGTCCTTGGAGCGATAGTAGCGGTTGGCATCGCCCTGGAGGAATGCGGTGGTGATGAAGCCATCCGGAGTGTAAGGAACCACCAGGCCCTGGAGGAATTGGGAGAAATCGGCAAAGCCGATGGTGCCTTTGTCGGTTCTCTGGTCGCGAGCGTCGAGTTGGGTATAGGCGAAGCTGCCGCCGAAAGTGAGGGTGTGCTTGCCGAAAGTCCAAATGGCGTTGGCGGAGGGCATGAAGCGGTTTTGGAAGACGCCGGTAAAAGCGCCCTGAGAAGCGGCACCGCTGCCGATGTTTGTCGCTGCGTTGTAGACGAAGGCCTGGTTGTAGGGATTCTCGGAGAAGCCGGCGTTTTGGTTTCCGTAGTCGTCAACGATGGAGATGCCGGGGAAAAAGTTGGAGCCGAAGGTGTTGATGGTGGAGTCGGACAAGGAGGCGCCGGTAAGCTGCTGGACATAGGCGCCAAACGCCTGGGGCGTGAAAGGCTGGGAGATGGTGCTGTAGACCTTTTCACGGATGAAACCGAAGACTTCGACGAGGCTGAGATTCGGCTTGATGGATTGCGTGTTGGTGATGGAAGCAACCTGGCTGCCTGCATCGAGATGCTGGCTGAAGCCGGGGGAGCCGGAATAGGCGTAAGGAGCGGTGCTGGGATCGTGCTGGAAGTAATACTTGAGGGCCACGGTGTCTTTGGAGGTGGCGATCCAGTCGAGATTGGAGACGGCCTGGTGAGAGAGGAAGTAGGCGGTGCCAGGAGTGAACGTGTTTTCGGGGAAGGAGATGGTTGGGACGAAACTGTTGGCTGAGGGGATCAGAAACTGGCCGTTGGGGAGCTTGTAGTTGAGCAGGCCGTAAGCGATGGGACTGATGTCCCCGGGGCCCGTGCCGATCGTGGCGTTAACTGGCTGCTGAGAAGCGGAGAAATTGCAGGGAAGCGCGGGACATTCCGCGGAAGTGGTGCCGTTGACGAGGGCGGCCAAGGCGGCGGGGGTCCGGGTGTCGGTGAGGCCGGGCGGAACGGCGACGCGGGCGCTGCCGATTTCGGCGTCGGAATCTTCGATGTGCTGATAGGAGATGAAACCGAAGAGCTTGTTTTTGAGAATGGGGCCGCCGAGGGTCGCGCCCGCGGTGTAGCGGTGGAGACCGGGGACTTTGTCGCTGGCGGGAATGTTGGGGTCTTCGTTGTAGAAGAAGGGAGCGGCGTTTAGGGCGTTGCTGCCGCGATGGATGTAGGCAGAGCCGTGAAGACCGTTGGTGCCTGAGGCGGTGCTCATATCAATGTGCGCGCCGCTGGTGGAGCCTTGCTGGGCGTCGTACATGGAAGTGTTGACGCGAAATTCCTCGATGGTTTCCGGAGCGGGCGTGGGGAGCGCCTGACCAATGGCGAGATAGGGAGATGCAGTGCTTTGGATGGGTTCCGCAGTGGTGCTGGAGATGCTGGCGGCGCCGCCGATGCCGGTGTTGTTGACGACGCGGGCGGAGGCCACGGAGCTGGTGCTTTTGCCGTTGAAAAGATTGCTGGCATCGACGCCGTTCAGGAGGAAGGTGTTGCTGGTGTCGCGCTGGCCGTTGGCCCAGATGGGTTGGTTGCCGAGGCCCTGGTTGACGCCGGTGCCTCCAGAGAGTTCTGCGTTGACGCCGGGGGAAAGAATCGCGAGGCCTGTGAAGCTGCCCGTGGGGAGCGGGATGGATTCGATCTGATCTTTTTCGAGAATGTAGCCGTTGGTGGTGTCTACTGCGTTCAAGAGCGGGCTGGCTTCGACGGTGACGGTGGTGCCGACCTGACCGACTTTTAGAACGGCGTTTACCGTGGCGGTGCGATCGGCCTGCACGCCGATGGAGGGGATTTTTTGCGTGTCGAAACCAACATGCGAGAAGGTGAGAGTGTAGGGGCCGATGGGGAGATTCACGAAATCGTAGCTGCCGGCGCTGTTGGTTTTTTGCGTGCGGGTGAGTGTGGTGGCTTCCGAAACAACCGTGACATCGGTGTCGCCGATGGCGCCGCCGGAGGCGTCCGTCACGACGCCGGTGATGCCGCCGAGAGTTTGCTGCGGAAAAGCGCGCGCTGGAGAAAGAAGCGCGAGACAACAACAGAGTACAAAAGCGAACAAAGAAAATTTGAGTGATTGCTTGGCCATTCGGTAACGCCTCCCACTTTCTGTGAACACTCCAGCGGCGCCGTGAGAAGGAGTTGGACCAAGCAGGATTTTGCAAATAGGTTTGGTTTCCTTGCGCTTGGCCACGCCCCGTACGGCAATAGGTTTGGAGGAAAGTATTTCAATTGGGCGCAGAACCGAAACGCAATTTTCGGTTTTCTTGAATTTGTTTTTTCTATTTCGAAAGTGGCGGCGGAAAAGTGATTGGAGGGGATTCCCGGTCAACCATCGGCGGGGGCTGGTTTGCGATTGCGGACGCGGAAGAAGAACCAGAGAAGGCCTGCGACGAGGTAGGCCAGGTAGATGTAAGGGAGCTTACCGTAGGGGCCTTCGGGGACAGGATAGAGATTTCCGGCGAGGGCGAGGAGCATGGCGCAGCCCGCCAGCCAGGGAATGATTTGCGCGCCGGGACGGCAGGCGTTGTGGGCTCGGAGATATTTTGGGAGAGCGATGCACACCAGGGCGTAAGTGACGATGAAGCCGTAGGTGGCGAGCGAACCCATCCAGCCGTAGACATCCAGGCCACTGGCGCCGCGGGCTGCGAGAATCGCTACGGGGAGAACGGCGGCGGTTCCCGTTACGGCGATGGCGAGACCGGGGGTTTCGTTGCGGACATGCGTTTTGCGCAGGGAGGTGTGGGCGAGGCCATTGTGGGACATGAGAAGCAGGACGCGGGCTGCGGCCGTGATGCAAGCAAGAGTTCCTGCGAACATGCTGACGAGCGCGCCGATGTCGATGAGCAGGCCGAGGAGGGGAAGGCCACCAATTTGCGCCAGGACGCGCATGGGAGCCTGGCTTGTGCCTAAGTCCTGGCCTGCGGCGCGAAGGCCGAGGACTTCGGTGTAGGCGCAGGCGATGAAGATGGCACCGGCCAGGAGAGCGCTTTGGATTACGGCGCGGGGGATGGTTTTGAGAGGATTGCGGGCTTCCGAGCCGAGAGTGGTGGCGCTTTCGAAGCCGACGAAACTGAAGAGCGCGAGCACCAGGCCGAGACGCAGGCCGCTACCGCTCATGCCTTGCAGGTGGAATTGTGGCCAGTCGGCGTGCCAGCCGTGACGCAGCAGGACCAGGACCACGACGATCAAGATGAAGGAGACGGAGACGGCTTCGATCCACAGCATGAGGCGAGCGGAGATTTTTACGTCGCGCCAGGCAATCCAGATGGAGATTGCCGCGACCAGGATTGCGAGGAATGCGGCGGAGGTGCCGTGGCCGGTTGCGTCGCGAAGCAGGAGATTTGCGAAATGGTAGAAGCCGCCGATGACGCTGGCGCCTGTCGCGATGTAGGCGAGGAGCAAGCTCCAGGCGGCGGTGGCTCCGAGGGGCGGCGGAAGAATCATCGAGGCGTAGCTATAGAGAGAACCCGGGGAGGCGGAGTAACGCGCGAATTTGCCGATGCAGAGAGCGACGAGGAGGATGGCGGCCGTCGCGAGAACGTAGGCGAGCCAGGTGCCGTTGCCGGCGAGGGCGCAGACCAGCGGGATGGTGGCTACTGGAGTTGTGGTGGGAGCAATCGTGGAAACCGATTGGGCGAGGGTTTCCATCGGCGAGAGAACTTCGCGCCGGAGGCCATAGCTGCTGGCTTGAGGAGGCGTTTGCGACATTTTACGTTATGGCGCCGGCTTGTTCCTCTCTTCGTTTCATCGCTCGAGGAGCAAGAACGGAGCGGCTAAGGTATAGGTTGCGTTCACCCTACACAAGCGGTTTTTGAAACTACAAGAGCAGTTTTTGGATTTGGCGGGCGGTTTTTTGGGCGTGACTCAGCTTGGCAGTTCTTTCGAAAAACGTGTGTGAGTAAAACCAAGAAACAGATAGACAGGAATCACGGAGAATTTTTTGAAGGAAAATGGCCGGGGCGAAAGGATTTGAACCTTCGACCTCCTGGTCCCGAACCGGATTCCGTGCCGCAGCAGGAAAAGGGCGGCGCCGTTCCCGTGTCAGTTCACTCGCGAGTGCCGAACCGAAAAACCAATCCCGTCGAAATCCGCAGGTTATTCTGTGTAGCCGAACTTCCATCTGGATGCGCGAATCGCGTCAGCAAAAAATCCCCCTCAATCAAGCGAACCGCCAGTCGCCGTGTGACGGCGAAATCCGCGCCGCCCCCTATAGCCATCGCAAAGCTATTTTCCCCCGCATTGATTCCCCCCGAACTGGCGTTCAACCGCCCGCCGCCCGCCAAAACCTGCAGGAACGGCTTGATCCGGCGGATCCGATGCAGAGGCAGCCGCGGCCCCGCCATGTAGGTGTACATCGTACTGCTCAACCCTCCGCCCAATCCGTAAAATCGGTAAGCACCCAAATCACCAACGAACGAGAACCGGTCCCGGTAGTTGTACGCAAACGATGCGCTTGCACCATCCAGGTTGAATCCTCCGCCTGAATCATCCGCATTCCCGCGCATGTACGAAAACGTTCCCGCCATTTCGAATTGCGGCGTCGCGAGCGCAGGCGCTTGCGCACAGCCACCATGCGCGAACGCGCAAGCGAGCACCGCCAGCGTTCCAAAACGTCCGGCGATAGTCATGATTTGCAAGAGCGTCTTGTAGATATAGCTCTTGTGGTTGATCGCCATGCCTTCGCTCATCTGGACACTCCAATTGTTCACAAAGTTCATGGCTGCACCGTTAGGGTAACCGTCGCCGAATGTTGCACGTTCCCCAAAGTACCGGTGACGGTCACCGTATAAACTCCCGGCGGCGTGCCCAGTTTTTGAAAGTTGCGAGCGCTAGCACAGCCGTAGAGCCCGGTAGTGCAACACACCAGCCCCAGAACCAGCAGCGATCGAGCCCATTTTATTTTTGTTCGAACACGTTTTCGAAAGCTCGTGCCGGCAAGTAGGAGGCCCATTAGCGGCAGCCCTGCAAGAGGCACCCAAGTGCCGTAACGCGTCTGTCCCCGGATGCCGATGTTGCGCACGAGATAGGGATCGCCCTCAGTCGTCAAAATCACGAGAGTATCCGTCGCTGCATTCATGCCAAGAGTTACGGAAGCCACCTGCAACGTAGAAGACGCGCTCGCCGGCAGACCTGCCACTGACAGACTGATCGGGCTCGAAACCGGAACGTTGTTCAGCGGCGTCAGCGTGATCGCGAAGGCCGCCCTGGTTCCCGCCTTCACGGTGTCGCTCGCCGGGGTCATCGCGATGGAAAAGTTCGGCGGCACAACGTCAATGATTGTCGTGTCCGAAGCGGAGTCATTGCTGGTGTTGCTCTCGCCGCCTCCGGAAACCACCGCCGTGTTTACCACCGACGCCGGCGCGACGCCGGAAACATTGACCGCCACAGTGATAGCCGGGTAGCTCGCCCCGATCGCCAGAACGTCGCTCCTCGTACAACTCAACGAGCTAAGCGCGCATGTCCATCCCGTCCCTGCAATCGCCGTAGCCGTCAGCGAAGCGGGCAGGTTATCCACGACGCTTACGGTCCCAATGGTTGCTGCTGTTCCCTGGTTGCTAACGGTGATGCCGTACGCCGCGCCCGTCTGTCCCTGGGTGAAGTCTCCGGCGTGCGACTTTGCGATGGTCAAGTCCGCCGTGAGCACGGTGACCGAAGCCGAAGCCGTCGTGCCCAATCCTCCTTCCGTGGAAGTGATTGCGCTCGTCACATTGTTCTGCGCTCCGCCGGCGATCGCGGTCACGTTCACAGCAAAACTGCACGACGCGGTCGCTGCCAGCGTGGCGCTGGAGAGAATCACGGTTCCCAAGCCCGCCGCGGCTGTAATCGTTCCTCCGCCGCACGTCCCGGTCAGCCCGTTGGGAGTCGCGACCACCAAGCCTGCAGGCAAAGCGTCGCTGAATCCAATGCCCGTCACGGCTGTTGCCGCGTTCGGATTGTGGATGACAAACATCAGCGAAGTCGATCCGGCCAGCGCGATGCTCGCGGCCCCAAACGATTTTTGAAACGTCGGAGGAGCAACCACCGTTACGCTCGCATTCGAAGTGTTGCCCGTTCCGGCGTTCGCCGAAGACACCATCACGCTGTTGTTCTGTGGTCCTGTCGCGGTCCCTGTCACATTCACCGAGAACACGCAAGAGGCGCCAACCGCCAGCGTCGCTCCTGCAAGACTCGCGGCCGCGGAGCCCGCCGTCACGGCAATCGTTCCTCCGCCGCACGTTCCTGTCAGCCCATTCGGAGTCGCAACCACCAGCCCGACTGGCAAAGAATCTGTGAACCCCACTCCGCTGAGCGGAACAGTATTCACTCCCGGATTGTTGACCGTGAACGTCAGCGAAGTTGATCCATTTAGCGGAATCGTGGCCGCGCCAAACGTCTTCGAAATTACCGGTGCGCTTGCCACGGTCAGATTCGCCGTCGCCGTGTTTCCTGTTCCGCCATTCGTCGAGCTGACCGCGCCGGTCGTGTTCGTGTATTGCCCCGAAACCGCTCCCGCCACCGTCACGCTAAGCTGACACTGGCTGCCCGTGGCAATCGCTGCGGCCGTCAGAGCAATCCCTCGAGGCGTGGTGGTCGTCAGCGTGCCGCCGCAAACCGTCCCTGACGAATTCGCAAGCGTCAGCCCGCTTGGCAACGTGTCCGTAAACGCAACGCCCGCCAGCGCGACCGTGTTGGCTGGCGGATTTGCAATCGTGAATGTGAGCGAACTGCTTCCGTTCAATGCAATCGCCGCCGGATTGAACGCTTTGGCGATCGATGGCGGCGCCACCACCGCGATATTGGCCGAAGCTGTTCCACCCGTTCCGCCTTCCGTCGAAGTCACCGCGCTCGTCACGTTGTTCTGCTGCCCCGCAGCGACCCCCGTCACGTTCACAGAGAAGTTGCACGAACTGTTCGCAGCCAGCGTTGCTCCGCTCAGGCTGACCGCGCTCGTTCCCTGCGCAGCCGTGATCGCTCCCCCGCCGCAAGTCCCTGTCAGCTCGCTTGGCGTGGAGATCATTAGTCCCGCAGGGAGTGTGTCGCTGAACCCAACCCCAGAAAGGCTCTGCGCTGCGTTATTGTTTTGAAGGGTGAAGCTCAGCGAAGTCGATCCGTTCAACGAGACACTAGCCGCCCCAAACGCTTTAATAATGACCGGCGGCGCCGTCACGGTAATATTTGCGCTAGATGTGTTTCCCGTTCCGCCTTCGGTCGAAGTCACCTGCACGCTGTTGTTTTTCACTCCCGCCGCCGTGCTCTGCACGTTCAGGGAAACCGTGCACGACGCGCTCGCCGCCAGCGTCCCGGCCGACAAGCTTGCCGTACCTGAGCCGGCCAGCGCTGTCGCCGTGCCGCCGCAAGTGCTGGTCAGATTGTTCGGAGTCGCCACTGCCAGTCCCGCGGGCAAATTGTCGGTAAAGCCCAAGCCGGTGAGCGGAACGCCCGTATTTGGATTGTTCATGTTGAATGTCAGCGACGTTGTTCCAGTAAGAGGAATCGTCGCCGCACCAAACGCCTTGGTGATCGCCGGCGGGCTGGCCACGGTCAGGTTCGCAGAAGCCGTATTTCCTGTGCCGCCATTCGTCGAGCTCACGGCCCCGCTCACGTTTGTGTACTGGCCCGATGCCGTCCCCGTCACATTCACGAGCACGGTGCAGGAAGTGTTCGCTGCTGCGATGCTCCCGCCCGTCACGCTAATGCTCGTGCCTCCCGCCACTGCCGTCGCCGTCCCGCCACACGTATTGGAAAGTCCATTCGGCGTTGTCACCACCAAGCCAATGGGCAGCGTATCCGTGAACGCCACACCGGTCTCCGCCACGGTGTTGGCAGCCGGATCGGTAACCGTGAAAGTGAGAGAGGTTGTCCCATTCCGCGGAATCGCCGCCGCGCCAAACGCTTTGGCGATCGAGGGCGGTGCGACCACATTGAGACCAGCCGAAGCCGTTCCGCCCGTGCCGCCTTCCGTCGAAGTGACCGCGCTCGTCACGTTATTCTGCTGTCCTGCCGCAGTGCCCGTCACGTTCACCGAAAAATTGCACGAACTGCTGGCGGCTAGTGTCGCTGCCGATAAGGCAATCGCATTGCTTCCCGCGGTCGCCGTGATCGTTCCGCCGCCGCAAATCCCGGTCAGGCCATTGGGGGTCGAGACCACCAATCCTGCGGGCAGCGTGTCGCTTAAGCCGATCCCCGAAAGGCTCTGCGCCGTGTTGTTGTTCTGAATGGTAAAACTCAGCGAAGTGGATCCGTTCAGGGGAATGCTTCCTGCTCCGAAGACTTTTATGACCGCCGGCGGCGTTGTCACCGTAAGGCTGGCATTCGAAGTATTTCCAGTCCCGCCTTCGGTCGAAGTCACCTGCACGCTGTTGTTTTTCACGCCCGCGGTCGTGCCTTGCACGTTTAAGGACACCGTGCACGATGTGCTGGCCGCCAATGTTCCCCCCGAAAGGCTTGCCTGGCTGGAACCGGCCACGGCCGTCGCCGTTCCCCCGCATGTGCTCGCCAGATTGTTCGGGGTGGCCACTGCCAAGCCGGAAGGCAGGTTGTCAGTGAAGGCAAGATTCGTTAGTGCGACGGCGCTGTTGGGATTGCTGATGCTGAAGCTCAGCGAAGTCGTACCGTTCGAAGGAATGGTGATTGTTCCAAACGTCTTGGTGATCGCCGGAGGGCTGGCCACGGTCAGGTTGGCTGACGCGGTGTTGCCCGTCCCTCCGTTCGCCGAGGTCACGGCGCCGCTGACGTTCGTGTACTGGCCGGAAGCCGTTCCGGTCACATTCACATGAACCGTGCAGGCACCGCTCGGCGACGCGACGCTCGCACCAGTCAGGCTGATGCTGGTCGAACCAGCCGTCGCAGTGGCTGTACCGCCGCAGTTGTTCGTAAGTCCGTTGGGCGTCGCTACGACTAAACCTGTGGGAAGCGTGTCGGAAAACGCCACGGCAGTCTCAGTAACGGTATTTGCCGCAGGATTGCCGACAGTGAACGTAAGCGTTGTGGTTCCGTTCACCGCAATCGTCGCTGGATTAAAAGATTTGGCGAGCGAGGGTGGCGCAACTACACCGAGACTGGCCGAAGCCGTTCCGCCGGTGCCGCCTTCTGTCGAGGTCACTAGACTTGTCGTATTGTTTTGCGGCCCCGCTGAGATTCCCGCGACGTTCACCGAGAAGTTGCAGGAGCTGCTTGCAGCAAGCGTCGCCCCCGTCAAACCAAGAGAGTTGCTTCCTGCGGTCGCCGTGATCGTCCCGCCTCCACAACTGCCGGTTAGTCCGTTCGGCGTCGAAATCGCCAGTCCGGCAGGCAAGGTATCCGTGAAGCCGACGCCAGAAAGGCTCTGCGTGGTGTTGTTGTTTTGAATGATGAAGGTCAGCGAAGTAGCTCCATTCAGCGGAATCGTCGCCGCCCCGAACGCTTTGCTGATTACCGGTGGAGAGGCTACCGTAACATTCGCGTTCGACGTATTGCCCGTTCCCGCGTTCATGGAGCTCACCTGGACGCTGTTGTTCTTCACCCCCGCCGTGTTTCCCGTGACATTCAAGGAGACCGTGCAAGATCCACCCGCCGCGAGACTGTTTCCTGCAAGCGCGACCACCGAACTTCCGTTTGTGGAGGTGGCCGTTCCGCTGCAGGTGCTAGTCAAATTGGTCGGCGTTGCCGATACGAGCCCAAAGGGCAGCGTGTCCGTGAACGAAATGCCGTTCACCAACAGACTCGTGTTGCTGCTGCTGAGAGCGAACGTGAGGCTGGTCGTGCCGTTGAGCGGAACGGTCGCTGCGCCGAATGACTTGGCAATCGTCGGCGGGTTAATAACCGTGAGATTTGCGGAAGAGGTGTTTCCGTTGCCAGCTGCCGTGGAATCGATCGTGACGCTGTTGCTGTAAACTCCGTCGATGGCGCTTTGCACGTTCACAGTGATCGCGCAAGTGCCTTCCGCCAAGGTCGCATTTGTAAAGCTGATACTGCTCCCTGCCACCGCGGCCGTGACGGTCCCGCCGCATGTGTTCGTCACGGCGGGCGTCGTAGCCACAACCAGATTCGCCGGCAAGCTATCCGTGAAGCTCGCGTCAATCGTTCCGGGATTTCCGTCGGTGATGCTGAAGGTAACCGTGCTCGGTGTGTTCACCGGTACGGTCGCCGGGCTGAAACTCATGGCGATAGAGGGCGGGCCAGAACCGGCGCCGCTTACAGCCAGGGTTTGCGGGCTGTTCGAAGCAGAATCAACAACCGTGAGCGTGGCGACTCTTGCGCCCGCCGCTTGCGGCGTGAACGTGACATGAATAGTACACGTTCCGGCATTGGCTATCGACGATCCGCAGGTGTTGGTCTGCGAAAAGTCGCCGTTGTCCGCGCCGGTGAAGCTGATGCTTGTAAACGTCAGCGTGCCGCCCGTGTTGTTTTTGAGGGTGACCGGTTGCGAAGTACTTGGCGTGCCGACGGCCAGCGTGCCAAAGGACAGGCTCGTCGGAGTAAGCTCCACGGGAAGCAATTGCAGGAAAATGGTGACGTTGTTTGCCGAGCCGTTGGCGATCGCCAGATCCAGGCCGCCGTCGCCGTTGAAATCGGCGGTGACCACGCCAAACGCTCCCGCCGCCGTCGTATACGTCGTGGCGGATCCGAAATTGCCGCCACCGGTCCCGGGCAAAAGGAAAGCCTCTCCATCCTGCATATCAGAAACCACGAGGTCGAGTATCCCGTCGCCGTTGTAGTCGCCGGTCACGCCGGCGATCAGCACCGTGGAGGAAGTGCCAGTGGGATTGACATTGGCATGCAGAGTGAAACCGCCGGAGCCATTTCCTAGAAAGACGGCCACATCATTTAGATTGACGGCAGCCAAATCCAAATGTCCGTCGCCATTGAAGTCCGCGGCAATCAATCCGAGGGGCTCCGCGCTGCCGCCTGTCGAGTGCACCGACTGGGTTCCAAACCCGCCGGAGCCATTGCCCAGAAAAACAGAAATTGTCCCATCGGAGTCATTGGTGACGGCCAAGTCAAGGTTGCCATCCTCATTGAAGTCGCCGGCTACGATCTGGTTGGGAGAGTTTCCGGCGGTAAGCGTGCCTCCGTTCGTAAATGTGCCGGTTCCGGTGCCAAGCAAAATCGTCACGGTCCCGTCTGCGCTATTACTGACGGCGAGGTCCAGATGGCCGTCGCCGTTGAAATCGCCCGCGACCAGCGCGAAGGGAGCGTTCCCGGTATTTGGTGACGAGTGCAGAGTGAATGTTCCATCACCGTTGCCGAGAAGGATGCTTACGCCGCCGGTTCCATCCGTGCCTAAATTGGCCACGGCCATATCGAGTTTGCCGTCCTCGTTGAAATCGCCAACGGCGATCCAGTTTGCCCCGGTGCCCGCCGCGGGCGTGGATTTGGTCGTGAATGTTCCATCACCGTTGCCCAAGAGGACGGAGACAGTGTTATCTCCGTTGTTGGCCGTTGCCAAATCGAGTTTGCCGTCACCATTGAAGTCCGCCGTGACAATCCATTGGGGCAAGCTGCCCACGCTCACGGAGGACGTCGGCGTTGCAGGAAACGAGGTTGCCGATTCATGCGCGGCCACGGGAACGTACGTCGCGCCGGACTTACCGCCTCCGGGCGCTGGACTGACCACGACGACCGAACCTAGACCGACTGCGGCCACGAACGCATTCGGGACCGAAGCGGTGAGTTCCTTGTTGCTCACAAATGTCGTCGTGAGCGATGTGCCATTCCAAACGACAGTGGATGTCGCGACGAATCCGGTTCCGCGGACTGTGAGCGTAACTCCGGTTGTGCCTGGATTTACGCTGACGGGCGAAACGATATCAACAAAGGGGACCGGATTATTGGCCGCGAATACGGGACAGGCTAGAACGCCGCTGAGCGCAATGATGGCGACGGCGACGACTAAGTCGCGCTCAAAACAAGGCGCGAATTTCCGAAGAATTGGAAAAAGTCCAGATGCCGGCATGAATGGCTTCTCCTAGGTTTCGCCGGATGCAGTTAGCATCCTTGACGGCATCCCAAGAGAACGACCGGCCTTGATTCGGCAGTGAGAGGAGTTCTACGTCAGCTTCTTTGTAACCTAGCACAGGACCGTGGCAACCTGCGCTTTTCTATCGCGGAGTATTCCTTCAATACAACAGATGTTTTGCCAAACAATGAGGGTGCGTGGCTGTCTCCATTTGCCGATGGCCGCCGGAGGCAAATACTGGGTCCGCGTCGAAATTTCAGCCGGCGCCTGGGAGCTCATACCAAGCTGTAACGGGCTGGGCAAGTTAGGGTGACACCGATGAACAGAAGCGGCAGAAAGAGACGCAGCTCGTGTGTTGACGAAGAAGTGTGCTCGAATTCAGTGATAAGGAAAATAAAAATACTCTCGACACGGCCTGCGTCGTTAGAGATACCGCGTTTATCAGGCATATGGATTACTCCGATAGTTTTCATACCGGCAGAATAATGTGGTCGGGTCCATAGGCTTGCTCCCCATTCGCGCTTTCTCGTACCATCCTTGAACACCTGTGACCGCGACTGACGAAATCTCGGGCATGCATTTGCTCTTTAGGATGGATAGATATTCCGGGCGCATATCTGTGAGAATGTTGGCATGAATCAGAGATCGTTGTTTTCTTTGTTCGCCATGTCGGCAAGCTGCGTCCTTCTCACGATAAACGTTCTGGCTCATACGCACCAGACAGCAACGAAAGCGACCAACGACCCGCCAGCAAAGCTCGCTGACTATCCCGATTGGCCTTACCCAAAGGGTGTGCACGAGTCGCCGAAACCGGACGATGGCCAGCTGTTCCGTATTCCCGGGAGCACGAGGAGCTACACGGACACACAGATTAATAGGAGCACCAGCACGGTTGATTGGTTTCCGGAGCGGCACCCTGCGCCTCCTGCTGCGGTAATTTCGGGTAAGCAAGGCGCCTACAGCGCGTGTGGGCAATGTCACCTCATAGACGGACGAGGAAAGCCCGATACGGCCGATCTTCAGGGGCTGCCGGTCGCCTACTTTCTTCAGCAGCTCGCCGACATGAAGGACGATAAGCGGCATGGTTCCGTGCCCCGCGCAACCGTTAACGACATGATCCCTGTTGCGAAAGCGCTGGACGACGCCGACGCCAAGCTTGCAGCTGAGTACTTTCACTCCGTGACGGCGGTTAGAAGCGCGCGCGTGGTTGAGACCGATACTGTTCCTGTCACACATCCTGGCCCGCATAACGTACAGCTGGTGGATTCCAGCGGAGCTACAGAGCCAATCGGGCTCCGTATCATCGAGGTGCCTGAGGACGTAAATCGGACGTTGTTGCGCGATGCCACGTCTGGGTTTATCGCATACGTGCCGAGCGGAAGTGTAAAGAGGGGCGAGTTGCTGGCGAAGACGGGTGATGCTGGCAAGACTCTTCCTTGTGCTTTTTGTCACGGAGACGGCTTGAAGGGAAAGGGAGACCTGTTCCCGCCGTTGGCGGGGCGTTCTGCTACTGCTACAGCGCGGCAACTTTACGACTTCAAGAGCGGCACTCGCGATGGCCGTAACGCCGCTGCTATGAAACCGGTTGTCGCTAATCTTACAGACCAAGACATCGTTGACCTCACTGCTTATGTCGCTTCACTGCCGCCGTGAGTTCGTCCTTCGCGAATCGTCAATTTTTGTACGGCTACTTTCCAACGCTCAAAATCCCGACATGAGCGCACGATACGGACGCCAGCTTCTTGAGGACGTGAAGTACCGGAAGGAGTGGGCAGAAAAGGTAGGACTCGGCTTCGAGCTTCCGCAGGCGTCG
>Ga0209655_10000530_pt1 | contig 14536 bp, 11 predicted proteins | sample BogFormECP03_OM2_FD_188236 | JGI IMG/M metagenome (GOLD analysis project Ga0209655, IMG submission 188236) | Bog forest soil microbial communities from Calvert Island, British Columbia, Canada - ECP03_OM2 (SPAdes) (version 2) | ecosystem: Environmental > Aquatic > Freshwater > Wetlands > Bog ...
AATCCTCGTACGACGATACGGGCGTGAAGCGGTAGGTGGTCTTGGCCCATTCGTAGGTGTTCTTTTTGGCTGAGAGCCAGTAGAAATTCTGGCTGACGACTTTTCCGTCGCTGGATTGCAATTGCAGCTGGACGAAATAGGCGGGCGATGCGGGGCTGAAGGATTCGGCGGGAAGCGTGAAGGCCTTCTGGACACCATCGGCGTCCAGGTCAAGCTTTGCTTGCTTCGAAAATCGCTCGTGGAGAGACGCGTCGTAGAGTTTGGCGGTGACGGTGAGGCCTGCGGCCTTTTCGTAGCGGCTGTTTACTACGACGATGCTGTTGTCATCGTAGGAATATTGCACATGCAGCGGCTCGCAGGCTTTTTTCGTGCCGAAATATCCACCGGCGGGCTGCAGATAATAATCGAAGAGGTGCCAGATGGTGGAAGGCCAGGCGTTGTTGAGCATCCACTGAATGATACCTGTGGTGGCGTACTTGTTGCGAGAGTAAGCCTCGAACATGGCGCGTTCGCCTTCGTAGGCCATGGCTTGGGATTTCACGAGGTAGTCGTCGAGGCCTGAGGCCGGGCCGTAGATCGCGTCCATCGCGCTATTGAAATGAGTGAGGTCCTTGAAGCCTTCGGAGCCCGCGTGAAAATTCCAGAAAGGATCCTGCGGCCACATGTGGTCGGCGGGAATGAATTTTTTCAGGCAGCTTGCGAGCGGTGGGGCGGGGCCCGGGCTGGTTTCAGTGTTGAATCCGAAGGCCCCGCCGTATTTATTGGTGTCAATCAGCCAGTAATCGGGCGGAACGTAATCGTACGGGCCGGTCATCTTCACGCCGGAGGGGCCGGTGACGGCGGTGGGCGTGGCCGAAGCGGAAGAGATATAAGGATTGGGCCAGGACGATTCTTTCAGGACTTTGATGTAAGCGGTTTCGACGTTGGCGGGCGGAGGATTATCGCTGCCATTGAGCCAGACGAGCATGCTGGGATGGCTGCGCATGCGCATAATTTGCGAACGCAGCGAGGCGGTGGCAATTTCCAAAGTCTCAGGTTGCCAGTGTTTCCACTGTTCCCAGATATCGCAACAGCACCAGCCGGCCATGATGAGTACGCCGCGCTGGTCGGCGAGATTGTAGAATTCGTCGGATTCGAGCTTCCCTTCCAGGCGGATGGTGTTCAGGTTCATATCGCGGACATAGCGAAATTCGTTGTCGAGGCGGCCCATATCCTGGCGCAGGAGCATGTCGGGCGACCAGCCGCCGCCGCGGATTAATATTTTTTGGCCGTTGATGAAAAACTGCAGGGCGCCGGTGGAATTCAGCGCTGCGGTGATTTCGCGGATGCCGAATTCTAGGGCTTGGACATCGGATTCCTGATTGTTTATTTGGAAGCGCAGGGAAAGTTCGTGCAGATCTTGAGCGCCCATGCCGTAGGGCCACCAGAGTTTGGGATTTTTGATTTGCAGTTGCAGATAGGAGTCGGAGAGGAAGCGGGCGGTGCGGGTTTCGTTCGGTTTTAGCGTGATGGTCTGTTTGAGCTGGACGTCATCGAATTGGACTTCTAGGGTTCCGGTGACGTCTTCTGCTGTCGCGTTATGAAGTTCGGCTTCGATGCCGAGATTGGCTTGTGCTAGCGACGTGGTGGGAAAATGGGTCATGACCTGCGGGTAGCGGATAGCGACGGGGCCGCTCGCTTGAAGATAAACCGGGCGCCACAGGCCCATGTCTTTGTCAGGGGGCGCGGGATTCCAGTCAACCCAGTTGATGCCGAGATCTTTTTCGGTTTGGGCGAAGGTTTCGACGGCTAGCGAGTTTGATTGGCCCGGCGTGAGTTGGGCGGAAATTTCGTATTCGTAGGTGCGATAGGCGCCGGCGACGTCCTTGGCATCGGCGATTTTGTGGCCGTTGAGCCAGATGTTGGCGCGGTTGTTGATGCCGCCGAAATGGAGCCACACTTTGCGTCCGGCGAAATTTTCGGGGAGCTTGAATTCGGTGCGATACCACCAGGAGCAGCGGAAGGGGCTGTTTTGCGGCATGGGCAGGAGAGAAAAATTCTTGCCGATGGGATATTCCGTGCCGGGGATATCGCGGAGATTTTTTCCGTAGTAGGGATCGGGGTAGGTTTTGTCGGCAACTAGCGCGGCGACTACCGTGGAGGGGACGGTGGTGGAGTGCCAGCCGGTGGTGTTGAAGCCGGCAATGGAGATTTGTTCGGGTGTGGCGTTTATTTGGCAGGAGGATTGGAGGGTCCAGTTGGAATGGAGGAATAGTTTCGCGTTGGGTTCGGGGGACGAATCGGCGGAGAGGCGAGTGGGAGCTAGTGCGAGTGCGAAAAGGGCGATGGCTGACGCGACGCTACTGAAATGCCGGCGAACAATTTGATTTTTGCGCAAGGTGCCTTGACCTCCCGGGAAAAACACAGGGTTGTAAGGGATTTTGTGTGGCAACCGCAGACCTCGTACTTCAGCGGCTAAAGCCGCGCATTTCGTATGCATAATGTCGTGGTCCTTCGAGCCGGTCACAAACAGGCTCTCAGGATGAACTAACGCCACGACCTACAAAGATTTTCGAGCAATGTCGAAACCAACGGCACCGTCAAAGGCGCCCAGCGAACGCTGGCCGCTACAAAGTCAAAACCTTGAGATTCATTAAAATTTATTAAAGCGAAGTATTATGCGCGGGCTGCGTGCAAGTCAAGCGCAAAACCTCCGCTGCGCTGCAAAATTCCCCGCCTGCCCCACAAAGCAAGCGAAATTCTAGGCCCAGGAAACGGCGCGGGTGGATTCGCGCACTACGAGTTCGGGGGCTAGCAGCCGGTGCACGGCTGGGGATTCGCGTTCTTCGATGGCGGCGTTGATCGCGTCCAGAATGATTCCTACGGCGGCGCTGCCTAGCGCTTCCATCGGCTGGCGGACAGTGGTCAGCGAGGGGACGGACAGGCCGGCGGGGATCACGTCGTCGAACCCGATGACGGAGCAATCTTCGGGAACTTTTATTCCGGCGCGAGCCAGGCAGCGGATGACGCCGAAGGCGGTCATGTCGTCGAAGGCCATCACCGCGGTGAAACGCTTTTTGTGCTTCAGAAATTCTTCGGTGAGTTTCAGGCCGCCTTCGTAACTGGAATTGGGATCGAAGGAATCGGGGAGATCGAGGACCAGCGCGGGATCGATTTCCAGATTTACGGAGCGGGCGAAAGCGCGGACGCCACGCCAGCGCGGAGAACTGTCACCTAGCATTTTCGGACCGCGAATGAATGCAATCTTGCGATGGCCGAGCGAGTGCAGGTGTTCCATGGCGAGATGCGCGCCGGCTTCGTTGTCCACCATGACGGAGCTGACGGCGCCGGAACGCAGCTCGCGGCCAATCATCACCGCTGGAATATTGCGTTTTTCCACGTCGGCAAGGAGGTCAATATCCACGAAGAGCCAGTTGGCGACGACGATGAGCGCTTCGACGGGACGCGCGAGAAGCATTTCGAGATAGCGTTCGAAACGGCCGCGCTGATTGTGCACGTCAGTGAGAATGGGGAGATAGGAGGCCTGGTACAGGGCGTTTTCGATGCCGCGGAGGATCAGCGTGCAGTAGGGGTCGGTGATATCGAAAACCATCACGCCTACGGTGCGATTGCGTTTGGCGCTGAGGAAGCGCGAGACGACTTTGGGGCGATAAGCAAGTTTCTTGGCGGCGCGTTCGATGCGATCTTTGGTGGTGGGTGGGATGTAGCGGGACAGCGGCGCGTTATTGAGGACGATGGAGACCGTGGCGGGAGACACGCCGCTTTCCTGGGCAACGTCGCGCAGGGTGACGGCTGTGCTTTTAACTTTTCGACGGGTCAAGAATGGCTCCGTGATTGATACAGATGATGGCGCAAATGGAACGAACATCTTTATCACAGGCGGTGCGAGGAGGCTAGCGGTACGAGGGGCGCGCGACGGGCTGGTTTTTTTGGCGCGTGTCTCGGCGGCTCGGCTGCTTTGCTCACACCCTGGGCGTTGGTGGCTCAGGGTGGGGGGTGGTAGGGGAATGTTTCGCTGAAGACGTTTTGCTTGACTGACAGGATGAGCGTTTCGGATAGGTGCGTCTGTACCGAATTGCACAGTGCGAGCCCGGCCCTTTCGGGTCGGTCGTTTATTGGATGGATTCTCGGTGGGAGTAGGCGTGCTGCCGGTGATGCGGATTGCTGGCGGAGGGAGGCGCTAGTTACGTCCTACGACGGGAGCAATTCATTTCTTCTCGAGAGAATCGGCGGCGGCGAGTTTGCGGTCCACGTGCGGCTCCGAGCGCGGGGCTCCGGAATGCAGGACGCAACGTTCTCCGACCTGGACGCCACAGGTGGGACAAGCGACGGAGGACAACTGTTTAGGGGTAAGTTCGTGAATTTTCATTGAGACAGGATGCGGGAATCGGCAGCCGCGAAACAGTTCAATTTGGCACACTTCCACGATTTTTTTGGTACGCCACCGTACGGAAGTTTTTCGGTTGGTGGGGAATGAAGATTAGTCGTGCAGGACGACGCTGAGGAGCGAATTATCGATGTGGATTTTGCGGTTGGTGTAGTGAATGAAGCCGAGATTGCGGAATTTGTTCATGAAGAAATTAACACGGGAGCGAGTGGTGCCGATCATTTCCGCCAGCGTCTCTTGCGAGACCTTAGGCAGTGATTTGCGCGGGTCGCCGGGAGCTCCATAGCGCGCGAGCAGCAGCAGAGTGCGGGCGAGGCGTTTTTCGCTGGAGTTGAAGAGCTGGTCTATCAGGTCTTCTTCGACGCGGATGTTGCGCGCGAGCATATAGGCGATGAAGCGGTCGGAAAACTCGTGTTCCTCATGGAGCACGCGAATCATTTCGTTTTTTTCAATCACCAGTACAGTGGTGGGCGCGACGGTGGCGGCGGTGGCCATGCAGACGGATTGGCCTCCGAGGCAGCCTTCGCCGAAAAAATCGCCGGGGCCGAGAATGGCTACTACTGCTTCCTTACCGACCTGATTGACCACCGAGAGCTTCACGCCGCCTTCTTGGATGTACATCACATGCTTGGCGGAATCGCCCTGGGCGAAGATGGCCTCTTTGCGGTCAAATTTGGCGACCTTCCGGCCCAGACCGGTGGAGTCGAGGAATGCCTTTACGTTGAAGACGCAGCTTCGGGACTTCGCTCTTTTGGGGGGGCGCGGAACCTTGATAGATACACATCGACTAGCCGAGGACGCCATGCGCAAGAATAACATGGGCCCTGGATGGTGAATCTGTTCAAAAATGCACAGTTTGGCCGGAGGGCGGGACGGCTTTCGCCTGACGTCCGCCTACCGATTTGCGGCCGGACGCGGTAGGGAGCGCAGGCTCTCTGGCCAACTGCCCGGCGTCGCCAGCTGAATCACGCACGCCGCGCATCCAGAGCGTCGACTTGCTAACGAGGATGCGGCTGGTCACGTCCATACCAGCACAGGGGCATCGCGGCTTTCAGATCCATTGGCAGATCAATTGGCATATTCACAGGCGGATTACGCGGCATATTAAGAGGTGCGTGCCAGGAGGGACCGATGGCCTCATTCTTACAAGACCTGCGTTACGCGGCCCGAACGTTGCTGAAATCTCTGGGATTCACGATAGTTGCGGTGCTCACGTTGGCGCTGGGTATTGGCGCGAACGTCGCGATTTTCAGCGTGGTGTACGGCGTGCTGCTGCGGCCGCTGCCCTTCGCGCATCCCGAGCAGTTGGTGCGCATCTTCGACGATTTGGGTGGGCCGAACTCGCAGGATGTAGGCATGTCCGCGCCAGAGCTGTGGGATTTGGAAGAGCGTTCGGGTGTGTTTCAGGAAGTTTCCGCGGTGGCGCCGGGCAATTCGGCTGTGGGCGGCGGAGAGCGGACGGTGCGAGCCGAGGCTTTGATCACCAGCCCCAATTATTTTGAGTTGCTGGGAGCGAAACCTGCGATCGGCCGCGTGTACACACGACAGGATTCCGTGCCGGGATTTCTGGATCCGGTGGTGATCAGCGACGGATTTTGGCGGCGGAATTATGGATCGGACCCGAAGATCATCGGGCGAAAAATGTCGCTAGATCGCGACCTATACACGATCGTGGGGGTGATGCCGTCGGGGTTTCGTCATCCGGGCCGGACTCTGGATACGGATGTGGAAGTGTGGCTGGCGACCGGATTCAGCGGCCAGCCATTTCCTGTGCCAGCGGATCGGACGCTGCGAGTAATACCGGCGGCGATTGGGCGCTTGAAGCCGGGTATGACCGTGGCGCAAGCGCAGTCGCACCTCGATGCTTACGCGGCGCAGCTGGCGCGCGAGTATCCCGCCGCGTATCCCGCTGCTTCGAAGTGGGGGGTACGGCTGGTTTCGGTACAAGAGGATTTGGTGGGCCGGCAGCGAACGGAATTATTCATACTTTTTGGCGCGGTGGGATTCTTGCTGCTGATCGCTTGCGTGAATATCGCGAACTTGCTGCTAGCGCGTTCTTCGGGGCGGCGACACGAAATTGCGATTCGATTGGCGATGGGCGCGAGCCGCACGCGGCTGGCGCGGCAGCTGTTGACGGAGAGCACGCTGCTGGCGGTGATCTCCGGGGGCGTCGCGCTGGTGACGGTGCTGTTCTTGAAGAATGCGATCGTCAGCATGGCTCCGGCGGATATTCCGCGATTGAATGAAGTGGACGTCAGCGGCAAGGTGCTTTTTTTCGCGTTTGTGATTTCGATATGCACGGGCGTGTTGTTCGGACTGGCGCCGGCGCTGCAGGCTTCCAATCCCAATCAGGTGGAGAATCTGCGGGAAGGAGGGCGCGGTTCGGGTGCGAGCAGACGACATTCGCGGCTCTCGCGGATTCTGGTGGTTTCGGAGGTAGCGCTCTCGATCATTTTGCTCGCGGGTGCGGGATTGTTGCTGCGAAGTTTCTGGCGCGTGCTGGAAGTGCGCCCTGGATTCAATCCCAGCCATCTGACGACGGTACAGATCTGGATTCCGCAGCCGAATAATCCAGACATGGATCCTTATGGTCTGATGGAGAAGCGTGCGGCTTTTCTTACGGAAGTATATCGCCGGGTGGCGACACTGCCAGGCGTGGAAGAATCCGCGATTGCGGGCAACGACACTCTACCGCTGAATTCCGGACGAAACTATTCTCCGTTTTCGATTCAAGGGCGGCCGACCGATTCCGAGCGCGGCCCGGTGGCGGACATTGCCATCGTCGATACACAGTATTTTCACACCATGGAAGTTCCTTTGATGGCCGGGCGAAATTTCAGCGCGACGGATACGAACACTACGCAGGCGGTAGCCGTCATTGACCAGACATTGGCGCGGCGTTATTGGCCCGACCAGGATCCGCTGGGGCAACAGGTGAAATTGGGATTTGGGCCGGGACCCAAGGGCGTTACGATTGTCGGCGTGGTGGGCGATATTAAATCGGATGGTTTTGAAGCTGCCAGCGTGCCGCATATATATGTTGCGCTGGGGCAGTTCGCGCCGATTAACGCGGTGCTATTTTTCCGCGGCCGCGGCGACGCGGAACGTCTGGGCGACGCGGTGCGGCACGTGGTGGGTAGCATGGATCCGAACGTAGCCGTGCACAGCGTCAGCACGATGGATCAGATTATTGCGCGATCGGTGGCGGACCGGCGATTTGCTTTGGAGCTGCTGGGCGTTTTCGCGGCGGTGGCGTTGCTGCTCGCGGCGATTGGGATTTACGGGGTCATGTCCTACGCGTTCAGTCAGCGCACGCATGAAGTGGGCATCCGCATGGCGCTGGGGGCGCAGCGGGTAGATATTCTGCGCATGGCGCTGGTGGAAGGAATGCGGATTGTGGTGATCGGCTTGGTTGCGGGTCTGGCGGGAGCGGCGGTGATGACGCGGCTTTTCCAGTCCATGCTTTTTAATGTCGCGCCGGGTGATCCGATAACTTTTCTTTCGGCTGCCGGGGTACTGGCCGGCGTGGCGTTTTTCGCCTGTTACATTCCGGCGCAGCGGGCTACGCGAGTGAATCCTCTGGTGGCTTTGCGTGAGGAATAGAACAGGCGCGGAAAACTCTGTGGTGCCGGAAGCGCGTTCGTGGGGAGCTGAGTCAGCGCGCGTCTTATTCGTAGTACAGCGCGACCATCGGGTCCACGCGCATGGCGCCTCGGGCTGGCAGGAAGCAGGCTAGCAGGGCCACGGCGCAGAGCAGGACCGCGACGCCGCAAAAAGTAAACGCGTCGGTGCTGGTGACACCCAGGAGCAGGCTGCTGAGGTAGCGCGTGAGCGCGAATGATGCGGCGAGGCCAAAAGCCAGGCCGATGAACGTCAAGCGCAGGCCGCGGCGAAGCACCAGGCGCAGAATGTCTTCTTTGCTAGCGCCGAGCGCCATACGGATGCCGATTTCGTGGGTGCGCTGGCGCGTGGTGTACGCGGTGACGCCGTAAATTCCCACCGCGGCAAGGATCAGCGCGAGCAGGCCGAAGGCGCCGACGAAAGTACCGGCGATGTGCTGCGGGAAAGTATTCAGTTGCTCGCTGAGTTCGAGCGAGTTCACATCGAAAACCACCAGGTCGGGATTCAGTTGATGGATCGTACGCTCGACCGTCTTGCCGAACGCCAAAGGGTCTCCGGCGACGCGCGCATGGACCAGCATGGTGGCCCGGTAAACCTGCGAGAGCGGCAAATACAGGAAGGGCGTGGGCTTTTCCGTGAGGGTGGCGACTTTGCTGTCGCGCGCGACGCCAACCACGGTAAACCATTCGTGCGTCAAGTCGGAATTGAGTTGTTTGCCGAGCGGTTCCTGGTTCGTCCAGTAGCGATTCGCGAATGCTTCGTTGACGATTACCGCGCGCTGGGAGGTTTTGGTGTCCTGCGGCGTGAAGTCGCGGCCCTTCAGAATGGGAATCTGAATGGTGCGGAAATAATTCGGCGTGACGATGGCCATCGGCATGTCCAGCGATTCACTGGGCTGCGGGACGTAGCCTGCGGGCCGCACGGTGGTGGAGTCTGGGATCAGACCGAGCGGCACGCGGCTGGAAAGAGCGACGGACTCTATTCCGGGCAGCGCTTCAAGTTTCGTCACGAGCTGGCGATGGAACTCTTCGCCAGCGACGTCTGAATATCCCCCGGCAAACAGGTCGTAGGAAGCGATCAGGATATTATGCTGATTAAATCCGGGATTGATTTGCCCGGCACGCATGACGCTGCGAATGAATAATCCCGCGCAGACGAGCAGCAGCGACAGCGAAATTTGGGCGACCACCAGGCCGCCGGCCAGGCGCGCTTTGTTCATTCCGCCGGACGCGCTGCCAGTATCTTCTTTCAGCACCGTGGCGGGCGCTACGCTGGAAGCTCGCAACGCAGGCAAAATTCCGAAGATTATGCCGGTGAGCAGCGAGATCAACATGGTGGCGAAGAAAACTGTCCGGTCCGCGCGTATGATGAGGGAGATCGGGAAATCCATCGCGGGAATGAATTTCATCAGGGTGCCGGCTGTCCAGAGAGTGATCAAGATAGCGAGCGCGCCTCCAGCCAGCGCGAGGATGAGGCTTTCCACGAGCAATTGCCGGACGAGGCGCCAGCGGCTGGCTCCCAACGACATGCGAATGGCGGTCTCACGGCGGCGGCCCATGGAGCGAACCAGCATCAGATTGGCGACGTTGGCACAGGCGAGCAGCAACACCAGGCCCGCGATGGCCATCAGCACGGGCAGCAACGGCGCGAAAAAAATATTGAAGCTGAATGGATTGCGCCACAGCGGATGCGCCGTCACGGTATTGTTGCCGTTGTGTTCCTGGGATAATTCTTGGCGTCGCGCTGAAGGTGGAGGGTCATTTCTTCCTGCGCTTGCCGCCTGGAGACGCCGGGCTTCAGGCGTCCATACGCGAACAGCCAGTCATTGTGACGATCATGAAACGCGTCGCCACCGGGCATCAATTGCGGCGCCATCATGATGGGAAGCCAAATCTCCATGCGCAGACCCGTGATGCTGCCTTGAAACACTGGTGGAGCGACACCGACGATGGTGTAGGAGTGTTGGTTGACTTCGATGGGCTGGCCAACGATGGCGGGATTCGCGGCGAAATGCGTTTGCCACAGGCGGTAGCTGATTACCGCGACAGGCGCGCCTCCGGGCTTTTCGTCTTCGGCCGGGAGCAAGCCGCCGCCCAGGATTGCGCGCACGCCCAGCACATCGAAATAATTCGCCGTCGCGACCATGCCCCAGACGCGTTCCGGTTTGCCTTTGCCTGTGAGGCTCATGGGCGCGAACATGCAGGCAGTGATGGCTGAAAAGCTTTGCTGCCCGTCGCGCATGGCTTCGAGATCGGGATAGGAAAAACCGAGCGGGTTGCCGCCGGGGTGTCCTTGCGTCAGCGAGACGATTTCGTTCGGTTTGGAAAGACCGGGAACTGGATTGAGCAACGAAGAATTGATCCAGCTGAAAATTGTGGAGTTTGCGCCGATGCCCAGCGCCAGAGTGAGGATCACGATCGCCGCGTAGCCCGGGGCGCTTGCGATCATTCTGAGGCTGAAGCGTATGTCTTGCCAGAACGAGGTCATCGGGGCGCCTTCGCGTGCATGTTACAACGATCTAGAGCATGCGCTCACCCATCTGTTGCGGCGTGCAAATAATTGCTTGCGCGGTACTTAGCGAATCAACTTGATGTCCAGCGGATGGGGGCTGTCCGCTTCTGGGACCGGTCTTCAACGGTAGCGAACATTCGATCGAGTTCGGGCGGAGCGGGACTTCGAACATTCCCAACAAGGGACGCGCATGAGAACGAGACGCGCGGCTCGTCTGCAAATGGCGCGTCAGATGCCAGCGTACCAGGCATAGCCTCCGTCTGCGGACGCGGAGCCCTTTCCATCTCCGAACTTTTTCAGATTATCTGTGACCGTGAGGTGCGTGATGAATTTCACGCTCTTGTAGCCGACCTGGCGAGGTAGGCGCAGGCGCAGTGGGCCGCCGTTGCCTACGGGAAGATCGCTGCCGTTCATGCCGTAGGCTAGAAAAGTCTGCGGGTGCATGGCGTCGGCCATGTCAATACTTTCCCACCAGTCGGGATCCATCGAGAAATAGACGACGTATCGGGCTTGCGGCTGGACACCCACGGCATCGAGGACGTGGAGGAGCGGCGTGCCGATCCATTCGGCGATGTATGACCAGCCCTCTTCACAGGCCAGTTGCGTGATCTGGCTGCGATACGGGTAGCTTTTCAGTTGGTCGAGCGAAAACGAAGCCGGGCGGTCAACCAGGCCGGTGACGGTGAGGCGCCAGTCAGCGAATCCACCGGACTGAAGGCGCTTGAAGGCGTCGGTGAGGGGCGGCATCTCGTTCGCGAGGGGGCGCTTGGAAATCTGGTCGCGGCGGAACTCGCGGGCTAACGAGTGTTTAGTCAGCAATCGCTGGGTGGCGTAGGTGAGAGTTTCGCCGAGGCCGTAGATTCCGCCATGGTCGGGCGGGACCAGGCCGTATTTTTGCGCGAGACGCGCGGCGACGCCGAGGCCTGCGACGCCGGCTGTGGCTGCGAGGCCGGTGACGAGTAATTTTCGGCGTGAGAGATCGGTCATGGGCGCTCCTCCTTACGCGTCGTGACTGCGCCGGTGATCATCGCGCGCATGCGACGCTTGAATCCGGCAACGCAAATCATCACGACATGGACTAACACGAAAAGCAGCATGGCCAGCGAGACGAAGAAGTGAATGGTGCGCGCGGATTGCTCGCCGCCCAACAAAGTGACGGTCGCGGGAAACGCCGACACGAAGGCGAGCGACATCGCCAGGCCCGACCAGATTACCAGTGGAAACAAAACGAAGATCACGAAGAGGTAGCTGAGGCGCTGCAGCGGGTTGTACGACCAGGCTTCTGCTTCGCCGGGCCGCGCGAAGCGCACGTGGCTGGCGATTGTGGCGGAGAGCGCGCGCCACGAGAGATGGGCTTTTGCGGGGAGCAAGTCTTTGCGGAAATGACCGGTGAACAGGCCGGAGATTAAATAGAGCAGGCCGGTTAATACTGCAATCCAGGCGGTTTGAAAGTGAAGATAGCGGCTCCAGCCGTTCTGGTCTGGGAGCATGTAGTTGTAGCCGGTCTGCACCAGGGAGCGCGAGGCAGGGATCGGTAGTTGAAATAATGGTGTGGTCAATACGTTGCCGGTTTCGCCCCAGTAGAAGCGCGGGTGCGAGATCACAATTTCAAATCCGCTGATGAGCAGGGCGAAAAAGCACAGAGTGGTGATCCAGTGAGTGACGCGGACAAGAGCGGAGTGGCGCGGTGTGGCCGTGGCGGCTGGGATGGCCGAGGCAGAAGTTGGGACGCAGGCTGGCAGCGGCACCGGCGCGGATTCCAATCTCGCCATTGTTAGCTCCTGTTGGTGAGCGGACGTGCCTTCCCGAGAATTAGGCCATACTACCACGCTGGAGGGGTTGCCGGAGATTCAGGTTGGCGGACGGCGGCGGATGTTGGGGCGTATAATCCTGGCAGATTTACGGGAGGAGCCGAGATGGCCAAGACGAAGCAGTTCACGATTACTGTGGAGAATCAGCCGGGGGCACTGGCAAAGATTGCAAGAACATTGGGGAACGCGAAGGTGAACATTCTGGCGTTGTTGGGGACGGCGCAGGGGGCTAATGGCACGATGGAACTTGTCGTGGAGGATCCACGGCGCGCGAAGAAGGCTTTGGACGACGCGGGGCTGGCTTACCAGGAGACTGCGGCGGAGGAGATTGAGCTGCAGAACAGGCCTGGGGCGCTGGCGCTGCAGCTCGACAAGCTTGCGGCGAAGGGCGTGAATCTGAATTCGATCTGTGCTACGGCTGCGAAGGGCGGGAAAAAAGCGGTTCTGATTTACACGGTGGAAGCTGCGGCAAAGGCGAAAGCTGCAACGGCTTAGCTGCGACAATTATCTGCAAAACCGAGGTGAATTAAATTTTGCAGGCGGCGTTCAGAGGTGAGACTTGTCCGGCTGCGGGACGTTGGCGCCGGAGAGCAGGGCGCTATCGTTGTAGCCGGGTTTTATGATGATGTTGCTTTGCTCGCGGAGTTCGGCCAAGTAATCGCGAATGCGGGGCTGCATTTTTTGCGCGAGGATGATGCCGCGGATGTCGGGTTCGACTTTTTCGAAGGGCTGCAATCCGGCCTGCAGGTGATCGTCAACTCTCAGGATTTCGAAATCGGTGCGGGTCTGGATCACGTCGGTGATCTGGCCTTTGCTCATCTGGAAGACGATCGCTTCGAGCTGAGGGGCTAGTTCTCCTTTTTTGAAGGTGCCGAGAGAGCCGTCATCTTTCGCGGTGCTGCCCTGGGAATATAGGCGCGCGACCTGATTGAAATCGTCGCCGTTTAGGACGCTGGTGCGCAGACCTTCGACTTTATTGCGCACGGCGGCCATTTCTTCGGGGCTTTTTCCTTCGGTGCTGAGTGAAATTTCGGACAGCACCACGCGCTCGGGCAGCGTGAATTCCTCGGGGTGCGCATCGTAATATTGCTTCACCTCTTCGCGAGTGATGTCCACGTGCGAGCCGACTTCGCGGCGCACGACTTCTTTCTGCAGCAGTCCGTTGCGAATGGTGGTCTTGTAATCTTCCCAACTGAGGCCGGAAGCCTCGACGCCTTTTTTCAGATCGTCGAGGGAGGCTAGGCCGTTCTGCTGGCGGACTTCGTCGAGGCGCTTGTTTACGTCGGATTCGACGTTGACGTTCATGTCCTTGGCGCGCTGCACGATCAGCGACTCGTCAATCATGCCGCGCAGCAAATCTTTCTGCTGGTCTTTGAACTGCGCGGCAATTTTTTCCGGCGGGCAATCCTGACAATCGCGGGCCACTTCGTCACGCAGCGTTTGTTCGGCTTTCTGATAAGCGGCGAGGGTGATGACGTTGTCGTTCACGCGCGCGACGATGTCCGCGTCGGCGGGGGGGTTGGCTTGCGCGCGCAGGTGGGAAGGAAATAGCGCAACGAACAACGCCAGCGCGCTGAATGTGAAGGCTGCGCTTCGGCCTAAGGTTGGGACCGATGCGCGATTGCGATGTTTCATGGTGTGCGCTCGCCTCATATTGGGTGTCTCCGATTGTAGCTGGAATTTGGGATTCGGGCGTATCTCTCGCGGGTTGCGCGCCGCGATGGCCTGCCGCGGCGAAGTGTACAATCCGGGACAGTTTCTCGATTGCCTCTGTGCGCTAATGAAAAAGTAGAGGGGTCTTGCCGCTGCAATTTGACCGCAAGCAATCCGCGACCCGAAGAGTTGAATCAGCGAAGGCCAACCTACAGTGACCTTGTGATCTGTGCACCCACTTTCCTGCACGCGAGCCGCAAGAGCGCCAGCCGCGGGGTTGAACCTCGCGCGGTGGTTTCTTCCGTGGCTTGCGGGGCAGGCTCCTCTGTGACATCGAAGCGCGCCTTATTAAGACTCTTTCGTTCACGCTTCTATGCTGTGCTGGCCTGCGCATCGCTTCTGCTGTGTGTGGATGCTGCGAGCGCGTCTGCCTGGCAACAAACGGATGCGTCAAACGTTCGCAGCGGTTCCTTGCCGGAGGAAGCTCTCGCGCCGGCGCTCGCTACGGAGGGGTCAGGCAGCGTCAATGGGACAGTGCTGGACGCGAGCGGAG
>Ga0209655_10000532_pt1 | contig 14516 bp, 11 predicted proteins | sample BogFormECP03_OM2_FD_188236 | JGI IMG/M metagenome (GOLD analysis project Ga0209655, IMG submission 188236) | Bog forest soil microbial communities from Calvert Island, British Columbia, Canada - ECP03_OM2 (SPAdes) (version 2) | ecosystem: Environmental > Aquatic > Freshwater > Wetlands > Bog ...
GCCGAACGGATCGGCGACGAAGGACGATCCCCAGAACTCCAATCCCGGATCTTTCGGACTTTCGTCCAGCGGGCCCTCATAGCCTACGCGATTGACGGCGGCGACGTAAACACCATTGGCGATAGCGTGCGCACGCTGGATGGTGCGCCAGGCATCGAGCTGCGCCGCGCCATGCTGCTGTTTCTCGGATGGATGCCAGCCAATCGCCGTTGGATAAAATAAAATGCTCGCACCACCGAGCGCCGCCAGCCGCGCACCCTCCGGATACCACTGATCCCAGCAAACCAGCACGGCAATGCGCCCAAATCGCGTATTGAAATTCGGAAATCCCAAATCGCCGGGAGTGAAATAAAATTTCTCGTAGTAAAGCGGATCATCCGGAATGTGCATCTTGCGGTAAAGCCCAAGCAACGAGCCGTCGGCATCAATCACCACCGCCGTATTGTGATAAACGCCCGCCCCGCGCCGCTCAAAGAGCGAGCCAATAATCACGACGCCGAGCTCTTTAGCGAGCGCCGCCAACGCATCGCTCGAAGGCCCGGGAATCGGCTCAGCCAGACCGAAAAGCTCCGGATTCTCCTCGCGGCAAAAATATTGCGAGCGAAATAATTCCTGCAGGCAGATAATCTGCGCCCCGCGCCCCGCCGCCTCGCGAATTTTCTTCAGCGCGATCGCCAGATTCTCGTCAACGGTAGTCGAGCACTTCATCTGGACGAGTCCAACCGTGAATCGATCCATCATCCTCAAATATTATCATTTCGCCGCGCGTCGTAGGGGAGGGTCTTCAGACCCTCCCGCTGTTCGGCCCCTTCGCTGTGACGCAAACAGCGAACGCGCCCGGATCAGGCCGCGGCAATAGTCACGAAATTGTAATATTCAGGCCATTTTGTCGGTTGACATTAATATCCACCGCCTTTAAAGTTGACCAGTCATGATTTCTCGGAGCCAGAACCCGTCACCGGCCAAGTGGACGCGCATTACTATTATGCGCACCACTACGGATACGCCTTCTGGCGCCGCGGGCAGCTGAAGCCAACCCAATTCAGCAGCCCGAGCCCGCCGCCAGAAGAAAGCCTGGCAGGCGGGTTTTTTGTTTTCGGGGTGTTGAAATGGCGCGGCGAGCCAGCACGCATGGCACAAAACCGCCGGCGGGCCTACGGAATATAGGCCACCGCCAAAAAAGAGGATGCAATGGCACCCGAGGCTAACGAAGCGCAAAACGAAAGGAACGACGAGCGCGGCCGGAACCAGGCCGTGCTGCGAAATCTGGATCGTTCCGGCGACACCGCCGTAGAAACGCAGGCATCGAATCGCGTTCGGGTAATGAAGTTCGGCGGCAGCGTGCTCGTTTCGGCGGAGAATATTTTGCTGGCCGCGCGTCATGTCGCGGAGGCCGCGCAGAATGAGCGCGTCGCCGTGGTCGTTTCCGCGCTGCGCGGCGTCACCGACCGCCTCTATAGCATCACTCGCGCGCTGCGTCTTCGCGACGTGCCGTCCGCGCTCACCGAAGCGCAGGAGATTGCGCAGTTCCATCTCTACGTCGCGCGCGAACTCTACTCCGGCGACGAGCAGGAATTCCAACTGCGCATCGAGCTGGCCGAACTCTCGCTCGAACTCTCGACTGTAGTTTCGGGCGGCAGCGAAGGCCACAGCCCCGCCGAAGTCACCGACGAAGTGGTTTCCTTCGGCGAGCGCTGGAGCAGCCGTCTATTCGCGGCCGCACTGCGCAAGCTCGGCGTCAATGCCGACGCGCTCGATTCATTCCACTTCATCGTCACCGACGGCGATCGCGAAGATCCGCATCCCAGGCTCGCGGAGTCGTACGCGAAAATTCACGAAGCGCTGCACCGCTATTTCGAAGCGGGCAGCGTTCCGGTGGTCACCGGCTTCGTCGCCGCCACTCCGGAAGGCCGCATCACCACGCTCGGCCGCAACAGCTCCGATTTTTCCGCGGCCATCGTAGCCTGCGCTCTGCGTGCGCACGATCTCACCATCTGGACCAGCGTGGACGGCTTTTTCGACGCCGATCCGCGCCACGTCGCCTCCGCGCAGCAATTCGAGGAACTCAGCTACGAAGAGGCGTTCGAACATTCGCAGCGCGGCGCGAAAGTGGTGCATCCCAAGGCCTTCAGTTTTCTGATGCAGGAGTGCATTCCGCTCCTCGTTCGAAATGCAGAGCGGCCAGAAGCTCCCGGAACGTGGATCGGCCTGCGCGAAACCGGCAGGCAGGGGGCCGCAAGCGGAGGCTCGCGATGACCTGGCGCGTTGGCATCCTCGGCGCCACCGGCGCCGTCGGCCAAAAAATGATTCAAGGGCTGGCGGCGCATCCGTGGTTCCGCATCGCGGAGCTTGCGGCGTCCGAGCGCTCGTCCGGGCGCACCTATCGCGAAGCTGCGCGTTGGATGCAGGGGACGCCGATTCCGGAAGGCGTCGGCGATCTTGAAGTAAAAAGCGCTACGCCCGATCTCGATTGCGATTTCGTGCTGTCAGCGCTCGATTCGAGCGTAGCAGGCCCCATCGAGGAAGATTTCGCGCGCGCCGGATATCCGGTAATCAGCAACACGCGCAATCACCGCATGGACGATGATGTTCCGCTGGTGATTCCCGAAATAAATCCCGATCACCTGGATTTGATTCCGTCGCAGAAGCAACGGCGCGGCTACGCCAACGGATATCTGGTGACCAATCCGAATTGTTCGACGGTTGGCTTGGCGATGGCGCTCAAGCCTCTTGAAGATGCATTCGGCGTAGGGGAGGTCTTCGTGGTCACCATGCAGGCGCTCTCCGGCGCCGGCTATCCGGGCGTAGCCTCACTCGACGCGATGGAAAACGTGATTCCTTTTATTTCCGGCGAAGAAGAGAAGATGCAGACCGAGCCGCGAAAAATTCTAGGACGCCTAGCGCAAAACGCGATTCACTTCGCGGAATTCATAATCAGCGCACAATGCAATCGCGTCCCGGTAATTGACGGCCACCTGGAATCCGTCTCGGTAAAACTAAAAAAGCACGCCTCAGCCGCGGAAGTGAGCGAGGCGCTAGCGTCATTCACAGGCGAGCCGCAAAAGCTCGGCCTACCGACAGCTCCGGCGCATCCGATCCTGGTAAGCCACGAAGCCGATCGCCCGCAACCGCGCCGCGATCGCGATGCAGGCCGAGGCATGAGCGTAACCGTAGGCCGCATCCGCCCGTGCCCGCTCCTCGATTTCAAATTCACAGTGCTAGTTCACAACACAGTCCGCGGCGCCGCCGGCGCGGCAATCCTAAACGCCGAATTACTAGCCGATCGCGGCCTGCTCCCGCAGCGCAGCCAAGTCGGCGCCGAAGTCGCAGCACGCAAGCACCTGTAGCACAGCCACTCTTGGCTGTGTGGGATTTCAGCAAATGGCAACATGCGGAAGACTACTAAAAAACACAGCCAAGAGTGGCTGTGCTACAAAGCGGCGCAGAATCCCTGAATTGCCGATAAAATGACTTCTTCAAATTTCGCTCGAGCGAAAATCGCCCCGAGCCACAAGCAGGCACGATGACCACAACGAAATCCAAGCACGCCGCAGTAGGCGCAAATCCCCGCATAGCCGTACTCGGCGCCGGAAAAATGGGAGGCATATTACTGCAAGCATTTCTAAAACGCGGCCTCTTCCGCCCCGAAGCCGCCAGCGCGACTTTGCTTCACGCAGAAAAAGCCGAGTCCCGCGCGAAAACCCTCGGCGTCGCCGTCTTCACCGACAACATAAAAGCCGTCCGCCAAGCCGACATCATCCTAGTCTGCGTGAAGCCGCAAATCGTTCGCTCCGTAATGGAGCAAATTCGCCCCGCGCTGCACAAAGAAAAGCTAATCATCTCGATCGCCGCATCCGTTCCGACCACCTACATCGAGAAAGTGTTGCCGGCCGGAATCCCAGTAGTGCGCGCCATGCCCAATACGCCGTGCTTCATCGGCCACGGCATGACCGCAGTAGCAGGCGGCTCGCATGCCAAGCCCGAGCATCTCGAAACCGCCCGAAAATTATTCGAAGCCGTAGGCCGCTCAGTAATCGTCGATGAAAAACACATGGACGCCATCACCGGCCTCTCCGCCAGCGGCCCAGCCTTCATCTATATAATTTTGGAATCGCTAGCCGAAGCCGGCGTAAAGGTAGGCCTACCCCGCGATCTAGCCACATTGCTATCCGCCCAAACGGTAGAAGGCTCCGCCAGCATGGTCCTCGAAACCGGCGATCATCCCGCGTTGCTGAAGGAGGCGGTAACAACTCCAGCAGGCTGCACCATCGACGGCATCATGGAACTGGAAGACGGCAAACTCCGAGTAACATTAATTAAAGCAGTAGTGAAAGCGGCCGAACGCGCCAAGGAATTACTGCTACAAGGGTAGCCCGCGTCGAGTTAATTCCGCCCGAGAACGCGCTCGAGCGTCGAGCGCAATTTCCCAGCGTCGGCTTCGACGCTGACCCGCTGCCGCGCTAATTCTTCCGCGCTACGCCGCAGCAAACTGCTTTCCGAATCTTTCAACTGATTGCCGGTGAGAATCGCAACCACGTCCGCGCCCGCTTCGATTTTTCCAGATTTCCGCAGTTTGCGAATTCCAGCCACAGTCGTAGCCGAGGCTGGCTCGCAGCCAATCCCATCTCCCGCCAGCGCCGCCTTGGCTTCAAATGTCTCGTGATCGCTGACTGACTCGCAAAGCCCGTTTGTCGCGCGAATCACCCGCAGCGCTTTTTTCCAATTCACAGGATTGCCAATGCGAATAGCTGTCGCCTCTGTCTGGGGCTCGGCAACGGGCGTAAGTTCCGCAGCTCCCGCAGCCAGCATGCGGCAGAAAGGATTTGCCCCTTCCGCCTGCGTAACCACCAGCCGCGGCAACCTATCAATGAATCCGTGACGCCGAAGTTCGCACAATCCCTTCCCCATCGCCGAAACATTCCCCAAATTTCCGCCGGGAACAACAATGTAATCCGGTACGCGCCAACCGCGTCGCTCGAGAATCTCAAAAATAATGGTCTTCTGTCCTTCGAGGCGAAATGGATTGAGCGAATTCACGAGATATAATTTCATCTCCGGCGCAAACGACCGCAGCAATTCAAACGCCTGATCGAAATTTCCCGCAATCTCGATCACCATCGCGCCAAACTCAAGCGCCTGTGCCAGTTTCGCCGGCGTGATTTTCCCGGCGGGCACAAAAACCAGCGCCTTCATCCCCGCCCGCACCGCATAAGCGCTCATCGACGCCGAAGTATTTCCCGTCGAAGCGCAAGCCACCACGCCGCAACCCAAAATCGCGCCCTGCGAAACACAAGCCGTCATGCCAAGATCTTTGAATGAACCAGTAGGATTTGCACCCTGATGTTTGACCGTCAATCGCACGCCGCCGGCCCATTCGCCCGCGCGCGCAGCTTCCACAAGCGGAGTATTTCCCTCAGCGAGCGTCACCACGCCTCGGCCCGTCCCCCCAAAAGGAAGCATCTCGCGAAATCGCCAAACCCCGCTCTGATCCTCGACTGACCCGCTAGCCTTGCGCCCCTGCCACAATGAAAGCAATGCCGCGCGATCCGGCGCCGGCATCTCGTATTCGACGTCGAGCAAACTTCCGCACGCGTCGCAGCGGTATTCTCTCGCGTCCAGCGAGTGCCGCCGCCGACAACTTTCCTCGATACATTGTAGAAATGCAGCAGCCATAGTTCGTTCGTCGCGCCGCGGTTCGTGCAACTGATTCACGGCGTCAATAGTCGATAAAAGTATAAGTGGTGATTCGAATCAGGTAAACGCAGGAACGAGCAAGTGTGTCGTAGCAGCGTCAGCGCGAAAGAATTTGCGCTCCGCGATTATCGGCCTTGAGATATGTCGCGCGAGCCGCAACGCCATTGCGCCTAAATCTCTCCACCAGCGCCTCGCCAATCTCCGCAGCATTCGCCGTGGCAATCGCCATCACCGAAGATCCCGCGCCGCTGATAAACACGCCCGCCAATCCCTCCTGGCGAAACTCGAGGCAATCCGAAATTCCCGGAATTAACACGCTGCGGTAAGGCTGATGAATGCGATCAAGGAAAAATTCCGGCGCCAGACCGCTTCCTGAACAAAAAGCAGCAGTCAGCAGCGCCACGCGCTGCAAATTCTGCACCACATCCTGCCGCGAATACTGCGCCGGCAGCGCCGCCCGCGCCTTCTCCGTCGGCAACGGCCGGTCCGGCGTCACCGCAATGAAATCGAGCGATTCGGAAACATCGCAACGGTGAAAAAGAACTTCAGCCGAACCGCCGCGCGCGTCTTCGTCGGTAGTCGCAGCCACCACGAAGCCGCCGCAAAGCGCCGCGGTCACGTTATCGGGATGATGTTCGAGCGCCGCCGCCTCGCGCAGTACTCCCGAGCCTTCCACTTTGCGTCCCGCGAGTTCAGCGCCCACCAGCAATCCCGCAACAATTGCCGCTGCGCTCGAGCCCAGCCCTACGCCGATCGGAATCTCATTTTCAATTTCAATCTGAGCCCCCGCGACCGCCGCCGGCCCCAACCCCGCAAAACTCCGGATCGCCCGAACCACCAGATTCTGGTCATTCGCGGGAACTCGATCTGCATTCTCGCCGCGGTAACGCACCTCAAATCCCGCCGCCGCACACGGCTCCGCCGAAACGCGCAAATAAAGATTGAGCGCGATCGCCGCGCAATCAAAAGCTGGTCCTAGATTAGCCGTGCTGGCAGGAACTTGAACGCGTACGGCCATCCCACGCTAGGCCGAAGCTGTAGCGGCCACCGCGTTCCCCATATATTTCTCAAAAGCCGCAATCTTCGGCTCGATCGCGTCGTCCAGTTCGAAGCGCCCAGTCAACGCGTCGGTGGTCTTCAATCCGTTGCCGGTGATGCAGAGAACGGTTTCCTCATCGGCCCCGATGCGTCCCTGCGCCAAAAGGGACTGCGCGCAAGAAACCGTCACGCCGCCGGCAGTCTCGGTGAAAATTCCCTCGCTAGCCGCCAGCAATTCAATTCCGTTCACCACGTCCGCATCCGAGCAATCCTCCGCCCAACCGCCGCTCGAGCGAATCACCCGCGTGGCATAAATTCCGTCCGCCGGATTTCCAATCGCCAGCGAGCGCGCAATCGTAGAAGGCTTCTGCGGATCAATCTCGTCCTTCGAATTCTTCACCGCATCGGCAATCGGCGAGCACCCAGTAGCCTGCGCCCCAAAAAATTTCACTGTCTTAGCCTCAACAAGCCCGAGCGCCACAAGCTCGCCAAACGCCTTGCTGATTTTCGTGATCAAAGAGCCGCCAGCCATCGGCACCACCACGTTATCCGGCAAACGCCAACCAAGCTGCTCGGCAATCTCATACCCAACCGTCTTCGATCCCTCCGCATAATAAGGCCGCAAATTGATATTCACGAATCCCCAGCGATAACGATCCGCAATCTGCGAGCACAGCCGGTTCACCTGATCGTAATTCCCCGCGATCCGCGTAACCCGCGCGCCGTAAACCTGCGTCCCGACAACCTTTGCCGCTTCCAAATCCGCAGGAATAAAAATCCAAGCCTCAAATCCATGCCGCGCCGCCTGCGCGGCCACGGAATTCGCCAGATTTCCGGTGGAAGAGCAACTCACCGTTTCAAATCCAAAATTCTTCGCCTGCGCCAACGCCATCGCCACCACGCGATCCTTAAACGAAAGGGTAGGGAAGCACACGGCGTCATTCTTGACTAAAAGCCGCCGCGAACCGATCCGCTTTCCCAGTTGCGGCGCTGTAATCAACGGCGTCATCCCGACAGGCAATCCCGAATCGTATCCCTCCGGCTTCGGCAGCAATTCCGCATAGCGCCAAAGATTCGCCGGGCGCGCAGCAATCGCCTCGCGCGTAAATTTCCGGCGTACCGCATCCATGTCGTAATGAACTTCCAGGGGAGCCAAGCAGTCGGTACAGATCGAGGAAGGAATATTGCCGTAATCGCGCTGGCACTCGCGACAACGCAAAGAATAATTCACACTCATGGCCTTATCTCCGGGGCTGCGCTGGGCCCTGCGCGCCCATAAACACAAAAAGCCTCATCCGGGTTTAGGGGAATGAGGCTAGACACCCATCCTCCGAATCTTCATGTCCCCCGCGAACCGGGCGGGAATTGGCACCGAGCGACCAGTCTTAAATGATAGCTGGTCCGGTTGTCGTGGCGTCGTCGGGCCCGTACCCCTCAGCCACTCTGCATGAAATTCGAAGCACGCCCCTGCGAGCGTGCTCAATAATGGTATTGCCGCCCGCAACCCCAGTCAAGAACAGAATTCCCACCGAACCCCGCGCCAAGTTTCTGCATCACAAAGGTTTGGTTTTGTAGGGGAGGGTGCTTTAGACCCTCCCGCCTTTCGGCCACGTTTTACGCGCCAATCCGGCAAACGTATTCCAGTGCGAAATAGATATTTATTCGAGCCGTCAAATTTCAAAAAACCGGGCCGAACATCGGGAGGGTCTAAAGCACCCTCCCCTACAAGTGCAAAATGCATCGCCGGCGAGGCGGCTATGATACGCTCAGGAATTCCAACTCCCATGAACAACCGCACCGACACCCCGCGCGTAGCCTTCCAGGGAGAGCGTGGCGCTTTCAGCGAAGAAGCCATCGTGGCCCTGCTGGGCGAAAACGTCCGCCTGGTCCCTTGCGACACATTCGAAGCCCTCTTCGCCGCAATTCCCGCCCGGATCGCCGACCTGGCCCTAGCTCCCTTCGAAAATACGCTGGCGGGCTCCGTCCACCAATCCTACGATCTGCTACTAGACAGCTCGCTGCTAATCATCAACGAAGTAGCCATTCCCATCGCCCACAATCTAATCGGCCGCCCCGGCGCAAATCTGAGCCAAATTCGCGAAGTGCAGTCGCATCCCGTAGCGCTGGCACAGTGCCTGGGGTTCTTCGTGCAGCATCCAGAAATCCAGCGAGTGGTAGCAGGCGACACCGCCGGAAGCGTCCGCGAAGTAATCGAGCGAGGCGATCCAAAAGTAGCCGCTATCGCCGGACGCCGCGCCGCCGAAATTTACGGCGGCCAAATCCTGAAAGAACATCTCGAAGATCATCGCGAAAATTACACGCGCTTCGTCCTACTCTCCGACGAGCCGCGCGTAAGCCCCGTAGCAAACAAACTCTCGCTAGTAGTACGAGTGAAACATCAACCCGGCGCGCTACATTCCGTCCTAGGCACCTTCGCCAATCGCGAAATCAACCTGCTAAAAATCGAAAGCCGCCCGCTAAAAGGCAGCCCCTGGCACTACAGTTTTTATCTGGATCTAGAAGGCTCAGTAGCCGACGCCCACGTAGCCGCCGCCCTCGACGAACTCCGCGCCCACGCCGAAAAACTCCGCATCCTAGGCTGCTACCCAGCAGCAAAGCGAGTAACCGAAAGCACCTCTGGCAACACCCCAGTCCCAGCAGTAAGAAACTCCGCGACCCGCACCACCGATTAATTAGATTCCCGCACCGCCGGCGTCTCTGCCGGCTCCTACGAAGATGATCCCGCCACATGCACAAATCGCGGACGGACCGCTGGCGCTACTTAGCCATAAGCATTATTTATCAAGCACAACAGCAATATAAATTGGACTATCTGCCCCAAAGTAGGGCCTACTGGATGAACTCAGCAAGACGGGCGGCCGAGCAGTGCGGTGTCGGTCGCCCGAAGTGTACAATGAGGATAGGAGCCAGCAAATCGTGACCAAGACCGGTGCCGAAATTATCTGGGAATGTCTCGAACGCCTGGGCGTGAAGGTCGTCTTCGGCTATCCAGGCGGCGCGATTCTACCCACCTACGACGCCATGACGCGTTATGGCGTCCATCACGTCCTGGTCCGCCACGAGCAAGGCGGCACGCACATGGCCGACGGCTTCGCCCGCGCCGGCGGCGGCGTAGGCGTAGCAATCGCCACCTCCGGCCCGGGCGCAACCAACATGGTCACTGGCATTGCCACCGCGATGCTAGATTCCTCGCCGATCGTCTGCATCACAGGACAAGTAGGCAGCAAGCTAATCGGCTCCGACGCATTCCAAGAAACCGACATCACCGGCATCACCCTGCCCATCACAAAGCACAACTATCTAGTCACCCGCGCGCAAGACATCGCCGCAAGCCTGCGCGAAGCCTTTCACATAGCCGCGTCAGGCCGCCCCGGCCCAGTCCTAGTGGATATCACGAAGGACGCGCAAAATTCGTCATGCGAATTTGACTGGGATGCCGCCGCCCCGAAAGTCCGTCGCATGGAGCCGGTACATTTTCCAAAGCCCGACGCTCTCGAAAGAGCGCTGGCGCTGATCAATGAAGCGCAAAGACCGGTAATTCTGGCAGGCCACGGCATCATTCTTTCCGGCGCGATGCGCGAAGCGATGCAGTTCTCAGAGAAAGCATCAATCCCGGTAGCCGAAACTCTTCTGGGCCTCGGCGGCTTCCCAGCATCGCATCCTCTCTCGCTCGGCATGATGGGCATGCACGGCGAAGCCTGGGTCAATACCGCCATTCAGGAATCCGATTTGCTGCTGGCCTTCGGCATGCGCTTCGATGATCGCGTAACCGGAAACCTAAAGACCTACGCGCCGACCGCGAAAAAAATCCACATCGAAATCGATCCAGCCGAAATCAATAAAAATGTCCGCGTGGACGTCCCGCTGATCGGCGACCTGCGCGAAATCCTGCAACATCTGCTGCCCGGCGTGAAGGCGACGGATCGCGGTGCCTGGCTAGCTTATATTGATAGCCTAAAAACCGATTCCGCCGTCCGCGACATTCAAAACCTTCCCGACAGCGGCCATCTCTACGCCGCCCATGTAATCCACGATCTCTGGCGCGCCACGAATGGTGACGCCGTAGTAGTTACCGACGTCGGCCAGCACCAAATGTGGGAAGCGCAGTACTATCACCACGAAAAGCCGCGCACGCTGATCACCTCCGGCGGACTCGGCACAATGGGCTTCGCTTTGCCGGCAGCGATTGGCGCAAAATTCGCCCGTCCCGACGCCGAAGTCTGGGTGGTCGCAGGCGATGGCGGCTTCCAGATGACCATGCCCGAACTAGCCACCATAGTTCAGGAAAAAATCGCCATCAAAATCGCCATCATCAATAACGGATATCTAGGCATGGTCCGCCAATGGCAGCAATTTTTCTACGATGGCCGTTACGCCTCGACGCCGATCATTAGCCCGGATTTCGCCAAGCTAGCCGAAGCCTTCGGCATTCAGGGCATGTCCGTACGCACGCGCGCCGAGGTCGGCCCCGCGCTCGAAGCGGCACGAAATAATCCCGGCCCCGCGCTGATCGATTTCCACGTCGAGCAAGAAGATTCTGTCTATCCCATGGTTCCCGCCGGCGCCGATCTGCACAATATGATCCGCCGCCCGAGCCCACTCGTAGAAAAGGGCTCCGATGTCTGACAACGAAAAGCTGCACACTTTCGTCCTCTACGTCGAGAACCAACCCGGCGTACTGAATCGCGTAGCCTCGCTCTTCCGCCGCCGCGCGTACAACATTGAATCACTAGCAGTAGGCCACACCGAACGACCCGGCATCTCGCGCATGACCATCGTCGCCGGAATCAGCGAAGGCGCCGCGCATCGAGTGGAAGCCAATCTCTACAAGCTGGTCAATGTCCTCTCCGTCGAGGACGTCACGCACGTAACGACGATTGGCCGCAGCGTAGCGCTAGTCAAAGTCGAAGCCCCCGACGAGGCCCGTCATCGCCTGATGGAAATCGCCCGAGTCTTTCGCGCCCGCGTAGTTGATCTCGCGCCGAATTCCATGATCATCGAAATCACCGGCACCGAAGAAAAAATCCGCGCACTCGAAGATCTGCTGCGCCCTTTCGGCATCCTCGAAATGGTGCGCACCGGGCAAGTCGTAATGACCCGCGGCGTAAAGCGCGCCCGCGCTCGCCAAGGCGAAAGCCTAAGCGCCGATCCGGGCGATTCAGACGTTTCGCATTCCGTTTGATCGTTAGAATATTGATAGCCGCATCGAAACCCGACACGCAAAGGAGCAGGGAATGGCCAAGATTTATCAAGATCACGACGCAGATCTCGCGCTAATCCAAAAAAAGAAAATCGCCATCATCGGCTACGGATCGCAAGGCCACGCCCACGCGCTCAGCCTCCGCGATAGCGGCTGCAACGTCCGCGTAGGCCTGCATCCAGAAAGCAAATCGCGCGAAAAAGCCAAAGCCGCGGGCCTGACGGTAGAGTCCGTCTCCGATGCAGCAGCCTGGGCCGACGTAATCATGATTCTCGCGCCAGACACCGCGCAACCAGCCATCTACGAAAAAGAAATCGCCCGCCACCTCAGCGCCGGAAAAATGCTGATGTTCGCCCACGGTTTCAACGTTCGTTACGCCACCATCCAACTCCCGCGCGACATCGACGTAACCATGATCGCCCCCAAAGCCCCAGGCCATCGCGTCCGCGAAGTTTTCATGGAGGGCGGCGGCACGCCCGCATTGCTGGCCGTCCATCAAGACGCCACCGGTAACGCGAAGCAGCTAGCTCTCTCCTACGCCAAAGCCCTCGGCACAACCCGCGCAGGCGTAATCGAAACCACCTTCAAAGAAGAAACCGAAACCGATCTCTTCGGCGAGCAAGCGGTCCTATGCGGCGGCGTAAGCGAACTGATCAAAGCAGGCTTTCAAACTCTAGTAGAAGCAGGATACCAACCAGAAATCGCCTATTTCGAATGTCTCCACGAACTAAAGCTAATCGTGGACCTGATCTATCAAGGCGGCCTCAACTACATGCGCTATTCCGTAAGCGACACTGCCGAATACGGCGACTACACCGGCGGCCCCCAAGTAGTGAATGAACAAACCCGCCAAACCATGAAAAAAATGCTGGAAAGAATACAAAACGGCGAATTCGCCAAAGAATGGATCGCCGAAAATAAATCCGGCCGGCCCAAATTCGACGAAACCCGCCGCAAAGAACAACACCAACTAATCGAAGAGGTAGGCGCCCGCCTGCGCGAGCGCATGACCTTCCTAAAGCCAGTAACAATAGCGATCGAAGAAACGGTGGCTGCTGGCAAAAAGTAAAAAACGCGGCCGCACTTTCTGCATTTCCCTTCGTAGGGGCCGGGGTTCACTACCGGCCCGGTCTGGCTTTGGGTTTTCGCCTTCGACTTTCGTTTTTCTTAGCAATCCCTCGAGCCACTGACGCCAACGCACGCATTTTGCGATAAACTCTAAATCTCCAATTTGAGCAGCACAGGAAATCACGAATGAGTTTCGAGCAATCTCACTGGGTTTGGATGAATGGCAAAATCGTCCCGTGGAAAGACGCCACGCTGCACGTCTCGTCCCACGCCCTGCACTACGGCAGCGGCGTCTTCGAAGGCATTCGCTGTTACGATACCGCGCTCGGCCCAGCTATCTTCCGCCTACCCGAACATCTAGAGCGCCTCTGCCAGTCAGCCCAGTTCTACGATCTAAAAATTCCGTACACGTCAGCTCAGCTCGACGCCGCCGTCTGCGAAGTAGTCCGCCGCAACGAATTCAAAAGCTGCTACGTCCGCCCCATCGCCTATTACGGCAGCAACAGCCTCGGCGTCCACCCGCGCAATAACCCAACCGAAACCGCCATAATCGCCTGGCCCTGGGCACCATTCCTGAATAAAAATGGCGAGTCCCAAGGCGTCCGCATCTGCATTTCCCCTTGGCGAAAATTTCATTCCACAATGATGCCCACCGCCGCCAAAGCCTGTGGCCAATACATAAATTCGATCCTGGCAGTACAAGATGCCCAACGCCGCGGCTTCGACGAAGCCCTGCTCCTCGATAAAAATGAAAGCATCGCCGAAGGCTCCGGCGAAAACCTCTTCGTAGTAAAAGACGGCCGCGTGCTGACAAACGACAGCCGCCACTCCATCCTGATGGGCGTAACCCGCGATTCGGTTTTGCAGTTGGCCCGTGACCAAGGCATCCCAGTAGAAACGCGCGATCTACAAATCGAAGATCTAGCCACAGCCGACGAAGCCTTCTTCACCGGCACAGCAGTAGAAGTAACCCCCATCCGCGAAATCGAAAATCACCACACCTGGCCCAACGCCCCAGGCCCCATAACAAAAAAGCTAGCGGATCTCTATCACGCGGCAACGTCAGGCAAAGATTCCCGCTATCATCGCTGGCTAAGGCCCGTAGCCGAATGAAATGTTTTGTCAGGGCACGACTTTAGTCGTGCCGAAAACGCCTCAAAATGAATCGGCTTCAGCCGCTGAGGTTTTGTTTCTCCACGTTCCATTCACACGAACGATATTTGCCCGAATATTGCATCTAGCAAAATTTTCGATTAGCCTCTTCAAAATTTCCGATGCGTCCGTCGCAACATCAACCGATAAACTCAACTTCCTCCAAAGGGCAAAATAAAAATGAGCGCCAATGAACGCAGTAAGCTCATAACCCAAGGCGTCGAGCGCACCCCCAATCGCGCCATGCTCCGCGCGGTAGGCTTCGGCGACAATGATTTCAACAAGCCCATAGTCGGCGTAGCCAACGGCTACAGCACAGTAACCCCATGCAACGCCGGCCTAA
>Ga0209655_10000533_pt1 | contig 14492 bp, 18 predicted proteins | sample BogFormECP03_OM2_FD_188236 | JGI IMG/M metagenome (GOLD analysis project Ga0209655, IMG submission 188236) | Bog forest soil microbial communities from Calvert Island, British Columbia, Canada - ECP03_OM2 (SPAdes) (version 2) | ecosystem: Environmental > Aquatic > Freshwater > Wetlands > Bog ...
CCACGAACGCGCCGGTGGAAGGCCGCACTTCATTCAACTTGTTCTGCTGAGATCGGTCCCTGCTGACCGACGCTCCGGCGCAGAGGATCAGGCTGAGAACCAACAGCGTCAAGCCGAAGATCAGCCACTGCAAATGCCTCCGGTCCATTTGTACCCCTCCAACCATAATTGGCCAGAAGCTACCAAGGAAAACCACTATCCCTGAAACCAGAGCGTTGGTAATGGCGATTCCCAACCGGGCCAGGCTCACCCCAAAAAGTACCGAGCCTGCGCCGAATAGCAGTCCACATCCACCCACCTGAGCCGTGAGGTAAGGATCGCGAATGAGAGTTTGACGGATGATTTGCGGGGCGAAAGCGAGGGCCAGACCGATGGGTAGTATCGCCATCGCGAAGGCAGAGTAGATGAGCCAAACATGTTCCCACTTCCAGATCAGGATACGCTTGGAGGGGACAGGAAATGACCCGTTTGCCACACCCCCGGCTGCAATAACGAAAATCCCGTTGATCGAATCCGAAATCATGCCTTGTTCCAGCAGCTTCGATTAGTCGAAATGAAACACCTCTTCCCACGACGCGGAATCAGCTTCCTAGAGCAAGTGCCCCATCGCGCGGTCCCCGCGTCTTTTAATGTCGCTCTCAGCCACCCGGTAACAGGGGGTTAAAGACAAAACCGCCATCCGAGCCGGACAACTGCTTGCTGGTATCACCAGTCGCCGCAATTGTGACTGCGACTGATGTCCGACGTTGTAATTTTGCCGAATGCCTGTTGCCCCGCCAGAAAAGAAACACTGAAACCGCTCACGCAGAATGCCGCGTAGATTATCATCGCCTGCAGGTCGCGGCTTCTGTGCCTGGTAGTCTCTGATCGATGGCTCTTTATTCCCTGTCGGCTCTTATACCATAGTGGAGAAAATGCTGTGGGGGGAATGCAAAATACGCGTACCTCGCTACCCATTTTCTAGCAAGATTTTTTGCGTCCGGCGCAAACCTCGTTGCGGCCGTAGGCCACGCCCCACTACCAGCTAGGATTTGGAAATCCTGGTTCAGAATGCTAAAAAGGAGTTCCTTTTATCAGGTTGCTGACATCACAGTTACCGTTTCCGACTTTTCTAGGAGAGCAAATGGATTACAGACTATTGGGAGCTTCGGGCCTGAAGGTATCCTCTCTATGTTTTGGCCTCGGCACGTTCGGCGGAGGAACTGAGTTTTTTAGGGCGTGGGGCTCGACCGGCATCGAAGAGGGGAAAAGACTTGTTGGCCTTTGTCTTGACGCCGGCATCAATATCTTCGACACAGCGGATGTCTACTCCACCGGCTTGTCGGAGGAGGTCTTCGGACAAGCCATTCAGGGAAGACGCCACGAACTATTGATCTCGACCAAAGCGACCTTCCCCTTCGGCAAAGGTCCGAATGACGTCGGGTCGTCCCGCTATCACCTGATCCAGGCATGCGAGGGCAGCCTGAAGCGGCTGGGCACTGATTACATCGACATTTACCATATGCACGCTTTCGATGCGCTGACGCCTGTCGAGGAGGTGCTGTACACCCTCAATGATTTGGTGCACAGCGGCAAGGTCCGCTACATCGCCTGCTCGAACTTCTCTGGCTGGCATTTAATGAAGTCGCTTTCCACATCGGAGAAACATGGCTGGGCGAAATATGTCGGGCATCAGGTTTATTACTCTCTGGTGGGCCGTGACTACGAGTATGAGCTCATGCCGCTCGCGCTCGACCAGAACGTGGGGGCATTGGTCTGGAGTCCGTTGGGATGGGCACGATTGACCGGTAAAATCCGGCGTGGGCAACCATTGCCGCAGGTAAGCCGTCTGCCTAAAACCGCGGATGGCGGGCCCCCGGTTCCCGACGATTATCTCCACCGAGTTGTCGACGCCATCGATGCCGTCGCACGGGAAACGGGCAAGACCGTAGCGCAAATTGCGCTCAACTGGCTGCTGCGCAAGCCTACGGTTTCAACCCTAGTCTTTGGGGCGCGCAATGAAGAACAACTGATGCAGAACATCGGAGCGGAGGGGTGGCGGTTGACGCCGGAGCAAGTGGCGAAACTGGATGAGGCCAGCAAATCGGCTGTCCCTTATCCTTACTGGCACCAACGTCAGTCTCAGGATCGAAACCCGGTGCCGCCATCTGTCGGCCAATAAACCCTCGTTCTTGCGGCCGGTCAAGTTATTCGTGTATCAAAAACATGTGTTTGTGGGCAGCTAAACTGAGAAGTTCCGGGCGCACGAAATCAAGCACTTGCACGGTCTGACTAGAGAGGGATTGTGGGCCACCCGCGCCTGCGTGGCCCGTATGGCTACGAACCAAAAGGTCGGGAATTCGACTCTCTCCGGGCGCGCCACTTTCCTCAATAAAACATTGGAGATTCTCGTTGGGACAGAAAAATCAGGCTTAGTTCGGTGGGTTCGTGCAACCCTTGTGCAACCTCTCGGGACGACGGCGGGGTTAGGGCGCTAAGTTTTCGGTTGCATCGGCGGATGACAGAACTAGGATTAGCAACAGGGAGGCTGAAACTATGGACTATTCTACAGACTGGAATTGTGCGAAATGCGGCAGAAAACTCAGGGCTTTCTGTAAGCCGGAAGCTGTCCGGGGCCCGTTCTTTTTCACCGACCAAGAAGTCGTCTGCCCCGACTGCAAGCAACCCGAGAGCCTCATCCCGAAGCCTTGGCGTGTGGACACACGGGATGGAAGCACTTGGATTACCGCGTGGGCAGAAAAAGGGAACGACTCCGTAACGGCACAAGCCGCCCAGTAATATTTTGTATCTGCTAAGACCTGCGGAGTAGGATTCTGTCGGCTCCGCAAGACTGATCTCATGAAACGGGTTGCATCGCAACCCGTTCGTCTACTTGGCGCCGACTGGAATCAGCGGGCACGCCCAGGCACCGATAGGAAAGCGAAACTCACACGTGCAATCCTTGAGATAGCCGGTCAGTTACCGGTTACGCGACTAACAGTTTGTTGAAAAACTCTTTCGGGTTGTCATTTCGAGGTGCGCTGCGACATGGAATCTCTCTTTTTGTTGGCTTTTGGCGAGGAGGGATTCCTTATAGCGTTCGCGATGGCGTGTTCAGAAGCCTTTTTCAACAAACTGCTAATCGTCCAAGTGGCAGCAGACGTTGTGCTACGGCCTGCTCAAAACGGCCCATGAAATGAGGTCTGTCGAAATACGTCTTCGTATTCTCTCTTGCTAACTCGCCGAGGCTTTCCGTTTACGTCATATAGTGTTTGCGGGCTCTGACCGGGGCGCAACAAATCAACGGTGATCCACGGATCTTGCCATTTCGGCACGTTGGTTGCGCGATTTCTGACGGAGATTATGAGTTCGCTGCTAATCGGAACTTCGACACGATCGCCCGGCATTCGTGCATAATGCACATTCCAGCCGTTCACAATTTGATCCTTCATGTCCCCCTTCACGAGGCCGCTGACTCCACCGACTCGGCGTGTATCTTCTTGCGTCGCGGGGACGAAACCGGATTCGGTCCATTTACAGACAGTCGACCCCTGACAGTGTGCGTAGAAACCGTCCTCGAACGGCGTCACAAAAAAAACGTATTGCAGACTCGGATCCCCGCAGTGCGTAAGAAACTGTTCGACTTTCGACGGAGTTACTCGTACCACGAGGGAGCATCCCCCGTAATCCGTCCGAGAGATGGATGCATTGAAGTATTCCCGGACGATCGCAAACGGAAACGCTAGATAGCTGACGCGATAGCCTTCGTGCCCACTAGCGAGGAATAGATACGCTTCATCCCCCCTCGAAAACACCGCCGCTGCGCTGCCATCAACCAAGTAATAGATGTGAAGAAGCGCGGAAACCGCTAAGATCGGAATCACGACGAGCCATATTTTTGTTTCCCTTCGAATCGTTCCTCAATTTTACGATAGCATTAGTAAGATATTGTTCAGAATCTACATACTGCGAGTTTCCTGTGGTGTATGCTTCCTGGCTACTGCCTGATTAACGCTGCCAGCTCAACCGGTTGATGCAACACCATCCAGCGCATTGATTCGACAATGCTTTCGCGGGAGCACCATCTGTTTGGCCGTTCTCGGTCAAAACCTAGCCAGGGCAGCGTTCCGGCTGGTCTAACCCTTGCGAACCATTCTAGCTTTTGTTTTCAATGCCAGATGGGTTCGAACTTAGTGTTGCGTTGACCCATTGAGACCACCGCGCTAACCGGTAAAGTGGATTTTCCTCGTTTCCGGTTACGCGACTCTCCAGAAACTTGCTGTTAAGTTCTCTGGAATCAATAAATCGGTTTGTACAAGTTTCTTGCACTAGCGACGCGGCGAAGACGCAGTCAGTGCTTACCAGGCTTGGTTTTGGCGCCCATATCAGGACGTTAGAACAACGAGGATACCGAGTGCCACCTCGAATGGCTGTCTGAGTCGTCTATGAGTTACTCGGAGAGCGATGTTCTTTAGGTTTGGGAAAGCCGTCGATCCACGCCACCCCTGAAGAATTCAAAAACGCTGTGCGAAAAGTATCCATCGCCGAGTATTATTCAGCCTGAGCATCCTCCACATCTCGACCTTCAACCGGGCACTGACGCCCGCCCTCAACGGGGTCGTCCTCGGAGCGCGGTATTCTCCTCCCCGCAACGTCATGTAGTCTCCCCGTCCGCAATGAACTTCTCAATACGGTCGGGGTCGAAACGCAGGTTATAGCCGAGTTTCACCGTTGGAAGTTTGCCCGACTCGACCCATTTGTAGGCAGTGTGCACGGAGATTTGAAGCATCTCCGCGACCTGCTTGATTTTCAGTAGAATTTTGCGTGCCAAGGCCGTACCTTTCGGTTCGCCATTTGGGCCACTTGCTCTGGAAGCGTGGGCCTTCAGGCTGAAAATGCTCGAAAGGCAGGTTCGTCTGATTTCTGCCGCTCCCTGAGTCTTCTCCATTTGCCGGCTTCGGATCGTGCTCCGCAGACCGACTTCTCAAGGAACAATCCAATAATACTCAGTTTCGTCTACTTTTCCCCGGTCTTTCTCGGTCTCGTCAGAACGAAGCGGCGTTGACCTGCTCCCGCAATTTCGGGTCGTTCCGCTTAACGGCTCGCAAATACCCTTGAGTCGTCTCGATGTCGGAATGTCCAAGCATTCGTTGGACTGTGTAAATGTCCACACCGTTCCGCAAAAGACTGGTGGCATAGTAAGTTCGGAAGGCGTGGCACGGCTTCACCGGCACCTTGATTCCCGCACGTTTGGCGATACGCATCAGAATGCGATTCAGGTGGTCGTCCGGCATTTCGTTGCGGGTCGGGAAAAGCAGCGGGCCGTCCAGCGTCACACAGTGCTGCTTCAACATTTCCAGAAGGGAGTCACTCACCGGGATAATGCGTTGTTCGTGGTCTTTGGTGGTGAATTCCCATTTGGGTTTCGAGCGGGTCTGAATTGTTTTCTCGGTGAAGTTGATGTCGGTGCACTCAGCATGGGCTATTTCGCCCTTGCGGAAGCCAGTTCCGCTGGCAAGCATGACGAGTGCACGTTCACTCAGGGTCTCGCAGGCTTCGAGCATCTTCCGAACGTCTTCCTCGGTGTAAATCTCGTACTCGATGTCCTCGAACTTCGGCCAGTCGTTCTTTCCGACCAGACCCGCCTTGCCGTAACGCTTGAGGAATGTGTAGACATAACCGAAGCGATTGAAGACGGTGCGTTCGGCGAACTCCGCTTTCTTGAGAGCTGCGGAGAACGACATAATGCAGGCACGGCTGACTTCGTCCACGTGGGTCTTCTTACAACTCTTCACGAACAGGTCGAGGGCGGTCGAGTAGGCACGGTAGGTGGCCCACGCCTTGTGCTCCTCGATTTCCGACTTGTACTCGGCGATGGCGTCGACAAGTTTGATTCGGTCCGTCTTGCTGTCTTCGACGATGGCGACTCCGACCGCCTTCGCCTTGAGAGCCGCCGCTTTCTTCTGTGCGGCGGCCACGGCCATCGCTGCGTCGCCCCCGACCGATTCAAAGCGACGCTTGCCACCTTCCGTGAAGCGGAGGTAGTACTGCCCTTCGACCTTCCGTTCAATGCCATTCGCGAGGGCGACATTTGGCTTGAGCCGACCGTTCCCGCTCCAGACCGCAGGCAGGTATCGGTGGTTCCCGTTGAGTTTTGTCCGAATCATCACTCTTACCGTATGCACGACTGCTTCTCCTTCCGAATAGTACTGAGCGGAAAGAAAAAGCAAGCCGGTTTTTTTACCCGGAGTGGTAACAGGGGCGGTAACAATTCCCGCCTCCGCTATGGATTCCTCAGTTTTGTTGGGAAATTTGCAGCTTCTTGAAATTTGGCTGGGAGGCCTGGACTCGAACCAGGATAATCAGATCCAGAATCTGATGTACTGCCAATTGTACGACCTCCCAGCCGAGAGGGAGACCACAAAAAAGGGCCGTTCGCACGACCCTGATCTACTTTACTGACGGATCGCTTTTTCGTCAACCACCCGCCGCATATCGCCTCTACCAACGATTTGCGTGAAACACTGTTTTGCGTCAGGGCACAGGTTCAGCCGTGCCGCAGCCACGCTGAAATCGGAGCGGCGTCAGCCACAGAGGGGGTGAATCCTAAGTTCTCGCAGCGTCTCTCCACTCCGGGATTTCCATGGGGATGCACGCCCGAGCGCGGCACAGAAATCATCCATAGCGCGCTGACCACTACACCTCGTGGCGCTGCTGCGAGTCGTCTTTCACCAATTGATAGAAATTGATGATGCGCCCCCGCCCGGGAATTGCTTCCCGCCACATATATTTGAATCCGCACTTACGCAAAATATGTTCCGACGCGACGTTGCCTTCTTCAGCATCCGCTTCCACGCAACCCAACCCCAGCCGCGTAAATGCCATATTAATAAAAGCCCGCGACGCTTCCGACGCCAGCCCTCGTCCCCAGTAAGGCCGCGCCAGATAGTACCCCAGACTCGCGCCCATCCCGTTCCCAGGAGCACGCAGGCCGCAACACCCGATGTACTTCCCTTCTTCCTTGAAAACTGTCGCCCACAATCCGTAGGTTTCCGCAGGCCTGCCTAGATATTGCTCCCGAAAACGAGACCGCGCTTTCTCCGCGGGCCAGGCCTGTCCTCCCACGTAACGCCGCACTTCCGCGTCGGTATGCATGCTCACAAAATCAGCCTCGTCGCCGGGCTCATGCGACCGGAACAGCAATCGTTCTGTCTCGAGAAAAATCATCGTGCCCGCCGAACGGGTGAAAACTCTATCACAGCAGCAGACGGCCGCCGGCCCAAACGTCTGCTTGCCCGGCAACGAATCATTAAGTTAGGCTCTGCCCATCGTGGCGCCTGAAACCGAACCCAACATTCGCGTAGGCACGTCCGCCTTCACCGCCGCCGGTTGGGAAGGCGCGTTCTATCCCGTCGGAACGCAGCCGCGCGATTTTCTCACCTTCTACGCCACGAAATTCAACACGGTCGAAATGGATAGCGCCTTCTATCGCACGCCGGCGCGCTCTACCGTCACCCGATGGGCCGACAAGACCCCGCCCGGCTTCGTTTTCTCGCTGAAAATTCCTCAATCCATCACGCGTGAAAAATGTCTGGAAGCTTGCGACGAGGAATTCAAGACTTTCGTAGACACCGCGGAAATCCTGGGCAAAGACAAGCTCGGCCCCATGCTCGTGCAGTTCCCCTGCTTCAATCGCACCAAGTTCAAATCCGGCGCCGAATTTCTCGCGCGCCTGCGTCCCTTCTTGAAGAGACTTCCCAAAGACCATGGATTCGCTCTGGAAATCCGCAACAAGAATTGGCTCGATGAACATTTCACGCAGCTGCTGCGCGAACACCGCGTCGCGCTCGCCGTGATCGAGCAAGCCTGGATGCCTGGCATAACAGAACTGACCCAGCGGCTCGATCCCATCACTGCCGACTTCACGTATGTCCGTTGGCTGGGCGACCGCAAAGGAATTGAAGAGCAAACGAAAGTGTGGGACAAGACCATCGTAGACCGCCGCGCGGCCCTTTCGCGCTGGGTAGACTATTGTTACCAAACGACGCGTCGCGGCATCAAAGTGTACGCATACGCCAACAACCACTACGCGGGCTTTGCGCCGGCAACGGTCGCGTTGTTTTGGGAGCTTTGGGAAAAGCGTCAGGAGAACACCTGACGCGCCCTGCGTTTGTGGCAGCAAAATGAGTATGATGGTGCGTGAATGAACGAGCTATTTAAACAGGCTATGGCCCTCGGGCTCGTCGGGAAGTGCGTCGCCGCGATTATCGGAATCCTTATCATTCACGGCGGCTTTCACCTGCTGGAGCAAACGCTTCCCCGGCGTTTTGGGCGATCCGATGCGCGCTATAAAGTTCGTAAGTTCGTCGTTTTTACGGGATACCTCGCGATTCTTCTTTTCCTGGCTATCCTCTTTGAAGATCGCTTAGGCCGCCTCAGCTTTGCCCTCGGCGTCGCCGGCGCGGGCGTCGCCGTCGCTCTGCAGGATCTGCTGGCCAGTATTGCCGGCGCTTTCTCCATCGGCTTTTCGAAGCTGTACGTCGTGGGCGACAGAGTTCAGATCGGCGAAACGCGCGGCGATGTGATTGACATCAGCCTGATGCGCACGACCTTGATGGAAGTCGGCAGCTGGGTCGGCAGGGATTTGTACAGCGGACGCATCGTGCGCATCCCCAATAACGCGGTCTTAAAAGGTTCGGTCTTTAACTACTCGCAAGGATTTCGCTTCATCTGGGACCAGATTAAAGTCGTGTTTACCATCACGAGTGACGCCACACTCGCCAGGGCCACGCTCTTGCATGTGGCCAACGAGGTGATCGGCCAATACCTGGTCGAGGCGCAGAATTCCTGGAACGCGGTGAGCGACGACTATCGTACCGAAAATCCGCCCATCGAGCCTGTCGTCGCTCTCGCTGTGAATGCCGCCGCTTTGGAGTTTACCGTTAATTACGTGGTGGACTACACCAAACGAACCGAAATGCAGGATCGCTTGTTCACCAAAATCGTGGACGAAGCTGCGAAAAGCAATGGCAAGTTGGCATGGGCGTCGTCCGGAGTCACCGTCATCAACCAAGCCCCGAATCCCGACCCGCTCGCTACGCGCCCGCCAGCTGCGTTGCCCGCCACGCGCCACGCCACCGAATCCCGCTGAGCGCTTCGCGAAAAAACGAGCTTCGCAACGCGCTCGCTTCGCTGCTAGCGAATAATTTATTGCGTCGAGGGTAGCGGCGGCATTAGCATGCCCGAACTAACAGGCCAAACCGGAAATCCCGGTAAATTGGCGGAGCTACCATGGCACTACAATCCCACGCGGCGCTCGCCGAGATTCGCGACTCGCTGCTGGAAACCTACGCGGCGAACGACGCGATGAACCAGCTGATCCTCACCGACCTAGATCCTCGCGCGTGGCACGCCGCACCTGCAGGCAAAAAAGGCAGCGGCCGCACCATCGCAGCCATCTTCGCGCATCTACACAATTGTCGTCTCGTATGGCTGAAGAATTCCGCGCCGCATCTGAAGTGTCCGCCGCGGCTCGATCCCGACCGCTGCACAATGAGACAGGCTGCTTCTGCGCACAGAAAAAGCGCCGCGCAATGCCTGATCATGTTGACGGATGCGCTCTCAGCCTCTCCCAATCGCCGCGTGGCAAAGTTCTCGCGCGGCAGTTGGGCGCAAACCTGGCCCGCCGGCGGGACCATGTTCGCCTACATGTTCTCGCACGAAGCCCACCATCGCGGTCAGATCCTGATGCTAGCCCATCAACTCGGCTACCGCTTACTCGACAAGACTCCTGGCGTCTGGCACTGGGAGAAGCTCTGGAAAGAATCCGGCCTCACCACTCGCCCGCACTGAACGGAACCAGCGCGCCGAAAGTCGCGAGCTTGCCCTTCCGACTTTTCGCTGCACCGGGTGCTTACGCAGTCGGTGAGCGTTCGCGCTCGCCGCCTTGGCGTTCTCTAGTTCGCCTCGACGATATTGCGGATGCGAATCATGTCCGAGCGCCCATCCAGAACTCCGGTCACCACCACATTTTTGCCAAAGTACTTTTGTGCCTGCTCCTGATCGTCCAGGTGATACCAGACCTCGTTCGCGTCGTCGCGCAGTATGTACCGGTCGCCATTCTGCGAAACGATTTTGCCCGTGAACGTAGAGATCGCTGGTTCATCGCCGGGTTGGGTCCGCACATTCGCTATGGGTGCCGCAGAAGCTCCGAGTTGATTGGATGGCGCGCCCGCAATTAAGAAAGCGGCGCCGGATAGGAACAGCAAAGTGAAGCGTAGCCCTGAAGTCTTGGTCATAACCCACCTCTCCCAAAAAATAGGGCGGGCGACTCAAATCATAGTTGCGGAAAGAAATTCGATCCCTCAGGTATTCCCTGTAAAAAAACACCAGTCAGCGCTGTAGGGTGGGCGTCCCACAACTCGATCTTCTTTGTAGGTCGTAGCTTTTTTTGCTGCGACATGCGGACGGCAGCGCTAGGGCAGCGCGGATGGCGCGAGGCCTGCTCGGCGCGCGGCGTCTTCATTTTCGCTCAGCGCGTTTTGGATCTGCTGGGCGTGCCCGTCGAGTGACTGGATCAGGTTGGTGGTCAGGTTCCCGCCCCAATTCGGAGTCACGGGCAGAAGCGTAATTCCCTGGGCTGCGGCCCCGTTCGACATGTCCGCCAGCTGATTCTGCACGCCGTCATATTGGCCGATCAGGTCGCTCTGTCTTTCTCTCAACACCGCCTGTTCCTGTCCCGGGCTCAACGGCCTTTGCGCCGCTTGCAGAACCTCCGCCGGATTTTGAAATACTGCGGGCGAGACGCCATACTGCTGCGCGATATCCTGCAGCTGCCCAATCTGCTGCTCGATTTCCTGCCGGCGAATCGCCAGCTGCTGGATCGCGTTGTCCGTCGTGATGCCCTCGCACGGAGCGCCGAATTGCAGTCCGATCGTCACGCCCGGGTCCGTCGTCGTTCCCGCGGCGCGGAAATCGCGCAAGCTTGCTTCCCTGCTGCTGATGCTATCAAGTTCCGCGTAGAGCGATTCAACCTGCGCCGCGTACCACACCGGATTCTGCTCGGCGATTGCAGGCACGCTTGTTGCGCGCGTCATCTGAGATCCAGCGACTTGCCTGCGCGCTTGTACCGGGGGAAGAGCGCTCGCCGGAGCGGTTTGCGCTCCGTTGGTGGCTGCCTGCTCCTTCGGCCACATCCGGTCAATGTCGTCGTTGGTGTACACTTTCTTTTCGCGGTCGGGCCGCGCCGCGGTTGGCGAAGGCGTCGCCTTGGGCGCAGCTGTCGCACTTGCTGAAGATGGCGTGGTTGTCGCAGGAGTCGCGGGCTTGTCGTCGCCCCCAGCAAACGCCGGGATCGCTATCGACAAAGTGAGAATCACGGCGAGAACCCACGGAAAAAGGGGAACTGCTCGCATCGAGTTGCGCATGCACGTGCCTCCGTCCCTCAGTGCGGGAAGTATGCCACCGCGCCGAACGGATGTAAATACGGACCCGTAGCCAAAACTGCACCTGCGAAGCCGAAGCTGCTGGCATCGCCCCTGCCGGCGGCGCCGCGGCCGGCGCAATGGCCTCGAGGTGATATCCTGTGTCGTTGAAATAATCAGGAAGGAAGACACATGAAACTCGATCCGAAAAAGACAGCTCTGCTGACTCTCGATGTCCAGAACGGAATAATTGGGTTTGTCCCCGCAGCCGAAGCCATCGTTCCCAACGCGGCTAAAGCGGTGGATTTTGCACGCAAGAAACAATTTCTGATCATCCACGTTGGCCTGGGATTTGCCCCGGGCCATCCCGAACTTCCGGACACGGAGTCGCGCTGGAAGCGGCTGAAGGACAACAATCTTTTCATCACTGGCACGCCATCCGCTCAATTCCACAGCGCGGTTGCTCGCCCCGAAGACCTCGTCGTTTACAAGCAGCGCGTGGGCGCGTTCTCGGAGAACCAACTGCACCTGATTCTGCGCTCCCGCGGCATTGAAAATCTGGTGTTCTTCGGAATCTCCACCAGCGGCATCACGCTCTCCACGCTCCGGCGGGCCGCCGACCTGGATTACCGCTGCGTCGTCCTGCAGGACGCCTGCTTCGACGCCGATCCCCAAGTTCACCGCGTCCTCACCGAGAAAGTTTTCCCGGCGCAGGCGACGGTCGCAACCGTGGAAGCCTTCATCGCCGAGCAGGGTGAGTGATCGAACACGCACTTTTCCGAGCATCGCCGCAGAGTCGCGGCGTCTGTTGTCTTGCGCCGCCATCCTGAGCACAGCGAAGGATCGCTCTTCAATTGGCATGCCCCCTGCGGCGGGCAGGGCCTCCTGCGACGGGCAGGCGCCACAACGCGCGTGGAAAACATGCGTTTTATGACCGATTAAAATGGGATCCCTCCGTTTGTTTTCATTGCGTTGCGGCGATTTTTAATCGCGGCACGACCAATTAAAAACGCGTGATTCGTGAGTAGTAATTGGTAATGAGTGAACCGCGAGCCCTGAACAGTCCGGGGGATGAGCGCTTTCTCCTGGGGCGAGCAGGCCCTTTTCGGCAAGCAGGTGCCGAAGCCGAGCGGCGCGATGAATGCGGGCTGTTGATCGAGATACAAATTGCCTAACATTTTTTGAAGCTCCGCAGCAAGGGTAGCACGCATGCCGCGCTCGGACAGCTGTCCGCCGGGATAGATTTGGGCTAACTGGCCCAAAAAGAGCCGCCACCCGTACTTTTCCACGATGGAAAATAGAACAGCTGTCCGTTTGCAAGTTCGGCGAAAAATCTTTTCAACGCGAGTGACGCAAGCAGAGAGAGACCGTGAGGAGATTGCAAGAGCAGAACATCGAAATCCGCACCCGCGCCTGCCGGCCACGGCGGGCGCGGGTGCGGACTTGGCATCAAAAGTGGCTGAAGAGGCCAATCAAAATGATAAAGGGGATCGGAACACCCAGCAGCAGCAATATGATTGAACGCATTGGTGAGTCCTCCTATGGAAATGAAATTCGTCAGACGATGAGCACGCGGTCGCGCTGCTTTCCTCCGACGGTTGCGGCCAAGCTCGCGCAAAACGCGCCAATCAGTAGCGCCAGGAAGGTCCAGTACATCATGTGTGCTAGAGCCTTGCGCGCGGCATCGGCCGCTTGCGTTGCTTGCGCAAAAACGTCGTCCACCCTTTTTTCAGCATCGCTTGGGCTGACCCCAGTTCTTGCGGCCACTACTTGAGCGAGATAACTCTTGTCGGCTGGCGGGATATTTCCTTCGCGCAGCGCGTTTATGAAAATAACTGTTACCTCGCTGCGGATGGCAGCGTCATCCTGCGCGGCGCTGGGCGAACTCGTCCTTAGTAGCGAGTCCACGAAATATTCATTAGGACCAAATGTGCTGCGGGAAACCGCGGCGCTGGAGCCTTCCGCCGCCACTGCGCCGCTACGTGCGCTTCTTCCGACCGAGGCTGCGGCCGACGCCAAGAATGCGGCCGCAATCACCAGGCCTACCGCCCAGACCAGAAAACCGTGCGCGGTATCGCGGAAATATACTTCGTCCGTGTGAATGTTCACCCACTTCGTGCGCAGCCGCCCAGCCAGATAGCCGCCGATGGACGACGCAATCAGCTCCGTGAGAATCAGCCACACGATTGCTCCCTTCCCAACCGCGGAAGCGGATGAGCCCGCGCCGTCCCACGGCGAGATCGCCGAAAGGCCGATTCCGGTTCCCAGAGCCGCCAGTATCAGCGACAAAGCCGCAGCCACGAATGCTCCAGCAATTACCGCAGGCCAGGACACGCCGGACGAGTGCGCTTCGTTTTTCGTTTCGTGCTCCGCGTGCCAGGTTTGCTCCGGTGCAGACAATGTGCGAGTTGCCATGCGCGCCTCCTCCTAACGTTTCGATCCAGTAGGCCTAACAAGCTTCGTTTGCGTGCTCACAATTGGTGGAGCGACAGTAGCACTCGCGCTGGAGCGCGCCATACACACAAGCCCGTAGCAGCGTGAACGAGATGCTGTACGGGCGAGTCCGCGCGCGATGTGCGTTCGTTCGGCCACTCGCCCGGTCGTGAGGCGAACCAAATTTTTAGAAATTTGCATCTAATCATTCCGAACGCTTGCGCCTCCGTCATTGACCGCTGGCCGCCAAACGGAAAAGCGAGGCTTACGTTCCTGAGGGCCGCCTGGAGGTGGAAAATATGAAGAGAATCGTATTAGTCTTTGCGGTTTTTCTCGTAACTGTCACCGTACTTCACGCACAAAATAAAGAAAAACCGTACTCAGCCAACATCCCAGACGGTACAATTTTGCCCGTTCAACTCAACTCAACTATTTCACTAAACAAGGCGGTGCCCGGCCAACCCATTTCCGCGCGAATCGCACAAGATGTTGCGCTCGAGAATGGTGTTGTGCTGCGACGGGGCACGAAGGTCTCGGGTCACATCGTCAGCGTGACTCCGGGGAAACCGTTTCGGATTACATTCACTTTTGACAGGATCGAATATTCCAAATCCAACTCCGTTGCCGTCGCCACGAACCTTCGTGCTCTCGCTTCAA
>Ga0209655_10000534_pt1 | contig 14464 bp, 9 predicted proteins | sample BogFormECP03_OM2_FD_188236 | JGI IMG/M metagenome (GOLD analysis project Ga0209655, IMG submission 188236) | Bog forest soil microbial communities from Calvert Island, British Columbia, Canada - ECP03_OM2 (SPAdes) (version 2) | ecosystem: Environmental > Aquatic > Freshwater > Wetlands > Bog ...
AAAATGCTCGGCGATAGTTCTCCACGCTGGCGTGGCGTGCGCGCCTTCGCTCGCTCCGTTAATCTCGAAATTGATCCCGCGCTCGTTCTCGACCTCCCCGATTCCTTCGATCCCAATTCCAGTTACGAAGGCGGCCTGAAGCTCACCGAAGAATTTCTGAAGCACAAAAAGCGTTTTACCGCGGTGATGGCCTTCGACGATATGACCGCTTTCGGCGTCATCCGCTGTCTCGCGCGCGCCGGAATAAAAGTTCCCGAAGATTGCTCCGTCATCGGCTTTGACGACGTCATCCCCGCCGGCCTTTCCGTCCCCTCCCTCACCACCGTTCGCCAGCCCATGGAAGCCCTGGGCAGCGCCGCCGTCGCAATTATTCTGGATGCGATCAACGCCGCCATCGAAGAACGCGAATCTCCAGCCGTGCATCGGCTGCTCGCCCCCGAGCTCGTAGTGCGCGAATCCACCCGCGCCGTTTCCTGGGCCTAGAATTTCGGTTAGTGTTGCGGCGCGAGCGGGGAATCTCGCTTGATTTTGCAGCGGAGCGGCTGTTTTGCGCTTGACTTGCACGCAGCCGGCGCATAATACTTCGCTTTAATAAATTTTAATGAATCCATTACTACCCTGTGTTTTTCCCAGGAGGTCAAGGCATCTTGCGCAAATATCGAATCGCTCGATCGCACTTCACTAGCGCCGCAGCGGCCATAATCCTCCTCGCACTAGCACTCGCGCCCGCCCAACTCGGAGCCGATCCGTCCCCTGAACCCGACGCGAAATTATTCCTGCGCTCCAACTGGACTCTCCAATCCTCCTGCCAGATAAATGCCACTCCCGAACAGATCTCCAGCACGGGTTTCAACACCACCGGCTGGCATTCCACGACGGTCCCCTCCACGGTAGTAGCCGCCCTGGTCGCCGACAAAACTTACCCCGATCCCTACTACGGAAAAAATCTCCGTGATATCCCCGGCACCGAATATCCCATCGGCAAGAATTTTTCGCTCCTGCCCATGCCGCAAGACAGCCCCTTCCGCTGCTCCTGGTGGTATCGCACCGAATTCAAGCTCCCCGAAAATTTCGCCGGACGCAAAGTGTGGCTGCATTTCGGCGGCATCAACAACCGAGCCAACATCTGGCTCAACGGCCACAAATTGGCCGACGCGAAAGACGTGGCCGGCGCCTATCGCACCTACGAATACGAAATTTCCGCCCAGCTCGCGCCGGGCCAATCAAACTCACTAGCTGTCGAAACCTTCGCGCAAACTGAAAAAGACCTCGGCATCAATTGGGTTGACTGGAATCCCGCGCCCGCCGATAAAGACATGGGCCTCTGGCGCCCGGTTTACCTCGAAGCGAGCGGGCCCGTCGCCATCCGCTACCCGCAGGTCATCACTCACTTTCCAACCACTTCGCTAGCGCAAGCCAATCTCGGCGTCGAAGCCGAACTGCACAACGCCACGAACGAAGAAGTCACCGGAACACTCGAAGCGCAATTCGACGATGTGCAACTCAAACAGACCATCACGCTGAAGCCAAACGAGACCCGCACCGCCCGCTTCCTGTCCGACGCCTATCCCCAACTGCAAATCAAAAATCCCAAGCTTTGGTGGCCTTATGGCATGGGCGCGCAAGATCTGCACGAACTTTCCCTGCGCTTCCAAGTAAACAATCAGGAATCCGACGCGCAAACCCTAAAATTCGGCATCCGCGAAATCACCGCCGCGCTGAATTCCACTGGAGCCCTGCAATTTTCCATCAACGGCAAAAACATCCTAATCCGCGGCGGCGGCTGGTCCCCAGATATGCTCCTACGTCAGGATATGGACCGCCTCGAAAACGAATTTCGCTACGTCCGCGACATGAACCTGAACACCATTCGCCTGGAAGGCAAGCTGGAATCTGACGATTTCTACAATCTCGCCGACCGACGCGGCGTCCTCATCATGGCCGGCTGGTGCTGCTGCGATATCTGGGAACAGTGGAAGCACTGGCAACCCGAAACTCTGGAAATTGCCACCGCCTCTCTACATTCTCAAATCATGCGCATGCGCAGCCATCCCAGCATGCTTGTGTGGCTCAATGGCAGCGATAATCCTCCGCCCGCCAACGTCGAGACCGCTTACATCAAAGTCCTGAAAGAATCCTCCTGGCCCAATCCGTATATATCTTCCGCGTCGGCGACACCCACCACCGTCACCGGCCCCTCCGGCGTAAAAATGACCGGCCCGTACGATTACGTCCCGCCCGATTACTGGCTGATTGACACCAATAAATACGGCGGCGCCTTCGGTTTCAACACCGAGACCAGTCCCGGCCCTGCTCCTCCACTCGCCAGCTGCCTGAAAAGATTTATTCCCGCCGACCACATGTGGCCGCAGGATGCTTTCTGGAATTTTCACGCGGGCTCCGAAGGCTTCAAAGATCTCACGCACTTCAATAGCGCGATGGACGCAATCTACGGCACGCCCGCGGGTCTCGACGACTACCTCGTGAAATCCCAAGCCATGGCCTACGAAGGCGAACGCGCCATGTTCGAGGCTTACTCTCGCAACAAGTACGCCACCACGGGTATTATTCAGTGGATGCTCAATAACGCTTGGCCTTCCACCATCTGGCATCTCTTCGATTACTATCTGCAGCCCGCAGGTGGATATTTCGGCACGAAGAAAGCCTGCGAGCCGCTGCACGTGCAATATTCCTACGACGACAACAGCATCGCCGTCGTCAACAGCCGCTACGAAAAAGCCGCAGGCCTCACCGTCACCGCGAAACTCTACGACGCGTCTCTCCACGAACGATTTTCCAAGCAAGCGCAGGTTGACGTTGGTCCCGACGGCGTCCAGAAAGCCTTCGCGCTACCCGCCGAATCTTTCAGCCCTGCCTCGCCCGCCTATTTCGTCCAGCTGCAGCTGCAATCCAGCGATGGAAAAGTTGTCAGCCAGAATTTCTACTGGCTCTCAGCCAAAAAGAACACCTACGAATGGACTAAGACCACCTATCGCTTCACGCCCGTATCCTCGTACGAGGATTTGACTGCCCTGCAATCGCTCGCAAAAGTCACCGTGGACGTCAGCGCCAGCATGTTGCCCGGCCCCGATGGTCCCGTCGCGCACGTGCTAGTGAAAAATCCCAGCGACCATCTCGCTTTTCAAATTCATCTTGGCATTCACAAGAGCGGCCAGGCCGAAGACATCCTCCCCGTATTCTGGGACGACAATTACATTGAACTGATGCCCGGCGAATCTCGCGAACTCACCGCGCGCTATCTCCCATCCACTTCAGTATTCGGCGGTTCGGAGCTTAGCGTCTCCGGATGGAACATCGCGCCCTCCACGATCCCTCTGAAAGAAGCCCGCGGCGTCCCCGCGTCATCTACCGGAGCAGGGCACTGATGTCCAGCGAGCAGGACAGGCCATTGACCATTCCCCCCACGCAATTCCCGAATCACATGCTGCGCGAAATTTACGAGCAGCCGCAGGCCATTCGCGAAACCATGCGCCAAAATGTCGCGGACGACGTGATTTTTTCGAACTCGCTCCAGCCCATCGAAAAAGCTCTCTTCGCCTTCAAGAAAATCATCATCGCCGCCAGCGGCTCCAGCCGCAACGCCGGCCTCGCCGGCGAAATCATGATGGAAGACTTGGCAGGCGTCGCCGTGGACGTGGAGTACGCCAGCGAATATTGCTATCGCTCCACGCATTCAGACACTGATCCGATCGTGGTCGTCATCACTCAATCTGGCGAAACCGCGGACACCACTGCCGCACAACGTGAAGCGCTCAATCGCGGCGCAAAGACCGTCGCCATTTCCAACGTCGCCGATTCCACCATCTCCCGCGAAGCCAGTGCCAACCTGCAAACCTGCGCTGGCCTGGAAAAAGCGATTCCCGCGACGAAAAGTTTCACTTCGCAGCTCACCATGCTCTATCTGCTGGCGCTGTTTCTCGCCCGCCAGCGCGGCCGCATCACCGCCGAAGTCACCCGGACGCACCTGAATTTCCTGGCCGAGCTGCCCCGGCAAATCGAAAGGTTTCTGCCAAGCTGGGACGCCCAAGCTTCCGGCTGCGCCCGCGCCTTCCAGCAGGCCAGCAAATTCATGTTCCTAGGCCGCGGCGTTCATTACGCCATCGCCCGCGAAGGCGCCCTAAAGCTCAAGGAAATTTCCTACGTGCAAGCCGAAGGCCTGCCTGCCGGTGAACTGCGCCACGGCTCCAACGCTCTGGTCGACGAAAATCTAGTGGTCATCGTGCTCGCCACGCGCGACGCCGCCGATCCCGACTCCGTCCTGCGTTACCAGAAAACCGTATCAGTCCTCGAATATGTCAAAAGCCGCGGCGGAAAATCCATCGCCATTGCCACCGAAGGCGATCGCGAAGTCACTACGGTAGCCGATCGCACCATTTTCGTCCCCCCCGCCACCGAGCTACTCCTGCCAATCCTGGAAGTAGTTCCCCTGCAGCTTTTCGCCTACCACTACGCAGTCCTAAACGGCTGCGACGTGGACCGCCCCAGAAATCTAGTAAAATCCGTGATTACAGAATGACGCCCCGCGCCGCTGCCGTTGAATTTGTAGCGGCCGCCTTCAGGCGGGCGTCGTTGACGTTCCCTTTGAATTTGCGTTTGCCTTTGTATTTGTAGCGGCCAGCTTCAGCTGGGCGCCTTTGACGTTGCTCTTGATTTTCTGGCGGCCGCTTTATTCTCATCGAACCGGCAGCTGTTGCTCAAAAGGACCAATGGCCAACGAACCCACCGTAAAACTCCGCCGCGTCCTAACCCTCTGGGACCTGATCATCATCGGCATCGTGATCATCCAACCCATCGCCCCCATGGGCATCTACGGCGTCATCAGCAACGACGCCCGCGGCCACGTCGTCACTACCATCCTCATCGCCATGGTCGCCATGCTCTTCACCGCAATCAGCTACGGAAAAATGGCCCGCGCCTATCCCTCCGCCGGCTCCGCTTACACCTACGTCGGCCAGGAACTCAAACCCGCCCTCGGCTACGTCACCGGCTGGGCCATCGTCATGGATTACATCCTCAATCCTCTAATCTGCACCATCATCTGCAGCCAGCTCACCCTAAATATTCTGCCCTTCATGCCCTACTGGACTCTCGCCGTCTTCTACGCCGGCGCCTTCACGATGCTAAATCTCCGCGGCGTAAAAACCTCCGCCCGCATCAACGACGTGATGGCCGCCGGAATGTCCATCGTCGTCGTGATCTTTTTCGCCTTCGTGATTCATTTCCTCTGGAGCCTTCACGAATACGGCCAGGGATTTTTCACGCATCCGTTCTACAATCCCGCCACCTTTAGCTTCAAAACCGTCTTCCACGGCACCTCGGTCGCCGTCCTCACCTACATCGGCTTCGACGCCATCTCCACTTTCTCCGAAGAAGTCGAAAATCCTCGCCGTAACATCATGCTAGCCACTGTCCTTGTCTGCCTAATCACCGGCGTGCTCGCCTCGCTCGAGGTTTATGCCGCGCAGTTGGTCTGGCGCGATCAGCCGTTTCCAGAGGACAAGATCACCTCCGCCTTCCCCCTCGTCGCCCAGACCGCCGGCGGCTATTTTCTCTTCCAGCTTGTCAATTTCACCATCCTCGTCGCCAATATCGGCTCCGGCCTTGGCTCGCAACTGGGCGCTGCCCGCCTGCTGTACGGCATGGGCCGCAGCAACGGCATCCCCAAAAAATTCTTCGGCGCGCTCGATCCTAAAAATCACATTCCGCGCAACAACGTCATCCTCGTCGGCGCCATCGCCCTCGCCGGCTCATTCATCATCACTTACGATCAAGGCGCGGACCTCCTCAACTTCGGCGCGCTCCTAGCCTTCATGGGCGTCAACGTCGCCGCGCTCGTCCGCTACTACGTCCGCGCCGAAAAACGCCAAATCCTCAATCTCCTTTCGCCGCTATTCGGCTTCCTAATCTGCGCGTTCATCTGGAGCCACCTCAGCGGCCCGGCCCTCAAGCTAGGCGCAATCTGGATGGTCATCGGAATGACTTACGGCGCCATAAAAACTCGCGGCTTTCAAGCCGACCTGGTCAACTTCGACATTCCTCCCGACGAATCTTAATTTTTCGTATCGTTCGGCATCACATTTCGCGTTCTAGAGCTCCGTTTTCTTCAGCAACAACATTCGACTTACGCCCCGCTAATCCTTTCGCCCAAATCGGACGATTATTCCGACAGAGGCTTCCGCAAGCTCTTGCCGTGTTCGCCTCTCATGCCCATGCTTTCGAGAGCGGCGCCGCGGTACACGGCTGTTTCATTTCAGGGCACTTCAAACCATGAACCCCAGACCCCTGCACGTTCTCTTGATCATCGCCGATGCTCAAGACGAGGCCGACATTCGCCAGAAGCTTGGCGAGGCCCGCAACAATTCGTTCGCCGTGTGCACCGTCGCGAGCCTGCCCGAAGCTTTGCAGCAAATCGCAAAAAATTCCTTCGACGTTTTCCTGATTGACGTAGCCGTTCCCGATTCCGACGGCATTCGCAGCTTGCAGCGCCTCGTCGCGGCTGCCAAAAATACGCCGGTCATCATCCTCACTAGCGTTCACGATGCCGTACAAGCCATCGAAGTAGTCCGTGCCGGCGCGGACGACTACGTCGTCAAGAGCCGCATGAACTCCACCGCCTACGAACGCGTCCTGTCCTACGCCATCGAACGTCACGGCGTCCGCAAACAGGCCGACGTTCAGCTCGCGGTCTCGCGCGTCCTGGCCGAATCGCAAAATATCCCCGAAGCCTGTGACGGAATTCTTCGTGTCGTCTGCGAATCGCTGAAATTCGACTTCGGCGAAATCTGGCATCTCGATGCCGCAACTACTCACTTGCTCCCCGGGCAATCCTGGTGCGTGCCGACACCCAAGAATCTGGAATTTCAGGCCGCAAGCCACGGCATCCATTTCCAATTCGGAGAAGGCCTTCCGGGGCGCGTCTGGCAAACCCGAGCACCGCATTCCATCGAAGACGTAACCGCGAGCGACTACTTCACCCGCATTCCCGCCGCCACGTCCGCCGGAATCCGCGGCGCCTTTGCCGTGCCGCTCGGTTTTTCTCAAGGCATCTTCGGCGTCATGGCCTTCTTCAACCACGAACGAATCACTATGGACGAAGAGCTCACCAATTTTCTGATGAGCATCGGCAGCCAGATGGGCCAGTTTATGGCGCGCAAAATCGCCGAGGCCGAACGCGAAAGAATCGGCAAAGAACTCGTCCTCATCCTCGAGTCCACTTCCGAAGGCATCTACGGCGTGGATCTCGCCGGCTCCATCACTTTCATCAATCGCTCCGCCGCCCGCACCTTGGGCGTCATGCCGGAACGCGTCGTCGGCAAGAACTCCCACAATCTGTTCCATCACACTCGCCAGGATGGCACGCCGTACCCGGAATCCGATTGCCCGCTCAGCCAACTCTTGCAAGCCGGCAAAGCCCATTCCACCGACCTCGATTATTTCTGCCGCATTGACGGCTCCCAACTCGCCGTCAGCTATTCCGCCGTCCCCATGTTCGAAGGCGCGCACGTCAGCGGCGCGGTCATCAACTTCACGGACATCTCCGAAAAGCGTCAGATGGAGATCGAACTCCGTCACGCGCAGAAACTCGAAGCCGTCGGCGGCCTCGCTGCCGGAATCGCCCACGAAATCAACACCCCCATTCAATTCATCGGAGACAACACCCGCTTCGTCCAGGATTCCTTCCGCGACGGCCTCGCCATGATCACCCACTACGAAGAAATCTCGCAGCAAGCCCGCCACGGCGCCGTGCCCGCCGAACTGCTCCAAGCTCTCGACGCGATTTGCACCAAAATCGAGTGGACATTCCTCAAAACAGAAATTCCCAAAGCTCTCGAGCAAATGATGGACGGCGTAAATCGCGTCGCTACTATCGTCCGCGCCATGAAAGAATTTTCCCACGTGGATCGCAGCGCCGACAAAGTGGCCGCCGATCTAAATAAAGCCATCGAAAGCACCCTGATCGTCTCTCGCAACGAAACTAAATACGTAGCCGAAGTCGAAACCGATCTCGGCGTTCTGCCGCCCGTCTCTTGTCATCTCGGCGACCTGAATCAAGTCTTCCTGAACTTGTTCGTCAACGCGGCCCACGCCATTGGAGACGTCATGAAAGTTACCGGAGAAAAAGGCCTCATCATCGTCCGCACTCGCGAAGACGGCGACTCCGTCATCGTCACCGTGCAGGATAGCGGCACCGGAGTCCCGGAAGGCGTTCGCGGAAAGATCTTCGATCCGTTTTTCACCACCAAGGAGGTCGGCAAAGGTTCCGGCCAGGGCCTCGCCCTGGCGCGCGCCATCGTCGTCGAAAAACACGGTGGCACGCTCACCTTCGAAACGGAAATGGGCCACGGCACCACATTTTGCGTGCGCCTCCCAACCCATGGCGTCGCCGCTCCCAAAGAGGTGCTCGCATCATGATTCGAATTATTTTTGTGGATGATGAAGGCAGGATCCTTGAAGGATTGCAGCGCATGCTGCGTCCCCAGCGCCATATCTGGGAAATGGCCTTCGCACCCAGCGGCCAAGCCGCACTGCAAATGATGGAAGCTGCTCCGTTCGACGTGATCGTTTCCGACATGCGCATGCCCGGAATGGATGGCGCCACCCTCCTCAAAGCCGTGCGCGAAAAATATCCCAACGTCCTGCGCATCATCCTTTCCGGCTACACCGAACTGGAAGCCGCTCTTAACGCCGTCCCTGTCGCTCACCAGTTTCTGGTGAAACCCTGCGACCAAGACACGCTGCAATACGCCATCGAGCGCGCCACCAGCCTCAACAGCATCCTTAATAACAAGCGTCTGGAAAGCATCGTCGGCTCCATGCAGCAATTGCCCTCGCTTCCGAAATCCTGCATTGAGATGCGCGAAGCTCTCGCCGATCCCGACAGCACCTCGCAAAGCATTGCGCTCCTGGTCGAACGCGACCCAGCCATGTCCGCCAAAGTCTTGCAGCTGGTGAACTCCGCTTTCTTCGGAGTCGCACGCAACATCAGCGACATCAACACCGCCATCACTTATCTCGGCAAAAGCATTCTGGAAAATCTCGTCCTCTCCGTCGAAATCTTTCGCGCTTTCCGCCCCACAAAATCCATCCCCGGTTTTTCCCTCGAAGCGCTGCACGCCCACGCCCAGCTCACCGCCAAAATGGCCGGTTACGTCGCTGGTGACAACACCGTCCGCAGACTCGGCATGATCGCCGGCCTGCTGCATGACGTGGGCAAATTAGTGCTAGCCGAAGCCACTCCCGAACATTTCGCCCGAGCCATCGAAGGCGCGCGAAGAGAAAAACGCCCGCTCTTCGAAATCGAAGAGGAATTAACCGGCGTCTCGCACGCCGAAGTCGGCGCCTACCTACTAAGCATGTGGGGAATTCCTTACGTGATCGTCGAAGCCGTCGCGCATCACCACCATCTCGAACGCGTGGCCTGCGAAAAAGGCGATTTGCTCTCCAGCGTCTATTTTGCCAACTGGCTTGCGCACGATCATGAAGCCGGGCAGTTCGGCGTCGTCACCATCCCCAACGCGCCGCTCAATCCGGAAATCGTCGCCAGGCTCGGTGTGGAAGATCTCTTGCCGGACTGGCGCATCGAAGCCCGTAACGCCGCGCAGGAAATGGTCGCGGTGCCTCATGGCTAGCACCGACCGCCCCAGAATTTTCTGCGTGGACGACGACCTCAACGTCCTCGAAGGCCTGGCCCGCACTTTGCGCGGCCACTATGTCGTCGAAACCGCCAATGAAGGTACAGTCGCCATCGAAATGCTCAAGACCGCCGAGCCTTTCGCCGTCATCATGTCCGATCAGCGCATGCCCCAAATGACCGGCACTCAATTCCTCGCCCACGCTCGCGCCGTCGCCCCCTTCAGCGTGCGCGTCCTGCTCACCGGTCAGGCCGATATGGAATCGGCGATAGACGCCGTAAACGAAGGCAACATCTTCCGCTTCCTCACCAAGCCTTGCTCCAGCGATCTGCTGCTCGCGGCCCTGGATTCCTGTTGCCAGCAATATCTTCTCGTCACTTCTGAAAAAGTGTTGCTCGAACAAACGCTGCACGGCAGCATCAAAGCGCTCGTCGAAATTCTCTCGCTCGCGAATCCGTTGGCCTTCGGTCGCGCCACCCGCGTCCGCAAAATCGTCGAAGAACTGATCAACCACTTCCAGATTCACGAACGCTGGCCCGTCGAAGTCGCCGCCATGCTCTCGCAGATCGGTTGCGTCACGCTCCCCACCGCGACCCTCGACAAACTTTACAAAGGCGAAGTCCTCACCGGCCCCGAAAAAGTGATGGTAGACCGCATGCCCACAGTCGTCGAAAAATGTCTCGCCAGCATTCCACGCATGGATTCCGTTGTTACGATCCTGCGCCTCTCCGTCTGCCAATTCGCGCATCCCAAACAACGCAGCGGCATCGCCATCGTGGGCGAACTTCCCTGGGGCGCTCGCGCTCTGAAAATTGCTCTCGATTTTGATTCACTGGAAGCAGGCGGAAATCCGGCTGAGCAGCCCATGGCCGTGATGCGCGGGCGCGAAGGCTGGTACGACCCCCAAATACTCGAAGCGCTTGCAGGAATGCGGGGAATTTCTCAGGAAAAAACTTTGATGCTCGAGCGTATGGTGAAAGACGTAACCGTCGGCATGACTTTCGGCGAAGATCTGAAGTCCGGCAAAGGTCTGCTGCTTATCGCGCGCGGTCAGGAAGTCACGCCCGCACTACTCGGACGCATGCGCAATTTTTCCGCCGAGCTGGCCATCCGCGAACCAGTCCGCATGCTGCTTCCCAACCCAGCCCTGGTTGCAGCCAAAGAACCAGGCCCAGCCGCCAAAGCACCAGTCCCGGCAGTCTCCCGCGCCTAACACATAGCAGCCTGGGGTTTGACTTTGAATTTGTTTTTGAATTTGTAGCGGCCGCCTTCAGGCGGGCGCCTTTGACTTTGAGTTTGCCTAGGTTTTCGAACGTGGGGGTTTAGACGCCACTCCGCCGATCGCTAATTCCCGCAACCTCACTCCGCGTCCTGCGTCACAATATGCACATCCACAGCCGGCGCATCATTCAAAAATCGATTAATCGCATTCATATACAAAAGTTTCCGCCAACCCTCCGTCGCCGACCGCCCAAAAATCACATGCGTAATATGCTTTTCCCGCACGAATTGCGCCATCGCGTCCGCCACATTATGTCCCTTCAACCGCACCGGCTTCGCTCCCAAATTTTCCGCAAACTGTAAATTAGACGCCAGCGTTTTCGATTCCTCCTGCTCGATATCCCTGTCCAAATCCACGTGCACCGCGTAAAGCTCCGCGTCCATCCGGCGTGCCATGCGCGCCGCCCGCGCCACCAGGTATTGCGCCTTCGGATTTTCGCTGATGCACACCGCCAGCCGTTCGCGCACTGCCCATGCTTCCTGTATATCCTTCTCCACCATGTACGATTCCAGGCTGCGGTCCACCTGCTCCGCCACCTGCCGCAGCGCCAGCTCCCGCAACGCGATCAAATTGCCGCGCCGGAAAAAATTCTTCAGCGCCTGCTCCACTTTTTCTTTTCCGTACACGTCGCCGCGCCGCATCCGGTTCTGCAGCGCTTCAGGCGTCAGGTCCACCATCACCGTTTCATCGGACACTTGCAGCACCCAGTCCGGCACAGTCTCGCGCACCACCACTCCCGTAATCGCGCGCACCGTCGGCGCGATGCTTTCGATGTGCTGGATATTTACCGTCGAGATCACATCAATATTTGCGTCCAGCAATTCCAGCACGTCCTCGTAGCGCTTGCGATGCCGGGATCCGGGAATATTCGTATGCGCCAGCTCGTCCACCAGCACCACCCGCGGTTTGCGCGCCAAAATCGCGTCCATGTCCATCTCCGCGAAAAGCGTGCCCTTGTAATCAATCATCCGCCGCGGAATCGTTTCCAATTGCGCGGAAAGCTCCGCGATCCCTTTTCTCCCGTGCGTTTCCACCACGCCGATCACCACGTCTTCGCCGCGGCTGTGCCGCCGTATGGCCTCGCTCAACATGCTGAACGTCTTGCCTACTCCGGGCGCATATCCCAGAAATAGTTTCAGCGCGCCTTTTGTTTTTTCGGCGGGCTTCGCCGCGGCCAGCCACTGCTCGGGAGTCTTTGGCATGCGTGTATTCTCTTCTACGAAGGTTGTGAAAGCTACGTTAGAATAACGTCGTGCGTGTGCACTGGTTCACTCGATTCCTGCGGTTTCTGGCTGCTTTCGCTGTCGTACTCGGTATTTCCCTCGTCTATCGCCACCTTCTAATCGTCAATCCCACTACCGTCGCGCTCACTTTTCTGCTCGCCATTTTAGCCGTTTCCACCGTATGGGGCATCGCCGTTTCTGTATTCATGTCCGTAGTGGCAATGCTCGCGTTCAACTATTACTTCCTGCCGCCCGTCGGTCGCTTCACCATCGCCGACCCGCAGAATTGGATCGCGCTCTTCGCTTTCCTGGTAGTCTCTGTGCTGGCCAGCAGCCTGTCCACCCGCGCCCGCCAGAAAGCCGAAGACGCCTCGCAACGCCGCCGCGAAATCGAAAAACTCTACGCCTTCAGCCAGGGCCTGCTCGAATCCGGTAACGTAATCCAACTGCTCAACCGCATTCCTTCGCAGATTGTGGACATCTTCGAAGTCGGCGCCGCCGCTCTTCTTCTCTCCGAAAAACAAAAAATTTACCGCTCCGGTCCGGTCGTCGCCAAACTCGATCTCGAAAGCCTCAACACCATCGTTTTGCGTGAAGAGCCTGTGCTGGACGTTCCCAATAGCCTCTCCTTCGTCCCGGTGCGTCTCGGCGGGCGCTCCATCGGCAGCCTGGGTATTTCCGGCTCGATGCTCTCGCGCCAGACCCTCGAAGCCATCGGCACTCTCGTCGCCGTCGCCATCGAACGCGCCCGCGCCATAGAACAACTCGGCCTCACCGAAGCCGCCCGCGAAGGCGAACGCCTGCGCACCGCGCTGCTCGATTCCGTCACGCACGCGTTGCGCACCCCGCTCACTTCCATCAAAGCTTCCGTGACGAATCTGCTCTCCAACTCCAGCGTCACCGACCGCCAGCGCCAGGAACTTCTCACCATCATCAACGAAGAAACAGATCGCCTGAACCGCCTCGTCGGCGAAGCCGGCGAAATGGCGCGCCTGGATGCCGGTGAAGTCGAACTCGAACTAGAACCGCGCCCCATTGAAGACGTCATCGCCGCCGCGCTCAGCAAGTGCCCGGCCCTGGGGGATCGCGTCGTGAATGTAAACGTGCAACCGAACTTGCCGCGCGTTCGCGTGGATCTTTCCCGAGCCCGCGAAGCTCTCGTCCATCTGCTGGAAAATGCCAATCAATATTCGCCCGCGGCGCAGCCTATCACCATCACCGCGGAACTCGCCGGCGAATTCGTCGTCACCAGCGTCGCCGATCGCGGCGCCGGCATTGACGATCTCGAGCAAAGCCTCATCTTCGAAAAATTCTATCGCGGTAAAGATCAGCGCTACCTGGTGCAGGGCACCGGCATGGGACTACCTATTGCCAAAGCCATCATCGAAGCCCACGGCGGCTCGATGAGCCTTACCAGCCAGCGCGGCCAAGGCTCCGTGTTTTCTTTCACGCTGCCCATCGAACGAGGTAGGACTAGAGAATGACGAACGCCGCCACAATTCTGGTAGTGGACGACGAGCCGCAAATCCGCCGCGTCATGCTCACTACCCTCGCGTCGCACGGCTACTCAGTCATTGAAGTGCGCAGCGGCGAAGAAGCGCTCGAAAAAGTCCGTGATATGCGCCCCGATCTCATCCTGCTCGACGTGAACTTGCCAGGAATTTCCGGACTCGAAACCTGCCGCGAAATTCGCACCACCTGCGATGCGCCCATCATCATGCTCACCGTGCGCAATACCGAACGCGATAAAGTGCAGGCTCTCGATGCCGGCGCCGATGATTACGTCGTCAAGCCTTTCGGCGTCGAAGAACTGATGGCGCGCATCCGCGCATCTCTGCGCCGCGCAGCGCCCAGCGACGCCACCCCGCCCTTCATTTCCGATGATCTGAAAATTGACTTCGAAAAACGCACCGTGATGGTGCACGATAATCCCGTCCGCCTCACGCCGAAAGAATTCGAACTTCTGCGCCAGCTGGTTTCGAATTCGGGCAAAGCCCAGGCGCACCGCCGCCTGCTGCAAGCCGTCTGGGGACCTGACTACGGGGAAGAAACCGAATATCTGCGCGTTTTCATCAATCAATTGCGACGAAAAATCGAGCCCGACCCTCGCCATCCGCGCTACATCCACACCGAACCCTGGATCGGCTACCGCTTCGACCCACCCAAACCAAAATCCCGCGCCCACCGCCCCGAAAAGTAAAAATAATCCCACCAGCGCTTTGCGTCAGGGCACGGCTTCAGCCGTGCCATAACCGTCGCAATAGATCGAGCGGCTTTAGCCGCTGAGGTATGAATTGCGATGCCTC
>Ga0209655_10000535_pt1 | contig 14423 bp, 11 predicted proteins | sample BogFormECP03_OM2_FD_188236 | JGI IMG/M metagenome (GOLD analysis project Ga0209655, IMG submission 188236) | Bog forest soil microbial communities from Calvert Island, British Columbia, Canada - ECP03_OM2 (SPAdes) (version 2) | ecosystem: Environmental > Aquatic > Freshwater > Wetlands > Bog ...
GTAACGACATCGCGAGGTCATAGTCCCACCTGCCTTCAGGCTAATTTCGCCGCGAGAATACTACATCACGAGACGGGATTGCTGAGAATGGAGTGAGTGCTGCTATCTCGCCGCACAGTTTGTCGTCCTGATCGAGGTGGAAATCGGATTTTTCGTTTTCATGTGCGCGGCTCTCCGGCGCTGAAGGCAGTCTTCACTTCCTTGCGCAACAGATAGACGAGCAGCGCGCTGGCGATTATGACGCCGATGCCACCTTCGATCGCGTGTCCCGAGAAAACGTTGACCATGTCTCCGAGGATCTGGGTCGCGATTATTGCGACCGCCAGTCGCCATCCCCATATCCGGCGCAAGAACCAGCCTGCTGCAGCGACGGCGAGCGTGACCGCAAGCAAGAGGAACAGGATGCCGACTTCTTTTCCGAGAGGCGCTAACTGCTGGTAGGCGCGCGAATTGAGAATCCAAATACGGTCCATCGCGGTGCCTGGAAACGCTAACGTCAAGCCGGCGAGCGACGCCATGCACGCTCCGAAAACCAGGAAAATGCCCATGGCCGTAAGGCCGCGCGGAGATGTTGCCGGCCGGGGCGTTGCAGGCGGAATCATGGAGACACTATAGACCGAAGTTCTGCGCCGTTTCGCGCTGAACGGCACACTTGTAGAGAGCTGAGCGAATCGGTGGCGCGTCGCCAAAGGGCGTTCGGTTTGGTGACGGGGCGTCCCAGAATCGGGCAGCTGCTCGCTGGGATGCGGCGCACGTGATTTCACTAAGAGCTTTGGCTGGAGGGAGATTCGGCCGGGCGCAATCGGCACGGGAATTGCAGCGCGGCAGGGGTGTAGGCCATCTACAGCCAGGATGTAGATGCTCTACATCCGAGGGAAGCGATGAAACAACGGTATCAGAACCGGATTGAGCTGCTACAGGGAACGCTGGATTTATTGATTTTGCAGACGTTGCGCTGGGGAGCGCAGCACGGGTACGGGATTGCTCTGGCGATTCGCGCGAACTCCGGCGAGATATTGCAGGTGGATACAGGCTCGCTGTATCCGGCGCTGCACAGGCTGGAGCGGCACAAATTGATCGCGGCGGAGTGGAAACTTTCCGAGAACAACCAGCGCGTGCGGGTGTACAGGCTGAGCGCGGCGGGGAAGAAGAAGCTGGCGACGGAGCGTTCGCGCTGGGCGCAGATTTCGCAGGCGATTGCGGGGATTCTGGGGCCCGCCGGCAAGGAGAGCGAAGCATGAAATTTCCTTGGGGCGATGACGAACAGCGCAAGAAAGAATTGAAAGAAGAAATCGCCAGCCATTTGCAGATGGCGGCGCGGGACCGCGAGGCACGCGGCGAATCTCCGGCGCAGGCTGGCGAATCCGCGCGTCGGGAACTGGGCAACACCGGAGTGATTCAGGATGTGACGCGCGACCAGTGGGCGTGGACGTGGCTGGAAGACCTGCTGCAGGATTTGCGTTACGCCGCGCGCACGCTGCGGAAAAATCCAGGGTTCACGATGATCGCGGCGCTGACGCTGGCGCTGGGCATCGGCGCGAATACCGCTATTTTCAGCCTGGTGAATGGTGTGTTGCTGCGGCCGTTGCCGTATGCGCAGCCGGAGCGGTTGGTGGGAACCACCGAATACTACCCCCAGGGTGCTCTGGAGGTCATGCGCGAGCAAAGCCGCACGATGGAACTGGTGGGCGTCTCGGATAACGGGGAATTCAACTTGACCGGTTCTGGAGATCCGGTGCGCCTCATTGGAAATTCAGTGTCGGCGGATTTCTTTTCTGTTTTTGGCGAGCAAGCTGCGATGGGCAGGACTTTTCAAGATGGAGAAGATCAGCCGGGCAAGGATCAGTGGGTGGTGCTCAGCCACGCGTTGTGGGAGCACCGGTTCCAGTCGGATCCAAATATTGTGGGGCGATGGATCACGCTGGAAGGAGTGGATCGCGAAATTGTGGGCGTGATGCCCGCGGACTTTCGCTTTCCATCGCCCAAGACTGAATTGTGGGTCCCGCTGCATATGGATCCTCGGGCTACCGGCATCTATTGGGGCGATAGCTATATGCCTCTCATCGGCCGCTTGCGTCCTGGTGCAACCGTCCAGCAGGCTCGTACAGAAATGAAAATTATGCGGCGGCGCGTGCTGGCGGCGTTTGCATGGCGAATGCCGGACGAATCTTTTGCGGACGGTACGGTCGTGTCACTGGAAGACGCGATTGTCGGCGACGCGCGAGGAAAACTGCTGATTCTGCTTGGCGCGGTGAGTTTGTTGCTGCTGATTGCGTGCGCGAACGTCGCGAACCTGTTGCTGGCGCGCGCCACAACGAGGGAGAGGGAAGTTGCTGTGCGCGTGGCGCTGGGAGCGAGCCGCTGGCGGATTCTGCGGCAACTGATCACGGAGAGTGTGTTGCTGTCACTCCTCGGCGGCGCTTTGGGATTGGGCGTCGCTGTCGGTGGGCTTTCGATTCTGAAAGCGGCGCTGCCCGCGGACACGCCGCGGTTGGCGGATGTAGCGTTGGACGGGCAAGTATTGGCGTTCACGGCGGTGCTGGCGATTTTGACCGGCGTAATTTTTGGATTGGTTCCGGCGCTGGGCGCTTCGAGAGTGGATATGACGGCGACGCTGAAATCCGGCGGACAGCGCAACGCGAGCGGCGGAAATCATCGGGCGAGCAAGCTGCTAGTAGTGGGCGAAGTGGCCGTTTCGATGATTCTGGTGATCGCAGCGGGGCTGCTGGTGAAAAGTTTGTGGATTCTTTCCGGCACCAATCCGGGATTTCGTGCTGAGAGCGTGGTAACTGCGCGAATTACTCCGAATGAAATGCTCTGCGAGGTTCCGGGGCGCTGCTTGGCTTTCTACGATGAATTGTTGAATCGCACGCGCGCGTTGCCGGGAGTGAAAAATGTCGCGGCCGTGAACGGCTTGCCGCTAGGCGGCGGAGCGGAAATATTTCCGATCGAAGTAGAAGCGCACCCTATTCCGGACGGGGCGAAAGTCCCGATGTTTTGGGAAAAAATCGTCACGCCGGATTATTTGAGCATTATGAACATTCCGCTGCTGCGGGGCCGCGGATTTACAGAGGCGGATGCGGCACCGGAAGCGCAAGCTGTATTGATCGTGAGCAAAACCACCGCGGAACATTTCTGGCCGGGTAAGGATCCGGTGGGACAGCATATCCGGGCGAAGTGGGAGCCAAATGTTTGGCGGACTGTCGTGGGAGTGGTGGGTGATGTCCGCGAATACAATATCAGGAGCGATTCCGCGAGCTGGATTGACGGTGTGATGTACGCGCCTTACGGCGCGCACGCGATTCGCGGCAGTGGCGCGGATGCGCCGCCCGCGGAGATGACGCTGGTGATTGAAACGGCCGGAGAGCAAGTGCAAATCGCGGGCGACTTGAAAAACACGGTCGCGAGTCTGAATCATGACGTGCCGGTGAGCCAGATTGGTCCGCTGAAAAATTGGGTGGCGGAGGCGCTGGCGGAACCGCGCTCGATTTCGGGGCTGTTTGCGGTGTTTGCAGGCTTGGCGCTTTTGCTTGGCGCGGTGGGGATTTACGGCGTGATTTCTTATTCCGTGGCGCAGCGTACGAGGGAAATTGGAATTCGCATGGCGCTGGGGGCGCGACGCCAGGAAGTGCTGCTGTTGGTGATGGGGCAGGGCGCGAAGCTGGCGCTGGCGGGAGTGGCAATCGGAATCGCGGGCGGGCTGACGTTGACGCGGCTGATGAGCGGATTATTGTACGGCGTGCATGCGACAGACCCGGTGACTTACGGCGCGGTGGCGATTTTGCTGATGTTGGTGGCGCTTGTGGCTTGTTTTCTGCCGGCGAGGCGAGCGATGCGCGTGGATCCCATGGTGGCTTTGCGTTATGAATAATCACGGCGGCAGGGGCGACGGCGCGTGCTGCGGCGCGCGTTGCGGCGCGGATGTAGGCGAGGGAACTCCGGCATGAATTCTTGGTGGGGCTGGCGCGAACGGCGCAAGCGTGAACTGGGCGAGGAAATCGCCGGGCATTTACAAATGGCCGCGCGAGATCGCGAGGCGCGCGGTGCATCGCGTGCGGGCGCGGACGCTGGGGCGCGGCGCGAGTTGGGCAACGCCGGAGTGATTCAGGACGTGACGCACGATCAATGGGCGTGGACTTGGCTGGAGAATTTGTTGCAGGATTTGCGTTATGGCGCTCGCACGCTGCGGAAGTCTCCGGGCTTCGCGGCTGTGGCGATTCTGACGCTGGCGCTGGGCATCGGAGTAAACACCGCGCTGTTTTCCGTAGTCAACGGCGTGCTTTTGAATCCATTGCCTTACCCGCAGCCCAATCAGCTTGTGGAACTGTGGTGGGATCGAACGCCGGGGCAGCACAGCTCGATTCCTTATTTAAATTTTCTTGATTGGCAGAAAGAGAGCACGGCTTTTTCCGCGGTCGGCGCGTACTTGCAGGACAACATGATCGTCACCGGTGCGGGCGAGCCCGAACGCGTGGACGGTGTAAAAATTTCGGCTAACTTTTTCGATTTGCTTGGCGTGAAGCCATCGCTGGGCCGATCGTTCCGGCCGGAGGAAGATCAAGTCTGGGCAGCGCCCGTCGCGCTGATTAGCGATGGGTTATGGAGTCGCAAGTTTGGCTCGTCGCCTGACGCGCTAGGGAAGAGCATCACGGTGGATGGCACGAGCTACAGAATTGTCGGTGTGGTGCCGGAAAAGTCGCCGATTTACACCACCGCCGATGTGTTCACGCCGCTGGGCCAATTCAACGAGGAACCGTTTCGCGACCGGCGCGCCAGCCTGGGGACGGTGGGAATCGCCAGGATGAAACCTGGCGTGACACTGACGCAGGCGCGCGCGGATATGGACGCGGTGGCACGAAATCTTGCTGCGGAATATCCGGAAGCGAATAGAGGCACCGGCATCTTCGTGAACCCGCTGAAGGAGGACATCACCGGCGACATCGCGCCGATGCTGTATATGTTGCTGGGCGCAGTGGGATTCGTGCTGCTGATTGCGTGCGCGAACGTTGCGAATCTGCTGCTGGCGCGTTCGGCGGCGCGGGCGCGGGAATTTGCGATCCGCGTGGCGCTGGGCGCGACGCGGCGGCGCATCGTCAGGCAGCTGATCACGGAAAGTCTGCTGCTTGCGGGTGCGGGTAGTGCGCTGGGCCTGCTGTTCGCCGCGTGGGCCACGAAGGCGGCGCTTGCGGTGATACCGGAGACTGTGCCGCGTACCAACGAGATCGGAATTGATGGCCGTGTTCTTTTCTTTACTTTGGTCATTTCGATTCTGGTGGGCGTGGTGTTCGGGGTGGCGCCGGCGTTGAAAACCTCGCAGCCTGATTTGCACTGGAGCCTGAAAGAGGGAGGGCGCGGATCGAGCGGAACGCGGGTGCGCACGCAAAATATTTTCGTGGCCGTGGAGATGGCGTTGGCCGTGGTGCTGCTTGCCGGCGCGGGGTTGATGGTCCGCAGCCTGGTGGGGCTTGCGAACGTGAATCCGGGTTTTGACCCGCAGCATGTAATGGAGTTCGGCGTGTCGCCGTCGGCTGCGCGGGTCACTACGCCGGCGCACATTCGCGAAACGTATCGCGAAATCACCGCGCGATTTGAGGATGTTCCGGGTGTGGCTGCGGTGTCGCCGTTGGTCGGCGCACTGCCGCTGACGGGCGATTCGCTGGTGGGTTTCTGGATCACGGGGCAGCCGAAGCCTTCCTCGGCGAAAGAGATGACGCGCGCGCAGTGGTATGCAGTTGCGCCGGATTATCTGAAAGTGATGGGGATTCCGCTGCAGCGCGGAAGATTTCTGAGCGCGGAGGACACGGAGACGACGCCGTTCGCCGTGGTAATTGATGATGGTTTCGCGCGCTCGTATTTCCCTGGCGAAAATCCGATTGGCAAGCGGCTCAACATTTCGATCATTGACGTCGAAGGCGCGGAGATTGTCGGCGTGGTGGGGCACGTGAAGCATGCGGGACTGGGCGCGACGGGGATCCTGGACCAGCGCGGGCAACTTTATTTCGCGATATCGCAATTGCCGGATCGCGTGCTGCCGCTGGTTGGCCGCTCGTGCACATTCGTGGTGCGCGCTGAGGGAACGCCGCAGGCTGTGAGCGAATCGCTGCGCGCGGCGTCGCAGAAATTCGACAGCAAGCAGGTGCTGTACGAATTCCAGCCGATGGTAAAGGTTGTTTCCGATTCGATCGGTGCGCAACGGTTCACGATGATCCTGCTCGGCGTTTTTGCTGCGCTTGCGCTGCTGTTGTCCGCGGTGGGAATTTTCGGCGTGATTTCCTACGTCACGGGGCAGCGCACGCAGGAGATTGGTATTCGCGTGGCGATGGGCGCGCAGAGTAGCGATGTGCTGCGTCTGGTGCTGGGCCACGGAATGCGCGTGGCGCTGCTGGGCGTCGCGATAGGATTGGCGGCGGCGCTTGGGTTGACCCGGCTGATTGCCAGCCAGCTTTACGGCGTGAGCGCGAATGATCCGCTCACGTTTGTCGGCGTGGCGGCGCTGCTGACGCTCGTCGCGCTCGCGGCGTGCTATATCCCGGCGCGACGGGCGATGCTCGTGGATCCGATGGTGGCTTTGCGCTACGAATAATCAGCAGCGCTGGCTAGTGCGCCAGCGCTCCAGAGTCAAAAACGATTTTCCCGCCCACGATGGTCAGCACCGATTCTGTTTTGGGCAATTCCGCCACAGGCACCTGGAAAATGTTTTGTGAAAGCACGGCGAGGTCGGCGAGCTTGCCTGCCTCGAGGCTGCCTTTGTCCTTCTCCGCGAATTCGGCGTAGGCGGAAGTCAACGTGTAGGCAATGACGGCCTGCTCGCGCGTGATCGCTTCGGTCGGCCGACCCGGATCCATCGTCGCCAGCATGATATTAAGGTATGGATTTAGCGGCCCGTCCGAGCCGAGTGCCAGCGGAATGCCCGCCGCCAAGAGAGTGCGGAAGGGCTGGACGTCCTTGTACGTTACCGGCGTGGGACCGAAGAGCAGTCCGACATCGAAATGCGTGGGATTCTGTACCACGATGATGCCGAAATCCTTGACGCGCGGAATCAAATCCGGGAACAGACCATCGCCATGCTCGAAGCGTACACGTTTGCCGTCCCACACCTGCTCTCCGCCCGTGGCCTGCATCGCGTTCAACATCGCTGCCGCCGAGAGATAGCCACTGACGTGAAACATCATCTGATCGCCATCTGCGAGAGACTCGTGCAGCATCGCCTGCATTTCATTTTCGGAGAAGGTGAGCGGAAGATGGCGAGCGCCGTAGTCGAGTGATTCGCCGGCGGGCATAGACGGGGTCTGGCGTGGAGTGAAAGTGTTTTCGAGCGGCACGCCATCGAGCATCCATTTCGTGCCACTCACGGTGATGAGCGGGCTCGGGTGCCGCGGCACCGAGAGGCCTTCGAGGGTGTCGCGTCCCGCGGGCGTTGTCCCTGGCATGCGCATGATGCGAATGCGGATGGGCGTTTGCGCGGCTTCGAACAATTTCACATCGCGCTCGGGCGGAAGCGCGTCGGACATGTCCTGTAGCGAAGTAATGCCGAACTTCACGCACTGGGCAAAAAGATCGCGCAATTGAGTGATGGCTTCCGCGTCGCTAGGCATCAGTGCGAGCTTGCGGCTTAGTTGCAGGACCGCGTATTCGCGGAGAACACCGGTGAGCTTGCCGTCCGCGGATCGTTCGTACCTCCCGCCGAGGGGATCGGGCTGGTCGTCGTCGCGAATGCCAGCCCGCGCTAGTGCGACGCTGTTCAGAATCGCGGCGTGGCCGGTGAGCGTGGTAAGGATCACGGGATTTTCGGGCGCGACTTGGTCGAGCGCGTTGCGCGCGACGGCAGTATCGTGAAAAACGATCGGGCCGATATCCGCGAGAATGAACGTCCCCTTCGGCGCCTTGGCGGCGGCAGCGACAATCGCATCCTTCAATTGGCTCCACGTCGGGTCTGGGGTGTTCAAGTTGAGGTGCACGGCGTGCGGCGGATCGAGGTCAATGTGGTCGTGCGCGTCATTGATTCCGGGAATAACCGTACGGCCCGCGAGGTCAATCTGGCGCGTGTGCGGTCCGGCGAGCGCTTTAATTTTCGAGGAGTCGCCGGTGGTGAGGATGCGTTCGCCGCTGATCGCCAGGGCCTGGACGTAAGGATGCGCCGCGTTGCTTGTGAATATTTGCCCATTCAGAAGAATTAGATCCGGTGGCTGCTGCTGAGCGGCCATTCGCGGGGCAAGAAGGGCTGATACGAGGAACAGGAGCGAAATCCCAGCCAGTGTATTTGTGCGTGTCACAACGATGACCTCCGATTGGCGCCATCATACTTGAAAAGGGCGATAACGCTGTGCGCGATACGATCGGAGCGCTTCGCGGATTTTTCCGCAGCGTGGCGTTGTGCGAGAATGTTATCGTGACCCGGGCGCGATGGTTGTGCGCCGGATTTTATGCCTGACTCGATCAAAGTGGTTCTCGAATTCGCCTTGCTGGCGATTACTTCAGTGTTTTTTCTGGTGGACCCGTTCGCGGTGATCCCGTTGTTTCTGGCGGTTACCGCGGATTCTACGCCATCGGAGCGGCGGGGCGTGGCGCGGCGCTCGGCGTTCACTTGCGCGATTGTGCTGTGCTCGTTTGCGCTGGCGGGCAGCCTGATTTTCAAGATGTTCGGCATCACGCTGCCGGCTTTCAAAATTGCGGGTGGAATTATTCTGATGGGAATTGGGCTGGACATGCTGCAGGCCAAGCAATCCGGCACGAAAGCCACGGCCGAAGAACAGCAGGAAGGCGCGGAGAAACAAGACGCGAGCATTATTCCGCTGGGGATGCCGATGCTGGCGGGCCCGGGTGCGATCTCGACAGTGATGGTGCTGGTGGGCGAATCGCACTCGCTGTGGCAGCACGGCGTTATTTACGCGACGATTCTGCTAACGTCGTTCGTTTCTTTCATGATTCTGGCGGGCGCGGATGGCGTGCGCAAATATCTGGGCGAAACCGGGATACGCATTCTGATGCGGTTGATGGGATTGCTGCTGGTGGCGCTGGCGGTGCAGTTCGTGGTGAACGGGCTGACGGATTTTGGATTGCTGAAGCCGCTGACGACCCCGTACTAGCGTTAGGGCGTTGACGCAAATGTGTCGCACGCGTCCACACGGCCAGTCGTGAGACCTTGCTTGAACCAGTGCACGCGCTGCGCGGATGTGCCGTGCGTGAACTTTTCGGGCATCACTTCGCCGGTGGTCATTTTTTGAATGTGATCGTCGCCAACGGCCGCGGCGGCGTGCAAGCCGGATTCCACATCACCTTCTTCCAGGATATTTCGCTTTTCGGTGGAATTGCCCCAGACGCCTGCGTAGCAGTCCGCTTGTAGTTCCAGACGCACAGAAAGGTCATTGGCCTGCTGCGGATAGTGTTGCTGGGCTACGCGGACTTTGCTCTCGGTGCCAAGAATTTTCTGCACGTGATGGCCGAGTTCATGCGCGATCACGTAGGCTTGCGCGAACTCACCGGAAGCGCCAAAACGATTTTTCAGCTCGTCAAAGAACGCCAGATCTATGTAAACCTTTTCATCGCTGGGGCAGTAGAAGGGGCCGGTGGCAGTTTGCGCGAGGCCGCAAGCGGAATCCAGGTCGTCGCGAAACAAAACCAGCTTGGCATGGCGGTATTGCGGCACTAGCTTGGGCCAGGTGCTTTGCACGTCATCGAGAACGAAGGATACGAATTGAACTTCTTTTTGCTCGGCGGCATCGCGCGCGGGATCGGGTGGGCGCGCGACGGCGGCTGACGGGTTTGCGGCTCCCGAGTTCAGGAAGGGCGAAATCAGGTCCCGCTTAAAAATAAAGCTCAATACCAGCAGGATGAGCAGGCCGCCTATGCCGAGGTGTATGCCGCCGGGAAATCCTCCTCCACCGCCGCCACTGGAATTGCGGTCATCTTCGATGTCGCCGCTGGTGCCGCCCGGTGTCCAACGCATGTGAGTGCCTCATGGATCGCGGAAGGAAGTTGGTGGTGCGCGCTGAAATTACAAAGCCGCGATTGGCGGCCGACAGGCTGAGTTTGGAGAGCATATCATACCTGCTGATCGGGATCTTTTTCGTGGATTCGGCACCCCTCGTGGTCATGGCACTCGCGCGGCGAGAGTGCGCATATCCGTGAGCTTGTAAAGATTGGTACAGCTAGTATTCTTCGTCTTCGATTTTCTTCAGGCGGGTCATTTTGAACGCGACGCGAAAATCGCGGGAACGGGCTTCGGCGAGGATGGCGCGGCGCGTTTCGATGGGCAGTTCCGACGGGCCGAAGACGCCGGCCATGTCGCGGGGAAAATGTTTGATGAAGATGGCGGCGAGATGCGCGGTGGCGTAGGCGATGGGCGTCGAGATTAAGCCGCGCTGGCGAATCTGATGGAGCGTAGGGAAGCTCGCGTCGTAGCGCAGCAGCAGCGGTTGATCGTCTTTCACGCCGCGCACCAGCACGGCCGCGGCGAAGCGCGCATTTTCTAGCGCGCCTTTCCGAATCATTCCCGCGACACCCTTGGGCGTAAGAGTTTTTGGGAAGCGTTTGCGCACGATTCCCTGCGAGCGGTTCAGGCGTCCCTGGCGATACCAGCGGAACAGGCGGTCGAAATCGTTGCCGCCGATCTTCGCGTCCATGTCGCGCATGGGAACCACGTAGGGCAGCATGCAGACTTCATCCTGGGCGGCCAGGTACACGGTGGTTTCGCCGATGGGCGGCGGGAAACGAAATTTTTCGCGGTCGGCGAAACGCTTCGCGAGAGAAAAGCGCCCGTGACGATAGACGCGCGGGCTGGAAATTGCTTCGTCGTACATCACTTCCGGCGACCAAGTGGAAACGGGATCCTTGCTTTCGGTGCTTTCGTACAAGCGAATCTGCACGGATTCCACGGCGTCCAGCAGTTCGGAGCCACGCTTGGCTAGCAGATTGGTGAGGCCGGGAGCCGCGCCGGTGCAGATAAGCGCCGCGCGATTTTTCGCTTCGAAGCGTTTGCGGAAACGGAATTGTTCGGGCTTGAAGGGATTGCGATTTAAGTGCGAATTCAGGTCCAGGTAATGCACGCCCAGACGCAGAGCCGCGCGCAGAATAATTTCGTTGAACACAGCGGGGGAGGCGTTGACCAGCAGGTTGCAGCCGCGAGCGGCGCGCACGATGGACCAGAGATTGCGCGCGTTCGCTTCTTTTACTTCGATCGCGCTTTTCTTGCCGAGAAATTTCCGGGCGCGGTCCGGGTCGCGATCGCCGCACCAGACCGTGTGTCCCTGGCGCGCGAGCAATTGAGCAAGTAAGGAGCCGGCGCCGCCCACTCCCAGAACGAAGATGCGCATCGGTTCGCAACTTTATCATATTCGCCGCGCAGCGAAGCGCGGGCGTCGTCGCGGCTTTCCGGATGTGCACCGGGCGGCGCAGTGCGGCTCAATGGCTTCCCGGAACAGAGCTTTCCAAACTAAAAACTAGCATGACGGGGGAAGTCATTTTGGGGACGGTCTTTCAGTTCTGTGATTAGCCCTGTGGTTGATCAACGCACTTCACGCAAATCGTGTGCGTCCTGTGGCCGAGTCAATGCGCTGGTCCACGCCCTGGATCCGCTCTTTCGCCCAGGCGATCAGCGAAACGTTATCCGATTTGCCGATCTTTGCCCGCATGTCGCGCATCATCCGCAGGTAGACGTCCGGATGCATGCGGAGTTGGTTACACACCTGGCGATCGGTGAGCCCACCGGCGAGGGCTCGAAGTACGATTGCTTCTTCGCCAGTCAACGACGGGTCCAACTGGAATGTGGAAGCGTGCTGGATGCTGATCACTTTGGCTCCATACTCTGTTGAGTCACCTAGTCTGACTTGCCGCCTGCTGTCGCTGCTTTGTGGAGATCCGCGATCTTCCTTTGGGCGCTCGTATCCGGGCGGTGGGTGCTCGTTTTCATCGCGTACAAGGCCGCGTCGGCCGCGCCCAGTAGAGAATCCACGTTCTCGCCGTCTCCCGGGTAAATCGCAACGCCAATACTGACTGACAGCTTTGGTTCGCGGCCGTCGTTTGCAAGATTGTCGCAAATGCGCTGGGCTACGAGTTTGGCCGGCATTAATCCCGTTTCGGGCAGCACCAGCGCAAATTCGTCCCCGCCGAAACGCGCCGGAGTATCCACTTTCCTGCTGCAGATGCACAAGACGTCGGCTAGGCGGCAAAGCGCTTGACTGCCAACCAGGTGGCCGAAGCGGTCGTTGATCTGTTTCAACCCGTCCAAATCGAGGAACAGCAGAGCGAACTCGCGGGCGGTGCGTTCGGAGCGCATGATTTCGCCGTCGACGGTTTCCACCAGATGGCGGTAGTTGGCGAGGCCCGTCAGCGCGTCCTTGGCCGCTTGTTTACGCAGATGATCCTCGAGCTTGCGCTGTTGCGTGACGTTTTCGACGATGATTTCGTAACTTTCCATCTCGCGCTCATTTTTGACCGCGCGGCCGCTGAGGCGGACTTTGATGGTTGCGCCGTTCTTCCGTTTCCATTCGGTTTCCAGAGGATCGCCGCCGTTGAGTTGCGCGGACCGGCCCAGCAACTGTGCTCGTTTCGTGGGATCACCGAGGACATCAGCTGCCAGGTTCACCGCCAGCAGTTCCTCGCGGGACGCATAACCCAGCATGGTGGCGAGCGCAGGATTGACGTCGAGGAATTTTCCTTTGATATTGCAGCGGCAGATTCCGTAGATCAGGTTTCCTACCAGAGCGCGATAACGCGCCTCGGAATGGCGCAGTCTTTTCTCGGTGCGGTCACGCTCTTCACGAAGATGGTTGTCACTCAGGGCGCGACGAACGGCGACGGGAAGGTGCCCCAGGTGATCCATGCTGACGCAATCGGCGGCGCCACTAGTGATAAGCTCCGCTGCAGTCTCCGGTTGCATGGTGCGAATCAGGAAAACGCAGGGTATCTGCCTTCCCCGCAGGCGCAGCGTTTCGAGTTCGTGACGTCCTTGCCAGTTCGGGGAGGGATATTCGGCCAGCACTACGTCGTAGAGTTTTGCCTTCAGGCGCGCGGCAAACTGCTCTGGCGTTAGGACTACGTCCGCAGTGACCCTGAAATTGGCCCGCCGGAGCTCTTGTACGCAATCTTCGACGTCCGCTACATCCCTGTGAACAAATAAGATACGCAAGGGCAGTCGTCTGCTTGCCGATCCGCTCAGGACCAGAGGCGGCTCCGGCTGCTTAGTGCGATCTCGTGAGGTTGACGCCATCTGAAGCTCCGCGGGGTAGATCAGAATCAGCCCTTCGCGAACTGACTCGCGGAGATCCTGCAAAAGCTACCGACGACAACCATAATGGAACAGAGCGGGCGAACCTGTTCAATACAGTACACCCCGTATCGATATGTTTACTAATTGGACATTTTCGGTCTGCTCCGCGGTCTGAATTAGCTGGATTTGGCGCCCGCTCGCTGGTGCCACTTCCTCCCGTTGCGATTGTTTGCAGCGGTGCCACCTTAGGCGTATTATCGCGGCAGATATCTCCGACCCACTCAGCCTAAGGGAGAGACAACCCATGGCGTGGGGGCGACGCTCCTGGTTTCTTCAGGAGATGAGGGATTGGGTGGAAACGCCTGCTCCTCCTGGATCTGGAAAGGAGAGTATCCAGCGGTCGCGATTTTCAGGCGCGCGGCGCGCTGGCGTCCTCGCCCAATTCCGAATTTGGATTGGGCGATTTTATTCTAGGCTGCATCTAAAGAAGATATGGCATTGACGGACAAATTCGGGCGCCAGATCACCGACCTGCGGGTTTCGGTTACGGATCGCTGCAATTTTCGCTGCGTGTACTGCCGTTCTGCGGACCCGGAAAATCATATGGCGGAGCACGCGCTGCTGGAATGGGACGAATACGAGCGGCTGGCGCGCATTCTGGTGGGGATGGGAATTCGCAAAGTGCGTGTGACGGGCGGCGAGCCGCTGGTGCGTCCTGGCGTGGAAGATTTTGTGGCGCGATTGAAAGCCATCGGCGTGCAAGATCTTTCGATGACAACCAATGGCCACTTGCTCGCGGAGCGCTGCGATGGGCTGGTGGCGGCGGGCTTGAACCGCATCAATATCAGCCTGGATTCGCTAAATCGCGAAAAATTCGAGAAGGTGACGCGCACCAAGACGTTCGATCAAGTGCTGGCGGGGATCGAGGCGGCGCAGAATTCGCCGCTGCGTCCGGTGAAAGTGAACGCGGTGCTGGTGCGCGGATTGAACGACGACGAAGTGGAAGCGTTCGCGGAATTCGCGCGTGAGAAAGAAATCATCATGCGATTTATCGAATTTATGCCGCTGGACGCCGACCGCGCATGGACGCGCGACATGGTGGTGCCCGCGGCGGAAGTGCACCGGCGGATTTCGGCGCGCTGGCCGCTGATCCCTGTGGTGCACGAGCGGAGTGAGACCGCGCGGAAATACCGTTTTGTGGATGGCGGCGGCGAGA
>Ga0209655_10000536_pt1 | contig 14422 bp, 9 predicted proteins | sample BogFormECP03_OM2_FD_188236 | JGI IMG/M metagenome (GOLD analysis project Ga0209655, IMG submission 188236) | Bog forest soil microbial communities from Calvert Island, British Columbia, Canada - ECP03_OM2 (SPAdes) (version 2) | ecosystem: Environmental > Aquatic > Freshwater > Wetlands > Bog ...
CGAACCCACACGTCCCGTTAAGGACAAAGGATTTTAAGTCCTCCGCGTATGCCATTCCGCCACCCGGGCAAGGTCGCCAGAAGAACTGCGGGAAACTTCCCCAAAGATTAGCACGACGCCGCTCGCCAGGCACCTGTCCGCGAGGCCCAGAAATTCCGAGCCGCGATTGTCACGCGCGCGCCCGTTAGTGATAGCCTTAGCCTCCGCCGCACAGCCCGCGGTAAGACGCATTCGGCGGTAGCTGTTGACTTTGTAGCGGCCGCCTGCTTTTGCCTTTTAGGCGGGCGTCTTTGACTTTGCCGTTCGTAGCGCCGGCGTCCCGCCGGCTCTTTTGCAGTTGCACTCGAATTTGCATCGGCCGGTTCAGGTTCATCGAACCGGGCAGCCGTTGGTTTTGACTCTCACTCGGCCTTCGACATTGACGCAGGCGCTGTAGCCGCGCAATTCAGTGCGCCATCAGCGCCGCGGCAACAACCGATGTCGTTCCAACAATCGCCGCTACGACAGTCTGACGCATTTTTTCACGAATCGTAAACCCGGAGGCGCAGACCAATATGCGCAAGCCAATCGTAGTAGTAGGCAGCATCAATCTCGACTTGGTCGCCACCGCCGATCACGTCCCGCTCCCCGGCGAAACCATCATCGGCAAAGATTTCCGCACCTTCCACGGCGGCAAAGGCGCAAATCAAGCAGTAGGCGTCGCAAAATTAGGCCACCCGGTAAGCATGTTAGGCAACGTCGGCGACGATTCCTTCGGCTCCGCGCTCAAAAACGCCCTCCGCCAAGCCGGCGTCGCCGTAAATTCCGTCCGCACCGTAAAAGGTTCCTCCGGCGTCGCGTTAATCAACATCGGCAGCGACGGCCAGAACAACATCGTCGTAGTCCCCGGCGCCAACGGCAAACTTCTCCCCAAAGACATCGCCGCGCACTCCGCACTCCTCCGCAAAGCCGGCATGATCCTCGTCCAACTGGAAATCCCGCTGATCACTCTCGAAACCGTCGGCGCCTTCGCCCATCGCCACAAAATCCCGCTGATGCTCGATCCCGCCCCCGCCCGCGAATTGCCGTCAGGCCTGCTGCAAGTCACCGCCTGGATCACTCCCAACGAAAGCGAAACCCGCATCCTCTGCAACTTGCCGCCAACTGAACCAGTCACTCCCGAAACCGCCGCCCGCTGCGCCAATCTCCTCCTCGCGCGCGGCCCCAAAAATGTCGTAATCAAAATGGGCGCGCAAGGCGCCTTCCTCGCCACCGCCGACGGCCTCCGCGAAATGCTCCCATCCTTCGCCGTAAAAGCCGTAGATTCCACCGCCGCCGGCGACGCCTTCAACGCCGGCCTAGCCGTAAGCCTCCTCTGCGGGAAAAATCCCCGCGAAGCCGCCCGCTACGCCTCAGCCGTCGCCGCCATCTCCGTTACCCGCAACGGCGCCCAACCCTCGATGCCAACCACCCGCGAAGTAACAAAATTTCTAAACTCGCAATAATAATCGAATGCTAGCAGCGGGCCGCACCATTCCGTTCCACGTCAGGGCACGGCTTCAGCCGTGCCGTAACCGCCGCAATATCGAAGCGGCTTTAGCCGCTGAGGGCCCGATTTTCCATTTTCTCTTTTCCATTTTCGGCTTTTCCCCGCTCATTGCACCTTCGGCTCCGCCGTCAACTCCGGCTGCGGCAAAGCCCCCTCATTCAATTCATTATGCCGCCGCTCACGACTGGCATTCAGCAAAGCAGTAGCCGCCGCCAATTCCTTCTGCGCCTCGTCCGCCTTCCCCAACCGCACCAAAATCTGCCCCTTCAAATTATGAAAATTCGCGTTATCCCCATCCATCCGCAAAGCCGCATCCACCGCCCCCAACGCCAAAGTAAATTTCCCCTCCCGCTGATAAACCCGCGCCAACCCAAAATAAGAACTCGACAAATGCGCATCCAGATTAAGCGCCTGCTTAAAATTCCCCTCCGCCTTCGCATCCTCCTGCAAATACGAATAAACCACTCCCAGCCGGTCGTAATCAAAAGCCACGTCCGGCTCGATCTCCGCGTCCCGCAAAAATTCGTCCCGCGCCTTCTCAAAATCCGCCCGCGCCAGATAAGCCAGCCCCAAATTGAAATGCACAAACGGCAAACGCGCATCCAATTCCGCCGCCTCCTGCAATTCCGCGATCGCCTTGTCATTCTCCTCGCGATTCAACGCCGCCTTCCCCATCAACAAATGATATTCCGCCGTGTCCTTCCCCAATTCCACAAATCGCGTCAACGCCCGCTCCTCTATCTCCGCCTGCCCCGCCTTGTTCGCCGCGTTCCCCAACACGTACAAATAATTCAAGTCCCCCGACTCGTCCGCCCAGATCGGATCCAGCGCCCCCACCGCATCCCCATACCGCTCCGTAAAAAAATAACAAAGCCCCAGCAAATATCGCGCCTGCACCGACCCCGCCTGATCCCGCACCACCGATTCAAAGGGCCCAATCGCCCCCCGAAAATCATTCTGCCGGTAATAAACCAATCCAATATTCAAACGAATCCCCGCCACCCCCGGCGCCAACTGCTCAGCCTTACGCAGCATTTCCAACGCCGCTCCCCACTGCTGCCGCCGCATCGCAATTACCCCCAAATTCGCATAAGCCCCCGCCGCCCCAGGATCCGCCGCCAAAACTTTCTTGAACGCCCCCTCCGCCCGCTCCAATTCCCCAGCCCGCAAAGCCGCTTCCCCCTTCGCAAAAACCCCCGCCAAATCCGGAGCCACCACCGAGCCCGTGTTCTGGCTCGCAGCTTGCCCCACCGCCGAGCGCACCAACGCACCCGCGCCGATGACGGCAGTCGCCAACACCATCACGCGCAATTTGCCCCCGCAATTCACGCCCAAAAACTAACACACTTCCTGTAGGGCCGGTTCGCGAACCGCCCGCCATTCCCCCGCCCCGCTTCGTCGCGCCAGCCACGGTAGGGGCGCTGCTTGTGAATTGCGCTACAGCGCAATTCATCCTGAGATCCCGCTGCGCGGGAACGAAGGGCTGCGCCCCAGCTCGCCAAGACGTCAAGCCTGGCCAGTCGCTCGGGTTTGCGACCAGCCCGGCCCGCCTTTCCGCCTCGCCGTCCGTCGCCCACTCCACCAATCAGCCCAAGTTTTTCGCTTGACATCTCCCCACTCCCGTATATAAATCACTTTTAATAAATTTAATAAAACGTTCGGGGTGGCGTTTTTTGCGTTTCGCAAGCCGGCCTGCCGGGAGAGCTGTTCCCGCGCTCGTCTCAGCGCAGCCTGCCAGCTGCTCTGTCACCACCCCCGCGTTTTGCAGCAAATCAGCATCTTCGGGTTTTGACATTTGGGGCGGCAAAATCCGCGCGAACTCCGCGCTATCTGGAGATGTACATGAAACTCCTTCGCCGAGCCTGCTACCTGTTCGCGTTTCTCCTCTGCGCATCCATCGCCGCGGCGCAAGACACCGCCACCTTCACCGGCACGGTGCGTGACACCTCTGGCGCCGTCGTCGCCGGCGCGAACGTACTGATCACCAACAACACCATCGGCGTCGCTCGCGCCACCGTCTCGAATAACGACGGCGAATGGGTCGTCACCGCCCTCCCCATCGCCGCCTACAACATCTCCGTCTCTGCCAACGGATTCAAGAAATTTCAGGCCAACGGCGTGGTCATCCGCGTCGGCCAAAAATTGCGCGTGGACGTCAATCTCGAAGTCGGCTCCCTCGCCAGTGAAGTGGTCGTCTCCGGCGAAAACGTCGCCCAAGTCGAAACCCAATCCTCCGAAATCGCCGGCACCGTCACCTCCCAGGAAATATCCCAGCTGCAGCTCAACGGGCGCAACTTCACCCAGCTCATCAATCTCACGCCCGGCGTTAACAACCAATCCGGCCAGGACGAAGGCACCGTCGGCATCAGCGGCAATGTGGTGTACAGCATCAATGGCGGCCGCGGCGAAAACAATAACTGGGAAGTGGACGGCGGCGACAACATGGACAACGGTAGCAACAACTCCCTCAACGTCTATCCCAGCATTGACGCCATTCAGGAAGTCCGCGTCCTCACCTCCAACTACGGCGCCCAGTACGGCCGCAACGCTTCCGGAACCGTCGAAGCCGAAACCAAGTCCGGCACCAGCTCCTTCCACGGCGACGTGTACGAATTCAACCGCAACAATATCTTCAACGATCGCAGCTACTTCGATCTCAGCTCCCCCAACGCTCCCGAGTACAAGAAGAACGACTTCGGCTACACCATCGGCGGCCCCTTGTACATTCCCGGCCACTACAACACCGACAAATCCAAAACTTTCTTTTTCTTCTCCCAGGAATGGCGCAAGGAAATCGTCCCCAATACTTTCGCCATTTCCGTTCCTTCCAACGCAGAACGCGGCGGCGACTTCACGGACATTTGCTCGCTCGGTCCCACCGATTGCCCCGTCAATAATCCCGCGCTACCCGTGCAAATCGTGGGCAATCACATTGTCGGTGTGAATCCCGCCACAGATCCCAATGTCTCCGCGCTTCTCGCCTCCATTCCACAGGCCAATAGCACCGTCGGCTGCTCATCGCCCACACAATCGTGCTACGACACTTCCCAGCCCACGCCCGTCCAATGGCGCGAAGAGCTGGTGCGCATTGATCACAACATCACTCCCAAGCTGCGCGCTTCCTTCCACTATATTCACGACTCCTGGTCCACCGTCTCCACCCCCACCCTCTGGTCCAACGCCACTCTCCCCAATATTCAAACCAATTTCGTCGGGCCCGGCACCAGCGCCGTTGCCCGCCTCACCTACACCGCGTCACCCTCCTTACTCAATGAATTTGTCTTCAGCTACACCGCTGATCACATCAGCTTAACCAACATTGGCCCCTTCCAACGCCCGCCATCCGTGACCATGACCTCGTTCTTCGACAACGGCTTCGGCGGAAAACTCCCTGCCATTAACGTCAGCGGAAATAATGCCTACGCCTTCCAGACCGATCCGTCATTCGAGCCTTGGAACAATGCAAACCCCACCTACACCTTGCGTGACAATGTCACCAAAATCATCGGCAAGCACACTCTGCAATTCGGCGCCTATGGCGTCATCGCTCAGAAAAATCAGGAGAATTCACCGCAGATCGAAGGCGCCCTCACCTTCGATGCCACCAACACCTCGGTCAGCACCGGCAATGCTTTTGCCGACCTCTTGCTCGGAAACATCGCGTCCTATTCGCAAACCAACAACCAGATCAAATACTACGACCGCTATCAGCTCGTCGAGCCTTACATCAACGACGACTTCCATATCACTTCGCGCCTCACTTTGAACCTTGGCCTGCGCCTCAGCTTCTTCGGCACCTATCACGAAAAATTCAACCGTGAATTCAACTTCAATACCGGGGACTGGACTCCAGCTAACGCACCCTTGCTCGATCCCAATTCCACCGCCTTGCTCAATCCCGTTACCAGCGTGCCGCTCTCGTACTCCAACCCCGCAGACGCGCAGTTCCTCTTTAACGGCGTCGTGCAATGCGGTGGCACGGGCCAGCCCCGCGGATGCCTGCAGCAGCACTGGCTCAATCCTGCTCCCCGCTTGGGCTTTGCCTGGGATCCTTGGGGCAATGGAAAGACCGCGATTCGCGGAGGCTACGGCATTTTCTTCGACCACGGCAACGGCAACGAAGCCAACGCCGAAAGCCTCGAAGGCAGCGCGCCTCTGGTCCTGACTCCCAACCAGTCCATCATCACCGGTTCCACCTGCGGTCAGCCCACCGGCTACACTTGCCTGGGAACTGCAGGCGGCCCGCCGCTGACTTTCCCCTTAACCGTCACTTCCATTCCCAATAAAGCCATCTGGCCCTATGCGCAGCAATGGAATATCAGCATTCAGCATGAGTTCTATAAGAACACCATCGGCTCCATCGCTTACGTTGGCAGCAAGGGCACCAATCTCTCCGATCAGCGCGACCTTAACCAATTGTTCCCCACTCCCGCTGGCCAGAATCCCTACCCCGCGGGCGTTCCGCTGACTCTGTCGGATTGCCAGAACGGCGTGGTGAATGGGACGACGCCAATCACCAATTCGCCCATCAGCGTGCAGAATAATTTCAACGTGGCTTGCGGCAACATTAACCCCAATCTGGTGCGCCCCAACTTCCCCGGCTTTGCCGATGTCACCGGAAAAGAATACCGCGCCAGCTCCAATTACAATTCGCTCCAGATTTCCGTCCGCCGCACCATCGCTCCTCTCACCGTCGCCGTGGCCTACACCTACGCACACTCACTCGACGATGAATCCGACTGGCAGGACGCCAATTTCGTCAACTCCTACAATCTCAAGGGCAACTACGCCAGCTCCAATTTCGATGAGCGCCACATTCTCACCGTCAGCTACATCTACAATATCCCCTCCGGCCATCGCGAAGGCATCTCCAGAGTCCTCCTTGCTAACTGGGAGTACTCCGGCATCACTACTTTCTATTCCGGCACGCCCTTCAGCGTCACCAACGGCATTTTCGGCGACAACGCCGGAGTCGCCAACGGCGTCGGAACGAACGGCTCCTACCCGGACGCTATCGGCAATCCTCATTCCGCGCCGCCCTCCGCGATCCTGGCGTCGCTCAACCAAAGTTCCGGGCCATTGCTCTTCAACCCCGCCGCTTACGCTGCGCCGCAAGGTCTCACTTTCGGTGACATCGGACGCAACGCCCTGAACATTCCCGACCGCTTGAATTTCGACATGGCGCTCTACAAGAATTTTCCCATCAAAGAATCCTACTCGTTCCAGTTCCGCGCCGAGTCCTTCAACGTTTTCAATCACACCCAGTGGAACGGCGTCAACGGCTCCATCGGCTGCTACGGTGGCGCCAATAATTCCGCAGGCGATCCATCCTGCGCCGCCGGCGGCTGGGCCGGTTTCCTGCAACCCTCCGGCGCCCACCTGGGCCGCATCTTCCAGTTCGGCCTGAAGTTCCTGTTCTAAACGACCAACATCAGCGGCGCAGCAAACAAAACCAACGAACTGCACGGCAAAAAAAAGGGCGCCGCAAAACATCGCAGCGCCCTTTTTAATTTTATCGATCTCTTTTAGGCGTCAGCCACGGTAGGGGCGCTGCTTGCTGCGCCCCAGCTTGCCCAGGCGTACGCACGACCAAGCGCCGAAGTTGCCGTTGAATCTGTAGCGGCCACCTTCAGGTGGGCGCCTTTGACGTTGGGGTTGACGTTGCAGTCGCTTCTACCTGGGAACGCCAATCTCCCGATTGGCGCTTTTCTACCAGGGCTCCACGCCCCCGCTTTCGTGTCGTCTTCCTTCACCCGTCCCACGACCGCGGGACGGGTGAAGCAGCTCTCTTGCCTTTCTCGGCGTCCTCAGCGTCTCTGCGGTTCACAGGATTATCTCTCTCAGATTTTTCTCCGCCTTTCCTCTGTCCCCTCTGTGCAAAATCTTTCGCCGTTGCCTTTATCGGTGTTCATCTGCGTTCAGCTGTGGTGCCTTTGACTTGGCGTCGCCCACAAACTCAGTCGTCCCCCGAATCCCCTGCCCCTCCACCAACGTATAAATCTTATCCGCCGCAACATTCGCAAACTTCTCCACCACTCCGCTAGGCCACAAAACCTCCACCGAATCGATCACCGCCGCCTTCCCCGATCCAAAATGTACCCGCAAATCATTCTGCGAAAGGTAACTCGCCCCTCCCCGCACCTCATCAAACTGCACCAACTTCCCCGCCCGCACCGTAACCCGCGCCCCAATCGCCGCCCGATTGCTCTTCGTCCCCATTAATCGAAATTCCACCCGATGATTCCCCGCCACCCCATGATTCATCAACAAAGTCGGCGCCTCGCCCACATTCAACAACAACACATCCACGTTCCCATCATTAGCCACATCCCCAAACGCCGCCCCACGCCGCGACGCCACTGGCACCGCATTCAATCCCGCCGCCGCGGAAGATTCCGTAAAAGTCCCATCATGATTATTCATGTGCAGCAGCAAAGGCTCCTTATACCGCGCCGCTCCCTCGAGCTGGTCCATCTGCGGATACACATGCCCGCTAGCCACAAACAAATCCACCCACCCATCATTATCAAAATCGAAAAACCCGGTCCCCCACTTCACGTAAGGATAGCTCGGCTTCGCCACGCCCGCCTTCCAGCTCACATCATCAAATCCCTTCGCGCCCAAGTTGTGATAAAGGTTGTCTTCCTGATCCGCAAAATTTGTCACGAAAATATCCAGCCGCCCGTCGTGATCGTAATCCCCAAAATCCACGCCCATTGACCCATCCGCGTCGCCCTCGCTGCTCAAAGCCGCCCCTGCCAACATCCCCTGATCCGTAAATGTCCCGTCATGATTGTTGTGATAAAGAAAATTCGGTCCCGTATCGTTCGCCACATACAAATCCGGCCACCCGTCGTTATCGTAATCGCCCCACACCACGCCCAAACCGTAGTATCCGTTCGGATCGCTCACGCCCGCCCGCTTCGATACTTCCTCAAACGTCCCGTCCCCCCGATTGTGATACAGCAAATCCGTCTCGCCCGTCATTCCCCAAGGCCCGCACTGCACCACGATTCCTCGAAATTTACACGTCCCGAACACCGCCACGTTATCCAGATCCACATGCACGTACCGCGACACAAAAATATCCACGAATCCATCCTTATCGTAGTCCGCCCACGCCGCCCCCGTCATGAATCCGCCACCGCGCACTCCAGCCTTCTCCGTCACATCCTCAAAAGTGCAATTCCCCCGCCCGCGATACAGCGCGTTCCCTCCGTACCCTGTGACAAAAATATCCAGCACTCCATCATTATCAAAATCCGCCACCGCCACGCCCATGCTCCAGCCCTTGCGCGTCAATCCCGCCGCCTGCGTAATGTTTTCAAATTTCGGCACGCCACCCGCGCGATTCGCCGCCTGCCGGTACAGCGTCACCATCAAATCGCCGCCGTTCCGGTAGCGCTCTACCGTCGAGCCGTTCACCACCAGCGCCGAAAGCGTTCCGCTGTTGTCGCAATCAATGAATCCCACGCCGCCGCTCATTGACTCCACAATATATTTCTTCTCAGGCGAAGCGATGTGCGCCACAGTAAGCCCCGCCCGCGCGGAAACGTCCTCAAAGGTAGGAACCGCAGCTGAAGTGTTGGAGTGTTGTGTTCCGGTGGAAGTCGATACTTTGTGGTCTTGCGCCCCGCCCGCCGCGCACAAAAACACGAAGACGGCGAGCGCCAGTAGCGCAATGATTCGTTTGCTGCTGGAGCGTGGTCCCAATGCGCAACTACTCTAGCCCGCGCATCCTCTAGTTGTCCACGATTGACGAGATGTCGGCAATCACAACCTCTGCAGGATTGCGGGCGCCAGGGCGGCGCGCTTCAGCTGTTCTCTGCTAGCTCTGCGCTCCGCCCTCTGCGTCCGCTGCGTTAAATCTTTGGCTCTGCGATCAACAGCAGTGCACCCACTATTTCGCCGGGATGTAGCTCAAATCCGGACGAAACTGGATGAGCTCGTTGTACGTGCTCTCCACCGAACTGTTGAGCCTCTCGATCACGGACATCGATTCCTGCTCGCCAAAGGCCTCTCGCAGCACGTCGCGGAATGGCTTGATCGCCGGATCATCTTCAAACGACGCCCAATTGGCATGTTCAATCGTCAGCACGTAGGTCCCGCTCGGCCCGCCGGTCACCAGGCGATACCAGTTATAGTGAGATGGCGTTTTCAGCTGCGTCCGAGCGTCGTGCACCCGCGCGACGGCGCTGCGAAAATCGTCGTTGTGGCCGTAGCGGATGTGAAAGGTAATGACCTCCGTGTACTTCCCGTTCGTGTCCGTCGGCGGATTGCTCACTTTCGGCAGGTACTCGTAATAAGCCGTCGCCAGCTTTTCCACCGAAGCCCCAATCGCCTTCTGATACTCCGCCAGGTCCGCCGCGTCCGTTACCGACGGCGTGTCCAGGTCCGCCCAATGCTGCCCCAGCCGTCCGACGATGTACGTTCCGGTGCGTTCGCCGGTCAAGGTCTCAAACACGTAGAGCGCCTGCGTATCCTTCTGCTGCTTGTGCCACTCCACCTTCTGTTTCCGTCCCGCCTCATACTGCTGCACCATCCCGTTCTTCGGCGTCTGGAATTCCAACGCAGCAAGCTCCGCCTTCCGTGCTGGTTCCTGTCCCTGTGTCGTCACCGCTAGTGCCATCGCGCCAAGCAAAAACACACCCATGCCAGCCGTCAGCTTCGTCAATCTCACAAGTTCCTCCTGGATTTAAAACGCAGTGGGCCCAAACCGCCAGACAATACACCCCGCCCGAAATCGAGTCAATCCGTATCTCCACGCGCGCCAGCCCGGAAACGCCGCCAATCCGCGGGCCTTCGCGTGCCGTTCCCGGGGGCGCGGGGGCTAAAACGCCCGAAAAACTAGCGATTAACCTGAGTAGGTGAGTATTGTTTTCAGTGGTTTGCATGGTTTTTTAATATTTGGGCGACTAGCGATTAGGATTTCGTTCCCTGCACCGGCAGGCAGGGCGTTTGTGTGGGCGGGCAGGCCCGCCGCGGCGGGTAAACCTGCCCCGGCAGGCAGGCGCTGCATGGAATACATGAATTCGGATTTGGTGGTGGGGTGGATCCAGCGGCCGTCTTCGCTGAGGTGGGCCAGGGAGCGGACGGCTTGGAGCATTTCGGTGCCGGTGAAGTCGCACGTGTCAATCGTTTCGACGATGTTTGCGAGGGCGGACTGCAGGTTACGGTTGCGCAGGGCGAAAAAATTGAAGGCGTGGGCGTGGTGGTAGATGCTGGTTTCAGTTTTGAGGTCGAAGCAGTGCATGATCGTCTGGGGACTGCGCCAGTGGAGGAAGGATTCTTCTATCATTTGGCGCAGAGGATGGCGGCAGATGGCGCACTTGCGGGCGTGGCGTTCGAGGGGGGTGGGTTCGGGCCCTTTGATTCTTGGTTTGCGGCGGGGTTTCGGGGTGCGGTGCGGCGTTAGTTCGTCGTCGGCGGGGGACGACGACGGGAGCGAGGCGCCGGCGGAGATGACGTCAGCGACGAGAGAGTCGAGGAGTTGCTGTGTGTCTTCATTACTGGGATCGGGGTACGTGGAATCGAGGTTTCCGGAGTCGGGGATTGCGGAATCGAGAGGCGCGGGGGCGGCGGGGGCGGGGTCTGGGGCGGTGGATGCCACGATTTCAGGTAATTCTTCAGGCAACTCCAGATTTGCGGGGAGTTCCAAAACGGGAATCGAATCTGGAGCGGCCGGTGTCGAGAGGGGTTGCGTCGCAGCCATTCGGATGGCGGTGGGTTGCCATTCGCGCTCTTGTTGGGCGGCTTGGACGAGTTCGGCGTAGGTGCGGAGTTCGAGGTTGGGATTTTGCAGGGTGGTGAGGGCGAAGCGATCGTCGCGATATTTTTTAAAGTGTCGTTTCATGTTTCTCTCCTGGCCCAAGGTAGCACTCGCGAAACGAAAAAACAGCTGTACGTGAGGAGGGGCGCGTGCAAAAACGGGTGGTCGTTGGTACAGGCGAGGTACAGTTTTAGTACTTACTTGCTGAGATGATTTTTGGGGATGTGGTTCGCGGAGGTTTCCGGTGAGCAAACGTCTAAACCCGCACCCTTCGAAAACCGAAGGGATGTGGCACCCGGAAATTCAACTGCGTTTGTTTGGATTGTTTGGAAGGGTTGGCCACCCGCCCGAGATGATTTAAGCGGGTAGTTCGGTGGGTTGGTCGGTGGCGGAGCGTCTAAATCCGCACCCCTTCGAAAACCGAAGGGATGCGGCACCCGGAAATTCAACTGCGTTCGTTTGCGTGGTGTGGAAGGGTTGGCCACCCGCCCGTCTGGGTAGCTAAGAGAGGGTCAGCGGCACAGACGACTCTTCAAACTACGGCAGAACAAATCTTGGGTAAGGTAACGTCCGTCCAAACTTCGGTCGATTCTCTGCCTACAACAAGTAGCTCGCCGCCAGCAACACAGCAGGTTCCTCATAACCCAAAGCCCGTTCTACCAAACGGCTTCTTGCAGTTCGCAAAGATTCAATACGTGACTGGGAACCAGTTCTTTACCGTCGGAAGACCCTTACAGCTGAACGTTTATTACATCAACAAGGGGCAGGCTCCTGTTCACAATGCTTACACGACCGCTGCACTATCATTGGCATTAAGAGGCAACCGTACGCAAAAGTCGCTCGACGCGGAAGTCTTGAAGAACATGGAGGCGCAGCTGCCGGCGCAACAAGACGATAAGGGGTCCACGGTGGGTGTAGATAACCTCTTGTGGGTGACACCATACTTCAACACACCGCTTACGCAGCCAATGGTGGATGCAATCATGCGAGGACAGGCGCTTCTCTAAGTTGTCAGCTATGCTCGGTGGACTGACTCGTATGACAAACCTGATAAGGTGCTTGATTGCGTGTGGCTGAACCCACCGTACAGTGAACATCCTGAGTTGGACAAACTTGTTTGGGAGGATTGCGCTCGGTAGAGGATACGTATATCGTGTCCAGATTGCCGCCCAGATATTTGCCGGGTGGTGCTGCAGAGACAACAGGTGACAAATACAGACAGCTCGATTGGGGCCAATAAGGAGGTATCCTGAGAATTCGCCCCAATATTTTCCAAGTCTCGGGTTTCTTACTTACACTCGGGGTTTTGCGGCTGCTGCCTTCCACTATCGAGTGGGTTCGTGTCCGGAACCTGGAAATCGGCCAAATTTTTGGTTTCGCTTCCCTCACCGTTATTATTGTGGCGCTCATTGTTATCTGGACAGGACTGGCTGCGGGAAATCGCGTGGCGTGGGTCATAATGGCCGTCATCGTGTGGGTCTGGGCGTTTCCCATTATGATGGGGCTAGTCGTTAGCCACCCGCGCGTGTTCCTCGACTGGCGCGAATGGGTGGCAGCAGCGTGGCGGAATGATTCCTCTTGGCCGCGGATCCTCCTAGTAAATACGATTATGTTCTTCTTGATGTTGGTCGGATTGATTCTGCCGGTTAGGGCCCTCTTTCGCTTTCGGATTCGGAAAGCGGAATGAAGCACGGGCGGGTGGCAGACCCTTCCACACCATCCAAACGAATCCGCTGAATTTACGGGTGCCGCATCCCTTCGGTTTTTGAAGGGTGCGGGTTTAGACGCAGCGTCACGACAACTCTCCCGCCGGACTCCTACCTCGCGCGCTGGTCCGACGCGGGCGGGTGGCCTACCCTTTCGTGCAGTTGGAATTCTACGCCAGATACGCAATACTCATGCTAGCCTTAACCTTATGGATAGCTGTATTTTCTGTGCGAAGCCTCCCGACTCCAAAGAGGATTTGTTTCCCCGCTGGGTGCTTGAGCGAGTGAATACGCGCGAACTGCTTTATCGCAAGGTGGGGGACGGCGAACCAGAACTCACGGAAAGCCAGGAAGTTCGTATTCCGTGCGTCTGCGCGACGTGCAACAACGGATGGATGAGTCGGCTGGAAATGAAGTGTAAGCCTTTGATTGGTTCGTTGCTTGAAGACATTGAACTGCCTTTGGACCTAGACCAACAAAAGTTCCTCGCGGAGTGGGCGCTGAAGATGGCAATGGTCAATGACGCCTACGAAAAGCACGACCGGTTTTTCACGGACGCCGAGCGGCACGCGTTCAAGAACGACAATCGAGCCATCCCGAACGGAACCGGCATTTGGGCGGCACGGTTCGACGGAAGAACCCTCAGTTCTCTCGGCAGCGAGTTCAAGCTCGGGGTGCCAAACAATAGCGGACTCGTGGAGGGCCATGTCTACACCGTGACGGTCGGGCACCTCACCCTCCAGGTCCTATCGCTGCATGAGAAAGTCAAACAAGGAATAACGCGAGTCAACGTGGCGGCGAGCCCGTTGAATTGGGATGAAATCCTGATTCGGCTCTGGCCTCCGCCCAAGGTCAAGAGGGAGAGTCGACGATGGCCACCTAAGTACTCGTGTGCCCTAGTCGAGAACCTCAGTTTCAGAAATTTGCACTACGCTCGATTGGTATACAGATTCAACGTTCCGGACGGCCACTCGATAAATACGATAAACCCTGTGGGCGAGAGCTAAGCGACGCGCGGAGTGTCGCACCTACGGCGCTCCGAGATTTTTTTGCGTTGGTTCCCAGCGCTTCCGCGCTGGGCTAACTTATTCCGCGCCTACGGCGCTGGGATGGGAAAGGCGGGAATTCACACTATATCTTCGCTCGTGGGGCGGGTGGCGCAACCTTTCACAGCACCCTCAGGAACGCCGTTGAATTTCCGGGCGCCGTGCACGCCGGTTCGCGAACCGAGGTAGGCGTTTCCCGGCGCGGGTGTGGTGACGCTGCGTCTAAACCCGGACCCTTCAAAAACCGAAGGGTCCGGCACCCGTAAATTCAACGGCCTGCGTTTGGTGATGTGGAAGGGTTTCCCACCCGCCATAAAAATTCGAACTCCCCTGTCGCAGGTTGACTTTCGCGATTCGCCAACCGAACATACCG
>Ga0209655_10000537_pt1 | contig 14417 bp, 6 predicted proteins | sample BogFormECP03_OM2_FD_188236 | JGI IMG/M metagenome (GOLD analysis project Ga0209655, IMG submission 188236) | Bog forest soil microbial communities from Calvert Island, British Columbia, Canada - ECP03_OM2 (SPAdes) (version 2) | ecosystem: Environmental > Aquatic > Freshwater > Wetlands > Bog ...
AATTCGTTCAACCTGCATTTCGATAGCTGGCGCTTGAACGTGCAGCCGGGACTTTGGCTGCCGGCATACATTTATAGCCAGGAATCGGACCTGCGCGACTTCTTCGGCGGCGACATTCGCTTCAAAGCACAGACGCGCCTGTGGGGATACAACCTGAAGAACGTGGGCCGCCAGGAAGAATTCAGCGAGATGACCATCGAATCGCCCACGATTCAAGATCAGGCGGCGCAATCGCAGGACCGCTCACCTATCGAAGCACAGCGCGAGTGGCAGCATGTCGCCGAAATCAACGTGCTGGATCGTTTGCAGCGCATCGGATTGCTCGCGCCTCCAGGAGAAGTTGATAAGGTGCTGGAAACAGTCGTGAACAACCTGGAAGTGACGAACAATCTGGATGTGCAGCCGGAAGTCCACTGCCGCGTGTTGCTGACCGGAACCCTGGAAATGTTTTCGATCGGGCATACCATCGTGCTGAGCCGCGGATTGCTGGACGTGCTGCCGGACGAGGCCAGCCTGGCGACCATGCTGGCGCAGGAATTGGCGGACATCATCGTGACCAAGCCTTCCACCGACCAGTGGGGATTTAACGACACCACCAACGTCACCACGACGGAAGCACTCGCTCATTTTTCGTTCAAGGACAGCCCGGCGCAGATTCAAATGGCCAATGAAAAGGCGCTGGAATTGCTGAAAAATTCTCCTTACAAGGACAAGCTCGCGAGTGCTGGACTTTTCCTGAAACAACTGGACGCACAATCGAAGAATTTGCCGGCGCTGATTAATCCGCACCTGGGCAATCGCGTGTCGCTGAGCGCAGCGCTATTGAATGCAGCTCCGACGCTGGATCCCACGAAGATTGATCAGATATCCGCACTTCCTGTGGGCGCGCGCATCAAGCTCGACCCGTGGAACGATCACGTCGAGTTGGTGAAGGCGAAACCGATTCCGTTGCTTTCGGCACGCGAGAAGATGCCGTTCGAAGTGACGCCGTTCATGCCCTTCTTGACGCGCTACCAGAAGCCAGGAACGGGCATCTCGGCGGACCCGACGAAGGCGGACTTGGCGAAAAAAGATCCGCAAGCCCCGCAACAACAACAGCAGCAGTAAACGAAATTTCTCCCTCGGAAGCCCGGTGGTTGGAGGCCATCCAACCGCCGGTTTTTTTTGCCTCGAGAAGTTCTGCGTGCTTGGGTGCGTGTGCGCGCCGGCATGCGAGCATGCGGCGCGCGAAACGTCTAATTATTGAGCGGAAGGCGCAGACGAGCTTCGGAACCACGATGCGTGGGACGATTTTCGAGTGTGAGCGAGCCGCCGTGGGCTTCGGCGATCTGCCGGCTTAGAACCAGACCGATTCCTGAGCCTCCCTGCTTTGTGGTGAAAAACGGCACAAAAAGATTCGCGGCGCTGGGGATTCCCGGGCCGTCGTCCTGGACCCACACTTCGATGCTGCCGTTCTGGCGCTCCCAGCCGACGCGCACGCCGCCGCCAGTCTCGAGCGCGGCATCCACGGCGTTGTGCAGCAAATTGATCAATAGCTGCTCGAGCTGATCGGGATCGGCTTGAATTTCGGTGTCCGGGCCGGCTTGCAGTTGCACGGGCAAGCGCGGCTCCAAGCCCACGACACGGCGAACCCAGACTCCAACACTCATCGGCTGAAAGACCGGCGGCGGCAGCTTCGCAAGACGTGCATAGGCGTTCATGAAACGCGCCAGGCCATCGGTGCGCGCAGCAATCACGTTGAGGCCGCTGCGCATGTCTTCCTGCCAATCCGGGGCGCGGTCTTCGCGGCCAAGCATGCTGCCCAAATTTTCCGCGACGGATTTGATCGGCGCGAGAGAGTTATTCAGTTCGTGACCGAGGACACGGATCAGGCGCTGCCAGGCCTGGCGCTCTTCGTCACGCAGGGCGCGGCTTAGATCGGTGATGACCAGCAACTGGTGCGGCAGGCCGGCTTCGCGAAAACTTCCACGGTGAATTTCCCAGCGTCCGGATTTTCCGGGGAACGCGATCTGCGCGATGCGCGGGGTTTCGCCTTCGAGGCATTCCGAAAGGCCCAGCTCCAGCGCGGTGTGCCCGAGAATGCGATCTTCCGGCTGGCTGAGAATGCGTTCGCCCGCGCGATTCACCAGGCGCAGACAGCCCGCGCCATCGAACGCAAAAACGGCGACGTCAATTTCCTCCATCACTTTGCGCAGCAGCGCGGTGGCTTCCAGCGCGCCAAGCCTTTGCTTGCGCAGCGTTTCGCCCAGCGCGTTCACTTCCCACAATACTTCGCCGAGCACGTCTTCGCGATTCGCGCCGCGCGCGCGGATGGAAAAATCCCCTTCGCGCAGCGCGGCCAGCAGGTTCGAAAGCGTGCGCAGGGGAAACATGACGCGGCTCTGCGCGGAAAATGCGAAGCTGAGCCAGGCGATGACCATCGCCACCGTGAGAGTCCACTGCAGCTTGGACGTGAAAGTTCCCGTCCACAGAAGAATCAAAGCAACAAGCGTACCTCCCAGCCCTGCGGCCAGGGCCAGCAGCAAGATTCGGCGTTCATAGAGGAGAGGTGTCAAAGGCTATATTTCTGCAAGCGGCGATAGAGCGCGCTGCGGCTCAATCCCAGCGCCTTGCTGGCGTGGCTGACGTTGCCGCCAAAACGCGCCAGAGCTTTCTGGATCAGCACGCGCTCGACGTCTTCAATGCTCATTTCGTCCAAGCGCAATGAGGCTTCGCGCGCAGGGCGTAAACCCAAATCGCTGGCGCGGACCGCTGGCCCCTCGGCCATCAACACGGCGCGTTCGACAGAATGGTCCAGCTCGCGAATATTTCCGGGCCAGGGATGATCGAGCAGGATTTGCAATGCCACGGGCTCGAATCCTTCCAGCTGCTTGCGATAGCGTTGCGCCGATTGCCGCAGGAAATGATGTGCCAGCAGCGGAATGTCTTCCTTGCGTTCGCGCAACGGCGGCAGATGGATTTCAATGGTGTTCAGGCGAAACAGCAGGTCCTCGCGAAAGCGTCCGCCGCTCACTTCAGTTTGTACCTCCGCGTTGGTGGCCGAAATAATGCGCACGTCCACGCGGCGCGTGGTGGAGGAGCCGACGCGCTCCAGCTCGCCCGTTTCCAGCGCGCGTAGCAGCTTGGCCTGCAGATTCATGGGCACGTTGGCGATTTCATCGAGGAAGAGCGTGCCGCCGTCGGCCAGCTCGAAGCGGCCGACGCGATCGGCCTTCGCGTCGGTGAATGCGCCCTTCACGTGGCCGAACAATTCGCTTTCGAAAACGCCTTCGGGCAATCCACCGGCATTCACGGTCACGAGTGGCCGGCCCGAGCGCGATGAAAGCGCGTAAAGCGTGCGCGCGACCACTTCCTTGCCGCTGCCGTGCTCGCCCGTGATTAATACGTTGGCATCCGACGGGCCCACGCGCGCGATGAGGTCCATCACCGGACGCATGGATGCGGATTCGGCGATCATTACCGGGCGGCCATCCGCGCGCAACAGGCGGTTTTCGGCTTCGAGGCGCTGGCCTTTGCGCAACGCTTGCGAAAGCTCGATCTGCGTTTTCAAGATGGCCAGCAATCGCGCGTTTTCCCAAGGCTTCTGCACGAAATCTTTCGCGCCGCGGCGCATGGCTTCAACGGCGAGTTCCAGGCTGCCCCAGGCGGTCATCACGATGATGGGCAGCGTGCTGTCTTTCGCGCGAATATTCGAAAGCAGGTCGAGGCCTTCCTGTCCGGACGTAGTGTCGCGCGCGTAATTCAGGTCCATCAGAAGCGCGTCAAACTCGCGCGCTTCCAGCGCCGACATCACCGCGGCCGGCGAAGCGACCGTTTCCGTTTCAAATTTTTCGCCCTTTAAAAGCAGGCGCAGGGCCTCGCGAATGTCCGGCTGATCGTCGGCAACGAGGATTCTGGTTCGAGGTGCGTTGGCTGGCATCATGGCGCGAAAAGTTTCTCCCTGAATTTTACCGCCGGTCTCGTTCGTTGAAACATCGGATGCATAGGTCATTGGGTTTCCTCATTCATAGCGCAATGCCACCAGTGGATCGACTTTCGTGGCGCGGCGCGCTGGAAAATAGCAGGCGGCCAGCGCGACGAGGGCGAGGCCGCCGGCTACACCGATGAAGGTGAGCGGATCGCGGGCCTTGATGCCGTAGAGCCGGCTTTCGAGATATTTCATCAGCAGTAGTGAAGCTGTAAGGCCGATGGCCAAACCGAGCACCGCGAGTTTCATGCCGTCGCCGACGATCATGCGCAGCACGTCGACAGGCTCGGCGCCCAGGGCCATGCGAATGCCAATTTCGTGGGAGCGTTGCGTGACGGCGTAGCCCATCACGCCATAGATTCCGATAGCGGCGAGCAGCGCGGCGACTACGGCGAAAAATGCCAGCAACGACATATTCAGGCGGCGCTGCGAGAAAGCTACCGCGAGATAGTCTTCCATGGTCTTCACATCCGTGACGGGCTGATTGGGATCAACGCTTTCGACGGCGCGGCGCACGGCTCCGGTTAATTGCGCGCGATCGACGCGGGAGCGCACTACCAGACTCATGAGCCGCGAAGGATTCTGCGTTTCCGGCAGATAAAGCTGGCCGGACTTGGGCTCATCCCAAGCCCAATCGCGTATGTCGCCGACCACTCCAACGATCGTGAGCCAACCTTGATGCGGGATGGGTTGCCAGAAGCTTAAGGTGGCGGGAAAAACCACGCGAATCTGCCGGCCGATGGGATCCTCGTTCGGCCAATAGCGGCGCGCGAGGGTTTCGTTAACCGGCGCGACGCCCTGGGAATCCGGCCCATCGGCAGAAGTGAAATCACGGCCTTCTTTCACGGAGACGCCCATGGTGGATAAATAACGCCAATCCGCAACGCGGTATTGACTGGTGAAATGTTCACTCGAGGGCGGAGTTGCTCGACCAGCGATGTCGAAATCGCAAAAATTTGTCCAACGGGTCAGTGGCAGAAAATTAGCCGCGCTTGCGGAGGTCACGCCAGGAATGGCGTTCACGCGTTCGATCACGGTCTGATAGAGATTCGAGATAGGCGGACCGTCCGTGTAATGTCCGTCTGGGAGAATTATTTGCATGGTCAGGAGGTCTGCGGGCTCGAATCCCAGGGACTCGCCCAACATGACGGCAAAACTGCGAACGAGGAGGCCCGCTCCGACCAACAGCATGAGTGAAAAAGCCACTTCGGAGACGACCAGCACCGCACGCGCAAGCTGGCTGTGGCGTCCGGCCGTGGAGCCGCGGCTACCGTCCTTGAGTGATTCAAACAACGCGGAGCGCAAAATCTGAAGCGCCGGCGCAAAACCAAAAAGTATTCCCGTCGCCAGGGCAACGAGGATCGTGAAACCGAGCACCGTGGCGTCGATCGCGATCCATTCAGGGTGCGGAATCCGCGTGCCCTGTCCGGAGATGACGGCAGCGCGCAGTATGTGGATGCCACCATACGCAAACAAAATACCCAACGCCGCGCCGATGAGAGACAGCAGCGCGCTTTCCGTCAAAAGTTGTCGGAAAATTCGCTGCCGACGGGCACCGAGAGAAACTCGCAGCGCGATTTCGCGCTCGCGCACTGCGGTACGGGCAAGCATCAAGTTCGCGACATTCGCGCAGGCAATTAACAAAACAAACGCGACCGACGCCAGCAGAAGCAGCAAGCCGGGACGGAGGGTGCTGACCAGCTCGTCGTGGAAACCCACCACGCGAATTCCATTCTTCTGGTCAAGACCTGGATACTGCTTTTTCAGCTCGTCCTGGATGTTTATCATTTCCGCGTAGGCCTGCGAAATTGGCACGCCATCCTTGAGGCGAGCGAAGACCACAAGACCGTGATTTTCGCGATCCAGTTGGGCGCCACTGAACGCGAATGGTTTCCACAAATCGAACTCCGGAATTGTGCCGTAAAGAGAGAAGGTGTGCGGCAGGACTCCTATGACCGTAAACGGCTTGTCATCCAGCAGAATCGTCTTGCCCAAGATTCCGGCGTCGGCGCCGTAATGACGCTGCCACAATCCGTAACTCAAGATGACTACCTGTTCATGGCCGATCTGTTCGTCCTCCAACGTGAAATCCCGGCCGAGCATTGGAGTGACGCGCAACATGCGAAAAAAATTGCCCGACACTTGCGAGCCCCACACCCGCTCTGGCCCTCCGCCGCCGGTGATGGTGAAGTACAAAGCGCGCCAGCAGGAAAGTTCTTGAAACACGCGGTTCATGTCGCGCCATTCCAGGAATTCCGGCGCCGAAGCCATGCCGCGCGTTATGTTGCGGTTCGCGTCGGTCTCCCAAATGGTGACGACGCGGTGGGAATCCGGAAACGGCAGCGGCTTCAGCAAAATTCCGTTGACCACGCTGAAAATCACGATGTTCGCGGCAATGCCGATCGCCAAAGTCAAAATGGCGACCGCCGCGAAACCCGGGTTTCGCCGCAGCATGCGCGCGCCGTAACGCAAATCCTGCCAAAGTGAGTCCATAATTTTCGCCCCCAAGAAGCGTCAAAGTGACAGGCTATCTTACTGCTTCGTCACTTGATGTCCACCTCTCGAGCCAATCCATTCCATACGCCGAGTATGTCGTCGTCCGGTCGTCCGTTTCGCTTCCACAGCTCATTCGTACCGCAGCGCGATGATCGGATCAACGCGCATCGCGCGACGCGCCGGAAAATAGCAGGCCAAGAATGTGACGCCAGACAAAAGCAGGGTCACCAGAGCGAACGACACTGGATCGGTGGCCCTGACACCATAGAGCAAATGTTCGAGCGTACGCGAAAGCGCGAACGCCGCCGCCAATCCGCTGACGGCTCCGAAAATAAAAAGCCTCGCACCCTGGGACAAGACCATGTGCAGAACATCGCCTGGTTGCGCTCCCAGAGCCATGCGCACGCCGAATTCCGGAGTGCGTTGGGTGACGGTGAACGACAACACCGCGTAGATTCCCAGCGCGGCAAGCAGTAGCGCGAGTACGGCGAAACCGCCCAGCAGACCCGCTTGCGTCTTGCGCGGAGCGAGCGTATCGTCCACCAAATCTTCTAGCGGCATCGCGCCGGCGACGGGCTGCTCTTTATCAACGGCCCAGACCTGCTGTCGGACTGCGTCTGCCATGCGCATCGGATCTCCGATGGTGCGCACGACAAGATATTGCGGTTCAAATCCGAAGTCCTGCTGCAGGTAGGGCAGGTACATTTCGGGCCGGGCTGGCGAATCAAGGCCGGCTTGATGAACGTCGCCGACAATCCCCACGATGGTGATCCACGGCGAAGGTTCGACGTAACTTCCCTGCTTGAAGCGCCTGCCGATCGCGTTTTCGCCCGGCCACAAATTTCGCGCCATGGTCTGGTTGATCAGCGCAACGGGCGGCGCCGCCGTGCCGTCGCGTTCGTCGAGAACGCGCCCGGCAATGAGCTTCATGCCCAGCGCGCGAATATAGTCGTCGCTGATTATGCGGCAATTCGGGATCGGTATTTCACCGGGCGCGGGCTGCGGTTGACCTTCGAGGGTGATGCCGGTGGCCCCGCCGGAATTGGTCAGCGGAACCCAAGTGGTGTAACCAGCCGCTGTGACGCCGGGCAAGCGTGCGACGCGCGCGAGGACCTCGCTATAGAAAGCGACGCGCGGCGCAAATGCTTCATATTTCTGCCGCGGCAACGGCGTGCGAACCACCAGGACATGATCCGCGCGGAAACCCGGATCGAGATGCAGCAATTTTTCGAAACTGCGCAGCATCAGCGCCGCTCCCGCGAGCAGAACGATCGCGAGAGCTACTTCGGAAACGACCAGCGCATCGCGCAACCGGCGGCCCGAACCGATGCCGCTGCGTCCACCTTGATTCAAAGACGTGACGAGATCGAGCCGCGACACCCGAAGTGCAGGAAGAATTCCAAAAAGAATTCCGCTGCCGACTGAAATTATCACCGTGGCAGCGAGGACGCGGCTATCCGCGCCGGATCCGTTCATCGGCGCGATGCCCTCTGGAATCAAGTTCGCGAGAAACTGCGTTGCGAATGTCGAGAGGATCAGACCAGCTGCACCAGCAAGCGCGGCGAGCAACAGGCTTTCGGTCAAGAGTTGCCGCGCGATTCGCCAGCGGCTGGCGCCGAGCGTCAGGCGCATGGCAATCTCGCGCCGCCGGCCGGAGGCGCGCGCCAGCAGCAGGTTGGCAACGTTGGCGCAGGCAATGAGCAGCACGAAGCAAACGGCTCCGATCAGGACGAGAAGCGCGGGACGCGTCTTGCCCGCAAGTTCTTCGCGCAACGGAATCGCGTACGCGCCGACTTTGGCGTTCTCCGACGAATGCTCTTGCTCCAGCTGCTTCGCGATGGCAGCTAGATTGGCATTCGCGACTTTCAGCGAAACGCCGGGTTTGAGTCGTGCGACAACTTGTAGATGATGATTTCCGTGGTTCGCCAGTTGTGCTGGCGTAAATTGCATGGGAGCCCAAAGCTGGGGATCGCGGTCGGGAAATTGGAAACCGCGCGGCATCACGCCAACCACATCGTACTTTTCGTAGTTGAGCCAAAGCTGCTTGCCGATGATTTGCGGATCGCCGCCAAACCTGCGCAGGAAAAGTCCCTGGCTCAAGATCACCACGCGCGGCGCTCCCGGCACATCGTCGGAAGCGCTGAAGTCGCGGCCAAGAGCAGGGCGAGCGCCGAGAACGGAGAAAAGATTCGCGGTGACGAAATCTCCGGGAATCTCTTCGGGGTTTCCTTCACCGGTAAGGTTGAACGAACCACTGAAAGCCGACGCGGCCATATCTTCAAACACCTGGTTGCGCGCTTTCCAGTCAGCGAAATTTCCGGGCGCCGGCGTATCGCGCGGAAAGCCGTAGGAAGAGGCGTCTTCCCAGACCATTACGAGGCGATCCGCCTGGCGGTAAGGGAGCGGGCGGACGAGCACCGGGTCCGCGATGCTGAAGATCGCCGTATTCGCCGCGATGCCCAGCGCCAACACGGCCACTACGAAAAATGTGAAGCCGGGATTTTTCGCCATCATGCGAAGACCGTAGCGAATATCTTGAAATAAAGTTCGCATGATTTCTCCTATTCGTAACGCAGTGCAATCATCGGATCAACACGCGAAGCCCGACGCGCCGGAAAATAAGTCGCGAGCAACGCCACGGCGCTGAGCAGCACGGCAACCGAGATAATCGCCGCGGGATCCCACGGCTTCACGCCATACAGCAGGCTGGCCATCAATCGCGTGAGCGCGAGAGCGGCGGCGACGCCGAGGAAAACACCAATCAGCGCGAGGCGCATGCCCTGCTTGACGACCATACCGCGCACGTCTTGCGGACCCGCTCCTAGGGCCATGCGAATGCCGATTTCTTGCGTGCGTAGTTGCACCGAATACGCCATCAGGCCGTAGATTCCGATGGCGGCCAGCAGCAGCGCGACGCCGGCGAAAATCACCAGCAGCGTCATATTGAAATCAGTGCGCTGCGTGGATTCCGAACGCACCTGGTCCATGGAACGGATATGCGAAACGGGCAAGCCGCCGCTGGCCGTGCGAAGTTGCTGCTGAATTTCGCTGCTCAGCGAAAATGGCTCGACCTTGGTGCGCACGATCCAGGTAATCGGAATGATGCGATTATTGAGCGCGGTCTGGCCATTAGTCATTTGCGCTACGGGAACGTACATGATCGGATCGGGATCACTGTCCAGGCCGCCATTTCTTACGTCGCCGACAATTCCAACGATTTCGCGCGGCGGCTCTTCGAACTCGGGGCCCACTCCTTTGCCGATGGTGATGCGCTGGCCCACGGGATTCGCGTCCTGCCAATATTTTTTGGCCATGCCCTCGTTGATCAGGACGACCGGTTCCGCGCCACCATCATCGTGGTCCGTAAACATGCGGCCGCGCAGCAGCGGAATTTTGAAAACTTCAAAATAACGCGGTGACAATGGGCGATAGCCGGCGCCGCCATGAGCCGGGCCGTCGGTGAGCGGGCGCCCCTCGATGATGAACGGTAGCCCGAAGCCGCCTTCGAGGGGAAGGCAGCACGTGGAGGCAAATGCAGCGACGCCGGGCAGGCTTTCCACCCGGCGCTGCGAATCGCGCACCAGCTGATTGACTGCGGCGGAAGTATCAAAGCGCGTGCCGGTGAGGGACATCTCCATGGTGAGAACGTTATCCGTAGAGAAACCCGGATTCACGCCGCGCAACGCTGCAAAAGTGCGGATGAGCAAAGCTGCGCCAACCAGCAGAACGAGGGCGAGCGCGACTTCCGTGACGATCAGAGTCGCACGAGCCTTGTTCTGGCTCAGGCCGCTACCGGAACGCGAGCCGCTTTCTTTCAGCGTGAGACCAAGATCGGCGTGCGATGCGTTGAAGGCAGGTATCAGTCCGAACAAAATTCCCGTGCCCAGCGAGACGAGCAAAGTAAACGCCAGCACGCGCCAATCGAGAGTGATGGCGGCTCCTTGCTCGCCGATTCGAGGGATGTTGCCGGGGTTGATCCTCAGCAGCGCGCGCACACCGAAATAGCCAAGAATCAATCCGAACACGCCTCCGCCCAATGACAGCAGAACGCTTTCGGTGAGCAGCTGGCGGACGATGCGTCCACGGCCCGCGCCCATCGCGGCGCGTATCGCGATTTCGCGCTTGCGCATGGTGGCGCGCACCAGCAGCAAATTGGCCACGTTGGCGCAGGCAATCAACAGCACCATGCCGACGGCGCCCAACAAGATCAGCAGAGACTTGCGAACGTCGCCAATCAGCGTGTCGCGCAGCGGCTCGGCGGTGAAGCTATCTTGCGGGCCCATGGCGATATTGCCGGGAAATTTTCGTTTGTATTCTTCAGCGGCGAGTTTCATCGCGGCCTGGGCTTGCGCCAGCGTGACGCCGGGTTTCATGCGTGCGGCGGAGCGCAAATAATGCGCCTGGTCGGTGCTGTTGGGGTCCGCTTGCAGCGGCAAATAAATATCTGCGGGTGGATCGGAAGTGAAGGTCGCGGCCAGCACACCTGTCACTAAATAGGGCTCGCCGCCAAGCTCGATGTTCCCGCCGACTATATTGGGATCCGCCGCGAATCGCCGGCGCCACAATCCGTTGCTGATCACCACCAAGCGCGCGCCGCCGGGACGATCTTCGTCCTCAGAAAACGCGCGGCCGGCTGTCATGCTCGCACCGAACAACGGAAAAAAACTGGCGGAGACGTGCAGGCCTTTAAGTTGTTCCGGGCGGTCGCCGCCGGTGAGATTTACGCCGGGGCCGCCTCCATCGAAGGCAGCCACATCCTGAAAGACCTGCGTCTGCTCACGCCAGATCGCGTACTTCGGAATCGAGGTGACGTTTGCATTTCCTTCAGCGCTGCTAAGTTCAAGTTGCACCAGGCGATCGGACTGAGGATAGGCCAGCGGTTGCAGCAGAACGGTATTGACGACGGTGAATATCGCGGTATTCGCGCCAATGCCCAGCGCCAGCGCGGCGATGGCCATCGCCGTGAAGCCGAGGCTGCGGCGCAACATGCGAATCGCGTAGCGTATATCCTGTAGCAAGTTTTCGAAAAACTGCGAGTTTCGCACCTTGGGCTCCTTGTTCCGCGCGCGCGCAGTGTGCAAAGCGCAACGCACGGCCAGAGGTTAGCGGCTGGCTGCAGCTCCGCCTGCTACGGGCTGGCCATCCACGATCCAACCGTCGGCGAGTTGAATGATGCGATTGCCGTAGGCGGCCCACTCGTTGTTATGCGTCACCTGAATGATGGTGGTGCCGCCGTCGTTCAATTTTTTCAGCATGTCCATGATCATTTTTCCCTGGCTGGAATGCAGGCTGCCGGTGGGCTCGTCGGCAAGGATCAGTTTGGGTTTGCCAATCACAGCGCGCGCGACGGCCACCAGCTGCTGCTGCCCGCCGGAAAGCTGATTGGGAAAGAGCGATTTCTTGCCGACGATCTGGAAACGATCCAGAGCGTCCGCGACCATGCCTTCGCGTTCGGTCTTCTTGATGTCGCGATAGGAAAGCGGCAGGTCCAGATTTTCGGCAACCGTGAGATTGTCAAGCAAGTGATACTGCTGAAAAACGAAGCCGATATATTTTTTGTGCAGTTCCACGCGGTGCCGGTTATCGAGCTTGTGCACGGGATTATCGAGCAAGTGATATTCACCCTTCCAGGCGCCGTCCAGCATGCCGATGATGCCCATCAAAGTGGACTTGCCCGCGCCGGATGGGCCCATCACGGTGATGAAATCACCTTCGCGGATTTCCAGGTTGATGCGGCGGAGCACCCACGTCTTGCCTGCGCCGGATTCGTAAAATTTTTCGACGTCAATCAGTTTGATCACTTTTCATCTCCCTATAGCGCGCGATGTACGACTCGCATCATCGTGATTCTTAAGCGCAAAGCCAGATGCAATACTGGATTTTCCGTGCTGCTGTTCTCTGATCTGTTGACATAAGCATCATTCATATCTCAGCGCGACCATGGGGTCCACGCGCATTGCTCGGCACGCTGGAAAATATGCCGCCAGCATCGCTACCGCCGTGACGAGCAGCAACACGATGGTGAGCGTAAGCGGATCGGTGGCGCGTACGCCGAACAGTAAACTGTTCATACCCCGCGTGATCGCGAGTGCGGCACAAACTCCCAGCGCAGCGCCCAGCACCGCGAGACGCAGCCCGTGTCCTACAACAAGCCGCATCACATGGCTGCGTTGCGCGCCCAAGGCAACGCGAATGCCGATTTCGCGAATCCGCTGGCTCACGCTGTAGGAAAGCACGCCGTAAATTCCCAGCGCCGCGAGCAGCGTGCCCAGAACTCCAAGCAGCAAAGCGAGGGACGCCGCGGTGCGATTGGCAAACATGGATTGCTTCAGCAACCCGTCGACGGTATCCGTCTCGAGCGGCTGCACCTTGGAATCGAGCGAGCGCGCCGCGGCTCGAACGGCGGCGATGACTGTGGCCGGCGGAAGTTGCGAACGCACCAAAATGTTCGCGTCCGTCCCGTCCGCTTGCAGTTCCGGAAGATAGATGAATGATTCGGGCGGCTCGTTCATGCGGTGATATTTGATGTCGCGCGCGACGCCCACAACGGTACGCCAGTCCCTCCAGATGCGCACGCGATGCCCGGTCGCGTCCTGGCCGGGCCAGAAGCGATTCGCCATGCTTTGATTGATGATCACCACTTTCGGCGCGCCGGCGCGATCCTGCTCGGAAAAGTCACGGCCGGAAACGAGCGGAATTTGCACAGTCCGGAAATAATCCGGGCCCACAATGTTCAAATCAATGCCCATATCCTCGTTGGGTTTGGCGGTGTAGCCTTCGACCCACGTGGTCGAATAGCTGCGGCCGGTGAACCAGAGCGGAACGAACCGTTCCAGACTGGCCGATTCAACTCCTGGGTAAGTGCGGATGCGTTCGAGCAGGCGATCGTAATAATCAATCGCGCGGTCATCGGCATAACCGCTGGCTTGCAGGTCGAAAGCCGCGAGGGTCAGGTAATTCGTGCTGTAGCCTGCGCCCGCTTGCTCCGCCTTGCGCACGCTGCGCAATAAAAGTCCGGCGGCAACCAGCAGCACCGTCGCCAGCACCATTTCCGATACCACCAGGACATCGCGCAAACGGTGGCCCGAAGCGCTCGCGCTGGTCGCCGTGGTCGCGGATTTCAGCGATTCATTCAAATTCGCGCGCGACGCTTGCCACGCCGGAACCAGCCCGAACACCAGCCCGGTGACGACGGAAAGAATCAGCGTGAAAATCAAAACAGGCGCGTCAACTCCCGCGTCCAAAGCGATCGGCAGATGCGCGGGCGGCATGAAAAAACCCAGAAGACTGGCACCCCACATCGCCAGAACGATTCCGCCGGCGCCACCCGCAGCGGCCAGCAGCAGGCTTTCGACGAGCAGCTGGCGAATCAGGCGTCCGCGGCTGGCACCCAACGCCGCGCGCATCGCCATTTCTTTTTCCCGCGCCGAAGCGCGAGCGAGCAGCAGATTCGCCACATTGACGCAGGCGATCAGCAGCACCAGCACGGCTACAATCATCAGAAATCCCAGAACGCTGCGGAGAAAATCCTGCACTCCGTAGTGCGCCTTCCACACCGGCGTCAGGTAAACGCCGACGCCGTTGCCGACATTGGGATTGGGATATTCCTGCGCCAGATGCGCGGCGATTGTGGTGAATTCCGACTGGGCTTGCGCGATGGTCACGCCCGGGCGCAGACGTCCAAGGATATGTACGAAAGTTGGCGAGCGCTCCTCGATGTTCTCGCCAGGGAGAACTTCAGGCTGCATCATCATCGGCACGAAATACTGCGCATCAATGCCCACGATGGTTCCGAAAAAATGCGGCGGCGCAACGCCGATCACCGTGAAAGGATGCCCGTTGATATGCACGGTGTGGCCCACGACCTTGGGATCGGAGGCGAAGAGCCGCTTCCACAGACTTTGGCCGAGGACGATGTAGGGATCGGAATTCAGCGCCTGATTTGGCTCGGCAT